>CEVQ01140928.1_pt1 | contig 33645 bp, 27 predicted proteins | sample 356551 | NCBI WGS metagenome assembly CEVQ01 (sample SAMEA2623756, study PRJEB7988) | marine metagenome | biome: marine biome (ENVO:00000447); feature: mesopelagic zone (ENVO:00000213); material: "saline water (ENVO:00002010), including plankton (ENVO:xxxxxxxx)" | depth 250 m | reverse complement strand
GAATGGGCACGGTAAATCTGCCTTGCTTGACGCAATTACTTGGGCTGTTTGGGGGCAAGCACGAACAAGAACTCAGGACGAACTAATTCATCAAGGCCAAACAGATATGGTGGTTGATTTAGAATTTTTAGCTAGGGGGCAAACTTATAAGGTCAGCCGACGCCATACTCGCAAACGAGGCAAACAAGGAGCTTCCTCGTTAGAGTTGCAGGTGTTTTCAAATGGGGCCTTTATGCCAATCACCGGAAATACCATACGTGAAACAGAAACTGCAGTGAAAGCGTTGCTGAATATGGACTACGACACTTTTGTGAACACTGCTTTTCTACTTCAAGGTAAAGCTGATCTATTCAGCTCATCGACTCCCGCAAAAAGGAAAGAGACTCTTGCTGAGGTATTAGGACTCAGGTACTACGATTCGCTAGCGATGAAATCACGAGAATTAGGGCGGCAACAGGACAAATTGATAGCTTCGATTGACTCAACTGTGGCCTTTCAAACAGAGGAGGTAGAGAAAAGCGAGTTATATCAAGCTGATTTGTCTAAGGCTGAGCATGGCTTAACTAATACAGAAAATTCGTTGAGTCTCGCATTGTCAGATAAAACATCTGTCGAGTCTAAAATTGACAAACTCAAATTAAAGGCGTCGCTCATCGAAACAAATCGAGGTCGGGTTAATTCAGCAACAACAGAGCTTCAGCAGCTACAAAAATCTCTAGACGATTTTCGTGCGGAACTTGCCGAAGCCGAGATGCTCCAGGCCAAAGAATCAGATATCAGCTCAAAACACTCTCAGTTACAAGGAGCTCTATCAGAAGAAAAGCTAATGTCCCAACAAGCATCAAGCCATAAAACCCTTGTGGATGATGTAATTAAATTAGAGCAGGCTATAGACATTGAAACTACTAGACTGGGCCAAAGAATCCAATCAACCGACCAGCAATTAAAGGATCTTTCGGCCTCATCATCAATCCTTCCCCAGCTAAATAAAGAGGCAGAAAACATTGACCAGCAAAAATCTGAGTTGAAAAAATTGATTTCGACATCAGAAGAATTAGGCAAATCTATTTCCGTTCTAGAAACACGATCGGCTGTTTTAGATAATGAAAACTCAGCATTGAAACAGACTATGGACGAAACACGACAAAAATACGATTATCTTCAGTCGGAAGACGCATTATGTCCAGTATGTAGCGAAGCGCTTGGAGGCGCCAAAATCGAAAAGTTAAGATTGGAATACGAGGCCTCCGGCGCTCAAGCCAAGACCATATACCTAGATAACCAAAGCCAAGTGGCGCAAGTTAGAAAGGCCTTATCTTCCGACCAAGACAAGCTTTCTAACCTCGATAAACAAGTTACACGCCTACATAACGAGATTTCCGGCAAAGAAGACTCGTTAAGGCGCGAGATTGCTACTGCGGAAAATGCCGCAGCAAAAAGCCAGCAGTTAAGTGCTGAGCTGTCGTTACTGCGAGAACAGCTTTCAGGCGATTCGTTTTGCAGGTCCGAGAAAAGTAAGCTTGCAAAGGTAAATTACGACTTACAATGCTTGAAATACCAACCTGAAGCACACGAGAACCTAATTAAATTGATCGAAACTCTGCGACCTTACGAGGAATCAATGAGGCTACTAAATCATGCTAAAGCTTCAGTCAATAAAATTAGTGAGGGTATAAAGCAATCTACTACGTTATTTGAAAGGCGGTCTGCCGAAATAAAACAAGCCAATCAGGAAATTACAGAGTTAGAAAAGGCCTTGGTTGAACTTCCAGGGCTTAGCCGGCAATCCAAAAAGGCATCTGCTCAGATCGAAGAGCTTGAAAAACAGCGAGCCCATTTTTCTGAGGAGACTGGCAGGCTAAGGGAGCGCTTAGATCATTGCAAAAGACTAGAAAGCCACATCAATAACCAAATGAAAACAAGGAAGGCAGCGGAAAAGGAGCGTCTCATTTTCAATGATCTCGCTGGAGCGTTCGGTCGTAACGGAATACAGGCCATGATAATCGAAACTGCCATTCCACAAATTCAAGATGAGGCTAATGAGATGCTGTTCAGATTAACCGATGGCGGCCTTTCACTTAGATTTGATTTAACAGAAGGCAGAATAGACTCTAGCACTGGCAACCCTTCAGAACAGCTAGAAATTCGGGTCAGCGACGAGATGGGCACAAGAAGTTATGAAACTTTTAGTGGCGGGGAGTCTTTTAGAATAAATTTTGCTATTCGTATAGCCCTTTCAAAGCTCCTTGCCAGCCGTTCTGGTGCGCCACTGCCCATCCTATTTATCGATGAGGGTTTTGGATCCCAAGACGAGATCGGACAGGATCGCCTGAAAGAGGCTATAAATTTTATCCGTGATGACTTCGAAAAGATTTTAGTCATCACGCACATTGAAGAAATTAAAGATGCGTTTCCGGCGCGGATCGAAGTCGAAAAGACGTCATCGGGTTCAACATATAAACTGATATCTTAGTGGTTGCAATGTCTAAAGATTTAATAAAAGATTCTTGGCTTACTGAACAAGAGGCCGTATTGTTGATAAAAACTGATCTGTCAGGGTTTTTAAACGAATTCAACCCAAATCAGCTTTGTGTTCCAGGGCTCCAAGTAAGAAACCCCACAACAATTAACCTACAAGACACTTATTTCGATTCTCTTTCGCTGCAATTGGGCAATGCTCAAGCAGCTTTAAGGCTAAGAAAAGAAAGGGATACGCTTCTACTTGGTGTAAAGCAGGGAGATTGCTGGACAGCTTCCGGTGTTTCAAGAATCGAAGCTGAGGAGCCTTGGTCTGCAAATGGAGTAGCGACCATATTACATTATCTTGATTTTATGGGAGTAAACCTGACACACCCAGGTGTCCCTATAGGCTCAGCGGAACCTCTTAGCATACTAAGCTTAATGGGGCTGAAGCCAATTCAAAACAGATCATTAAAAAGAATATTATGGCCAATATTTGATAGGGGCAACCAAAAAATCTGCTCTTTAAGCTTGGATTTCGTGACATTAAATCTCTCCAATGGTCCAGTTAAGTTTGGAGAAATAGAAATAGAGCTCGTTGACGGGCCAGTTAGTACTATTAAGAGCCTATTCGATGCTCTCATATATAATTATCCGAAATTGCTTCAGCCTTGGCGATATAGCAAACTTCAAACGGGCACTGCTATTGAGTCTTTATCTAAGTCGACTGATGGCAGTATTGTCAATGAAAATGGCGAATTAACACTGACAAACATAAGCCAAATTGAAAAGTTACTTAAGAAACCGCATCGATAAACTGAAGTCGTGATGATGACATCTTATTCAAGTTTTGGGGGCGATGTTGACGAAAATATTAGGCGGATATCAAACTGATTTTGCCAGAAACTGGCTAAAAGAAGGAATATCTATTGTTGACGCATTTAAAGAATGTGTAAATGGCGCCCTAGAGTCAAGCCATTTAAATGCTAGCGATATCCAAACGATCCATGTTGGAAATGCAGCTGCAGAGATGTTCCTTTCGCAGGGTCATCTTGGGGCTTTAGCAATAGAAGCAGACACTTCACTACGCGGGCTACCCTCTGCACGACATGAGGCAGCATGCGCTTCTGGAAGTGTAGCTGCCCTCGCTGCCACAGCAGAACTGGAGGCTGGAAGGTATGAATTGGCGCTAGTAATTGGAATCGAACAAATGAAAACAGTTGATCCGCAAAAATGTGGGGATTTTCTGGGAACGGCAGCATGGTATGACAGGGAGGCTAAGGGAATCGAATTCCCGTTTCCTAAGCTATTCGGGCAGCTAGGAAGTGAATATATAAATCGATTTAGCCTGAGTCATGGCTACTATTCTGAGTGCCAGTCTTACCTGTCAGACCTTATGTTCGACAATGCTCGCCTCAATGGAAAAGCTCAAGCCAGAAACTGGGATATAGCAAGCTTGTCAGATAAATTAACTGCCAGGATATCTCCAGAAATCACCGTAAAGGATTGTTCCCAGATAACAGATGGAGCAGTCGCTATAATAATTGCTTCGGATAAGTTTGCTGCTGAGTATGCCAAAACTCATGGTATCAATTCAGATTCCATCCCTTCGATTCTAGGGTGGGGGCACACCACCGCACCAATTGCATTATCAGACAAGCTATCTGAAAGTAAAAATAGTGGATACGTACTGCCACATGCTCGCAAAGCTATCACGGATGCATACGATCGCGCAGGCATTGCTGGTCCCTCGAAACTCGATTCTTATGAATTTCACGACTGTTTTACAACTACATCTTATGCATCAATAGACTTGATTGGACTAACAAAACCCGGTGAAAACCACGTTGCTATCGAAAAGGGTTGGATAGAAAGGGGTGGCCTTTTGCCATTGAACCCAAGTGGCGGTTTAATCGGGGCCGGACATCCCGTTGGTGCTACAGGCGTACGCCAGCTGCTTGACAGTTACTTACAGGTATCAGAAAAGGCAGGACCTTATCAAGCGGAATTAAAAAACAAAAATGTCCTTGCTGTTAATATTGGCGGCAGTGGGACTACCACAGTGGCAACTGTAATAGGAACAAATAAGACATGAAAATACCAATGGCTTTTGAAGTTGGAAAAACTGCTTCTATAACAAAAAAAATTACGCTCGAGGATATTGAATCCTTCGCAAAAATAAGTGGCGATGACCAGCCTGTCCATTTATCTGCAGACTATGCTTCCAACACACGTTTTGGAGGCCAAATAGCCCACGGAACTATTTTAGTCGGTCTTATTTCTGCAATTTTAGGTAATGTCATGGCCGGAGACGATTACACGGTTATATTTCTTGGGCAATCGTGTAAATGGATTTCACCAGTTAAGCTAAATGACAGCGTCACTGCTGAATGCCTAGTAACAAAGGTTAGAAATGATAAGCCAATTGTCAGCTTATCTTGCATTTGCACGAACCAAGATCAAGTCAAGGTAATGGAAGGCACTGCAACCGTCTATATTGACGCCTATCCATACAAAAGCTAAATTATTGGGGATTGTTAATTAGGGCCAAGCTCTAGATCCAAACTTTTGTGCTTGGTCTACTATATCTACACCTACGTTTTCTGACCACGCTGCAATCAGCTGGCTCACAACAGGTCCTATCTCGCCGTTCCCTACTTCTCTATGATCCACCTTTGTCATGGGAAGGACGCCTGGTCCAGTAAAGGAAAAAAACGCCTCATCTGCAGTGTATAAATCATACGGCTGTAGATCTTCTTCAACTATTGGGATGTTCAGTTGGTTAGCTAAATCAAACACAACGGACCTTGAAATTCCTTGCAAGATGGACTTATCCGTTGCCGTTTTAATAGTGCCGTTACTAACCAAGAACACATTGTTGATGGTGCCTTCGGTAATATTGCCTTCATGGTCGGTCATTATAGGCCAACCTCCGGGAACCACATCATTTGCCTCTAGCTCAGCCATTGCAAAATTCATTCGTGTGTAATGCTTAACTTTTGGCTCGACAGTGCCGGGCGCATGGCTTTTGGTTTTTGTTATTACCCCATGTGCTCCTGTCGAGAACTCAGTGGCATATCTTGCAAAATCAACCGGGGCAATTCTGCAACCTATAGCCGGCGGCCCTGCGGACCAGGCCCAAGGGCCTTTGCCGCGCGTTGCAAAAAACCAAATAATCAAATCGCCGACCTCTGGAATATGTTTTTGGTTACGCTCAACTGCCTCTATTATTATTTTCCCAAACTCATCCATGGTCATTCCTATGTCTAGTCTGGCGTATTTCAACGATCTTTGCATTCTTTCAAAATGCCTCTCGATCTTAAAAGGTTTCCCGTTATAGGTTCTCGCCACATCAAAGACCGCATCTCCCATAAGTAAGCCTCTGTCAAACACGTCTAACTTACATTCTTCTGTTGGAATCCAATCTCCGTTAAAAAATGATATGCAATCAGCCATGGCATTATTCCCCAAAATTTATATTAAACACGATTATACGCCCTTGCGATCGTAGGCTGTCCAGCTGTACCGTTGTATTTATGAATAATCCAATCAAAGCAGTTCTTTTTGATTGTGATGGAACTCTAGCCCCAGTACATATGCAGGTGACTCCTGCAGTTAGGGATTCAGTTACCAAGCTGTCCCGGTTAGTTCCTGTTGCTGTCATATCTTCGAGAGATTTTCATGATATCTCTTGGCTTGCCAAAGATCTTGGCCTAACAGCCCCTCAGATCTCTGAAGGAGGCGCGCGCTTGTTTGATGCACAGACCGCTAGGTGCCTAGATTTACAGTGTTTAGAAATACCTGATGCAGAAGACATATTCAAGCTGCTAGACAAACAATCGTTAGAATTTATAGCGGTTGACGAGGATAAACGTATTAGCGCGGTAAATCAAATAATAAGCTGGAAAATTTCCAGAATCACCGCCACGTCTCTTACCGAGAAACAGGCTTCAGAAATAATGCGTGATATGAATGGCCACACTTTACTACATACTGCTAAGGTCCAAAGAACGGATAACAAAGAATGGATGATCGATTTTACCCACGCCCAAGGAAACAAATTAGCGGCAGCAGGAAAATTTGCTAGCTTATTGAATCTCTCTGTCAATGATTTAGTTGCAGCAGGTGATGGATACAATGATATTTCGATGCTTACGGGCTGCGGATATGCAGTAGCAATGGGCCAGTCACCGAAAGAATTACATGATGTCGCTGATTATGTTGCCCCTTCTGTAGAAGAAGATGGCCTAGCTATAGCGATCGAAGAGTTCATTTTGCCAAAGATCTCAAATACGACGATGTTAAAAACAAATTAGATTTAGGAGACTGTATATTTCATGAAATTCGAGGCCTTATTGTTAGATCTGGACGGAACGATTCTTCGCCCTGATCAAGTAATATCAGATAATGTAATAAAGGCGATATCAAGCATAAGGAAGCGTATCCCTGTATGCATATTAACCGGGCGAGAATTAGCTGAAGTTTTGGATTATGCCTCCATTTTGGAGCTGACTGGCCCGCAGGCTTGTGACGCAGGCTCGACTATAGTGTCGGCTGCGAATCACAAGGTTTTATGGGCGGTTAATTTATCAACGCATGACGTGGATTTAATTTTGGAAGAGTTAAAAACTTCCAAATTGGAATTTTTTGCCACTCGCCCTGATGGAGTTAACACAAATATCGACTCTAACTCTTATAAGAAAAAGTCGAATTGGATAAATTCTGACTGGGATGACGCAAAAAATTATGAATTTACCAGGATCTCCGCCATGAATTTGTCGGCCGAAGAAGCCAAAGAGCTAGAAGGTCGCCTGTCTCAAAATAGCAAAATGAATGTTACTAAAGCCTTTTTGCCCTACAACAACTTGTGGGCTGTAGACTTTACCCATAACAATGTCAATAAAGGAACCGCTGCAAAAAAAATTGCGGAATTTCTAGGGCAAGATCTGGCGTCATTTATAGCTGTCGGAGACAGTTACAATGACATGCCTATGTTAGATTGCGTGGGATTTTCGGTTGCAATGGGCAATGCTCCAGACTCAATGAGAGCTAATGTTGATTATATTGCGCCTTCAATTGAGGACGATGGGCTTGCTGCAGTTATTAATGATGTTATTATTCCGGAATTAGGCTAATTGGGATTTATGAATGGAGTCGAAATTATCAAGGATCCAGCATGGTCCGTTTAGGTCATTTCTATATCGAGACTACCGATTAGTATGGATTGGAGCCACGTCGTCATCGATAGCCAACTGGATGCTAAAAACTGCTATCGCTTGGCTGGTTTTAGAATTGACTCATTCTGCCATTTTAATAACTTTTGTTTTCGCTGTTTTTGCAATCCCTAGTGTTTTTTTTGGTCCATTTGCAGGGGTGTGGTCAGATAAATACAGCCGTAAGAAATTATTGGTGTTTGTCTGGATAGTCTCTTGCGTTTGTTCTGTTATTTTAGGCTTGCTAGTTATGTCCGATTTTCAAGACGTGTGGCTATTTTTTGTGCTCACCGCATTAATTGGATCGAGCATGCCTATTGTTTTTGTTTGCAGCCAAACTTACATATATGACATCGTTGGGCCATCCAATGCATTAAACGGGATCTCGCTTTGGTCTCTTGGGTTAAGGCTGGTTGGTGCAGCAGGTGCAATAATTGGCGGATTTATAATTGAAGCTGCTGGAATATATTTAGCCGTATTCATTGCCGCCATAGCTTACGGCGTCGCATGTGTTGCAATTATTGCGGTAAAGCACGTTGATAGCCACAGCACTTCAGAAGACTCTTCGGTATTTGAAAACTTAAAGTCAGGCCTTAATGTCATTAGGGGCTCAGGTTTCTTAATCGGAGTAGTTGTGCTCGCTATACTTGCGGAGGCTTTTGGTTATGGAATCAGCGCAATATTTCCGATATTGGCAGACGCAGACGTTTTTGCAGTGGGCGCTTTCGGTTTAGGCATAATGAACGGGGCTTTCGGGGTCGGTGGGGTTTTGGGGTCAATCATTTTGGCCGCACTAAGAAATCTGGAGCGCTTAGGCGCGCTTCTAGTTATGGTTTTAATGATTTGTGGATTGTTGTTGTTAGGTTTATCTTTATCCAGTTATTTTTATATGGCAGTGCTAATAATTGGTGGATTGGGTTTAGTAATGGCTGGTTACGACACATTGGCAATTCTGATAATGCAACGTAGCGCTCCTGAGGGTATGCGTGGAAGGCTAACGGGTGTACTAGTTTTAACTTTTGGAATTGGCCCAGCCGGCCACATGGTCCTCGGCTTTATGACTCAGGCATTAGGCCCCTCTTGGGCAGCGGGAATAAGCTCTATAATCGTGATATCGGTGACATTATTAGTATTCATAACAGTCAAAAAGCTGCGCTCATTTCAATCTTGATGTAACATTTTGACGTTATGTTGAAATTTATTACTCTATCTATACTTATTTGTACTTTAATGATTGGATTTGCTTGTGGAGGATCCGATACAGCTGAAGAGAGCTCAAGCCAAGCTGATGCTGGTGGCTCTGAAGCTGAATCAGTTTCTCAATATGGCGAAGGGGTTTTCACTATTGCCAAAGGTGAAATGAGCGATCGGCGTAAAGACCACGTCGTTTTGTTAATGCCGGACGGGAAGGTAATGGTTGTAGGCGGCCGCTCGAGTAGCGCCACCCAACAAAGAGTGCCCCGATTAAAATCTGCGGAGCTGTATGATCCAGCAACAGAAGAGTGGACGTACTTGGCTGAAATGATTAACACATTATCTGCTGCGGGCAGGGAAAGCCCTGCGGGCAGCGTTTTGCAAGATGGTCGTGTTTTCATAACCGGAGGTCAAAACAGCAGTAATGATCCTCTTAAAACGTCTGAACTTTATGACATAAAAACCGACACATGGACAAAAGGCCCGAAGCCTCTATCCTGGATACAAAGACATACCCACACATTATTAGACGACGGGAGAGTAATAATTATCGGTGGCACAGACGATCTTTCTCAGCTAAAAAAGACAGCCTTTTTTGACCCTGCAACTGACACGATCACAAAGCTTGCAGAGATGACTACAGGCAGGTCTAATCATACTGCAACTTTGTTGCTTGATGGTCGTATTTTGGTTACCGGCGGGGGCAAGCGAGAGCTGTCAGATGCTACAGATACAGCTGAGGTGTACGATCCTGAAGCTGATACATGGTCCTCTGCAGGAAGGATGAACGAAGCTAGGTTGTCTCACACAGCGCATCTTCTTCCAGATGGTAAAGTACTTGTCACTGGAAGTAAGGGGAAGCTTGCAACATCAGAAATATACGACCCTGAAACAAATTCCTGGTATACCACCTGCCCCATGATGATCGGACGCTCTGATCATTCTGGTTCTCTTTTGGCCGATGGCCGTGTTTTGGTTAGCGGGGGTGAAGGAAACATAGATTCAACTGAAATATATGATCCGTCGACAGGAGAATGGTCCCCGGGTCCCAAGCTAAATGTTTCGAGAAATAGGCATATGCAGATAACGATGCAGGACGGCTCTGTGCTTATAACCGGAGGTCAGGGGCCTGAAAAAATGTCTGTCGTCGTCGAATACTTTAAACCAAATCCAGTAGAGACACTTACTGGAGCAAGTGTATTAGGATGCGGTGGAAGCGTTGTTATAAAAGAAGACGCTGAAGAAGATGCATACAACGCGAATTCTCCCGATACAGATGCAGCTCATTCTGATAGGTTCTCAGAGATAGAGGATGCTGGCTTGTCGGATGCAGACTTTGTGTTTGCAGATCCGATTATTGCCGGTCCTGATGACGACGTGATTGTTGTACCTCTTAGAACGCCCGGCACGATTCGTATAGGACAAGGAATAGGGAGCCCTTCAGTAGATGCAACTGGCACCATTGTTAGGCTCAAAGAAATTATTACCAACTCCGAAGAAGAGGGCATCAGCGTTCTGGTAAACCTTCGTAATGGTGGCTGGGATATGGGTGATATGACTCTTGTTATTGGCCCTGGTGAAAGCGGTCCAGGCGTAAAAAGCTTCGCTCGTGTTTGGCTAGGGATAATAGGGGTCGGCACTGACGATTCCGGTGCGCCCACTGCCACCGTTGTAGTATTTGAACCCGGTAAATAATATGAAACAGTTCTGGCCGCAAATTTCTGCGGCCCAGAACTGTTAAAACTAAACTGTTTCGCCTCTCCAGGCACTGTGTTTTGTTAGCGCCATAAATTCTGCGTGGGCATGTGGGGACGCTGCTATGATTCCATCGCTCGCGAGTCGTGCCCGATTGCCTGCTCGATCTGTAACAAGCCCACCAGCCTCTTCGACAATAAGTAATCCAGATGCCTGATCCCACGGCTCAAGCTTATGGTGAAAAAAAACATGTAGACGCCCAGCAGCAAGATAAGATAGGCCTAGCGCTGCTGATCCGAATATACGGGCTGTTTGCATACCCGGCCAAATACTTTTAATAATGTCTAGTGAATATGCTCCTCCCTGATCATCATAAGACAAGTCTAAGCCTAAAATGCCATCAGCCAGACTTTCTTCATCAGAAACAGATATGCTCTGTCCATTCAAAAAAGCGCCCAGGCCCTTTAAGGAATGAAACGTTTCATTCCTAATAGGATCGTGTGTTATTCCTAACTGCACTTCTCCGTTATGCGCTAATGCTATTACCGTCGCAAAATGTGGAATATTCGAGGCAAAGTTTCTGGTTCCGTCGAGCGGATCGATTATCCAAAGCCAGCCTTCATTCGATAAGTGGCCCCCACTTTCTTCGGCCAAAATAGGAATCTCAGGATATTCTTTTTTGAGTATTTCCTTTACCACGACTTCTACCTCTAGATCAGTCTCTGTAACGACATTTCCACGGCCTTTCATCTTGATGTTTTTGGATTCAGAGAATCGGCGCAGTAAAATAGTGCCCGCATATCCTGCCGCTTCCATTGCAATATCAATGGCATTACGCCCGCTAGAAGATCTTGGAAAGTCAGTCATGTTTTATTCCTAAGTTTATTTAATTATTTCCAGAAACTACGTTCTGGTAGAATCGATATTAATGCGTCTTAACTCATCAAAAATCGATTATATTACACCCGACAGTTTAGGATGTTTGTTCCGAATAGATATAGGCCCCGGTATTGCTTTTGTCAAATTGTCTAGCCGGCAGTAACTCGTCAGGCAGTCTGTACTGCGATTGCTTATCAGGCGCCCCTGTAAATCGCGGTTACAGCTCTTTTACGGGCCTATTAACACGCCCACAAGTTGTTTCTGTTTGTTGTTGGTTTTTTTCACATTTTACTATGTGAAAAAAAACACTTTGTTTTTTATTAGCTTTTTGCGAGTTTTAGTATTGATCCCGGTAATTGAGATGCTAGAATGCGCGACAGCTCTCTAATTCGAGATGGGTCCCGGATGAGTTGCGTGCCTATGACTAGGCCTTTAGCAATATTAAACCGCGCATGCTCTTTTGATTTGAGATTTAACAAACAAGGAAAGATAAACAAGAATTTTGCAATCCATCAAATTAGAATCAAAAGAGCTACAGCCATATAAACATGAAGACCCCAAGTCTCTGTGGGCTGCGGTGCTAGGAAGCCTTCAGCTTCATGTTTCCAAAGATTGCTTTGATACATGGCTATCAAAGACCTCGTTCGTTTCTTTAAAGGCTGGAGTTCTAACAATTGGTGCTCCGAATGCTTTTGTAGCTGAGATGCTTGAACAGAGATTATCCGGAATTGTATTAAACTATGTACAAAAACTAGCGGGTTCTGAGCTTAGATTGAATGTTGAAGTAGTTGGAGCCGCATCAGCTACTGTTTCTGAGACCATTGTACAAAAAGATAAACCCTTTACTTCGAAAGCTTTTGCTCACGGTTTATTTCATAAATTTACTTTTTCAGACTTTGTAGTTGGGCCTTCTAATGAATTGGCCCATGCAGCAGCTATGGCTGTGGCAACAAGTCCGGCAAATAAATATAACCCACTACTTATTTATTCATCGGTTGGTTTAGGAAAGACACACTTGCTTCATGCTATCGGACACAACATCGCGACACTTGGGTTAAGCCCCGTCTATGTGACTACAGAGGAATTTACCAACCAGTATATTTCTGCGATCAGATCCGGCACCACCGAAGAGTTTAGGTTCCAATATCGACACGCGGATGTTCTTTTAATAGATGACATACAATTTTTATCTGGAAAAGAGCAAACACAAGAAGGGTTTTTTCATACTTTTAATGCGTTGCACTTGGCAGGCAAGCAGATTGTGGTTGCTAGCGATCGTCCTATTCAAGAGCTAAACATTTTAGAGAAGAGGATCAGCTCTAGGCTGGCTGGAGGTTTAGTAGTTGACTTGCAACCACCATCTATAGAAACCAGATTGGCAATACTAAAGTCTAAGTTGAGTCGGTTAAATAAAGATGACTTGGTATCCGGCGAAATCTTAGATTTAATTGCAAACAGAGCATCAACGAATATTCGTGAATTGGAAGGCTGTCTTAACCGAATAATCGCCTATGCGGACCTGGTAAACCAAGAAATAAGTCTCGAAATTGTATCTCAGTTAATTCCCAATACAACAGAACTGCAAGAATCTGTGACAGTGACAGCTAAAATGGTGCTTGATTTAATCTCAAAGCATTTTGACGTTGACAATAGTGATATCTGTGGAAGAAACAGAAACTATCGCCTAACAAAAGCTAGGCATATGGCTATGTACCTACTGAGAAAAGAGGCAAAAATGGGCTTCAAAGAGATCGGAATGTCATTAGGTGGCAGAGATCACTCGACAGTTATTAATGCGTGCCAAAAGGTGTCTGCCATGATTTCTAATGACAGCTCTTTCCGTAATAAAGTTCAGGTCCTTCGAAAATCTCTTAGATAAAAGCTGTCTGTCTGTTCTTCAACAAATGTTTGCCAGCTTGTTTCTTGATGTTTATCTATGTTTGTATTGAAAGTGATGTTGCTTTGGTTATTGTTTCTTTACTTATAATCAACATTTCTATAACTTTATAATCACATATTTTGCACATTGATATTCTATGTTTACTCGTTTAAAAATAAACTTTATCCACACTAACAACATACTTATTATTATTCTTATATAAATTCAAATATTTCAAAATGATAGATCAAGCTACAATCAACATAATAAGTGGGGACGGCGGAAATGGATGTATAAGTGGCAGGAGAGAAAAGTACGTTCCTAAAGGTGGGCCAGATGGAGGAGACGGAGGAGACGGAGGAAGCATAATTTTTAAAAGCGATGAGAATACAAACACTTTAAGGTATTTTCAATACTCAAAAAAATTTGTAGCTGAGAGCGGAACTTCTGGGAAACCTGGACTAAAACATGGATCTGATGGGGAAGATCTAGAAATCACAGTTCCGGTAGGGACTATTATGTCTACTAAATTAGGCAGTTCCGAAGATAAAAAGGTGTTGGCAGAATTTACATCACATAACCAGACATTTGTAATATGTAAAGGTGGTAGAGGAGGACGCGGAAATACAAAGTTTGTTAATTCAATAAATCAGTTTCCGTTGCTCGCGGAATCAGGTGAGAAGGGCAGCAACATAAGCGTATTTTTGGAACTCAGGTTGCTTGCAGACGTAGGAATTATAGGCTCACCGAATGCAGGTAAAAGCAGCTTATTGACATTTTTAAGTAATGCTAGCCCTAAAGTCGCAGATTACCCATTTACCACTTTAGAGCCTGTATTAGGGGTGGTGGAACATTTATCAAAATCATTTGTTATGGTTGATATACCAGGGCTGATAGAAGGTGCGCATAAAGGAATTGGTCTTGGGCATGACTTCCTTAAACATATCGATAGAACTAGGGTTTTATTGCATATGGTAGATGTGTCTGGGCCAGACCCCTTACAAGATATAGACAACATAAAAAAAGAAATCGCACTTTTTGATGAAAGCATCAACAATAAACCTAGCTTAATTGCAATAAACAAAATCGACATAGAAGGCACCCAGGATTCAGCAGAGAGAATACTAAGAGAGCTGAAAGGACAAGGTATCAATGCAGTCGCTATTTCAGCTATTTCAGGTCAAGGAATTAATGATCTTCGAGATAAAGTTACGGAAATGCTAGAAATTGAATCACAAAGCAAAAAGCCGAAACAAACACTAGCAGAGAGGCTGTCTGGCACCAAGGCTGGCAAAAACACACAAACACAAATAGAGGAATTAAAAGTAATAAAGCCAAAGCCAGTCGATAGAAGGAATCAAAAAGGCGGCGTATTAGTTAGTGGCGGTGAGTATATTATTAATTCATCGACAGCTATAAGAATTGCAGCCATGGTAGATCCTGACAGCTGGGAAGCGAGAACTCAATTTTATTCACACCTAAAAAAAATGGGCTTGATAGCGCAATTGGAAGAAAAAGGTATAGGGCCTGGGGATACAGTAAAACTAGGAGATCTTGAGTGGGAATGGCACTCTTAGTCGATTTTAAATCAGCAGGATCCAAATGAAGAAAATTGGGATTTTCGGCGGTACCTTTGACCCGATACATAACGGTCATATATATAAGGCGGAAGAAGCAGTAGCTAAGCTGAAGCTTGATGAGCTCTTATGGGTTGTTGCAGGAGACCCTTGGATGAAACCTCGAGAGCATCTATCGGCTGCAAAGCACAGGCTAGAAATGGTAAATATTGCCATTGAGGGTAAGGCCAAGATGAAGTTAACCGATATAGAAGTAAATCGAAAAGGGCCAACCTATACAATCGATACCCTTAAAGACCTAACAAACAGAAATCCGGAAGATGAACTGACGCTGTTAGTTGGAGAAGATTTGATAAAAGAATTTGATCAATGGAAATCGCCAGAGGAAATTCTTTCTCTAGCTAAGCTAGCAGTTTTTACTAGGGCAACTGTTGCAAAAGACACACAGAAAATAGTGGATTTTTACAACAGCAAGGGGCATAAGTTCGAGGTATTATCCGGGCCGATTATCGATATATCATCGACGGCTATAAGAGACAAGGTTTTGAGCAAAGCATCGATCAGCGAATATGTGCCAAAAGCAATCGAAAAATATATTATAGAGAATAAATTGTATTTAGGGTGAGCAATATGCATGAAATAGACTTGAGGGGACAGATAGCAGTGATAACTGGGGCCAGCAGGGGTCTCGGAAGGGCTTTTGCGATTGGCCTCGCAGAAAGAGGAGCTTCAGTCGGAATTATGGCGCGATCCAGTACAGGGTTGAAAGAGGTAGGCGACCTAATACGAAATGCTGGAGGACACGTATTAGAGGCTACTTGTGACCTATTGGATGAACACTCTATAGATGCAGCAATTAAACATATAGAAGAACAGCTAGGAAGTATTGATATATTAATTAATAATGCAGGCGTAGCTGGTCCAACCGGAGCGGACTGGACATTAGATGCGAAAGAGTGGTGGAAAGTTTTTGAAGTAAATGTATTAGGGCAATTTCAAGTTTCTAAGATCGTGATGTCGGGCATGGCAAAAAGAGGCAGAGGCAGGGTGGTGAATGTATCCAGTGCCGCAGCAGGGTTTCCAAGCGCAAATTATTCGGCCTATTGCGCATCTAAGGCGGCCCTGACTATGTGGACTGAATGCCTCGCAGATGAAGCGGCAAGACATGGCATAAAGGTCTTAGCGTATCACCCAGGCACCGTTCGGACTGACATGACAGAGTACTCTGCTGGCCAGCCAGAAAAGGACAACCCCATTGTAAACTTCATTAGAGATGCCTTTGAAGAAGGAAGCGACACTCCCATAGAAAGGTCTGTAGAAAGTCTCGTTTTTGTTGCTTCAGGCGGAGCGGATGATTTGCCAGGAGTGCAGATAGATGTTGACGTTGATCATAAAGAATGGAATACGAGAAAAGCTCAAATCAAAGAAAAAGAATTATACGTAATCCGTATACGAGGTATTGAGGATTAAAAATGTCAAAAGATCGACATGCTGAAATAAAAGAATTGGCCGTTGAAATAGGCGCATTACTATATGGCTCATTCACCCTATCTGCAGGAGGCAAAAATTCGCCATTTTATTTTGACGGCCGACTACTCACCTTAAACCCTAAAGGGTCTTATTTGGTGGCACAGGCGCTCTTGCCTTTAGTAATTTCTAGTGGAGCGGAAGCAATAGCGGGTCCCACATTAGGCGCCGATCCAATGGTAGCTGCGATATCCATGTTAAGTCATACTCAAGAAACCCCTATTCCCGGCCTCATTGTCAGAAGCCAACCCAAATCACACGGAACGCAAAAGTTAATAGAAGGGGCCTTAAAGCCTGGCCTGAAAGTCGCAGTGGTAGATGATACTTGCTCTACGGGTAAAAGTATATTTCATGCTATGACAGAACTAGAAAAGGCAGGTTGCGAAATCATGGCAGTTTTCAGCATCCTCGACAGAAATGAAGGCGGTTCAGAAGAAATCAGAAGGCGTGGATATAAATTTGACTCTCTCTTATCTGCAACCCCAGAAGGCAAAATTAATTAAGCGAGAGAACTCAGCCACTATACTCTTCTGCGGCGTCTGCGAGCACGGCGAATAGCTCTGGCTTTATCAATGCGAGTTTGCTCACCCTTAGATCTGAAAAATCTCCTATCTCTAAGCTCTCTCATTATTCCAGCGCGCTGAATGATGGACTGAAAACGCTTAACAAGCGCCTCTCCATCTTCACCATCTCTTAATACTACGTAAGCCAAACAAACCTCCTACCTACGATGCTTCCATGCAAAAGTTTAAAAACATTGAATTTGTACAAAGAAACAAAAGCGGCGTTGTGCCGCTTACTAAAGAATTGTAGCATGATCTTGTGTAACAAGGTTAAAAATATTTACTCACTATATTAATAAAATAGGGAATTAACCGAAAGAAACCTCGCTGATGCTACAATTGAGGTTAAGGTTTAAAGGCATTTTCGACACATCAGGCACTAGGGTTAAACTCAAGCAAGGACAGGCAATTTAAGTAAAGATATGGCTAAACCTAACCAAAGCTCATCTAAAAAAAAACGAAGCAATAATGGATCCCTTTCGAACTCGCAAATTGGGGCTAGGCCACTTGATAATATCGTCGTTAAAGGCGCAAGAGAGCATAACCTTAAAAACATTGATGTCACGATACCCAGAAACAGCCTAGTGGTAATGACCGGAGTCTCAGGGTCCGGCAAAAGCACCCTGGCGTTTGACACAATTTATGCAGAAGGCCAGAGGAGATATGTAGAATCACTCTCCTCATATGCCCGGCAATTTCTTGGCCGGATGGACAAGCCTAACGTTGATTATATCGGCGGTTTATCACCGGCCATATCGATAGATCAAAAAGGAACTTCACACAATCCAAGGTCTACTGTCGGTACTGTAACTGAGATCTACGACTATTTGCGACTTTTGTTTGCACGAGTAGGCAGGCCGAGCTGTCATAAATGTGGCAGACCCGTGGAAATGCAGACCGTCCAACAAATTGTCGACGCAATAATTGACCTACCAGCTGAGAGCAGAGTTCAAGTCATGGCCCCTGTTGTCAGGCGTAAAAAAGGCGAACACCAAGACGTTCTTGAAACATCGAGGAAAAGCGGTTTTGTGCGAGCCCGTATTAACGGGGAAATGACAGACCTATCAGAAGACATTTCTTTGGATAAAAAGAAGTGGCATAACATTGAAATAATAGTGGACAGGCTTGTAATAAAGAAAAATGTCGACATAAGCAGGATATCCGAGTCAGTAGAACAGGCAATGAAATTGGCAAAAGGATTAGTTCTAATAGTCATTGCGAATGGCGAAGAAAAAATATTCTCAGAAAACTTTGCCTGCGCCAAATGTAATATATCGTTAGGTGAAATCGAGCCTAGGACGTTCTCCTTTAATAATCCACATGGAGCATGCTCGAAATGCGCCGGACTCGGCTACAAGCTAGAAGTTGATCCGGACCTAGTAATTCCGGATGATTCTCTGAGCCTAAGCGAAGGGGCTATAGAGCCATGGTCTCGAAGTGGCATGTCAACTCCATGGTTTGACAGCCTTCTGGAATCCATGGCAAAGGAGTTCATGTTCTCTACTAAAGTGCCGTTTAAAAAACTTTCTGTGGAGCACAAAGATCTTGTGTTAAATGGGGCCGGAAGCATCAAGTTTTTAATGACGCATATCACAAAAAAAGGGAGAACCTTTAACTGGAAAACCACCTTCGAAGGTGTTCTCAATAATTTAGAACGGCGACACAAAGAAACAGAATCTGAAAATGTGAGAAAAGACATTGAGAGGTATATGGCTCGTCAGTCGTGTAATTCATGCGAAGGTAAAAGATTAAAACCGGAAGCGCTCGCTGTAAAAATCGGGGGCAATGGAATTGTAGACGTAACAGACAAGTCCATCGCAGACACTGCGGAATGGGTGTCAGGATTAATTAATGGCAAACCTACAGTTGCCAATAAACGCAAGGTGGATCACGATCCTGAATTTCTTAGCGACAGAGAAAAGGCAATTGCTGGCCAAATATTGAAAGAAATCCAGGAAAGGCTTCACTTTCTTGTAAATATAGGATTGGACTATTTAACGCTTAGCAGGACCGCCTCTACCCTTTCAGGAGGAGAATCTCAACGCATACGGCTTGCTACTCAGATTGGGTCAGGACTCACTGGCGTTTTATACGTCTGTGACGAACCTTCCATTGGGCTACATCCAGCAGACGGCACTAGGCTAATAAATACACTGCAGAGATTACGCGACATAGGAAATACGGTGTTAGTTGTGGAGCATGACGAGGCAATAATGAGAGCTGCTGACTACGTGGTGGATTTAGGCCCTGGGGCAGGAGAGCATGGCGGCCATGTGGTAGCAACTGGCCCGATTAAGCAGATTATAGAAGAGCCTAAATCAGTCACGGGAGCGTACCTTTCTGGTGAGCGGAACATCGATACTCCTAAAAACATCAGGCCTGGAAATGGTAATGCAATAAAAATTTTGAAAGCGGAAGAAAACAACTTAAAGGCCATAGATGTAGAGATTCCTCTCGGAAAACTTGTTTGTATAACCGGAGCCTCCGGATCTGGCAAAAGCACTTTAATTAACGAAATACTGTACAAAGCATTGGCAAGACATTTCAACAGGGCAAAAAATAGGCCAGGACGCCACCATTCAATTGAAGGAATAGAGAATCTGGATAAAGTTGTTGAGATAGACCAGTCTCCTATTGGGCGTACACCGCGGTCTAACCCCGCTACTTATACAGGGACCTTCACTCCAATCAGGGAGCTTTTTGCATCACTTCCTGAAGCAAAAGTTCGAGGGTATAAGCCCGGAAGATTCTCATTTAACGTAAAAGGAGGGCGATGTGAAGCGTGTAGAGGAGACGGATATATTCAAATAGAAATGCAATTTTTGCCTGACGTTACCGTGCCGTGCGAAATCTGTAAGGGAGCGAGGTATAACCGGGAAGCACTTGAGGTTTATTATCGAGGCAAATCAATTGCGGATGTATTAAATTCCACGGTGACTGAAGCTTTAGAGACATTTGATAAGATTCCGAAAATCAGAAAAAAACTTCAAACTATGGAAGATGTTGGCTTAGGTTATATAAGGCTTGGCCAGCCCGCAACGACACTTTCAGGAGGAGAGGCTCAAAGAGTTAAACTTGCTTCGGAGTTAAGCAAAAGAGCAACGGGCAACACTATTTATATCCTCGATGAACCAACGACCGGGTTATCGTTCCACGACTGCGCATATCTATTAGAAGTTTTGCAAAAACTCGTTGATTCTGGTAACACAGTAGTTTTAATAGAGCATCACCTTGATTTGATAAAAAATGCTGACTGGATAATTGATTTAGGCCCCGGGGCTGGTGATGCAGGAGGAGAAATTGTGGCTAAAGGCACACCAAAACAAATCACTCAACGCAAGTACTCCTCAACAGGCAACTATCTAAAGGACCATTTGAAAAAAAACAGAGTTAAGCGAGGGTAATCGTAGAAAATGATAACCAGTTTAAAAACACCTAGTGGCATTGTTACTATTCTCATATTTATCCTTACAGTTCTTGCCGCAATATTGTCAGGAGTAATGGGAGCAGCGGGCCCGGGCACAAAAATTTTGTTCATAGCTTGGCTTTTTGTACCGGCACCGATAATTTTTGTGCTATTGATCTGGAAAAAACTGATTGGAATCGCTGGAATTGCCTCAAAAGCCTACGTTTCCATCAGTATAGCCTTAACAGCGCTGCTACTGTTAGCCGTTGCCTGGAGTGGCTCAGAAACTGCCTTGCATCCCGGGCCTGCGTCGGATGAAGAAACCCTTTCAATGTATCCTCAACTTGAAGCGAATATAGAGACGGTGTCATTTTTGGCTGACGATGGAGTAAGGCTTTCAGGATGGATGGCAATTGGTGATTCAGGAAAAGCAGTGATTCTTTTACATGGATATACCGGCGATCGAACAGCGATGCTTCCTCAAGCCAAAATGCTTTTTGACGAGGGATTCACAGTTCTGTTGTTTGATTTTCGGCATAGAGGAGAAAGTGAAGGAGATTTTGTTAGCTTTGGATACTACGAAAAACAGGATGTTTTGGCTGCAGTCAATTTGATCGAAGACACCGGGGAAACAATGCGTGCATCAGGCGGGACTGGTATAGAAAGCATAGGATTAATAGGCTTATCTAATGGCGGGGCGACGGCAATTCTTTTTGCGGCAGAGAACCCAGGTAGAATAAAAGCCCTGGTTATCGATTCTGCCTTTAAAAGCTTGGATAGCGCGGTTTCTCAAAGTTTTACCCATTTTGTTGGACTACCGGCTTTCCCATTTGCGCCGATAACGGTATGGTTCTCCGAGCTAAGAACAGGATTAAATCGCAAAGATGTGATCCCAGAAGAGGCGATAGCTAATATTACTAACACCCCCGTGTTAATTATTCACGGGCTCGAAGACGAGACAATATCTTATACAGATAGTGAGGCAATTTATTCAAAAGCAAACCAGCCTAAAGACATTTGGCTAGTTCCAGGAGCTGAGCATGGAGATGCTTCTGAAATAGAAGAACAGGAATATCAAAATCGAATAGTCTCGTTTTTTACGGAGAACCTCAAATAAATCGATATCCCGCAAAAAATATCCGAAAAAGCTAAAATATTGTAATTTTGCCTACAAGTGTTCAAAATGTAACCATTCGTTAAATTTTCTGGATGGAGATGAACCAAATGGGACCTGAAATTGCTTTTATGAACGCCGTAGAGTTAGGTAGCAGGATTCGAAGGCGCGACCTATCACCCGTTGAAGTAGTTAATTTTTTTCTTGACCGAATAAATGAACGAAACCCCGAGATTAATGCATTTGTCACAATGGTCTCAGATGAAGCGGTACAAAGAGCAAAATCCGCCGAAAATGCTTTAATGTCGGGCCAGGCACTTGGCCCATTACATGGCATACCGGTGGCGATCAAAGATTTGTTTACCTTTAAGCCGGGCGTTAGGGCCACTTCAGGCTCTGCTCCACTAAAAGACTATCAACTAGACATAACGTCTTCTTATGTTTCTGATATAGAGGAAGCAGGCGGAATTGTTTTAGGCTTAACGAATTCTCCAGAATTCGGGCACAAAGGCGCAACTGATAATTACATTTTTGGACCAACTAGTACACCATTTGATTTAACGAGAAATGCAGGGGGATCATCAGGAGGGAGCGCTGCTGCAGTAGCTGCTGGCCTTGCACCATTGTCACAAGGATCAGATGGGGGAGGTTCAATCCGAATTCCCGCATCGTTTTCAGGAGTATATGGGTATAAGCCGTCCTATGGTCGGGTTCCCTTTATAACGAGACCCAATGTTTTTACTTCATTAAACCCGTTTCTTTTTGTAGGGCCGATAACACGAACGGTAGAAGATGCGGCGCTCTTGATGACTGTTATAGACAAACACGACCCGAGAGATCCATTCTCACTGCCCGGCGGCGACGTTAATTACCTAGAATCAACCCGTAAGCCTGTATCAGGAATGAAAGTGGCATATAGCCCGGACCTTGGCATTTTCCCTGTAGAGGAAAGTGTGGCTAAAGTTGTTCAAAAGGCCACAGGAGCTTTTAAGGAGCTCGGAGTCGAGGTTGATCAAGTGGAAATCAAAATAGATCGTTCCCAACAGGAGCTGTCAGGTCTTTGGGTGCGACAGATGGCAATGCTACACATGGAATTAGCTGAAATGTTCAAGCCACAGGGAATCGACCTTTTAGGCGAGCATAACAGTATGTTAACTCCTACTTTTGCAAAAACTCTTGAAATCGGACAAAAAATGTCGGCCTGGGATGTAAGAAGCGGAGAATTCCTACGATCTTCCGTGTATGACCCTATTCAGGACATACTGGACGAGTATGATTTTATCGTGTCACCAACTTTGTCAGTTCCGCCGTTTAAAAATGCTACTGACGGAGACACCCTGGGACCTACAGAGGTAAATGGAGAAACAGTCGACCCAACCATAGGATGGTGCATGACCTATCCTATAAATTACACAGGCAACCCAGCCGCATCGATACCGGCAGGGCTAAATGCAGAGGGATTGCCTATAGGAATGCAAATTATAGGAAGAAGACATGCAGATGAAGATTTGCTGGCAATAAGTGCCGCTTTTGAGCGTGCAAGACCATGGTTTCAAAGCTACATAGACCTTGAGGAGAAACATAATGGAAACTAAACAAAAGGGCAAAGTTCAAACAGTTTTAGGGTTAATAAATCCTCAAGAGCTGGGGGCCACGGTTACCCACGAACATCTTCTAGTGGACTTGATGTGTTATTTCTACGAACCTGAAGAAGCAAGTAAGCGTTCATTTATCGAGAGGCCTTTCACTATGGACGTCAGGGGAGAATTACCCCAGATAGCCTTCAATATGAAGGCTAATCTACAGTACTATGACATCGAGTGGTCAATAGCAGAAGTGTCTAAATTTGTTAATGCTGGAGGAGGAGGACTCGTCGACACAACTTCAATGGGGTTAGGCCGGGATCCTTTAGCTTTATCCAGGATCTCAAGGGCTACAGGTTTAAATATTATTATGGGGTCAAGCTACTATATTCCCCAGGCACATCCACCTAACATAGGCGAACTTTCAGAGGAGAACATTACTAAAGACATAATCAGAGATGTTACCGAGGGAGTATCAGGTACAGGAATTAAGGCAGGAGTAATTGGCGAGGTCGGAAATTTATACCCGCTATCGGATACGGAACGCAAGATTCTTAGGGCTTCCGCTCACGCCCAAATTGAGACGGGATGCCCTATTTCTATTCATCCTGGGGCACACGACGAATCCCCAATGCAAATAGTTAAAGAGCTATCACAAGCAGGGGGCGATAATTCGAATATGATAATGGGCCACCTGGACTTCGCCATTGAAGACCGTGAGAATTTACTTCAATTGGCAGATACGGGTTGTTTTTTAGAGTATGACATTTTTGGTTTCGAAGAAACTAATCTGGTTTATTTAGGCGAATATATGCGAATGAAAAGTGACTTTGATCGCATAGAGACGATCGAATTTCTGATAGAAAAGGGGCATATAGAACAAGTTGTGATCGGGCAAGATGTCTGCCAGGCAAACCAACTCACTCGGTTTGGCGGTAAAGGATATGCACATATACTAGAAAACATTGTGCCAAGATTAAGGAAAAGGGGCTGGAAACAGGATCAAATCGACCAGATTTTGATCGATAATCCAGCGAGAGCGTTAACTTTCAATTAACCGTGCGAATCGAACAAGGGAGGTACGGTTGGCCAGGGGTAGGCCTGCTCGAATCCATAGGAGAGTTGCAAAATGCGCAGCTCCTCAAAGCGCCTGCCAATAACTTGTAATCCAATAGGCAGGCCGTCCTTGTCAAACCCACAAGGAATGTTTGCCCCCGGTAAACCAGCAGCGTTGATTGGAAAAGTAAATGGGCTATGAGCCGGAAAGCCCCACAATTCACTTTCGAGGTCAGATTTAACTCCCGATTTCGGCCTTCCCGCTACGAATGCTGTATTTGGCACGGTTGGGGACAAAAGTAAGTCATATTTGGTAAACAATGTATCTAAACGGGATATGATTTGATCACGCACGCCTAAGGCAAGAGCATAGTCTTTCCCCGTAATCTTGCTCCCATACTGATAAACATTAAATGCCTCAGGCGCCAAGTCTGAAGTTCTTTTGGCAAACTTTTTGTCTAAACTGGCATACCAATTTGCACTTATAAGTGGCCAATAACCATAGAACGCATCAGAAAAATCTAGTTCTACCTGTTCCACCTTACAGCCCAGCGAATCCAAATTATTAACAGCCGTTTCTACACTGTCGTGGACCTCTTTGTTTACATCCGCATATCCATAATCAGGGCTGTATGCAATTTTTAGTTGAGAGAGGTCCGTCGCTAACATGGTTGGATATGACGGCACAGCAGCACGGACGCTGTCGGGGTCTCGCAAATCGAACCCTGCTAAAATTTCCAGCAAAATTGCTGCATCTTCTACTGTGCGTGCAATCGGTCCCGGCTGGCTAATTGGGTTGGTAATATAATTGTCACTTGCGCCAGAATAACGTGGAACGCGCCCTAACGTTGGCCTTATGCCGAACATGCCACAAAAACTACTAGGAGCTCGTATAGAGCCTCCGCCATCAGTACCACTCGCTATTGAACAAAGGCCGGCAGCAACAGCGGATGCTGATCCTGCGCTTGAACCTCCAGATGTTCTGGAAGTGTCCCATGGATTCCTGGTGTGGTCACCCAGTCTGTTTTCAGAATGAATCATCAAGCCCCAATCAGGCATGTTTGTTTTTCCGATAATTATCCCACCCGCTGACTTGATTCTTTCAACAACGACAGAATCCTCTTTTGGAATATGGCCCTTCATCCAGGCAGATCCGTGGGTTGTCTCTATTCCTTTTGTCACCTCGTTATCTTTAACACCAAATGGAATCCCATAAAGAGGGCCAACAGCCTCTCCGCTGGCGATACAAGATTCCATTTCCTTGGCTTTAGTTATTGCAGCGTCAATATTCATTGCTAAAAACGCATTCAATGCTGGATTAAACTTCTCTATCCTATCTAGATACAGGTTTAAAAGTTCGACAGGTGAAATAGCTTGGGTATGCAGAAGCCGGGCATGCTCTGCGGCAGGTTTAAATGGCAGATCAAATTCAGTCATAAATAGATTCTAAATAGAGATGTTACATTAAATGACGTAAATTTGTTCGAAATGGCCAAAATGCCTAGAATACAAGCCGAACTAAAATAAACACAGGTTTTGTCATATATTTAAGGTGAGATCATGAATCTTGTAGAAAAAGTCAGCATAATTACCGGTGGAGGTAGCGGTATCGGCCGGGCTACAGCGATAGCCCTCGCTCAACAAGGATCCAAGGTGTGCATTGTGGGCAGAACATCATCTAAGTTGACTGATGTTTTGAATGAGATAAAGCTTAATAAGGGTGAAGCAATAGCAATCACGGCAGATATAGCAGATTATCAGGCTATAGAAAAGGCCGTCGAAAAAGTTAATAACACATGGGGAAGAATCGACATTTTAGTTAATAATGCTGGAGCAAACATAAAAAATAGAGGCGTGCTGGAAACAAGACCTGAAGAAATGCAGAATTTGGTTGATATAAATCTTGTGGGGACGATGTTTTTTACAAAAGCCGTTCTTCCAACAATGGTTTCGCAAAACTCAGGAACTATAATTAACGTATCTTCTAATTCGGCAATTTGGCCAAGCTTGATGGGAGGTGCTGCTTATAGCGCTGCTAAAGCAGGTGTCAATAATTTCACAGAATTCTTGAATGATGAGCTACAACATACTTTCGTTAGGGCATGTTCTATTAGTCCCGGAGAAGTCGTTACACCAATTTTAGATAATCGGCGCGTTAAGCCGAATAAAGCGGGTATGGATAAAATGTGCATGCCCGAAGATATCGCAGAGACAATTTTGCTGGTAGCCGGCCAGCCTTCTAGAACAATGGTTACAAATATAGTTGTGACTCCAACATTAACCAGGGACACATCATCTGAAGTCATTAAACGATTAGGGCAAAAATGACCGCTAATACTTTCGACCTCCTGGAACTTGTGTTAAAAGCAAAACACCAATAGCTATTCCAATAGAAGCAGCAAGGATTATAGGCTTGTATGTTCCTGCCATATCATAGCTAAGTCCTCCCATAATAGGACCTGCTCCAAAACTGATCACACCTGTCAGCCCCAATAGTCCGGATATGGCTCCATAATTTCTTAAGCCGAAAAGATCTTGTATTATCATTGTGTATAGCGGGCCAAAAGCACCCATACCAAGCCCAAACACGGCTGCCGCTATCCACAATAATGGCCCCGCAACTGGATTGTACATAAGAACAATGCCAACAATTGTTACGGAAAAACTACACATTAGTGCCTTCCGTCCGGTAATTTTTTCACCAACGGCTCCCCAAAAAATCTTACCGATCATTCCAAATGTTGATAGCACCACAAGGCCGGAAGCAGCCGTTAATAGTGATACACCTGCATTCGTATAATTATCGATAACGTGAGGTAAAACCATGGAAAAAGCCAGAGAGCCAATCGGCGTGATGATCGCTATCAGATAGAAAGATTTCGTCTTTATGGCTTCCTGTAGGGTCATACCAGGAAGGATTTGGGCAGGGTCAGTTGAAATCCGTGTATTGATATTAGATTTTGAATCACTGACTTTATTCTCAGATACAAACTTAAGCGTATATAGCCATACCAGAGCAAACATTATCGCTATTGCATAGTATGCAATTTGCCAAGAAAAGCTAACCAATATAGCGCCAATTACAGGTGGTAACACTAAGCCGCCAAAATTATTACCCATCATGGTTATCCCAAGAACCTGTCCTCGGTTTTTCTTAAACCAAATCCCCACTAAGCGCCCGGCAGGCAACATCACAGTTCCATTGATAGCCATAAATTGGAGAAAGCTTATGGCATATAGATGCCACAACTCAGTCATAAATGGCCTTAGGACAAAACTAGACCCCATTAGAGCAACTGAACAAAGCATTACCGGCTTTGCACCATATTTATCTAATAACCGACCCAGAAATGGTGCGGTAATTATTCCAACCGCAGCGAAAGACAAAGATGCACTTACTTCCGTTCGCGACCACCCAAAAGCTTGACCGAGAGGGTCCACAAAAAGACCATGAGTATATTGATATGAACCCATAGAAACGGTTGCAACTAAAAATGGAGCCAGCATTATCAACCAGACCCTGCCAGGAGTATTAAAATTTGAGCTCATAAATCCTTTAAACACGGTCATTATCCTAACACTTTTGCAAACGATAACGGAAAATTACAACACATTCCAGCCGGAATAGGTTAAAATAATACTGCGTAAATACTAGAAATAATGCGGGAATCCTCTGATTATTACGGAATTAACTTATATTGTGAATGAGAATGACTGAACGTCAATTTGACAGCGGAAAAATATCGAGGCCTTATGAAGAAGGCATGACAATCGAGGAGCAAGGGGTGGTCTATGGCTGTTTCAATGAAGGGCTAACAGTTAGCGAAATCCAAGGATGTTGGAGTGGACTGATTGGTAGAGGCCCATTAAGCAATCGGCAGCTGTACCTTTACCGTGAAAGATGGGTGAAGGCTGGTCGAAAAAATGAAATCGATGAGATAGCAATATGGACAGAGCGGGAGGCTTTCAAACGATGGGATGTTCAACCTGATCATATGCATATATTGAACGACCTTAACAACTGGATGATGGATGAGTTTAGAGGCTTTCTGCCTAAACCGACCTATCGGCTTCTTTATTGGTGCTCATATGTTTTAAACTTAGCACCTGAGTTACAAAATGAATTGGATATATTTATGTTCGGTTCCCAGCTAACACTACAAGATATAGCCTACTACTATTCTGGTAAAAGCCGTGAATCATCCGACCTCGATGACCTTTTGTCATATAGGCCATGGAGGTCATCGGAGAAGCAAGAGAAGTATCGAGCCGCTCAAATTAGAGGTGAAGTTTTCGAGCCTAAGGAAATAGCACCGATATTAACCTTGAGTTACAGGATACAGCCGATTAATTCAGGCAATCCCGCAAACTTGCTTCCACGCTCTACCCAAACAAGCGTTTCCATGAATGACATTCCTGTAGGTGTTGGCCGTCAAATGTTGCTGCTAGGAATGGTTCATAACATGTCTTTGTATGATGGGTTCAAATTACCTTCGGTTAAAGTTAGCAATCTTAAGCAAGAAGGAATTAATCCAGTGGAAATTAATTTTTCAGAAGAATCTGGCTCAATTGTGCGGATTAGGTTTTAAACGGAATAAGAAAATCTATAAGACACAGTCGATTATTTATCTTCATCCATCTTGGCAAATATCGTTTTTCGATACCACTCGAGCTCTTTAATACTTTCACGAATGTCATCAAGCGCTAAATGCTTTTTTGGTTTTGTGGGGAATCTCACATCTTTGTCGTACCAACGCTTTGCAAGTTCCTTCACTGTAGAAACATCGATTATTCGATAGTGAAAATATGAGTCAAGCTGAGGCATTTCCGAGCGTAGAAAGCGCCGATCTTGGTGAACAGAATTACCGCATAAAGGAGAGCTTCCCTCAGAAACCCAATCATGGAGAAATTGTAAAGTTTCCTTTTCAGCCTGCCTGACATCAATGTTAGATTCTTTCACCCGGCTGAGCAAACCCGAGGACGAGTGGGTTTTAAGGCTCCATTCCTCAATCGATTCGAGCTCAGATGCTGTGCGGCTTATCGCAATCACGGGGCCTTCGGCAAGAACATTTAAACTTGAATCGGTAACAATAGTTGCCATCTCAATGATTACATGTTGTTTAGGATCTAGCCCCGTCATTTCTAGATCAATCCACACGAGGTTATTTGTTTGAGGTTCGATTGGAAAAGTCATTAATTGGCACCTGTGTTAGTAGCTATCGAAGCTGATTATCCTTTCGTATAGTCGTCATTTGACTTGCACTAAACTGAACCCAACTTCACCAACGACCTTATGCTTGTTTGGTCTGGCAATAATTACTCCTGCAACACTGTTGTCAGCCCTAGCAATGTTTGTTTTCCATTGTAGGTCTACGTCTTTAATCGGCAGGCCCGAGGTGATGAAGTGAAGCTCATCGTATTTCAGCAGATTTCTAACTGTGACAGATCCAATCTGGAAGTTCATATCTTTAATTTCAGGACCAGAAAAATTCAACCTAACCGATTTATTTTCGAGCCCAACAATCAAAGTAACAGCCCCATCCTCCTTAGTTCCAGGAATTCTTAAAGTGCCTGTATATTCAGCCTCAGCAGCTGTTATGCTTTCGCGAGTTTCTTTTTTCATGAAAACGTCTCCAGATTTCCTTATATGTTAAAAAGTTTTCAGTATATAGGGTACCCCAAAATGGGGCCCTTAATGTTATGGTTCAATAGTTAATGCTGAAATTTTTATCCATATCCAATTTCGCGATCATAGATCATCTTGAACTAGAAATAGGCTCAGGACTTAATGTTTTTACTGGCGAAACCGGTGCTGGAAAGTCTATCATCGTGGACGCATTAAGTTTAGTACTTGGGCAGAAGACTGATAGATCCGCTATTCGACACGGTGCTAAGGACGCCAAGATAGAGGCAGTGTTTGAATTGACTGAGCACGAGCAAGGACAAATACAGAATTTAATTGATATCGAGCTAGAAAATGAAATTATCTTATCTCGAACAATTAATGAACGCAGGACAGTTTGTCGCATTGACGGAATGATTATTAGCGCAAACATATTGCAGAATATTGGGGCAGTAGTTTGTGAGATCCACGGCCAAGGCCAACAAGCAAACTTAGTCAGTAACGAGCAACAGCTATGGATTTTGGATGAATACGCAAAACTTCAAGAACACAAAATGGAGATGGCTGAAAAGTTTCATGAGTATAAGGCGGTTCAAGACAAAATTACCCAACTTGAACATGATCGTTCGAAATCACAAGAACGCAAAGAGCTCTTCCAGTTTCAGATCAACGAAATTAATTCCATACAGATTGAGGTGGGTGAAGAGGCGGACCTACGAGGGTCAATAAACAGGCTTTCGAATGCAGCAGAATTGAAGCAGTTAGTCTCTCAGGCGATACAAATCTTTTCTGGCGATGAAGGCGAAACCCATGGTTCTGTGGAGAACCTTATGAGACAAGGAGGGGCATTTTTAGGCCAGTTACACAACATGGATCCTTCTACTGCGCCGCTTAATGAATTGGCACAAGGAGCGCTTTTCGAAGTGGAGGATATTGTGCGGAAATTGCGTGATTATGGAAATTCAATCGAAGTAAACCCAGAAGAACTAGAGCGAGTAGAAGCAAGAATGGCCTTGTTGAGTGACATAAAACGGAAATATGGAGACACCCTAAAAGACGTTTTGAAACACAGGGATAAGATCACAATCCAATTGGAGGAACTGGACACTTCAGAGCAGAAAATAAAAAACCTGAGGCAAATAGAGGCCGAACAGAAAACATATCTTGGTGTAATAGCACTAGCTTTATCGGTTAAGCGAAAGAAGTGTTCTAAAGGCTTAAAAACTAAAGTTGAGTCATATTTGAAGGGAGTAGGAATGGAAAATGCCAAGTTTGAAGTAGTGGTGAATAACCATGAACATGAACAAGGCTTATCTATACCAATTAACGGGAACACCAAGTGTTACGGATATGGCCCTAATGGCATTGATGAGGTGAAAATGCTCTTTTCGGCGAATAAAAACCACCCCCCAGTGCCTCTATCTCAAGCTGCTTCTGGAGGAGAATTGTCTAGAATAATGCTGGCAATTTTCGTAACAGTTAATAGTAGTGATACTAAATCAACTTTAGTTTTTGATGAAATAGACTCGGGAGTAGGAGGTCGAACAGGAACGATAATAGGCAAAAAACTGAAAGATTTATCAAATCAACGCCAAGTCATATGCGTGACGCATCTGCCTCAATTAGCAAGCTTCGCGAAAAACCACTGGTCTATTACAAAGAAAGAATCTAATCGAAAGGATTTAGTAGCTGCCCGCCTTCTAAAAGGAGACGAGATCGTTAAAGAGCTCGGATTAATGATCGCCTCTGGTGATAAGACCGCTGACACAGCTGCACGAGCAATGATTGATCAGGCCAACTCGTAAGCTTAGCTAAGAGCTTGCTAGTTTATTAACACATATATTAATCGAAATTAACCTAACGTTAACCAATTCTTAACCATCGTAGATAAAACTAATAGTAACTTACGTACATTACTCAAGATTAAATTTAAGGAGACTCGTGAATGAGAAGGTTAGTTTTCCCATTAATGCTTCTTTCAATATTAATATTTCTTTTTGCTGCGGCTTGTTCCTCTGAACCTGGAGCAGAGATCGTTGAAGGAGAAAGCAGCGCTAATAAAAGTGGCGAAAGCATAGTCAGCCTTAAGGGAATGATTGAAATTGATGGATCCTCAACCGTTTATCCTGTTTCAGAAGCTGTCGCAGAGGAATTCCGTAAAACATATCCGAAAGTCCAGGTTAACGTTGGAGTCTCCGGCACAGGAGGAGGCTTTAAGCGATTCACTGTTGGAGAGACTGACATTTCCAATGCATCACGCCCTATAAAGGACGAGGAAAAAACTGTAGCTCAACAGAATGGCGTGGAGTACCATGAATTGCTTGTGGGTCAAGATGGCATCTCTGTTGTGGTTAACAAGGCAAATGACTGGGCTACCTGCATGACTGTTAAGGAGCTTAAAATGCTCTGGGAACCTGGCAGCACTGTGTCGAAATGGTCTGATATTCGCTCTGAATGGCCAGATGACAGGATCAATCTGTATGGGCCTGGCACTGACTCAGGCACATTTGATTTCTTTACCGAGGAAATCATAGGAGAAGTTCAAGCCAGCAGGTCTGATTTCACAATGTCCGAAGATGATAATGTGCTTGTTATTGGCGTGAATGGAGACAAGGGTGCTTTAGGCTATTTCGGATACTCATACTATCTAGAGAACAAAAACATGATAAATACCGTATCTGTAGATGGTGGCGAGGGTTGTGTAGCGCCAACCAGCGAGACAATCGAAAATGGCACATATATGCCGCTGGCTCGGCCTTTGCTCATATATGTTAATAAAACAAGTTTAAAGAAGCCAGAAGTAAAAACTTTTGTCGAATACTATCTGGTCAATGCCGAGCAACTGGTAGAAGAAGTTGGTTACGTTAAGCTCCCAGATGGGGGATACGAAGCTGGCTTAGCGGAAATCAGGTAGGCAAGAACACATCTAGAAAATTCATTTAACTCTTTTAAAGCCGAACAGGAAATTTTAAGGAAATCTATTCCCAGCTAGATTGTCCTCCGCAACCTTAAGATAACCTGTTTGGTCTTTTTGCTTCACATGAAATCACCTTTTTACTATATTGGTCTATTTATGAATAAAATTAGAATCGCTATATACCTTAACCAAACAATTGAAAAATCTTGTAAAATTTAGGTAGCTGATTTATTTCTAAAAAGCTTGTGAATAAACTAATGCTCCAAAATTTAAACATAAGCCGAACCTCAATAATTCATATCGCAACGCTTATGATGGCAGGTCTGATCGTATACTTTTTACTGTTTAATCCCGGGATGATTTTTGGTCAAGAGCAGCAAGAAGACGAGATGAGTCAAGATGGCTTTGAAGACGAATTTATTGTCGATGAACCAGAAATCACCGAACCCCAATGGCCGTCAGATCACGACCCAACTTGGTCCAACACACTTGATTCAGCCTTACAAGATCCTTACTTTGTCGATTTATTAGCTGAGCAAGAGGCCCACGGCGACGCATCTCATTTAGACATGTGGAGTAGTCATACCGATGAGGAATCGCACTCATCAGCGCTTAGCAATCACGGAGACGCCTCCCATTTAGATATATGGAGCAATCATAGCGAGGAACAGTCTCATTCAAGTGAATTCAGTAATCATGGAGACGCTTCCCATTTGGATATTTTCAGTTCACATGCAGACGAACAGTCTCATGCGAGTGCACTTAGTAATCATGGAGAGATGTCTCATTTGGATATATACAGCAGTCATGACGAATCGCAGTCTCATGGTGCTGCAGTTAGTGAACATGGAGACGCATCTCATTTGGATTTGTGGAGTAGTCATGATGAATCGCAGTCTCATGGTGCTGCAGTTAGCGAACACGGAGACGCATCTCATTTGGACATATGGAGCAGTCAC
>CEVQ01053322.1_pt1 | contig 34152 bp, 15 predicted proteins | sample 356551 | NCBI WGS metagenome assembly CEVQ01 (sample SAMEA2623756, study PRJEB7988) | marine metagenome | biome: marine biome (ENVO:00000447); feature: mesopelagic zone (ENVO:00000213); material: "saline water (ENVO:00002010), including plankton (ENVO:xxxxxxxx)" | depth 250 m | reverse complement strand
CCGCCACCCAAATCGGTGATGTCGGACTTGGCTACGGTAATACTGTTACCGGCCTCGTTGACAAGGGTTACGTTACCGTCACCATTGTCGGAAATGCTGGTTATAGATTCATTAACGGTTACAACATCTCCGTTCTCATTTTCATAAACGCCAATATTGTTGCCAAAAGGAACAGTTGAAGAAAATGTGGTTACAGTTTCAAGTGGTAATACAACTGAAATTGTACCACCATCTTCTAAAGTCAATGAAAGTTCACCTGTACCATTGTTATAAGTAAAAGCTTGGAGTTGCTGGTCATCAGAAGAGGTAAGCTCCCACGAATTTCCATCCCAATAATAAATGGTACCTGTATCGGTGTTTACATAAATGTCACCTAAATCAGCTCCACTGGGAGTTGTCATTCCTGGGGCGGTAACATCTGTTCCGCTTAAAACCTCACAATTACATTGATCTTCTAAAGTAACCGTGGTTTGTGCAAAAGAATACACAGAGGTAAAAAGCAACAAGATTAAAACGATTTTCTTCATGGCCATTACTTTGAGCTATGTCGTAGGTTCAAGATTAGTTGGTACCTTCTATAGAAAATTTTCTATAGAAGTCGGTTCATTCAATTTTATACAGTCTTTAACCGGAACATTACAAAGCGAATGTTTGCGAAATGGTGAAGAATACTTTATTCCTTTGGCCATTTACATCAGGTTTTTTTTCAAATCCTGACTATGTTCGGTTAAGTTATTTTATTTGGGGATGCATTTGATACCCATTTATTCGATAAAGGGCACAATTGCACATTACAAAATTAATCTTAGGCCTGCCGCAGGAAAATAATTGTTGTGTATTGGTTAAAATGTAGTGTATAGGATTAAAAATTTGAAGTAATGATTATTTCGTTCGTCGATTACGCCAAGTATATCAATAAGTTACAAGGGACGACTGGTACGAAAAATCCGATAAAAAAGTAAGGGTCGGTATGTAATAAATATGAATATGAACGACTTACATTTAACTATAACGTTATAGTCATTCTGTATAAATATCTCGATGAGTAGCTATTCTAATTTACTTAAAATAGGAAGGGTCTAATTCTTTTTAGTACGGTAGGTAATACGACGATTGCTTATTACCGTTCTTACTTTAACCATTAGAATTGCTATTTGAGAAGTAATCGGGGCACAAGATGTGTTTGAATTGGTTATTCTGACCCTATAAATATTTCCGTTGAAGTCTATTTCAGGTGTACTTATATTTAGACTGTTCGTCTGAGAACCGGAATAGAAAGCGTTATCAGATATATCAACAAAGCCGGCACCGCCATCGGTACTCACCTGCCATTGGTAGGTGTCCGCATTATTGGCACTTACACTAAAGCTTGTATTTTGGCCTACAAAAATCGTTTGATCTATAGGCTCTGAAACCACGGTAACCACCGGTACGGTATTAATAGTGTAGGTACCAAGTTCTACAGGGCAAGCTGAATTACCCCATCGAGCCCAGATATTGTAAGTACCACCCGAAAGTCCGCCATATGTTACAGAGCCAGAATTATCCGCCACATTTGTTCTATAGGTCGCTCCTCCATCAAGGCTAAATTGAATCGATGTTCGATTAGGGTGATTTGGAAAGCTTAAAGTAAATGATCCATTGTTGACATTACAAGTGGCGTCGTTGGTTGTAATAGTAGCCTGGGGTCTTGAGTAAATAGTCACATTTACAGAGTCGGTCTGTTCACATCCATTTGAATCGGTAACAGTAACCGAATAAGACACGGTAGTATTACTATTTGCACTACCCGTTGGTGCTACTGTAATGGCCTGACTTGTCTCACCAGTACTCCATAAATACAAATAGCCCGAACCACTACCACCACTCGCGGAGGCTGTCAATGTTGTTGAGTCTCCGTCACATATCTGAACATTTGGTCCGGCATCAACTACTGGCAATGCATTCTGAATGGCCCTAACCGCTGTTCTAGAATTACTGGTACAACCGGTAAATGTGTTAATCGTTTCCGCATAGTATGTGCCGGCCGAAGAAGGGGTATAACTCGTGCTGTTACTTTGTAACAAAGTACCACCAGAAATGGAATCATACCAATTAACGGTTTCATTATTTCCAACCGTAGCCGTCAAAGTAGGAACAGGGCTTCCAGCACAAAATTCTTGATCGCCACCACTAACCGGCGCGTTTACAGTAGGACAGGTACAGTTTGGAGCCGTCACAGGTAAATTTCTGCTACAATTTCCCTGAGAGACAGTTACATTTATATCAGTACCATCGGGAACATCAGCTATACGCCACACATTGCCTCCTAAATTGCTTACCGTACCATTGGTAGATGTAACCGATCCTGCACTGACGGTAACCTCTAAAGTATAGGTGGTAGGCTGAAATAACCTAAAGTTACAGCTTGGTGAACTTGATACCGTTATCGTAGGGGTTGGTTCAACAGTAACCCTGACCACATCGCTATTCGTACAACCAAAACTATCTGTTACCGTAACCGTATAGTCTACGTCGACATTATTATTAGTATTACCAACAGGCGATACGGTGATCGAAGAAGAAGTTTCGCCCGTGCTCCATAAATAAGTATAACCACTACCGCTACCACCGGAACCAACCGCGGTCAATGTGGCCGACTCACCATCACAAATCGTTTGATCGGCACCGGCATCTACCGTTGGTTGAATGACACTTAAGGTCGTAGTACCACTAATAGCTTCTCTACAGACATTACCGCTATAAGAGGCAACTAGCCTATACTGATTTCCGTTTTCTGCTAGAGTTACCCCATTTAGATTAAGGGTATTCGTGTTGGTACCCGAATAAATACCACCATCGGCAAGGTCTATCCAAGACGAACCATTGTAAAACTGCCATTGGTGCGTATCGGCAAAATTGGTCGTTAAAGAAAAACTGATATTACCTCCGTTACAGGCTGTTTCAGTTGTATTAGAAGTCGGTACAACAGGTGCATTAACCGTTTCTTTATAATCGCCTTCTCCATTACTGTCACCATCATTGGGTGATGCATAAGAGGCCGCTTGAACCGTTCCGTCAGAATTAACGGTAGGATTTCCTGAACCATACATACCATTACCGTCAACATCGGTTCCAGATGCGCCGTAAGCTTCATCGGAATCAGAACATCCATCCCCATCACTATCATCGTCTAAATGATTGGGCAAACCATCACCATCAATATCACAAGTACCCTCATAAAATGCTGTAAATGGTATGGATTGCTTGGCCAAAGATGGACCTTCATATTGTACCAATAGCGATTCTCCTCCTCCATTTTCAAAAAATAAGACCTCTATATCGTGAAGCCCTGCCGTTAAGTTAATAACCCCGGACCGCTCTTGAGGGCCATGGTCAAAATCGTTATTGACCACTTCCAAACCATTGATGTACAATTTAGAGCCATCATCGGAAGTTGTATAAAATGTATAGGAACCATCCGCAGCGATATCTATCAGACCCGTATACCTGATAGCGAAACTATCTGCATCGCCAGGGTCTACCGCCCCTTGAAGCGCATCTACATCAAGAGAAGTTATAGAACCCGTTGAAAGGGCCCCAGTTGTAGGTATATTGTCGACCGTATTACCGGGTGGAGTCAAATCGTAGAATTCATATGCCAATGTTCCGTAACATGACCCTAATTCTTCCGAATCTAAAATACCATCATTGTCATCATCTAAATCATAGGCATCAGCATAACCGTCGCCATCTGAATCCATCAAGATAGAAAGAACACCATAATCGGAAGCTATTGCCGCGCACGAAGAACCACTTTCAGATATTAAAACCCGATACCTATTGCCTTCATCCGAGAAAGTAACATTGTTGATTGTAACCGAAGAAGATGTTGCTCCAGAAATGTTGGTATAGGATGCTCCATCATTGGTACTGACCTGCCATTGGTATAATAAGGTACCCCCAGTGGCGGTGACCGAAAAAGTGGCGTCGCCACCATCTACAATTGCTTGATCTACCGGTTGTGCTGTTATCACTGGGTCTTCATCAACCGTCAAAGAGGTACTTGCCGACACATCGATAGTTGGGTCTCCTGGCATGCCCCCATATTCAACCACGTAACCTTTTGGTTGATAGGCGCCCGAACCGGCACCCGTGTTACTTAAATCGTTCCAAGAACCATCGATTCCGGTACCATCTTCAGTAATATGTGCATAATCTTCATCTCCTGATTGATTTGGTTCTCCTGTATTCCAAAATGCATAATTGGGTGTTGAGCCTCCGGCCAAACCGTTCCAAAATACGGTACCTGCCTCAGGGCCCGTTACCCATCGCCATTCGTTTTCAACAGCGGCATCACTACCACCTATCCAACCAGCTCCAGAGATTTGAGAACCCGCAAAATTAGCCTCTTCAAGAGAAGTAAGCGTTGCCAAATACCCTTGAAGACCATAATACGTTGATAAAGCGGCCTTGTCGCGTGCGCTGGTCCATGTAATTCCAAGGTCTGAAAAGAACTGATAATAGTGCCCGGTATCAGGTAAGAAATATGCATCTCCCACGATAATAGAAAAGTCGCGGGTTCCTGAAGGACTAGCGGAACTTGATGAGAACAATACCGCCGATACGGCCGATTCAAATTCAGTGGAAGTTGCCGGACCGCTTAAAAGCAACCTACCCTCAGCGGGAATCCAACTAGCAGTGATATTCGGATTCGTACCCGCCAAGGTCAAAATATCTTCACCATTTATATAGCCGTTGGAAATTTGAACGGATACCTCTTGAATAGTAGAATCGTCAGGGTCTGATATGCTTACCGTTTCTACAACAGGTATAGAAGTTCCAGGGCAATAATCTTGGTTTCCGGTCGCCGTAATCACCGGAGGTTGATCCTCAATTCTAAAAGTAACATTGTCTATTCTGATGATTTCGCCAACCGACCAGTCGCCTGAACTACTTTGAAATGCAATACCTGATTGGTTAGATTTTTGCCCAGCAGTTAAGGTATAGGTCACAGTACTTGCGGTCGATACCTGTAAGGTCGTAATATTTTCCCAAGTGTTGGTAGAGGCATTAAATAGGTAAACCCTTAATCGCTCATCGCCCCTACTCGTTGCATTATAGCTAAAGGATAATTCTACATCTTTGGTTACGCCGCTTAAATCAAGGTTACGGTAGATATAATCGGCACTTCTGAGACCATTGAAAACCAATGAACCCGAATTGACCGAGATATTTCCTCCCGTAGCACCGCCGCCGGCATTGTCCGCTTCTCCCCACGCATTGGAAAAATTGGTATTACCATCATTATTGGTATATGCATTGGTCGAAAATGCATCCATGTAGACTTGCTGCGCAGAAAGTAATCCCACGCAGAAAAAGAAAAATACTAATGACCAAGTACACTTCATTTTACCCCCTGAACAATAGACAATTGTACAATATTACATTGCGTCGATTGAAGGGCATAAAAAATGTTGCCAATGAACTGATATATAGTGTGAAAAGGAAAAAGCTATCGTTTTAATCTATAAATCAGTTCTTTTTCACCCTGTATGTAATTCTTCGGTTCGTTATAAGAGTGTAAGCCTTAATAATGCTTTCGGGTGAAAATTCAGATGTCGCATTAGTTAAAGTGGCCGTGGCCGTAACAAACTTGCCAAAAGCTGCTCCAGATGACAATGGGGTACTGAACCTAAATTTATTGGTGCTATCAGTATTACCATCTATGTCGGTGTAAGATGTTATCTGCGAATCAACGTCGGAGGCACTACCTTCGATAAAACTTGCCAAATAAACCTGACCTTCTCCATAGTCAGAGGTCATTCCTAACTGATTATCGCCTTCGGCGGCAGTACCTTCACTAATATCGGTCAAGAATATTTCTATTGTGGCCCCTGGCCTACTCCATCCTTCAACTATCAGATTTGAACCGCTGATGTAGGCACCAGAAATAACAGGGAAGTTTAATAGTCCATTGGGTCCACCGTCCGTATCGTTCGTCTCGTTTAATGTTACTCCATCTCTATTCAAATCAATTCCGAGGCTCTGAAGCACAGTACCATTACCGTATATGGAATTTTGTGAAATGGTATTACCATCGCCTGATATCACCACTATACCCGCTCCCCCATTGAAAAAAATTCTGTTTTGTGAAATATTGGCATTGCTGGCATTAATTAAAACCCCCATACCCTCAAAAGACCCACTGCAGTTACCTCCATTTTGACCCGCGCCAAGAATTGAATTATCAGTTACCAGTACATCATTCAACGTATCGATTTCAATGCCCGAGGCCGCTGCATTTTCAATTAGATTGGTAGATACCTCCACATTATTTCCGGCAGAAATCAATATGTTATCGGAACATGCGGAAGAGCCATTGGCAAATAGATGATTCAGTACAATTTCGGTGGAAGTACCTCCATTTATTAAAATACCCGCATCGGAATTGGCAGATATGTAGTTCGAAGTAATGGTTACTTCGCCACCTGTTTGCTCAACGCCGTAATCGATATTTCCTGAAGATGCCCCTAATGCATTAACCCCCAAAAATGAGGAAGAAATAGTTGCGGAGCCCCCTAAGGTTCTTATTCCGGCATTGTTATTGGCAAACACAGACACATTTCTTATTTCTACGTTGTTTCCGTTTAAGTTAAAGACATCCCCGCCATTTCTATGAATTTGAATCTCTGGTCTTAGATAGTTGGGCAATAGGGTATTTGAAGTACCCACCGCAGTACCGCCTGCGCCCGACACACCGCTATTAGAATCTCCGGAATAGCTTGTTTGTGTTCGACCGTCGATTATCGTATTAGCACCGGTGATATTGGCCAGAGCAGAACTGTTATCAATAAGAATATCGAAATAACCGGATGCGTAGTTAGCATCAGCGGTTCTACCCATGCTATCACCTGTAGGTGGAATCATAAATATGGAGATATCTTCACCTGCGTTCGGGTCGAAAATGGAATTCGGTTCAATATCCAATCCGTTTTCACCTAGCGTGTTACTATTCAAAATAAATTGATTTAGAGAACCTTGACCCGATTCGTTGGTATTGACAATGGTATTAAAATTGAAACCAAAATCAATATCTACTACTCCATTACCTTCAACGGTTACAGGGGAAATACTTTGGGAGTTGGCAAAAACGCCTAACGCCACATCTTGAATGGCCGTAGGGTCGTTACCCCCTACCTCATTGGTGATGTCATTATAGTTTCCTGCGGCATCGACCTCAGCCCTATAGGTCTGTACAGGATAACATGAAGAGCAGTTGGGCCCATTGTCACGAGTAGACCTAACGGTAGAATTCACCACTTTTATGTAGTAGTCACCATCGGCCATACCCCCAAATGAATAATTACCATTGGCCGCCGTATTTTTTCTTTGAATGAAATTGCCATTATTCTCATATAGCTCAACAACTGCGCCCGTTATGCCTATTCCGCTAGAGGCGGTTCTATCCCGGCCAAAACCTCCCGGATAGTTGACATCTTCAAAAACTCTTCCGGCAATAAGGTTAGAGGGTACTTTGAGAATAACGGCTGCAGATATAACAAAATCTTGCCCTACATCTACGTTAGCGGTTACTTCGCTATCGGCCGGCTGAATGTAGCTTGATATATCGTACGTATCTAAATCAACACCATAGGTACTTGAATTGTTGTACACCGGGCCAACCGTATTATCGTAAATGGTAGAGTTATAAGAGTTGTTACCTGTTTGTCCGCCATCGCCAGTCAGTACGTAGTTCTGATTTCTTTGATTGGTAATGGACAATTCTTCAGGATTGGTAGAGCCCGAGCTAGCGCCAGTTAGGTCAGGATCACCTTCCCATGATAAAAAGGTAGCTTTTGCCCCTGTACCCGATATGGCATAAAAGGAATCTAAGGTAAAAGAATTGCCATCATTGCTTAGACCATCAAAACCTTGGTACAGGTTAATGTTGACCGCTGGTAGTGAACGGTCTTCATAAAAAACCATAAGAGCCCATCCCCCCAACACAGTACTAGTATTACAATAGTCACCAGTATTATTTATATCAAGGTCACCAAAATCAAAAACATTGGTCGATAAATTGGAAACACCTTGTACGATAGAGGTTACATCACTGACATAACCATAAAAATTTCTATTGCCCAGTGAGGTTTGATACAGAAAATTAGCAGATACATTTTGCCCTTCAAAAGTAACATCGGCATCGCGCACAGTACTGGAGTGAGACCAATATAAATAGGCCCTCTCAACAGATGCCGTCGCAGGCACCGAGGACACCAAACTATTGGACGAAGAGGATGTTATCGCACAAGGGTCGCCACCATTCGGACTAGTTCTTAGCGTACCGCCAGTTGTGGAGTAATCATAATAACCATCAAATTCTTGGAATAAAGTCAACGGGTCGTTCGCCAAAATTTGCGAGTTGATAGTACCCGTACCCGTATCGTTATAATTTACCTGTGCATAATCTGCCTCTGCATCTGTAAACTCTATAGTAAAACTTTCGGCCAATTCAGGTATACCGTCATTCGCAATCGGTACCGAAATGGTTTGAACATTATTGAGCTCGCCCGTAAAAGTTAGAGTGCCTGTAGATGAAGTATAATCGCTACCGGCAGTTGCCGAATCATCGACAGTCCGAAAATCAACCGTAAAGGGTTCCTCAACAAAACCAAAAAGAAAAATGTTTCTACCATGAGCTGCTCGGGTAGAGCGAACCGTAAATACGGCATTGCCCACATCTTCATCAAATGAAATATCATCGATAACTATAATGGGGCCTTCAGGAAAACAATTAATTTCAGCTTCCCAACCCGCACCAGTGCTATTATTATTGGAGACAAATCGAAAAGTAAGACAACCCGAAGCACTGTTTGAATTGATACTTCTGGGAACATTAGAACTATCATACTGGCCAAGCAACGTACCACTCGTATTGGTACCATCATACACATATAGCATGTCCCCGGATACCACTTCGAAACTTGTGAAATTTACGTTGATGTAGGTATCGGCTGTATCCGGACAAATTGTATAGACGACGTCTTGATTATTGGAATAGTTAGATAACCCGCCTGGATCGAAAAAAACATCATTACAGGTATTTACTGTTTGCCCATCGGTCATTATTAGGGCATCATCATCAATAATTGTAGCCGTGCCAGTATCTGTTATATTCACCGTAGGGTCGGTGACCAAGGTGAATTGTAGAATAAAATCTTCGGGGTTTTCGATGGTGGTATCGTCCACTAATGGTACAGAAACGGTTTCAGTATCGCCTACGTTTCCATTGAAGTTTAAGATACCGCTTGTAGCCGTATAGTCAGACCCTTCGGTTGCCGAGCCAGGCACAGTTTGGTAATTAACGGCGAAAGGCCCCGTAGCATTGGTTCCTGTATGAACTACCGTAAAAATGGCATTGCCTGCATCTTCATCGACCACAATATCTTCAACCTCAATAATTGGAATCGGAGCTGGGAAAGTAGCGACAATCTGAAAATTATCTATATAGGCATAGTCGTTGTTACGCCAGTTAGAATAGGTCTTTCGAAATCTAATGGTAGTGTTGCTAGAGATATATGGTGAAATGTCTTGGCTGAAAGACCCTGAATTATTTCCCGTAACAGTGCCTATCGTAGTATAGCTCGCTCCACCATTGCTTGAGATTTGAACTGCCAGTTCTCTTGTACCTCCTAAACTAACTGCCTGCCAATCAAAAGTAAGTACGGCGGCCGACGCTCCGTTCAAGTCAACAGAACGCCTAATTGTTTCCGAATAAAGGTAATAGAGCATCAATCGGTTACCAGTAATTCGAATGTACTGGTTGTTCGGTCCATTATCGGTATCTCCTGTTTCTATCCAATTGCCGCTAAAGTTTTGCGAGCCGTTATTGTTCGAATAGGATACATTATTGAACCGATCTAGATAGTTTTCTTGACCAGCTAGGTTATTAAAAAATAGAAAAAAGAAGACCAGGTATAAGTAGGTTCTATACATTTTTCAGTTGGATTTAGGACATACTAGATCAACTAGCATATCTACCAAATGTAGTATAGACCAATACCGAGAATATAAATTTTGTTGTAAAACAGAAAATTTAGACCATAAACAGTTCTATTTTAGTTATTTCCTACATTTTGAATCAAAATTAAATTGTAAGAATATTCTTTAATTTCTATTAACCCTATAAGTAATTGTACGGTTTGTTATTACAGTTGGTAACCTAACTTCGACCTCTGGTGAAAATTCGGATGTCGTATTAGAGAGGGTTGCCGTAGCTGTAATCTTATCCCCTAAATCAGTTCCAATTGGTAACGGTACCGAAAACTTAAATCTATTGACATTATCGGTATTACCATCAAATACAGAATAAGATGAAGAAGCACCTTCTAAATCATCAAGGGAACCCTCGGTTCTAGTGGCAATATAAGTTTGGCCCTCTCCGTAATCTTTTGATCTACTAAGCGTATTTGCCCCTTCAGCTGCTGAACCCTCACTTATATCGGTAAAGAAAAATTCTACGGTGGCTCCAGGTGTTATCCACCCCATTAAAACCAAATTGTTACCCGCTTGATAGGCTGCTGAGAGTATCGGAAAGTTATTTAAACCGTTGGCCCCAGAATCTGTATCACCCAAATCATTTATTGTCACCCCATCATTGCCTAAGTCAATGCCTAAAGCACCAGTGGCCGTACCATTGGCAAAAAAACTATTCTCACTTATTAAATTAGAACTCCCGGATCCCGAAATCACTAGGCCGGCACCACCGTTTGAAGTAATTACATTGTTTGAAATAATTGAATTGCTACCGGAGATTTCTATTCCCATATTCTTTATTTCAGAAGCGCAAAGCCCGGCCACTCGCCCGGATCCTACTATGGTATTACCCAGAATGGACAAATTATTTACACCTGAAACTGCATCAATACCTAACGATGCCGAATTCTCGATTAGATTATGCTGAATGTTGATACCGCTACCGCTGGTTACCAGTATAGCATCATCACAGCTGGTCGCCCCATTTTCGGCGAAATGGTTTTGCGTCAATACAGAACTGGTTCCCCCAGAAATGACTACTCCGGCCACCGTATTTGAAGCTATATGATTAGAATTGATGGTAACTTCTCCTCCTACATTTTCGACCCCGTACTGAATATTTCCCGATGATACGCCTAAAGCGTTTACACCTAATAAGTTTTCTACAATGTTGGCGGTACCGGTATTCACTTGAATAGCAGCGTTGGTATTACCAAAAACAGCTATGTTTCTAACCACCAAATTGTTTGCATTCAACTTGAAAATATCCCCGGCATTTCTATGAACCTGAATTTCGGGAAGATTATAGTTCGGCAGTACAACGGAATTGGTACCCACTGTTGAACCCCCTCCGATGGTACCCGTATTGGTGTCTCCACTATAAGCCGTCTGCGTTCTTCCATCTATAACCGTATTATCGGAAACAACATCTGAAGGAATAAAGGCATCATTGAAAAAAATATCGAAATAGCCATTCGTATAATTTGTATCGGCCGTTCTGCCCAAGGGGTCGCCGTCACTTGGAATCATAAATATGGAAGTATCCTCTCCTGCAACGGGGTCGAATAGAGCGTTAGCCTCAATATCAAGACCTGTTTCATCTAGATTATTGGAGTTGACAATGAATTGATCTAAAGATCCTTGGCCGTTTTCATTCGTATTAACAATAGTATTGAAGTTAAAGCCAAAATCAATGCCCACTATACCATTACTGGCCAAAGTAAGCGTTGAAACTGATTGTGCCCCAAATAGATTACCTGCGGAAACATCTTCTTGAGAAGGATTGGCCCCGCCGACCTCATCGGTTACATCAACAACATCAGTTCCGTTATGGTCGCTTCTAAAAGTCTGCACAGCATAACAATCGGAGCATCCTACTCCACCACCTCTTGTAGAACTTACCGATTCATTAACCACCCTAACGGTGTAAGTACCATCTGCCATTCCGCCAAAAATGTATTGCCCGTTGGCGTCGGTCGTGGTAGTAGTTTGTAAAAAACCTAGCGAATTATAAAGTTCAACGGTCACATTGGCAACCCCCTGACCGGAAGCAGTTGCCCTATTTCTGCCCGCACCTCCGGGATAATTGATATCTTCAAAAACGAACCCCGTAACCAAATTGGAAGGAACCTTGATTACCACGGCATTTGATACAACAAAATCTTGACCGACATCTACATTGGCGGTAACCTGGGTATCTGTTGGTGCGATATAACTGGCTATATCAAAGGTATCCCAATCAACCCCATATAATGATCCATTATTAACATTCGGTACCTGAGTATTATCAAAGGCCGTAGAGTTATACGCATTATTACCGGTTTGGCCACCATCACCGGATAAGGTAAAATTGAACCCGGCCTGGTTGGTTATCGATAATCGCTCACCATTGGGGTTGGTCGTTCCCTCACTATTGCCATCTAAAGTGGCGTCTCCCTCCCAAGATAAAAAGGAAGCCTTGGCTCCTGTACCAGCGATAGCAAAAAACGAGTCTAAGGTAAAAGAGGTACTGGCATTACTTAACCCGTCAAAACCTTCATAAAGATTGATGTTAGAAGCCGGTAAAGAGGCATCCTCATAAAAAACCATTAAAGACCATCCTCCCAAAACCGTTTGATAATCACAAAAGGGAAAACCGGAGTTAATCTCTAAATCAGTGACATCAAAAGTGGTCGTACCAAGATTGGCCACACCTATACCTTCTAAAATACTGGTAACATCGCTCACGTAACCATAAAAGGTGAGTATATCACCGTTAAAGTTCAGCCCTGATTCATAGATTCTTTCCGCAGTTACTTGTTGGCCTTCAAAAGTTACGGTATCATCAAGCGTATAGTTAGAATGTGACCAGTACAATAGCGCCTTTTGAATGGATGCTGTTGCAGGCACCGAGGAAAAAAGTGTATTGCTTGATGTGATCGTCAAAGCGCACGCATCTGTAACGTTGTCCTGTGTTCTAAAAGTTCCGGCAGTGGAAGTGTAATTGACATACCCGGCGAATTGATGTTGTAATACTAATGGTTGGTTAAACGGTACCTGTGAATTGATTGTACCGGTAGCAGTATCACTATAGTCTAAACTGGGATTGGAAGACGATGTAAAACTAAGATTAAAGAACTCGTCTGCCTCTGTGATAGCATCGTTGACAATAGGTACCGTTATAGTCTGTGCTTCACCCAAGGCACCACTAAAATTAATGGTTCCCGTAGTAGCAAGGTAATCACTATTGGCAATTGCGGTACCATCTGAAGTTGTAAAATTAACCGAATAGGGAGCACCTGCATTAACGCCCTGCTGGGTGACCGTAAATATCAGATTACCCACATCTTCAGAAACGGCTACATCTTCTACAACCAAATAGGGGGTAGAACTGGCTACTATCTGTACATTATCAATTTGTGCCCAGTCGTCGGCAGCCCAGTTATCTACAGTTTTAGTAAAAGCCAATAACGTATTGGAAGCTATATAGGCAGATATGTCTTGGGAGAACGAGCCTACCCCGGAGACGCCTCCCAAAAAATTATAAGTTGCTCCGCCATCGTTGGAAATATACACCCCCAATTCTTGGTTTCCGCCAAGACTATTAGTCTGAAAATCAAAGCTCAAAGTAGCTGCTGTCGCGCCTGACAAATCGACCAACCTATAAATGAACTCATCATAGATGTATGCAAACGTGAGCTGCCCCCCAGTAATATAAATATATTGGGCGGAGGGGCCTAAATCAGTATCACCACTTTCTACCCAATCGGAAGCCCAGTTACTGTTACCATCATTATTTGAATACGAAACCGAAGAAAACGTATCTAAATAAATCTGCTGAGCTACTGTGGTAGCACTTACTAAAAGTAGAATTATAATTACATTGGTTCTAAACATGAAAACCTATAATATACGTTAAAACCTATATTTAATGTAAATATATTCTTACAATAATATTATTTATAAATTTTGTTGTGAAAGAATTATTCGTGTAGGTGTAACTATAAACAATTGATGACATGAAGGTTACAAAATAAAAGAGCGACTTAAATGGTCGCTCTTTTACTGTATCGTGAAGATTGTCTCACTCTGTTATGATAAACTCTGAACGGCGGTTAAGCTGATGTTCCTCTTCGGTACAAGAAACACCGTCATCACAATTGTTAAGTAATTTAGTTTCTCCATATCCCTCGCTCTGTAGCCTCTCTTTGGCTATACCTTTTTTGATCATGTAATTGACAGTTGACTCTGCCCTCTTCTGCGATAACCATAGGTTATAGGAATCTTTGCCCCTACTATCGGTGTGCGAGTTGACTTGTATTTTCAAACTTGGATATTTTTCCATAGCGGCAATTACCTTTTCGACTTCAATTTCTGAGTCTTTTCGAATGTTGTATTTATCGAAATCAAAATAAATGGTACTCAGTTGAAGTAATTTCGCCAAGTCATCGCCAAAGCCGGCACTTACTGTGTTTCTTTCTAAAAAGAAGTTGATGGTCTTCGGTGTACCATCCGATTTGCCCAAATATTCTTCTGCAGGTATGTAACCTTCGGTCATTGCTCTTACAAAATTCCCCTGATCACAGTCCAATTCTAAGGTATACTTACCGTCGGCATCGGTAATTGATGTCATAATCTCATTATTATCTTCATCAATGACCTTAACGGTGGCACCTACCAATACTTCGTTAGATATCTTGTCTCTTACGGTACCACTCACGGTTTGCCTACAATCTAGAACTAGAGCCTTGGTTTCTAAAAAGGAATAGATATCATCTGCGCCTAGGCCCTCTGAGCGATTAGAAGCGAAATAACCTTTTCTGGTGCTCTCATCAAAAATGAAAGTAAAATCATCCATACGGCCATTGACCGGCTCTCCGATATTCATCACAACACCATCTGACCTACCGTCAGAAACATTGGCCGCAAAAATATCAAGCCCACCTAAGCCAGGGTGCCCATCAGACGAAAAGTAAAGAATATCTTCGCTCGTAATAAAAGGGAATGTTTCGCGGGCCTCTGTGTTAATTGTGGATCCTAGATTCTCTGGTTCTCCAAACGAACCGTCGTCATTTACCTGTACTTTAAAAATATCAGATTCCCCTAGCGAACCAGGCATATCGGATGCAAAATACAAGGTACTACCGTCATTACTTAATGTAGGGTGTGCTACCGAATAATCGTCACTATTAAAAGGAAGCGCTTCAATATTAGACCACAATCCTTCTTCATTTTTGGTCGCCCTATAAATCTTTAAGCGAACTATGCCCTTACCATCTTTTACGTATTTACCCTCTTTGTAATTATTTCTAGTAAAATACAGCACGGTGCCGTTTTTATCGGTAGTGCTGGTCGACTCATGTAATCTTGTGTTTACGTGGTCGCCTAACTTTACAACCAGATTATTCGAGGCGCTATCGGCATTGACCTTATATAAATCTAAGAAGTCTTTGCTATTCCATGTATGGCGGTACCGAGCAAAGTTGCCTGTGTCCCTATCCGATGAAAAAATAAGTCCCTCTTTATAAAAAGTGGGAGCAAAATCTGAGTAAGGTGAATTGTAATTGAAAGGAGCTACATTATATCTTCCCGAATTCTTTTTTATCTCGCTTAGGTAATCTCTTTCTTCTTTATAAGTGGAAGCCCGCAAATCGTCGGAGGTAGCGTTCGTAAACATGGCCATCACCTCATTCGAACTTTCATATTCCTGTAGTGTTTTGAGGGTTTGGGCATATCTAAAATAATATTCTGGAGCTACATCATCAGGATACTCTTTTACCAACCTCTTATACGTATTCGCAGCCTCTTCATAATCGGCATTGAAGTAGTAGGCATTACCTAATTTTTTCAACAGGTCAGCAGAAGTATACCCCCTGTCAATCACTCGCTTGTAAATATCGATTGCCGGTCTGAACGAATACTCCTCATATTTAGCATTAGCCTTGGTTACCAATCTATCAGGCTTATCTTGGGCGAATACCATAGAGCCAGAAGTTAGTAGCAGTACCAACAATATTTGTATTTTTTTCATCATACTAAGCTGCGTGTTTAGAAGAATCGGGGCGATACTAGTTTTTCAAACGATTTTACCAATTCCCATCTTAAAAAGACCTCAAAAGAACCACTATTGAATTGCGTATCTCCTAAAGAGGTGGTCTCTGAGTCATATGCCAAACCTAACAGAATCTGGTCTGTTATCTGAAATCCGACCAAGCCGCTAACGGCAGCATCCCACCTGTAAGCCGCTCCAAGAGAAAATTTTTCGGAGAAAAGAAAACTTGTTGAAATATCGACCTGCAAAGGTGCACCCCCGACCATTTTGGTCAACAATGCTGGTTTCATTTTTACATTATCGTTCAAATCAAAAACGTACCCGGTAATTAGGTAAAAATTAATTCTGTCTTGTGATAGAAAATCAACATCATTGGCGTCGTTCGATGCGTCGTCGAAATGCTCGGTTTCCAATAAATTAGGTGCGGACAAACCTGCATAAAATTTATCGGTATGATAGTAAAGACCAAACCCAAAGTTGGGAGAAAAACGGTTCTCTATATTATCGGTATTCGTAGCTTCTTCAAAACCGGGCCGTTGACGTAACTGCTCAAAATCAAGATTAAGCATATTACCTCCTAATTTAAGCCCGAAAGACATTTTACCTTTTAGGGAAACATCAATCGTATAAGATACCAAAGCGTCTATGTAGGTTTCTTGAATGGTACCATCGCCAATTTTATCATTGACAATCGATAGACCATACCCCACCTTACTATTTCTGATGGGAGAATGCAGATTGAGGGTCCATGTTTCAGGTGCCCCGTCAACACCCACCCACTGAGAGCGATAAAGTGCCGCGACACTTAATTGGCCCCTAGAACCAGCATAGGCGGGGTTAACGCTCATAGTATTGTACATATATTGGGTGTACTGCGCATCTTGCTGCGCACTACTTTCATTCCAAAAAATAAGTATTAAGAAAAGGGAAGCTAAAAGACTCTTTTTAATTACCATATGGTCTTAGTAGATTATTTGCTTATGTAAATATAGCCTCTGTCAGTTACACTACGGTTATCTTCAGTGTTGTAATCAAAGATATAAAAATATACCCCGGCTGGCAGATAGTCACCGACGCTTACCGTGCTGCGACCTTTTGAACGACCATCAAATACATTGTTCTGATTATTGTAATCTTCACCTTGATATACTTCAACCCCCCATCGATTAAAGATTCTAAGTGAATTGTTGAGTGCCTTATCTACATTCTCGATCCATAAAAACTCGTTTTTACCATCGCCATTTGGGGTAACCATTTGCATCACGACAATTTCAACCGATTCATCTGGGTCTAAATAAGATGGTGTACCATCATTATCGCCGTCGTCATTGGTAGGGTTACCGTCATTGTTCAAATCTTCGTTAGGGGTATCAATACCGTCACCATCATCGTCAAAATCTCGATAATTCACATCTTCGGTACCATCGGTATCCGGTAGATCATTCGCTGGATCATCTATTTCATCATTTACATCAAAGCCGTCATTTACATCGCTTCCCTCGTAACCGTCATCCAGACCATCACCATCCGTGTCGACCCCTGTAAAGGTTTGATTGGGCTGACCATCAAAGTCGAAATCGTTACCCTCATTATTATCGGGCACCATATCATTGTCACTATCTAAATCTCTGTAATCTTCGGTATCGCCTCCATCTGTATTTACAGGTGTAAGACCGTTGGGATAAGCAGAATTTAAACCATCATTTTCGGCATAGGTTGCTTCATCGTCGTCATTGGGCGGAATGTACCCATCGGTTGTTTGAGCTTCGACATTATCGGGTATACCATCATTATCAGAGTCGATATCCAAATGATTAGGATATCCGTCATTATCAGTGTCCCAAGGTTCGGTATTCGGATCATTATCACCATCCCAGTTAGGATCTTCAACTGTATCGAGAATTCCGTCATTGTCGTCATCTAAATCAACACTATCAGGAACCCCATCACCGTCAGTATCTGTATCTGGTGTGGTACCACTATCCGGATCTAAATAATCGGGAGTATCATCTTCATCGGTATCATCATTGGTCGGGTCACCATCCTCGTCAGCATCTTCATCGGGCGTATCGACACCATCACCATCATCATCGAAATCGCGATAATTGACATCTTCAGTGCCGTCAGTATCCGGTAAGTCGTTGGCCGGATCATCAATTTCGTCATTTACATCGAAACCATCGTTGACATCGCTTCCTTCATAACCATCATCCAATCCATCGCCATCAGTATCTACACCAGTAAAAGTTTGGTCTGGTTGTCCGTCAAAATTGAAGTCATTGCCTTCATTGTTATCTGGCACCAAATCATTGTCACTATCTAAATCGGTATAGTCTTGTGTACCATCGGTATCGGTATCAACTGGAGTCAAACCTTCTGGGTAAGCTGAGTTCAACCCATCGTTTTCTAAATAGGTTGCCTCATCGTCTTCATTGGGAGCTATGTAACCATCGGTTGTTTGTGCCTCGACGTTATCCGGAATACCATCATTATCAGAATCAATATCTAAATGGTTCGGGTAACCATCGTTATCAGAATCTAAAGGGTTAGTTAATGGGTCATCGTCTCCATCAAGGTTAGGGTCTTCCTCTGTATCTAAAATACCATCATTATCATCATCCAAATCGGTAACATCTGGCACTCCGTCTCCATCGGTATCTTTATCCGGGTCAGCGTTAGGATCTAAATAATCGGGTGTACCATCTTCATCGGTATCATCATTGGTTGGGTCGCCATCATTGTTTGCATCTTCATCGGGCGTATCGATATCATCGCCATCATCATCAAGATCACGGTAATTCACATCACCTGTACCATCAGTATCAGGTAGGTCATTTGCCGGATCATCAATTTCGTCGTTTACATCAAATCCGTCATTCACATCGCTTCCTTCAAAAGCGTCGTCTAAACCATCTCCATCAGAATCTAATCCCGTCGCAACTTGATTAGGAATGCCGTCGAAATTGAAGTCATTGCCTTCATTATCATCTGGCACCGAATCATTATCGCTATCATCATCCAAATAATCTTCAACATCGCTTCCATCAGTGTTTACAGGTGTTAAACCACTAGGATATGCAGAATTTACTCCGCTGTTATCGGTATAGGTCTGCGCATCATCATTGTTGGGAGCGATATAGCCGTCTGTGGTTTGCGCCTCCACATTGTCAGGAATACCATCGTTGTCAGAATCAATATCTAAATGGTTCGGGTAACCGTCGCCATCTGAATCGTATGGGTTGGTAAGAGGGTCGTTATCACCATCAATATTTGGATCTTCTACCGTATCGAGTATACCGTCATTATCATCATCAAGATCAACATTATCGTTCACCCCATCGCCATCGGTATCGACACACGCCACAGGTATCACCCAAACACGTATACCATTGATCGGAAAATCTGATGTTGTATAAAACTGAATATCAGTTACAGGTGACTGAGATTCCCAAGCAAACCTATGGGGGCCGTAGATGGCAGAAGAAGTAGTGTTCTCAACATAGTAATCAGTCCCGTTTTGACCGGCAATGATACCAGCAGGCAAAGAGGTGGTCTGAATATAAGGGGTATTGTCCAATGCAACAATGCCATCTCTATGATTGGCATCTACCCTAGCCGAATGTTCTGCAACCAACATCACTGGCACCGAGCCGCTAAAGCGAAATGTTGCAGGAAGATCTTTGTTCACTTCGAAAAGTTGTAGCGTACTCTTTGAGCTTGCACCTTCTACGGTTACCAATATGCTTCCTTCAGGCAGCCCCCATTTAGAGCTTAAATCAACATTGGTTGCATTCAAGCTTCCGTCGGTTACACCGTCGGCAAAACCAAAATCAGAAGTTCGTAATTCCCTTTTTTCCAATAAAGGGCAGCCATCATAAGTTTCATTGGCCACTATATCTTCTAATGCATTGGTAGCATCTAAATTTGGATTTCGGGATTCGGCATATAAAGAGACTTGGAAAAAAGCCACTGCCAAAACAGGTAAAGTAAGATTTAAGATAAAACGCTTCGATATGTTTATAAGTAGCGCTAAAGGGGTAGTTTTTTCCATAAATGTTTAGTTTCAATTCAACTAAGCACCATGGCGAGCAAGTCTAGAGTAGGTAAGAATTTGGGATTCTTTCTATTTGTTGATGCAAGATATAGTTAAAAATCAGATCATCAAATTGTTTTGAATTGATATCCAAGGTTTCATCTTTTAACAACATGTTTACTCGTTAAAGAGCAATACCCCAGCATTTCATCGCTCTTTGAATCTACGATTTAATCGACAAAGTGGACTATAGTGAAATGGGCTCATCAGTTGAAATGTGAGATTTCACAGATATAAACGAAACCTAGTTAAGTTTCTAACCCATATAAAAAGAGCCATTTAACCAATAAATAGGTTGCCGCATTTTTTTATTTAATTAACCGTATTTTTGCGCAAATTTTCCTCATGAGTTTTAAAGAAGAGATTCAAAAAAGAAGAACGTTCGGAATTATTTCGCACCCCGATGCTGGTAAGACCACATTAACCGAAAAATTACTCTTGTTCGGTGGTGCCATTCAGGAAGCGGGCGCAGTAAAAAATAATAAAATTAAGAAGTCTGCTACCAGTGATTTCATGGAAATTGAAAGACAGAGGGGTATTTCGGTGGCTACTTCGGTTTTGGCCTTTATTTATAAGGATAAAAAAATAAACATTCTAGATACCCCAGGTCACAAAGATTTTGCCGAGGATACCTTTAGAACGCTCACAGCAGTTGACAGTGTAATTGTAGTTGTAGACGTGGCCAAAGGTGTTGAGGAGCAGACAGAAAAGCTAGTGGAAGTTTGCCGTATGCGCAACATTCCGATGATTGTCTTTATCAATAAACTGGATCGTGAAGGAAAAGATGCATTTGATTTGCTGGATGAACTTGAGCAAAAATTGGGTCTGTCGGTTACACCTCTGAGTTTCCCCATAGGCATGGGATTTGACTTTAAGGGCATTTATAACATCTATGAAAAGAACATCAACCTATTCAGCGGTGATAGTAAAAAGAATATTGAGGAAACTATTGCATTTGACGATGTCAACAGCCCCCAACTGGAAAAAATTATAGGTAATAAAGCAGCTGAAGAGCTAAGAGACAACCTTGAATTGGTCAACGGGGTTTATCCGGATTTTAATAAAGAGGACTATTTAAAAGGTATACAACAACCTGTCTTTTTCGGTTCTGCCTTGAATAATTTCGGAGTTCGTGAATTGTTGGATTGCTTCATTGAGATAGCTCCCTCCCCACGTTCTAAAACCGCAGAAGAAAGAACGGTAGAGGCCAATGAAAAAACAATGTCTGGCTTTGTCTTCAAAATTCACGCTAATATGGATCCGAAACACCGTGACCGGTTGGCATTTGTTAAAATTGTTTCGGGTACTTTCGAAAGAAACAAACCTTACCTGCATGTAAGACAAAATAAAAATTTGAAATTCTCGAGTCCTAATGCCTTTTTTGCTGAGAAAAAAGAGATTGTAGATATTTCGTACCCTGGGGATATTGTTGGTCTTCATGATACTGGGAATTTCAAAATAGGTGATACCCTTACGGAAGGCGAAGAGCTTCATTATCGTGGTATACCCAGCTTTTCACCAGAGCACTTTAGGTATATCAACAACGCCGACCCGATGAAGGCCAAGCAATTGAATAAAGGAATTGACCAATTAATGGATGAGGGTGTCGCGCAACTTTTCACCTTGGAATTGAACGGAAGAAAAGTCATAGGTACCGTGGGCGCCCTTCAATTTGAAGTTATTCAATACCGTTTAGAGCATGAATATGGGGCCAAGTGCAGTTATGAGAACTTTCCGGTGTTTAAAGCCTGCTGGGTAGAGCCTGCTGACCCGAAAAATGAAGAATTTAAAGAGTTTAAAAGGGTGAAACAAAAGTTTCTAGCAAAAGATAAAAAAGGCCAACTCGTTTTCTTGGCCGATTCGCAGTTCTCTTTGCAAATGACTCAACAAAAATATCCTTCTGTCAAGTTCCATTTCGTTTCTGAATTTGATTGAAAAAATAGTAAATAAAAAAGCCCGCTGAAATAGCGGGCTTTTTTTATGCTTCTCCTGTGGGCCCAAAATTAATGGGTATGGGAGGTTGCTCATAATCTTTTATAGTACCATGGGCTTTCTCAAACCTTGACACGTTATCGCTTAAGGCCTTTAAAAACTTCTTGGCGTGCTGCGGGGTCAAAACTATTCGACTTTTAACCTTCGCCTTAGGAGCACCAGGCATAATACTAATAAAATCTACTACAAATTCTGAAACAGAATGGTTGATGATTGCCAAATTCGAATAAGTTCCCTCGGCAGTCTTTTCATCAAGCTCTATGTTGATTTGCTTTTGTTTATCGTTATCGGCCATAAAACATTTTAATAAAAAAAGAGCCAGATATTGAATATCTGGCTCTTTTAAATAATATTTAGAATTTCAAGGCTTCTTTACGAGCCATGATTTCATCATACTCTTCTTTAGATCCTACGATTATGTTCTCGTAGTCACGCATACCTGTACCAGCAGGAATTTTATGACCAACGATAACATTCTCCTTAAGACCTTCTAAAGTATCGATTTTACCACTAACGGCAGCTTCGTTCAATACTTTCGTGGTTTCTTGGAAAGAAGCAGCAGAGATGAATGACTTGGTCTGCAATGAAGCTCTAGTAATACCTTGAAGTATCGGTGTAGCTGTGGCCGCAACCGCGTCTTTAGCCTGAACCAATTCTTTATCGGCACGTTTTAAGATAGAGTTCTCATCACGCAACTCTCGTGCTGTGATAATCTGTCCTTCTTTAAGGTTATTAGAATCTCCTTTATCAACAACTACTTTCTTGCCATAAATTTCATCGTTCTCGTTGATGAAATCATCTTTATGAACCAATTGGTTCTCTAAGAAAATAGTATCACCCGGATCCTGAATTCTCACTTTACGCATCATTTGTCTTACAACAACCTCAAAGTGCTTATCATTGATTTTCACACCCTGCAGTCGGTAAACTTCCTGTACTTCGTTCACCAAGTATTGTTGAACGGCAGACGGACCTTTGATGGCCAAAATATCCTCAGGAGTTATAGAACCATCCGATAAAGGCATACCCGCTCTCACATAGTCATTTTCCTGTACCAGGATCTGGTTGGAAAGTTTAACCAAGTATTTCTTGATTTCTCCCAATTTCGATTCTATGATAATCTCACGGTTACCTCTTTTGATTTTTCCGAATGAAACAACACCGTCAATTTCGGAAACAACTGCTGGGTTAGAAGGGTTTCTTGCTTCGAAAAGCTCGGTAACCCTTGGAAGACCACCCGTAATATCACCTGCCTTAGCAGATTTACGTGGAATCTTAACCAGAGTCTTACCTTCTTTAATCTCATCACCGTCATCAACCATAATGTGAGAACCTACAGGCAGGTTATAAGAACGTAAAGTTTCACCCTTAGCATTCTGAATAAGAAGGGTCGGAATCAACTTCTTGTTTCTAGATTCAGAAATTACCTTCTCTTGGAAACCTGTTTGTTCATCAATTTCCACCTGGTAAGTAACACCTTGCTCAATATTCTCATAGGCTATGTTACCAGGGAATTCAGATACAATAACACCGTTATAAGGATCCCAGGTACAGACTATATCACCTTTTTTAATTTCGGCACCATCTTTTACCATTAGAAGAGAACCATAAGGTATGTTATTTGTACTAAGGGTAATACCTGTCTTAGCGTCAACAATCTTTATCTCTGTAGTTCGCGAAATAACTATCTCTGCAGGGTTACCTTCAGAATCAACACCAGTAACTGTTCTCAAGTCTTCAATTTCTGCCCTACCGTTAAATTTGGCAATCAACTTGTTATCTTCAGAAATGTTACCTGCAATACCACCTACGTGGAAAGTACGCAAGGTCAACTGTGTACCTGGCTCACCGATTGATTGTGCGGCAACAACACCTACAGCCTCACCTCTTTGAACCATTTTATTGGTAGACAAGTTTCTACCATAACATTTAGCACAGATACCTTTAGCGGCCTCACAAGTTAAAGCGGAGCGTACCTCAATCTTCTCGATTGGAGAGTTTTCAATCTTCTTAAGATCGGACTCCATGATTTCTTGACCGGCACGCAATAGTAGCTCCTCTGTAAGAGGGTCGTATACGTCGTGCAGGGAAACCCTACCCAAAATACGCTCTCCAAGAGACTCAACTACCTCTTCGTTCTTCTTCAAGGCCTCTACCTCGATACCGCGAAGAGTACCACAATCTTCTGTATTGATGATTACATCTTGCGATACATCAACCAGACGACGTGTTAAGTAACCCGCATCCGCAGTTTTAAGAGCGGTATCCGCAAGACCCTTACGAGCACCGTGAGTAGAAATAAAGTATTCAAGAATCGAAAGACCTTCCTTAAAGTTCGAAAGAATCGGGTTTTCGATAATCTCACCACCACCAGCTGTAGATTTTTTCGGCTTGGCCATCAGACCACGCATACCTGTCAACTGACGAATCTGCTCTTTAGACCCCCTTGCACCAGAATCCAACATCATATAAACTGAGTTGAACCCTTGCTGATCTTCACGAATTCGCTTCATTGCCAATTCGGTAAGCATTGCGTTGGTAGAGGTCCAAACGTCGATTACCTGATTGTAACGTTCATTATTGGTAATAAGACCCATGTTGTAGTTGGCCATAATGCCGTCTACTTGCTCATTGGCCTCGCCAATCATATCATGCTTCTCAGCAGGAATAATAATATCACCAAGACTAAAAGACAATCCGCCCTTGAAAGCGAAGTCATAACCCATGGTCTTGATCTTATCTAAGAAATCTGCTGTTGTAGGTACATCGGTAACACTTAAAATCTTACCGATAATATCTCTTAGCGATTTTTTGTTCAATACGTCGTTAATGTAACCAGCTTGTTCAGGTACTTCCATATTGAACAATACCCTACCAACAGTTGTCGGTATAATTTGATACACTAACTGACCTTCTTCATTAAAGTCTTTAGCTCTTACCTTGATACCGGCATTCAAGCTTACTTTACCTTCATTGAAAGCAATCTCAACTTCCTCTGCAGAGTAAAAAGTTAAGCCCTCACCTTTAATAGGCACTTCAGGAGTCGATTTTCTTTCTTTGGTCATATAGTATAGACCCAAAACCATATCCTGAGATGGTACCGTAATTGGTGAACCGTTAGCTGGGTTAAGAATGTTATGCGAAGCCAACATTAATAACTGAGCCTCAAGAATAGCCTCTGGCCCAAGAGGTAAGTGTACCGCCATTTGGTCACCGTCGAAATCCGCATTAAATGCCGTACAAACCAATGGGTGCAGTCTAATCGCTTTACCCTCGATCAATTTTGGCTGGAATGCTTGAATACCTAAACGGTGAAGCGTAGGAGCACGGTTAAGAAGCACAGGATGCCCTTTTAAAACGTTCTCCAAGATATCCCAAACAACTGGTTCTTTCTTATCAATAATCTTTTTGGCCGATTTTACGGTCTTTACAATACCTCTTTCAATCAGTTTTCTGATAACAAAAGGCTTATAAAGCTCAGCCGCCATGTCTTTTGGAAGACCACACTCGAACAATTTCATTTCAGGCCCAACGACGATAACCGAACGTGCAGAGTAATCAACACGCTTACCTAGAAGGTTCTGACGGAAACGACCTTGCTTACCTTTTAATGAATCTGAAAGTGATTTTAAAGGTCTATTCGACTCAGTTTTTACAGCTGAAGCCTTTCTTGTGTTGTCGAACAAGGAATCAACTGCTTCTTGAAGCATACGCTTCTCATTTCTCAAGATTACCTCAGGAGCCTTGATTTCTACCAACCTCTTCAAACGGTTATTACGTATAATTACCCTTCTATAAAGATCGTTCAAATCAGATGTGGCGAAACGACCACCATCTAATGGCACCAATGGTCGTAATTCTGGCGGAATAACCGGAATTACTTTCATAATCATCCACTCCGGATTGTTCTCTCTATTATCTTGAGATTCACGTAAAGCTTCTACAACTTGAAGTCTTTTAAGTGCTTCTGTCTTACGCTGTTTTGAAGTTTCAGTATTAGCCTTGTGACGTAATTGATATGAAAGTTCTTTCAAATCGATTCTTGCCAAAAGATCGATCAAACACTCGGCACCCATCTTAGCGATGAATTTGTTCGGGTCTGATTCCTCTAAATATTGGTTCTCAACAGGAATCGATTCAAGAATGGTCAAATATTCTTCTTCGGTCAAGAAATCCATTTTCTTGATTTCTTCCCCTTCAGGACCTTTGGCAATACCTGGTTGAATAACCACATAACGCTCGTAATAGATAATCATATCCAATTTCTTGGATGGCAAACCTAGTAGGTAACCAATTTTGTTTGGCAACGAACGGAAATACCAGATGTGGGCAACAGGAACCACCAAGTTGATGTGCCCTACCCTATCTCTACGAACTTTCTTCTCTGTAACTTCAACACCACAACGGTCACATACGATACCGCGGTAGCGAATTCTTTTGTACTTACCACAAGCACACTCATAATCCTTTACGGGTCCGAAAATACGTTCGCAAAAGAGCCCATCCCGTTCCGGTTTATGGGTACGGTAGTTAATGGTTTCCGGTTTTAACACCTCACCACGCGATTCTGCCAAAATAGCTTCAGGAGAAGCTAAACCGATAGAAATCTGGTTAAACCTTTTTACTGGATTATTATCTTTAATTCTAGCCATAATGTATTATGCTACTATATTATAATGTATGTTAAAACTATTCTTCCAATCTAATATCTAAGCCCAAACCTTTAAGCTCGTGCATCAATACGTTGAAAGATTCCGGTAAACCGGGTTCTGGCATGGTCTCACCCTTAACGATAGATTCGTAAGTCTTGGCCCTTCCGACAACATCATCAGACTTAACGGTCAATATCTCACGAAGTGTGGCAGAGGCACCATAAGCTTCCAATGCCCAAACCTCCATCTCACCAAATCGTTGGCCACCGAATTGAGCTTTACCACCCAATGGTTGCTGTGTAATCAATGAGTAAGGACCGATTGAACGTGCGTGCATCTTATCATCTACCATGTGGCCTAATTTCAGCATATAGATAACACCTACAGTAGCAGGCTGGTCGAAACGCTGTCCCGTACCACCATCAAACAAGTAAGTGTGACCAAATCTAGGAATACCGGCATCATCGGTATATTTATTGATCTCGTCAAGAGAAGCACCGTCAAAAATTGGAGTGGCAAACTTTTTGCCCAACTTAAGACCTGCCCAACCTAATACCGTTTCATAAATCTGACCAATGTTCATACGTGAAGGTACACCTAATGGGTTCAATACGATATCTACTGGAGTACCATCTTCCAAGAAAGGCATATCTTCTTGACGTACGATTCGAGACACGATACCTTTGTTACCGTGACGACCCGCCATTTTATCACCAACCTTAAGCTTACGCTTCTTGGCAATATAAACTTTAGCCAATTTCATGATTCCAGCAGGTAGTTCATCACCAACTGAGATAGTAAACTTATCTCTTCTTAGATTTCCTTGAAGATCGTTCAACTTAATCTTGTAGTTGTGTAATAAATCCGCTACTGATGTATTGGTATCTTTATCCGTAGTCCAACTTCCGCCTACCAAGTGGGCGAAATCATCAACGGCATTTAACATTTTAAGAGTGTACTTCTTACCTTTTGGCAATACTTCTTCTCCCAAATCATTAAGAACACCTTGCGAAGTTTTACCATTCACCAAGGTGAAAAGTTTATCGATAAGAACATCTTTTAGCTCTTGGAATTTTACTTCGTACTCCAATTCTAATTTGTTCAATTCTTCTTTATCCTCTGATCTCTTACGTTTATCCTTAACCGATCTTGAGAACAATTTTTTATCGATGACCACACCTCTTAATGAAGGCGAAGCTTTCAAAGAAGCATCTTTTACATCTCCGGCCTTATCACCGAAAATAGCTCTTAGAAGTTTTTCTTCAGGTGTTGGGTCTGATTCACCTTTTGGCGTAATCTTACCAATCAAAATATCACCTGGTTTAACTTCTGCACCAATACGGATCATTCCGTTTTCATCAAGGTCTTTAGTAGCCTCTTCCGAAACGTTAGGAATATCATGGGTCAACTCTTCAGCACCCAATTTGGTATCTCTTACTTCAAGTGAATATTCATCTACGTGGATGGAGGTGAAAATATCCTCTCTTACCACTTTCTCAGAAATTACGATTGCATCCTCAAAGTTGTAACCCTTCCATGGCATGAAAGCTACGGTAAGGTTTCTACCAAGGGCCAATTCACCTTTTTCGGTTGCGTAACCCTCACAAAGTACCTGACCTTTTTTAACTCTATCACCTCTTCTTACAATAGGCTTCAGGTTAATGCTGGTACCTTGGTTGGTTTTTCTAAACTTAACCAATTCATAGGTTTTTGAATCATCGTCGAAACTGATCAAACGCTCATCTTCAGTTCTGTCGTACTTAACAGTAATCTTTTTAGCATCAACGTATTCAACGGTTCCTTCGCCTTCAGCATTTATCAATACCCTAGAATCAGAAGCAACTTGACGCTCAAGACCCGTACCTACGATAGGCGAATCGGGGCGCAATAATGGTACCGCTTGACGCATCATGTTCGATCCCATCAATGCACGGTTCGCATCATCGTGCTCCAAGAAAGGAATTAACGATGCCGATATCGAAGCAATCTGGTTAGGTGCCACGTCGGTGTAATTTACCTCTACGGGATCCACGACCGGGAAATCGCCTTCTTCACGCGCAATTACTTTATCGGTATCGATGGTTCCGTCTTCTTTCAAAGGAATGTTCGCTTGCGCAATTTTCATTCCCTCTTCCTCCTCAGCACTCAAGTAAGTATACTCACCTGTATCTACCTTACCATCTTCAACTTTTCTATATGGGGTTTCTAAGAAGCCCATTGGGTTCACCTTAGAAAACACAGACAATGAAGATATCAAACCAATGTTCGGACCTTCAGGCGTCTCAATCGGACAAAGTCTACCGTAATGCGTGTAGTGAACGTCTCGAACCTCGAAACCTGCTCTTTCCCTAGAAAGTCCACCTGGCCCTAGTGCAGATAAACGTCTTTTATGTGTAATCTCTGCCAATGGATTGGTTTGATCCATAAACTGAGATAACTGGTTGGTACCAAAGAAAGAGTTGATAACTGAAGACAAAGTCTTTGCGTTAATCAAGTCAATCGGCGTAAATACCTCGTTGTCACGAACGTTCATACGCTCACGAATGGTACGTGCCATACGAGCCAAACCTACACCGAACTGAGAAGAAAGTTGTTCACCAACAGTTCTAACACGACGGTTTGACAAGTGATCGATATCATCGATTTCAGCTTTTGAATTGATAAGCTCGATCAAATATTTAATGATAGTAATGATATCTTCTTTGGTGAGCACTTGCTTATCCATTCCGATATCAAGACCCAATTTCTTGTTCATTCTGTAACGACCGACCTCACCAAGGTTGTAACGTTGATCGGAGAAAAACAATTTATCAATGATACCTCTCGCCGTTTCTTCATCGGGCGGCTCGGCATTTCTTAATTGACGATAAATATGTTCTACTGCCTCTTTCTCAGAGTTGGTAGGGTCTTTTTGCAATGTGTTGTGAATAATTGCATAGTCTGACTGTGCATTATTCTCTTTGTGCAAAAGGATGGTTTTTACATCGGCGTCCAATATTTCGTCGATGTGTTCTTTTTCAAGAACGGTATCACGATCTAAAATGATTTCGTTTCTTTCGATAGAAACTACCTCACCGGTATCTTCATCAACGAAATCTTCATGCCAAGTGTTCAATACCCTGGCGGCCAATTTACGGCCCAATACTTTTTTCAATCCGGCTTTAGAAACTTTCACTTCTTCAGAAAGGTCGAAAATTTCAAGAATATCTTTATCCCTTTCGAATCCAATAGCCCTGAAGAGGGTAGTTACCGGTAATTTTTTCTTTCTATCAATGTAGGCGTACATAACCCCATTGATATCCGTAGCGAATTCTATCCAAGAACCTTTGAATGGAATTACCCTTGCGGAATATAATTTTGTTCCGTTAGCATGGAACGATTGCCCAAAGAATACACCAGGTGAGCGGTGTAACTGAGAAACAACAACCCTCTCGGCGCCATTTATAACAAATGTTCCGCTTGGGGTCATATAAGGTATGGTACCTAGGTATACGTCTTGTACGATTGTCTCAAAATCCTCATGCTCAGGATCGGTACAATACAATTTAAGTCGCGCCTTTAGTGGTACACTGTAAGTCAAACCACGCTCGATACATTCTTGTATGGAGTATCTAGGTGGGTCTATGAAATAATCTAAAAATTCAAGTACGAACTGGTTTCTGGTGTCCGTAATCGGGAAGTTTTCTTGGAAGGTGTTGTACAAACCTTCGTCACCCCTTTCGTCAGATTTAGTCTCTAGTTGAAAGAAATCTTGAAAAGACTTGATCTGAATGTCCAAGAAATCCGGATAATCCGGCGTGTTCTTAGCGGATGCAAAATTAATTCTCTCAGTCTGTTGTGTGAACATCTATGGACAGTGTTTTGATCGTGAATACTCTAAAAATACTAAGCTGTACAGGGTCGTATGCCTCTTAACATACGTACTGAATATAAAAACAAGTTTAGGTCCAATCCCGTCCGAGGACGAAAAAAGACCTAAACAAAATGCTATGGTCGCTGCTATTATTTAAGCTCAACTTCTGCTCCTGCTTCTTCCAATGATTTTTTGATACCTTCGGCTTCGTCTTTAGATACACCTTCTTTAACAGCTTTAGGTGCGCTATCAACAATATCCTTAGCGTCTTTCAAACCAAGACCGGTCAATTCTTTAACCAATTTAACTACAGCAAGTTTAGAACCTCCTGGTGCTTTCAAGATTACGTCAAACTCTGATTTTTCTTCAGCAGCTTCACCACCCTCAGCGGCTCCACCACCAGCAGCAACGGCTACTGCAGCAGCAGCAGGCTCAATGCCATACTCTTCTTTTAATATATCAGCCAATTCGTTAACCTCTTTAACGGTCAAGTTTACTAACTGTTCTGCGAATTCTTTTAAATCTGCCATTTTTCTATCGTTTAATAAAAATTTTTAAAATATACTTAGTTTAGTGCGTACTTATCTTTCAGATAATGTTTTAAGAATGCCGGCCAATTTGCCACCACCAGACTTAAGTCCGGAAATAACGTTCTTGGCAGGTGATTGCAACAGTCCGATAATCTCTCCGATCATTTCTTCTTTAGACTTGATGCTCACCAATGCATCCAAATTCTCATCACCTACATAAATTGCTTCTTCAACGAAAGCCCCTTTCAATAATGGCTTATCAGATTTTTTTCTGAAATTCTTGATAAGCTTGGCAGGAGCATTTCCTACTTCGGAAAACATCAAAGAAGTGCTTCCTTTCAACACTTCAGGAAGATTTCCAAATTCTTTGTCGGAAGCTTCCATTGCTTTTGCAAGCAAGGTATTTTTGACTACCGCTAATTTAATGTTAGCCTTAAATGCCGCTCTTCTCAAATCTGAGGTCTGCGCTGCGTTCAATCCCGATATATCTGCCAAATAGATACTTGGACTATCGGCCAACTGCGAAGTCAAATCCTGTATTACGTTTGCTTTTTCTTCTCTTGTCATACTGTAAATTTTGAACTACCCAGTTCGATTAAACTGATTTAGGATCTAATTGAACACTTGGGCTCATAGTGCTCGACATGAAAACAGATTTCATGTAAACACCTTTTGCCGCGGCAGGCTTCATCTTTACCAAGGTTTCGATAAGCTCTTTCGCGTTATCAGCAATCTTATCAGCGGAAAAAGATACTTTTCCGATTGCCGCGTGAACGATACCCGTTTTATCTACCTTGAAATCGATTTTACCGGCTTTTACATCTGACACTGCTTTAGCGACATCCATAGTAACCGTACCTGTCTTTGGGTTAGGCATTAAACCTCTAGGACCTAGAATTCTACCTAACGGACCAAGTTTACCCATTACGCTAGGCATGGTGATGATTACATCAACATCAGTCCATCCACCCTTGATTTTATCAAGATACTCGTCTAAACCTACAAAGTCAGCGCCAGCTTCTTTCGCTTCAGCTTCTTTATCAGGAGTAACCAAGGCCAAAACCTTCACATCTTTACCAGTACCATGAGGCAATGTCACAACCCCACGAACCATCTGATTTGCTTTTCTTGGATCTACACCCAAACGAACTGCCAAATCAACTGATGCGTCAAATTTAACGCTGGTAATTTCCTTTACTAAAGCGGCACCTTCATTTAAAGAGTAAAGTTTGCCCCCATCAATTTTGGAACGTGCCTCTTTTTGTTTTTTCGTTAATTTTGCCATTTAAATTGCTTTATAAGATTTTAAAAAGGTCTTTTACCTGCAACCTTCAAACCCATAGACCTTGCGGTACCAGCAACCATGCTCATAGCCGATTCTATGGTAAAGGCATTAAGATCAGCCATTTTATCTTCCGCGATAGTTTTGACTTGATCCCAAGTAACGTTACCTGATTTTACTCTGTTAGGTTCGCCAGATCCTTTTTTAATCTTAGCTGCTTCCATCAATTGAACGGCCGCCGGTGGTGTTTTAACGACAAAGTCGAAAGACTTGTCTTTATAGACGGTGATAACAACTGGTAAAACCTTACCTTGTTTGTCCTGCGTTCTAGCATTGAACTGCTTACAGAACTCCATGATGTTAACGCCGGCAGCACCTAAGGCGGGTCCAACCGGTGGCGATGGATTCGCTGCACCTCCCCTAACTTGTAGTTTAACTACTTTACCTATTTCTTTTGCCATTGTATTAAATTAAATTGAAGCTGTATTTGTTTGGAAGCAACACAACTTAAATATGTAACACTTAAAAAATTATATTTTCTCTACTTGCATATAGCTTAGTTCCAATGGGGTTTTTCTTCCGAAAATCTTAACCATCACCTCTAGCTTACGCTTCTCTTCGTTGATTTTCTCCACCGTACCGTTGAAACCGTTGAAAGGTCCATCAATTACCTTAACAGTCTCACCATGAACGAACGGTATGGCCACACTATCGGTAGTAACAGCCAACTCATCGGCCTTACCAAGCATACGGTTGACCTCTGATTTTCGAAGAGGAACGGGATCACCACCCTTGGTTTCCCCTAAAAAGCCAATAACATTGGTTATGGAACGAATGATGTGAATCATTTCTCCGCCCAAGTTGGCCTTAATCATTATATAACCAGGAAAATAAACCCTTTCTTTATTGATTTTTTTCCCGTTTCTGATTTGCACTACCTTTTCGGTAGGCACCAACACGTCTTCTAAATAATCAGAAAAGCCATGACGCTCAACCTCACTCTCAATGTAGCCTTTGATTTTATTCTCTTGACCACTGACAGCACGTACGACATACCATTTCTTTTCTAACACTTCCGACATAGCTATCTTTAGTTTAAGACGTTGTTGAAATACAATTGTACCAATTTACTAAATACGGTATCGACACCCCAGGTCGCCAATGCGAACAAGATAGAAAATACAGCTACCACGACCATTAGGTTGGAAGCTTCTGCTCTTGACGGCCACGTAACGTTGTTACGTAACTCTTCTATTGATTCCTTTATATATGTCAACATACCGTTAAATTTGGCACGGGAGGAGAGGCTCGAACTCCCGACACCTGGTTTTGGAGACCAGTGCTCTACCAACTGAGCTACACCCGTTTATAATTGCACTTAAAGGTGCCCAACCAAAGAAGGACACCCTTAAGAACAATTGATATCTAAAATACTTAATTAATCTAGAATCTTGGTAACCTGACCAGCACCTACAGTTCTACCACCTTCACGGATAGCGAAACGTAGACCAACACTCAATGCGATTGGTTGGATCAAATCAACAGTAATAGTCAAGTTATCACCTGGCATTACCATCTCAACACCATCAGGAAGACTAATGTTACCAGTAACATCAGTAGTTCTTACGTAGAACTGAGGACGGTAGTTATTGTGGAATGGAGTGTGACGACCACCTTCTTCTTTTTTCAAGATATAAACCTC
>CEVQ01132137.1_pt1 | contig 34185 bp, 36 predicted proteins | sample 356551 | NCBI WGS metagenome assembly CEVQ01 (sample SAMEA2623756, study PRJEB7988) | marine metagenome | biome: marine biome (ENVO:00000447); feature: mesopelagic zone (ENVO:00000213); material: "saline water (ENVO:00002010), including plankton (ENVO:xxxxxxxx)" | depth 250 m | reverse complement strand
ATGGGGAAAAGATTTATGTAATTCATGAGTTTTTGGGCCAACCATGCACCCCATAAGAGCAAAAATCCGGTCCGGCTTATCCATCTTTAAAGGAGCTAAACGTGTCAGATTACCGACTACTCTATCCTCAGCACTTTGACGAACAACGCAGCTATTAAGAACAATCACATCCGCATTTTCTGCATCAACAACATTCTTCAAACCAAGTTGATTCATAGCACTTTCAAGGCGCTCTGAATCAGCCATGTTCATCTGGCATCCAACTGTCCAAATATAGTAACTATCTAACATATCTAGCCTGTATTCCCCCCTTTAACTGGAGAGAATTCTACTCCTGTTTGCGAACCTATCCAAATCTCACCATCTTCATAATATTCTTTTTTCCAAATCGGTACTATTTCTTTTATGCGATTAATTGAGAATTCACATGCAGAAAACGCATCTTTTCTATGTTTGGAAGAAACTGACACAACTAATGATGCATTACCCAAGGGAACTCTCCCGACTCGGTGTTGTATTGAGACTTTATTAATTTCCCAGTTATCTATCATTTCATGTGCTATTTGAGATAGCTTTCTATCTGCCATAGGTTCATAGGCTTCATATTCCAGAAATTTAACCTGTCTTCCTAAATTGTTGTCCCTGGTCGAACCCAGAAAAGTAGCTGTTGCTCCACACGTTTTATCAGCTACGAACTTTATTGAATCATTAAGTTTAAGTTCTTGCTCACTGATAACAACATGGATTCTTGATTCAGTATCTGGTTTTTTCATTTTATTTGCCTCCCGATACTGGCGGTATTAAAGCGACTTCATCATCGGATTGCAAAAGGTAATTATGGTCTTGGTATTCGTAGTTAATTGCTACTACCATTTTGCTCTCAATAGGCTTTAAACCGGGATATTTATCTACTAAATCAGAAATCAAGTCAGAAACTGATGCGCCTTCAGGAAGATTCATTACAATACCTTTCTCCCCTATCATCTCTCTATAGCTGGCAAATGGTTTGATATTTATAGATATCATGTTTATTCACTTTTATCTAATAATTTGAGAGTCTTTTAACCGTTGGATTTTTTTCGGCGAATATTTCAAAATATCATTTAAAATAAGTTCTGTATGTTCCCCTATTTTTGGAGCACCCTGCACATTCATTGGAGTTCGGCTAAACTTAATTGACTTACCGGTAACCCAAACGTTTCCAGCTATTGGATCCGGTACTTCCTCCATGATCTCGCTATCTATTATATAGTCCTCTTCAGCTGCGCTTTTGGTGTCGTTAATCTTAGCACAAGGAACACTGTATTTTGATAAATATGCGACGGCATCAGATTGTGTTTTAGACATAAACCATTTTGCCAGACTTTCCTCAAGTGAAGACGCATTAGTTTTACGTAGTTGACGTGTCTTATAACGTGAATCGGTGATCCATTCCGGCTTGTTTAACGCTTCTGAAAGCCTCTCAAACATTGATCTATTTGTTGCAGCCAGAAACACCCACCCATCAATACATTGGTATGCATTAGTTAATCCTGATCCATTACCTTCTCTTTCAAAATCTACACCTCCACTAAGGTAAGCTGAAATTGGGATTTCATTTGTTGTAAATCCAGAATCTGCCAAACTTACATTTATGCTTTGTCCGATTCCTGATCTTTCCCGTTCATGTAAAGCAGCTAATGCTCCAATCGTTGCGTGAAGAGCTGTAATTCTATCGATCAACGGAAAGTGCGTCCTGACCGGCGGACCATCAGTTATTCCATTTGTCATCATCATCCCACCTATCGCTTGCCCTATAGGATCAAATCCAACTCTATGTTTAAGGTTAGTATCAGATCCATACGCAGAAACATTAATCATTACTATGCGACTGTTAATCTTTTTCAATTCCTCGTACGAAAACCCCATTTTTTCTATCGTTCCTGGACGAAAGTTCTGAAGAAAACAGTCTGATACTTTAACTAGATCCTTTATGATAGTTTTACCTTCATCAGTTCGCAGATCTATCGCTAAGCTTTTTTTCCCTGAGTTATATTGAATCCAATACATGCTTTGTCCACGAACATGTGGCGAATTTTTACGACTTTCATCCCCATACAATGACTCGACTTTTATTACCTCAGCTCCCATTCTTGCAAACATCAATCCACAGCGAGGGCCAGCCTGATACCTCCCTAAATCAAGAACTCGTATATTTTCCAGTGGACCAGCCATCAAATATCCCTAATTAACTTATTTTGTACCCTTACGTTCTAGAAAATCTTTAAATCCGTCTACTACCGGAGTAGGCTTTAGTTTTCCAGAAACTAAATCCAACTCCATTTCAAACATCTCAGGCCATGTTACACCTATATCTTTTATCAATATTTCCTTTATGCCTGCAACCATATTAGGATCGTTATCAGCAATCTGCATAGCTACCTCTTTTGCTTTGTTTAAAACCTGATTGGCTTCTACTAAATAATTTAGAAACCCAATTTTTAAAGCTTCATCTGCTGAGAGTATTCGGGCTGTAAATAAAAGCTCTTTAGCAATCGGCCAACCTACTTGCATTGGCAATGACCAGGTTGCGTTTAATCTCCCATAAGACGCTGCCAGAAACCGGAATTTACTGAGGTCGCAGCCTACTCTAATATCCATACTGGAAGCTATTACCGCGCCTCCCCCATAAGCCAACCCATTTATAGCCCCTATTATCGGTTTGGGGAAACTCGCTATCTTCCAAGGAAGCCAGGTCTGCTCTGTAGTTTTCGGCGGAAGACCAGTATTAGCATCTGCTTGAACTACCATTTCCTTTATATCTGCTCCCGCTGAAAACGCTTTATTTCCAGATCCCGTTATAACAACAGCCTTAATGTTTGAGTCACGCTCTATATTTTCCAAAGCATCATTTAGCTCTAGGAACATGTTCTGGTTCATAGCGTTGAGTACTTTAGGCCTATTTAAAATAATGGTGCAAATAGTAGATTCTGTGTCTACGATAATTGATTTATATAGCATGCTTAGCCTTCATTAATTTTTTATTAATCAAACAAATGTAATTATAGAGTCAAACTTAAAAATAGTGAAAACAGAAAATTTATATGAGTATTTCTGTAGATTTGTGTATAATTTCACCGGATTCAACCAATTAATAAAAATCAACTACGAGGTGTGCAGAAGTGGCAAACGACAACGTAAAAGAATCGGAAATAGCAGTCCACTGGCAAGAAGAAGGACTTATACATCCTAAAAAAGAATTTATCGATCAAGCTAACATGGCAGATCCTGAAGTTATAGAAAGATTTAAATCCGAGAACTGGCCTGACTGTTACGAAGAATACGCCGAATTGTTAGATTGGGATAAACGTTGGAGTAAAACAGTCGATACAAGTAATCCTCCTTTCTATAATTGGTGGGTTGGAGGCAAATTAAACGCCTCATATAATTGTGTTGATAGACACCTAAAAGCCCATCGAAATAAAGCAGCTTTAATATGGGTCCCCGAACCTGAAGAGGAAGCTCATCAAGTCATTACTTATCAGGAATTGTGGGTCAGGGTTAATGAGTTTGCGGCTGTATTAAGAGATGAATGTGGACTAAAAGCCGGAGATCGTGTCACGCTGCACATGCCTATGGTCCCAGACTTGCCAATAACTATGCTAGCTTGTGCAAGATTGGGGGTGGTTCATTCACAGGTTTTCGGTGGTTTTTCGGGAGAGGCATGTGGAGATCGCATAGTCGATTCAGAAAGTCGAATACTTATAACATCAGATGCATACTATCGTGGAGGCAAGTTATTAAACCACCAGGTCAAGGCTGATATCGCCGTACAACAAGCAAAAGGGCAAGGAACTGAAGTAGATAAAGTACTAATCTGGAGAAGATATCCAGGCAAAGTTTCTTCAGATGCAAAGATGACGGATGGCAGAGATTTTTATGTAGACGAATTACTAAAAGCTAAAAAGGGCGTTCGAGTTGAACCTGAGTCAATGCCTGCTGACTCTCCTTTATTTCTGATGTATACAAGTGGCACTACTGCTCGACCTAAAGGATGTCAGCATTCTACTGGCGGATATATGTCATACGTTGCTGGTACCACAAAGTATTATCAAGATATACACCCTGAAGACGTATATTGGTGCTTTGCAGATATAGGTTGGATAACTGGACACTCATATATTGTTTATGGCCCATTGGCAAACGCTGCTACTGCCGTAGTATATGAAGGTGCACCAGCATATCCAGACGCCGGACGACCATGGAGAATCGCAGAGCAGTTAGGCGTCAATATATTCCATACAGCACCAACAACCATCAGGATGTTACGCAAACTTGGACCAGATGAACCTGCGAAATATAACTTCCAATTTAAGCATATGACTACCGTGGGAGAGCCAATTGAGCCAGAAGTCTGGAGATGGTATTACGAATACATAGGTAAAGCAGAGGCCGTTATCGTTGACACCTATTGGCAAACAGAGACTGGTGGATTTATTGGTACAACATTGCCAGCTCTGCAACCAATGAAACCTGGCAGTTGCGGCCCAGGAGCATTGGGAATGGAACCAGTCGTACTAAATGATGATGGTAATCCTGTCAAAGCAGGCAGTGCAGGCAATTTGTGTATGAAAAACCCATGGCCTGGCCGAATGCAGACCATTTATGGAGATCCAGACAGATTTGTAGAAACATATTTTGGAAAATTTGCCAAAAGAGACAGTAAGGATTGGCGTGATTGGCCATACGTAACCGGAGATGGAGGCACTCTGTCAGAAGATGGATATATTCGAATCCTAGGCAGGGTTGATGACGTAATAAATGTCGCTGGGCATAGATTAGGAACCAAGGAACTAGAATCAGCTGCCCTAACTGTAGAAGCTGTAGGAGAGGCTGCAGCAGTGCCAGCGTACGATGAGCTTAAAGGTAGGGTTCCTGAGCTATATATATCTTTAAAGCCAGGATTTGATCCATCAGACGTAGATGTACAAGTCAAAAACACGATCGAAAAAATGATAGGACCTATCGCTAGGCCATCTCACATATGGGTAACAAGTGATCTACCTAAAACTAGTTCAGGCAAAATAATGCGCAGGGTAATTGCTGCTATATCCAATTTCATGGACCCTGGTGACACAACCACATTATCAAACCCGGAAATAGTAGAACCGATAACCAAGCAGGTACAATCCGCAAAGCAAGCCATGGATGCCGTTCCTGAAGGTGAACGCAAAAAGCTGGAATTAGAGGTTCAAGGTTTCGGAGAAGACTAGGATAAGATCCTCACTTTAACTTTCAAAGATGTTTAAAGCCTTAGAGATAATCTTTAGGGCTTTTGGGTAAATAAACATTTGGTGTGTTTCTCTGCTCAGACAGCTTGATTTGTTTTGATCTTTCCCTGGAGCTGCTTTTCTTCTCTTCCGTTAACGTGTCATAACACTCAGGGCACGACACGTCTTTTTCAAATTTTATTGATTTTTTATCAGATGGAGAAACTGGTTCATTACAACCATGACACAGATCATAAATTCCTCTATCAAGGTCTTTGGTTAATGCAACACGATTATCAAAAACAAAACATTCCCCATCCCATAATGAATCTTTATCATCTACTTCTTCTAGATACTTTAATATACCTCCATCAAGTTGAAAGAGGTTCTTAAATCCAATTTCTTTCATGTAATAGGAGGCTTTTTCACATCGAATTCCCCCTGTGCAATACATAGCAATTTTCTGATCCTTGTTGGCAGATAAATTATTTTCTATGTATTCCTTAAACTCTACGAATGTCGTCGTGTTTGGTGAAACAGAATTTTTAAATGAACCGATTTTTATTTCGTATTCATTTCTAACATCAATAGTTACCACGTCATTTTGGTTGATGAAATTGTTCCAGTTTTTAGGAGGTATCGATTCCGCCCGATCTGCATCATAATCCACAGGGCGATCAAGGAATGTGACTATTTCTTTTTTTATCTTTATTTTGCACCTGTAAAACGGCATCATAGCAGTGTACGAGTACTTGATATTGAGCTTATGAAAACCAATACGATCAAGGTGTTTGACAAACTCATCTACAAGATGGGGTAAGCCGGCTACAGTTCCGTTAATGCCTTCTGAGGCTATTATTATCGTTCCCTGCAATTTATTATTTTTGCAAAAAAGCTTTAATGCCTTTGATAAAGACTTCAAATCGCTAACTTGATTAAATTCATAAAAAGCAGCTATTTTAAATTGCATACTTAACCGGTATCCTTAGCAAACAAAGCTGTAAGTTTATCGTGGTAGTCAGGCCATGCGATCAATACGGATTCATATGTTTCACCTACTTTCCAGTCGATATCTCTGCCCGATAAATCAGTAACCTTTAAACCTAATTGCTGGCATACAGCTGCTCCAGCGGCAATATGTTCGACCCCGGCGTTAAAAAATATCTGCGCCCCTAAATGACCACTAGCCAAATGGAACAAACTATAAGGTGCAGAACCAAAAGAAATTATTCCTCCAGTTTGACCAGCCCATCCAAGATCATTGCCTATGTTTCCCCATGACCCTCCCACAGAAACCCCTACTAATGTGTTCTTAAGTTTGCTTTTTGGACTTAAAGGCAACCAAGGCCTTCCATTACGTGTGACACTTTTTGTCACTACTGTTGCCAAACGTTCTTTTATGGATGGCATAGTTATGACCCCTAGAACTAAGTTACCATTTGGGCCTAGCAGCGATATGCAGATACCGAATGTAGCTAAACCAGACGCATAACAATTTGTGCCGCACAATGGATCAACCAACCATGAATATTCTCCTCCACCATTTTCCAAAAAGCCTTCCTCGGAATATATATCTCCTAAAGCATGTGTTCGGGACAAAGCTGATTTTATTGATTGATCTGACTCAATATCTGCTTCCGTCACCAATTCACCAGGAGCTTTTTCCCAAGAAGAAAGTCCCATGGCATCGACAGCGGGATTAACTGATCTGAATTTACCCATTAAAACTTCAGATGCGGCATCTGAAGCAATCAATGCAGCCTTTAAGTATTCTGCTATACGAGTTGGTATGAATTGTTCATTATTTTCTATCATTTTCGAAAAGGGAATAATTCCAGTTATTTATCTTATTGGCGAGTTATTAAATCATCAAAGGTTATATTATGGTAAATTATCTCACAGTATGAAAATAGACTATTCACATGAATTACCCCTATCAAAACAATTTGCATTTGAAACACTAATAGACCCACATAATTTACGAAATATAGTCCCGGGTTGTGAATCATTTGAATATCTTGGTGAAAATTCATACTTAATCTCCAGCAAAGTCGAATTTGGGCCTATCACAGGACTCTACACATCAACCATGGAACTTATTGAAATAAACAAACCAGATATGTTTCAACTCATCGCAACTGGTGAAGGGACTGGCGGGAGTATGAAAGGAGAACTAACGATCATGTTCAAAGAATTCCCTAAAACAACAGAGGTGGTGGTAAATGGGAATGCTGAGGTTACGGGGTTTGTAGCAACATTAGGAGAAACTCTTCTAGAAAGAGCTACTATAACATTGTTGGAAAAGTTCTTTAATTCACTCAAATATAAAACTAAGACATATGACAAATAATACACAATACATAGAGTCCATTCTAAAAGATGGAGTGCTAACGCTGATTTTGAAAGACCCTAAAACAAAAAATGCTGTTGGTGCTGAAATGGCTAGTCAGTTGATTAATTCATTATCAGCGTTTTCAAAAGACGATCGGATTAAGGTTCTCTTGATAACGGGCGCAAACGATTCATTTTGTTCTGGAGCTAACGTACGTAGTATGAAACAAAATTCAGATATGGATACGCGAACAGCAAAACTAGATTCCGATCCTTGGAAAGAACTAGATAAATCTATTAAAAAAGATCTAAAAGAACCTGAATCTGATGAAATTGAAATTATTAGAAATATTACAAAACAAATTTATAATTTAAGAAAACCCACAGTTGCCGCAGTGAACGGACCCGCGATTGGCTTTGGAATGGGATTAGCTTTGAGTTGCGATATTCGTTTAGCAAGTACAAATGCTATTTTTCGCGAAGCCTTTGTCAATGTTGGTTTAATCCCTGCAGATGGATCTTGTTGGTATCTTCCTAGAATGATTGGATTAGGTAATAGCCTGTTATATCAGTACACCGGTGAAGCAATAAATGCGCAAGAAGCACATAGACTAGGGTTAGTGTCCAAGGTAATCGAACCGGATGATTTAGTAGAAGCATCTACAAAACTTTGTAAGCAAATAGCAACAGGGCCATCATACTCCCTCTCTATAATTAAACGCCTAATCCAACTATCATCTGGCATGAATTTCGAAGAAAGTATGGAGATAGCTGGAATCGCTCAATCTATAGTAAGGAAGACTCAAGACCACAAAGAAGGCGTATCTGCATTTTTACAGAAAAGAAAACCTTCATTTAAAGGTGATTGACCGATACAGTGCTATCTAGAAACCATCGTATTACATCATTAAACTCGTCTGGTAATTCTTGATGTAGCCAGTGTCCTCCATTTTCTAACTCGACAAGTTTTGAGTTTGGAATGAGTTCTGCTAATTCTATTGCTTTAGCATGTGTGAGATCTTGACTCATCCTGCCCCTCAAAATTAACGTCGAACATGTAATACCAGACCACCCATCCCATAAACTTCCGCCTATATACACATCATAAGCAGAGGTGTCGTGTATGTATCCCCGACTGCCATCAAGACCTCCACTAGTTAAATTTCTGGCCTGTCTGTTGATGCTATCTATCTCCACTCGTGGCCTTTGTGAATGTAGAAACTCAATGGTGTCTTCGATCGATATCCATTTAGTAGACTCTGAAATGGAACTTTCTTCAAAATCATACAGGACAACATCAGATACCATGCCAGGATTATCGCTTGATAATTTTGCCGCCAATCTAGCTCCGGCACCGTGGCCAATTACAACAGCGTTATCTAAATTAAGAGATGAAGCTAAACTATTGATGTCACGATAAAAGTCTTCAAATTTATATTTAGGATCAGACGGTCTATCGCTGTGTCCATGTCCTCTTAATTCAACAGAAAAAACTCTGTACTCTTCTCTAAATTTCGCTGAGATTAAATCCCATGTGCGAGATGAATCACCCAAATCATGTATTAACAGCATGTGCTTTTTGCTGTCACCTCCCCAATCTAGATAATAGATTCTAAGTCCATCAGAATAATGGCTCTTACGAGTTGGTTTCTGTTTCATATCTCAGCTCTGTTGAAATTAAGTCTTTAATTATTACGGCCATACCAGATCTCCAGATTCATATATTCCACCGATGAATTCAGATCTAAAAGACCTTTTATAATCAAATTCAGTTTCAAGCGCGTTGTATTCTAAAAGATGGTCATATAGAGATTTCCACTGTGAATCTGACATAAAGCCTATACCGTTTTCGTCAGTATAATCGCTTCTGGCATCTTCGATTTCCTTACTCAGCATAAAAGCTTGATGGTTTGAACTGCTTTCAGGAGCAAATTGTAAAACTATATCTATTGCAGCATCCGGATTATCGATTGCAAACTGGATGCCTTTCAAAGTCGCCTTCAAAAAACGCTTTACAATATCAGGGTTGCTGTCAGCATAGTCTTGCGTAGTTATATAAGTTAATCCTAAAGTAGGAACCCCGTAGTCATACGGGTCCCACACAGTCACATCATATCCAAGAGATCTAATCGTGTCTGGCTCATTAGATTTAAATACCGCAAGAACATCCACCTTTCCTTCCGTCAAGATTCTAGGGTCAAAACCCACACTAACTTCTTGTATCCTCTCTCGTGCCACGCCTTCAGACTCCATCATTGCCATATAGTCAGACGGAAGTGAAATTTTATATCCAAACGTTTTCCCTTCCCAATCTTCTAGAGAATCAATCTGCGAATCTTTTAACGCCATATATCCTTGTTGTCCTCTTTGTCCAAGTAGCGCAACAGCTGTTAACGGAGCATTCGAGCTGGAAATCTGTTTTAATACTGAACCAGCATCGGATGTAGAAAACTGAATGTCACCTGACAGTAACAATTTAACATGTTCTCCTGATGATGAATGTTTGACGTCTACATTGAGACCTTGCTCCTGGAAATATCCATTCTTGTCAGCAACATATACGCCAACAAATGGCAGGTTTGCCTGAGGCTTGTAACCAGCCATAAATACTATATCTTCTAAAGTTTTATTATTTTCCGAATCACTATCCCCCACACACCCAGCAGCAATCAACGTAGTTAGAATTACAAACAAATAAGTTAATTTTAATACCAATTTATATACCCTTTTCCACAGCCAGAATTTTTACCAAATCTCATTTTCAAGCTTTTGACTATCATGCCAAAATAGCACTCTCTTTTCTATGTACCACACCAAGGAAGTTAACAAGATCCCAATAAAAGCTAAAATAAAAACTGCTCCAAATAATTGTGGCATATCTAAATTATTGTTAGCTCTTATAATCATACTTCCCAAGCCTTTGTCTCCCGAGAACCATTCCGCTACTACTGCCCCAATCACTGCGAGCGGAATAGCGATTTTAAAAGAAGCTAATAAGTATGGATATGAATTTGGGATGCTTGCTTTAATCATTATCTCAGATTTAGAAGCATCTAAGGATTTTAGTAAGTCAGTTACATCACTACTAGTTGATCTCATACCGGCAAGGCAATTCACCAGTACTGGAAAGAATGTGATGATAGCTGCAATTAATATTTTAGGAATGAAACCGAACCCAAACCAAATTACAAATAATGGAGCTATCGCAATTATTGGAGTAACTTTAACTAGTATTGCAACTGGCAATAATCCTCGCTCCAAGAAACGAGACTGATACATCGCAATTGCTCCGATTATCGCCACAATTGATCCTAAAACAAAACCCCCTATTGCTTCTCCAACTGTCACTAGAGTGTTAAGGGCGTAATCAGAACTATTAGAAATAATCTCCATAATGATCCTAGAAGGAGACGGTAATAAATAATCAGCAACTCCTGATAATCGAACTGAAATTTCCCACACGGCAAATAACAATGTAAAAATAATTATCGGCGGGCCAATCCACTGCATTGCCTGTTTTGTTTTATTGACCACATTTACTATCATTTATATGCACTTCTTACTTTTTTGATCAGCTGATTAAACATAGCATCTGACTCTGTTTTTTCCGACCTAGGACGCGCTATAGACACACTTATACTCTTGGCCATTCCATCACCTGATACAGGCATGACAATAACCCGATCAGACAATAACACCGCTTCTGCTGAATTGTGTGTAACGAATATTACAGTTGGCTTAGTTTTACTCCATAAGTCTAGAAGCTCATAACGCATAGATTCTCGTGTTATTTCATCTAAAGCAGCGAACGGTTCATCCATTAACAATAAGTCTGGATTAATAGATAAAGCACGTGCTAGCGAAACACGCTGGCGCATCCCCCCGGACAACTGATGAGGATAATACGTTGCAAACCCATCTAAGCCAACTAATGAGATCAGCTCTTTAGTATCTCTACAATTCTCATCATCAACTTGTATGTTAACTTCCGTCGGTAGTTTTATGTTCTCATGTACTGTCCGCCAAGGTATCAAGGCAGGATCTTGGAACATGTATCCTATACTTTTGCGTTTGCGAGATTTGGCTGGTGATTCTCCACCAATTGTAACCTCACCTGAATCAGGTTCGAGTAAGCCAGATATAATTTTCAAAAGCGTAGTCTTGCCACAGCCGCTAGGCCCGACTATAGATACAAACTCTGAACTCTCGATTTCGAAATTAACGGAGTTCAGTACTTTATTTTCAACTCCATCGTCTGAAAAATAACTTTTACAAATATTCGAGATCTCAATTCTATTTTTCAGAGAACTATCTCCCGTATATATCATGGGCTTTTATATCTAATTTCTGCAAATTGGTCAATACGTATCAATTAAATTAACGGATTGACTTATATAACTAACTTTAAGTTGAAATACCTATGTGGTTTGCTTTTTAGTCAACTCAAGTTCCAATTGAGATGTCACCAATCTGTACTCGTCGCGCACATTATCACTCGTTAAAACAGTAGGCTTACTTTCATCACGATAATCCGGACTTAAGCCAAGTTTGCCAAGAAAAGGCAACTCTAATTCATTACATATGTCTTGGCCAGCTCCAGTACCAAAAATTTCCCCCGAAAAGTTTTCCACGACACCTAGCACATCTACTTTTAATGTTTTAATCATATTTATAGATCTTTTTGCGTCTATCATGGCTAATTCCTGAGGAGCTGTTACGATAACAAAACCATCTAAATCTAAAGTTTGCATAACGGTTAATGGTCCATCTGAGGTACCAGGAGGCAGGTCGACGATCAAAAAATCTAATTCACCCCAAACTGTCGATTGCAATAATTGATTTATAGCATTATGAACCATTGGACCACGCCATATTATTGCCTCATCTTCTTTTTGCTGAAAAAATCCCATTGACATTACTGATACACCAAATCGGCTTGGTGGCACCAATCTTTTATCTTCGGCCATTTCGGGTGGTTCAAATATCTTCATTGCCCTTACAACATTAGGGCAATCTATATCAACATCGAGTATACCTACAGACTTACCAGATTCCGCTAGAGTAACTGCTAAGTTTACTGACACAGTAGTCTTTCCAACTCCTCCCTTTCCACTATAAACACCTATTTTGTTTTTTACGCTTGATAAAGCAGAGCTAATTGCCCGTCGCTGTTCAAACTGGCGTTTCATAGATTCAATTTTTGCACGCGCCTGTGCGTTTTGTGCTGGATTATCCGGTTTCTGTGTCATTGTTGTCCTTTATCTTTAATTCTGTTAATTACTAAAGGTTGGCTGCTATCTATAATATAAAAAAGGGGCCTTAGAGACCCCTTTTTGATTTTTAAATGAAGTCTATGGCCTTAGTCAATTCCTAACTCTGATCTTCCCTCTTCAGAAATCATATCAGGTGTCCAAGGTGGATCGTATACCAGTTCTACATTCACGTCATCAACACCGTCTATTTCAGCTATTCTCCATTCAGCTTGTTGTGCAATATAGGGCCCCATGCCACAACCTGCGAAGGTCAATGTCATTTTTATATCAACATTACCTTCATCCACAGCGCAGTCATAAATTAAACCTAAATCTACCACATTGATGGGTATTTCAGGGTCATAAACATCGCGAAGGGCTTCCATTACAGTATCTTTATTTAAGACTGTCGTTTCGCTAGTCATCAAATCATCTCCATAGGTTTTATTAATTGTCAGTGTATGTGACTTAAACAGTTAAGTAAAATTGTATTGTTACAGAAGAAAGTATGTCAACGGAATTTGTTATAGCTAATAGCGGTTTAATCAGTTAATACTTTCCTTAAGTCTACTATTTGGTCTCTTAATAAAGCAGCTTTCTCAAATTCAAGCTTCTTTGCAGCAACTTTCATCTGTGACTGCAAGTCACTTATTAACTTCACTAATTCATCTTTAGGTAAGTTGCCTTCAGATTTAATGAATTCATCTTTATTCACAGTTTCCTTTACCCGTTCAGTGATGTCATGAATAGTTTTCCTGATTCCTTGAGGAGTTATCCCATACTCCAAGTTATGAGATTTTTGTATTACTCGACGTCGATCCGTTTCTTCAATCGCTTTTTGCATAGACTTAGTAATTCTGTCAGCATACATAACAACATATCCATCAACATGCCGTGCAGCACGACCAACTGTTTGTATCAATGCGGTTTGTGACCTAAGATAACCCTCTTTGTCAGCATCTAAAATTGCAACCAAGCTAACTTCTGGAAGATCAATACCTTCTCTAAGCAGATTTATGCCTACTACCACATCATAAATACCTAACCTCAAATCTCTTAAAATTTCACTGCGTTCCAATGTATCTATCTCTGAATGCATATGATGTGTCTTTATACCTACCTCTCGCAAATAGTCCGAGAGTTCTTCTGCCATTCGTTTAGTTAACGTTGTAATAAGGCATCTCTGTTCCTGAGATACCCTTTCTCTTATTTTTTCCAGAAGATCATCTATTTGTCCGGCCGTCGGTTTCACTTCAATAATTGGATCTATTAAACCTGTCGGCCGAATTACTTGTTCAACTATATTTTTACTATGTTCCATTTCATAAGGACCTGGAGTTGCAGAGACGTATACGATTTGATTCACATGTTCTTCAAATTCTTGGAAACTCAAAGGTCTATTATCTAAGGCCGAAGGCAATCTAAATCCATGTTCAACCAGAACTTCCTTTCGAGACCGATCACCTCCATACATAGCACGGATTTGCGGCAAAGTCATATGAGACTCATCAACCACAATAACGAAGTCATCAGGAAAGTAATCTATGAGGGTATAAGGAATACTCCCAGCTGCCCTACCAGATAGATGACGTGCATAATTTTCCACCCCAGCACAATACCCTGTCTCTCTTAACATCTCAATATCATAAAGAGTCCTTGATTCTAGACGTTGTGCTTCTACTAATTTGCCCTGGTGACGCAACTGTTTTAACACAAAACTCAACTCTTCTTGAATATCGCCGATAGCATTTTGCAGTTTCACCTCGGAGGTTACGAAGTGTTTGGCTGGATAAATCTCAATATCTTCTAATTCAGATAAGATTTCTCCGGTTAATGGTTCAAGAGACACTATCCGATCAACTTGGTCACCCCAAAATTCTATCCGCACTCCTACCGCCTCTTCATAAGCCGGCATCAATTCCAGCGTATCTCCACGCACGCGGAATCGCCCCCTCGATAAATCAAAATCGTTCCTCTCATATTGCATATCAACTAATTTACGTATCAGTTTTTTACGAGAATTATTTTCACCCTTACGAACGTACGCTACGAAAGATTCGTATTCTTCAGGTGATCCAAGCCCAAAGATACATGAAACTGATGCAACTATTAATACATCTTTCCTAGTCAATAAAGCCCTAGTGGCTGAGTGACGCAGTTTATCTAGTTGTTCATTGACATCAGCATCTTTCTCAATGTAGGTGTCAGTCCTCGGTATATAAGCCTCGGGCTGGTAGTAATCATAATAACTAACAAAATATTCCACCGCATTGTCAGGCAGAAATTCTTTAAATTCAGTTGCCAATTGTGCTGCCAAAGTTTTGTTATGAGCTATTACTAATGTTGGGCGCTGAATTTCTGCCACCATATTTGCAATCGTAAATGTTTTCCCACTACCAGTCACTCCGAGAAGTGTTTGATGTTTTACGCCTTGCCCGATACCCTCAGATAGCTTTTGTATCGCTTCCGGTTGATCGCCAGTGGCTTTAAAGTCGGATACTACGGAAAAAGATTGTGTCATCGTTTAACCTGACAGGTGTTCTAATGCGGCCCGAACCCGTTCTTCCAAAGGCAAATCAGACTCAGTTGCACTAAGCCTAACTGCTTCTCTAGCTTCGTTGGAAGAATAGCCTAATGCTGTTAAAGCCTCTAGTACTTCTGATGGGGAATCTCCAAGTTCTGATTCAGTGAAGTCTTTAGCTAGTTGACCCTTTAGTTCAAGTATAATTCTTCCCGCCGTCTTCTTCCCGACTCCAGGAACTCTACTAAATGCCAATTGGTCTCCTGTATTCACAGCATGCATTAGATCGTTCACCGAAAACATGGACATAACAGCTAGTCCCAATCGAGGACCAACTCCATTTATGGAAATCAGAGATTCAAAACTTGCCCTAGATTCGTCTGATTCAAAACCGTATAACGTCATACTGTCTTCTCTAACCTGCATAGAGGTAAACAAAGTAACGGTATCACTAGTTTTACCTAATGCAGAAATGGATGAATTTGGAACGTTAATACGTAATGCTATCGGTCCAAGATCGATATCCATCCAATCGATACCTATTTTAATTATTTTGCCTCTAACGTTAGTAATCATTTTTCACCGCGATTATATTCCGATAATATTTTTGTACCTAATTGCATTATAGTGGCATAAGGCAACTGCTAGTGCATCAGATGAATCAGTGCTCATGCACTGGTCATCAAGATCTAGAATAGCATTAACCATAGACCTTACTTGATCTTTAGAGCTACCTCCATAATCAGTTACTGACTTCTTTATTTCAGCTGGGCTGTAAAGTGATAATTCAATGTCATTCTGAGCTGCGACAATCATTGCTAAGGCTTGAGATTGACCTATAGCCAATGCGGATTTAACGTTTTTACCCACAAATGGAGACTCTATTGCTATAGTGTCTGGTTTCCATTCTTTTACTATATTCCTCAATTCATCCAGTAGCAAAGATAATCTTTTAGGCAAATCATATTTATTAGGAGATTTCAGAGTAGATGAATACAAGTGACTTAGGCTATCGTCTAATACTTCAACAACTCCTACACCCATATTAATTGTTCCAGGATCAACACCAAGAATACGCATCAGTGTTTAATTACCATATTGCTCGATTGCTTCTTGTGGAAAATTACCGTTAGAATAAACCCTTTGAACATCGTCAAGATCCTCCAGCTTTTCCAACAATCTTAATGTTGGCTTAGCATTTTTTAAATCGAGTTCAACTGTATTTACAGGGATCATTGACACACCAGATGAAGCTATTTCAGCACTATTATTATTTAAAGCCTGCCTTACAGAATCAAATTGTTCTACAGATGAGTAAATCTCCATTAATGAGTCGTCAATATCGAAATCAACAGCTCCGGCATCTATAGCAATCATAGCTAAGTCTTCAGACATATCCTGTTCACATTTGACAATAAACAATGCTTTCTGCTCAAATTGCCAAGCTACAGACCCGACTTCTGCCAAGCTTCCTCCTCCTTTGGAAAAAGTTGACCTGACGTCTGATGCGGTACGATTTTTATTATCAGTCAAAGCTTCAAGTAATATCGCCGTTCCGCCCGGTCCATACCCTTCGTATCTCATTTCAGATAACTGAGTTCCTTCTGTCAGCTTCCCAGATCCTCGTTGTATAGCACGTTCAATCGTGTCAGCAGGCATATTTGCGTCTTTAGCATGCTGTACAGCCATCCGAAGTTTGAAATTTGATTCCGGATCTTCTCCACCAGACCTAGCGGCAACAATAATTTCTTTAGACAACTTGGTAAACATTTTTCCACGCCTCGCATCCGTAACTGCCTTAGCATGTTTAATAGTTGACCATTTAGAGTGACCTGACATGTGTTTCCTCTCTAGTTTTGATGAATTTAGATTATAAATTAGATTATGTTTTGTGGCTCTACTATCAAAAACTGACTATCTATATTCACTTCCAATATGACTTCTTTTATAGCAGGAAAAAGTATTTCATCACCAAGGTCTGAAATAACTACATATACATCATTCGCACCAGTTTCAATGATTTTTTCCAGTGTGCCAATGTGTTTGCCATCAACAGATAACACTTTTAATCCGATAAGTTCGTAATGATAATAGTTCCATTCTGGTAGATCTTTCAATACGGATTGTGAAATCTTTAAATCTAAACCCTTAAGAGCCTCTGCTTTCTCAATGCTATCAATTGATTCAAACTTAATAACCAAAATATCATTGTTTTTTGACCGCGTCGAGCGAGCATTTTGAATAATTAAATCACCATCGTTGTGAAAAATTGTGGAGCCAGAGTTAAAAATCCCGGATGAGCTTCCGAACCTTTTTACTTTTACGTGACCTTTTACACCCCAGGTCCCCACTACTACTGCTACCGATACTTTTTTAAGTTTGGTATTGTCAGTATTTCGTGATCTGACCAATGGATTGAACGATGCGATATAAGCTCTGCAGGTGTATTCTAGAGAATTTCCAGAACAGCTCGGGTACCGTTTTTAATCGATGCAACTCGCAATAAGGTTCTTATTGATTGAGCAACACGGCCCTGCCTGCCAATTACTTTACCTTTATCATCAGGTGATACCTCGAGCTGTAGTAACACTTTATTACCATTATCTTCTCTGCTCTCAGTAACCTTCACCTCATCAGGATTAGAAGCAATTGATCTCACAATGAATTCTAACAATTCCTTCATTATTATCTCCCTAAACGTATCTTATGCGTCTTTTTGATTAGATTGATTTTCATGAGTTTTAATAATCCTTGATACAGAGTCTGTGGTTTGGGCGCCTTTAGCGATCCATTCCTGAGTTTTCTCCGTATCAATAACTATAGTTGGCGGGTCAGTTTTAGGATCGTACAACCCTAATTGTTCAATAAATGAGCCATCACGAGATTCTCGTGAATCAGCTAAAACTATTCTGTAAGAAGGCTTGTTTTTGCCTCCTACTCTTTTAAGTCGGATCTTAAGCACAAATTCTCCAATACAAATCTCAGTTTGTAGACTATAATTTAGTCTAGTATTAGCCATAACTAGCTGTCAACGAGGTATGGGGCCGGTATAAGCCGATTATATTGAATTGTTTTTATTAAACCCAAGTTCTACATCTAAAGGTTGTGCTACTGACTGATATCAAAGTATAGTTGTAAAGTTATCAGGGGTTAATTGTTACATAAATTAATAAGGTTTATTATTGATTTTGTTGAAATTTTAATGACCAAATTAAAAGTTGATACAAATAAGGATTTTTACAAATAGGGATTTATAAATGAAAGTGGTTTTTCTTGAAGACGTAGAAGGTGTAGCTCAAGGCGGAGAAGTTAAAGATGTTAGGCCCGGATTTGCTCGAAATTATTTAATACCTAAAAACTTAGCTGTTCTAGCAACTCATGATTCACTTCAAAGGTTGAGCAAGCTTAGCAATCAAGCAGAAAAAGATAGAATTAAAAAACTAAACAACATGACTGAACTCGGCGAAAAATTGACTGGAATTCGCCTCGATTTAGAAATGCGCTCTGGGCCCGGTGGAAGACTTTATGGATCAGTCACAAATGCTATAGTTGCAGCAAAGCTTTCTCAATTGCTCGAAACTGATATTGATCGAAGAATTATTACTATAGATGAATCTATAAGAAATGTTGGATCTTTTACGGCTCAAATTCGGTTACATCAAGAAGTTAATATAGACGTAGAATTATTAGTCCATCCTACTGACATTGACCCAGAAACTTTTATAGAGCAATTGGCCGAGCAGGAGGCTAGCTCTGATGAAAACGATGAAGTTGAGGCTATCGCAGAAACTAGCGAAAACGATAACATGTTGGATGATCTAGATGACGAATCTTCAAACGAAGTGGATGATGAACTGAATGCGAATGAAGATACTGCACCAAAAGATGATGATACACCAAAAGCTGAATTAGACTCGGACACAGATGCTACAGTGGACGAGGAAAAATCCTGAGGGTAGTGTTTAGAATTGTACGCGGAGAGATTACTGCCACACGACGCAGACGCCGAAGAAGCTGTCATCGGCGCTGTACTTATTGATTCGACTTCTCTCACTCAAATATCGTCATTTTTACGTCCTGAAGATTTTTATCTATCGAGAACACGATCATGTTATCAATCCTTCATATCGCTTTTTGATAGAGGAGAAGCGATAAACCAAATCACTGTAGCCCACGAACTTTCTCTCAAAGAACTTCTTGATGATGTAGGAGGCTCTAATTACCTAGGGCAACTAGTGAGAACAGTGCCCACCTCGGTACACATTGAACATTACGCTAAGATCGTGCAGACCTCTGCTGTAATGCGACATTTAATTTCTGTTGCTGGTGATATAGCCACGATTGGCTATGAGGGCTCTTCTGATGTTGATGTGTCACTTCGAGATGCCGAAACGCTACTGTATGGCATCCGTGCGACAAGAGCCACCGGCGACTTTCAGCATATTCGTACTATTCTAGACGAATACATGGAACAGACTGCAAGTATTGATTTTGATGATGCAAACCTGACTCCAATTCAAACAGGTTTCCCAGACCTAGATAAAATCCTGGGAAATGGGCTCGCCAGATCTGACCTTATTGTGCTAGCGGCTCGACCAAGCTTAGGAAAAAGTAGTCTAGCTTTTAATATCGCAAGAAATGCAGCTGAAAAACAAATAAGAACGGGCATATTTAGCCTCGAAATGAGCTCAGAACAAATCGGCAACCGACTACTGGCAGCGGAAGCGGCAGTGGACAGCCATAGGCTACGGTTGGGAGTTTTAAGCGAATCTGAGGAAAGACGCGTGCTGGATGCTATCGGAGTGCTCTCTGAACTACCTATATACATGGATGATACCCCTATACAAGGTACAGTAGAGATTCGAGGTAAAGCACGGCGTCTTCAGGCTGAAAGGGGATTAGATCTTGTAATAGTTGATTATATGCAGCTAATGGGCGACTCTAATCGTAGATCAGATAACCGAACACAAGAATTAGGAGATATCTCAAGATCATTGAAGGCATTAGCGAGAGATCTTAACGTCCCTGTTCTGGCTCTATCTCAATTAAGTCGTGCCCCTGAACACCGGCCTTCACATCGCCCAATATTGTCAGATCTTCGTGAAAGTGGAAGTATTGAACAAGACGCAGATGTTGTGGCGTTTATTTATAGAGAGGATCACTATACCAACAGAGAAGATTGGGAAAGGAGAGAGCCTTCTAGGCCATATCCAGAAAACATAGCGGAGATCATAGTGGCAAAACATAGAAATGGTCCTACGGGAGCTGTGCCATTATACTTCCGCAAAGAATTAGTGAAGTTTGAAAGTTTAGAAAGAAGGTCTAGGTCTAGAGAATTAGTGTAACCAGGCACTAATTCTCTTAATGTGTCAGCTAAAATGAAAGACGAAATTATTCAAAGAAATAACTACGAATCGGCTTTTCCAAAAGGAGTTCATTTCACTCCAGTTCCGAGTCCTTTACTGGGACCAATGCTAAAACAGGTTTCTAGTTACAACGAGCTTGTGTGTCTTTTGCGTTTTTTAAACTTAATTCATTTACGCAAAGAATCTCCTAAGTGGATTGAACAAAATATGTTAGTCTCTGATGATGTGTTGCAATCAGTCATTGGGTCTGCCGAAGACATTCTCGATGCTATAGAAAAGTGCATAAAGAATCGGATAATACTTCGGGCTGCAGTAGGAACAATTAAGGGTAATAAAGTATTAGTTTTAAATACCTACGATGCTAAATCTAATCTTGATCGAATTACAGAAAGTATTGGGCATGATGAAAGTGCATTGGAGGTGGTAGATAATGCAACTTCAACTGAGAATATCTTTAGCTTATATGAAAATAATATTGGTAGCATCAATCCACTGATAACAGAAGAGCTGAAATATGCCAAGGAACGATACCCGGACGGATGGATTCATGACGCTTTTCGCGAAGCAGTAATCAATAACGCACGATCATGGAGATATGTTCAAAGCATACTCGAAAACTGGCATGCAAACGGCCGTATGCAAGGGGCCACCCCTGAGAGGAGTAAAAGTGGACGAAATCGGAGACATATTAAAGAAGTTGGACAAAGCCCCAACAAAAGATACTAATTCGGACAATCGGCCGGATGAGAGCGGAAGCGTTGAAGTTGATTGTGATCGATGCAGTGATTTAGGTTGGTACACAGATGATGTCGCAATAGATCATCCAGATTTCGGCCGCTTCGTAATCTGCGATTGCCAGCAAAACAACCTGACTGAGCATGATAATTCACAATTAATTCGATATAGCAACTTAGGGTATTTAGTGAGATTTAATTTTGAATCATTCTTGCCCGAATATTCCAGTGTTCCAGACATACAGTCGCTAATTAAAAATGCTAAAGAAGCTGCAATCGAGTATACAACGTCTCCCCGAGGTTGGTTGGTTTTGGTAGGACCACACGGTTCAGGTAAAACCCATTTATCAGCTGCAATTGCAAATCAATGTATTCAAAATGGCCATATCGCAATTTACATAGATGTACCTGATCTAATGGATCATCTCAGAAACAGTTTTTCTCCTGACACTGCTTATAGTTACAGCGAAATGTTTGATAGAGTTCGTAACACACCATTATTAATTCTTGATGATTTAGGTAGTGCGTATCCTACTCCATGGGCACTAGAAAAATTACAACAAATATTAAACCATCGGTTTAATGCTGAATTACCCACGGTGATAGCAACTTCCCAAGAATTGAGTTCATTGGACTCGTATATCAGATCAAGATTAACAGCCAAGCCACTTTCAAAAATTGTCCGGCTCAAGCCTTCAGATATAGGATTCGGACTAGGCACAATACCAAAGAACCTACAAGATAGAATGAGTATCGATTCATTCGCAATATCAGGTAAGGGGTTAACATCAAAAGAAAAAGCCAGCTTAAAACTCGCCCGGGAAGTAAGTAAAACGTACGCGTCTTATCCTGACGGATGGTTGACTTTATCGGGAACCACAGGTGTTGGCAAAACTCATCTGGCCGTGGCCATTGGCAGCCAAAGGATCAGAGAAGGCGATGATGTTTTTTTCGCTTTCGTGCCTGACCTCCTGGATTATCTACGAAGTAGTTACACTCCGAATAGTGCAATCAGATATGATGAGGTTTTTGAAAGGATCAGAAATGCTGGAGTGCTAATTCTAGATGACCTAGGTCAAGAAAGAGGCGGACCATGGGCAGAAGAAAAGTTGTATCAATTATTGGTGCACAGACATAACCTGAAACTCCCAACTATTATAACAACACTGGATGATTTCACGGGAGAACTAGGACCAATACGTTCTCGTGCTGCAGACAAAGCTGTGGGATATGTACTAAATATAATCTCTAAAGATTTTAGACGACGCGACAATCAATAAAGACATCATATTCAAATAATTGACGTTTTGCGATTCAATAACTAAACCTGAGTGAATTAATTCATAACATGACAAAAACAAGTTGCATACTCTGTGAAGTGGCACACGGACGTGCTCCTGGAACAATACACTATGAAGATAACGATATAGCTGTATTTGACAATGTACTAGATTGGGCCCCTGTTATGATCTTATTCGCTCCTAAAGAACATATCTCGCAAAACCAGCTATGGCAGAATAAAAATTTATTCCATAAAATATCCACTCTTGCTGTGGATATGGGCAACGATATTTGTCCAGACGGATTTCGTCTATTATCGAACTTTGGGAATGATGGATTACAAACACAAGATCATGCTCACTTACACCTATTGGGAGGTAAACGATTGGGCTTTTATATTAATTTTTAGAAATCTATTTGATTTCATGAGAAACGAGGCATCACCTCGTTACCTAAAAGACTAATTGTTCTTTCAATAATCCCATAATCCATTTGGCCAGTATTGACCTTGAACATCAAATTTTTCACTCCTGCATCACGAAGTGCATTTATTTGATCTGTAACTTTATCGACAGACCCAAAAATGAATCCATCCTCCAGTTTTTCGTGTTTAAGATGATTTTGTCCTTCTTTTGAATTGACCCACTCAGCTGAATTTAATTTAATTCTGGCATCACTAATAAATCTCTGTTCTCTTTCTAAATGCTCTCTGGCTATTTTCTCTGCTTCTAAGTTAGATTCAGCTACCACCACATCCGAAGTAAACCAGATATCATTTACCGCTGCGTCAATCTGCATTTTTGTATGTCCTGACTTGTCAGCATGTTCTCTATATAAATTGATCTTACGAAGGATCGCTTCAGGATGGCCTCCAGCCGTAAGAAAAGGGCGACATACACCAGCAAGGTTTTTTATACTGTTGTCGCTTATAGCCGAACGAATTATTGGTGGATGCGGGTCCGAGTATGTAATAGGTCTTATTGCTGGAAATTTAGTCTTCCAATATTGGCCTGTATGATTTACATCTGTTTCTGTCCAGCATTTAATCAATAATTGCTCTGCCTCTTCTAAAGCTCCTGCCCCCATATCCATAGAAACATTAAATCCTTCATACTCATAATGATTAGCGATTGAGCCCCTGCCAAGGCCAATAATCAATCTGCCCTTAGTAAGATGATCAATAAGAGCGCACTGAGCAGCGAGCCTTACTGGATTATGCAGTGCGATTTCTAGAACTGCAAAACCAATCTTTATAGTTGATGTACGCATTGCAATAGCTGCTGCAAATGTAACCGGATCTGCAAAGGCAGAGGTTCCATCAAAATGATGTTCGTTAAGCCAAACTGAGTGGAACCCGTGCTCTTCGCTTAGTTGTGTTTCATTCAAAGCTTCAGTTATCAATTTCCCATCATCCTGCTCAGACAAACTGATTGGGAAAATCCAGTTACCAAATTTCAATATGTCACACCAATATTCATAAATCTAATTCATTGCCATCTTCAATCGAAAGTCAGTACACTTCTTGCGACTTTACCTTCACCCAGCACCTTGAAGGCAGTATTAACATCATCAATATTAAAGCTACGTGTAATTAATTCATCCAACTTTAATTGGCCGGATTGATATAAAGATATTAGTCGTCCAAAATCAATATGTGGCCGTCCACTGCCATACATTGATCCAATAATTTTTTTCTCCCACATAATATCTCTGGCATCGATTGTAACAGGAGTTTCAAGTGGCGCATGTCCAACCCATACTGCTAAACCCCTGTTTCTGACGGCATGAATTGTTTGCACAAATGGCTCAGGTACTAACCCAATGGCTTCAAACCCATAATGAACTCCGAGTCCTCCGGTCAAATCTTTGATTGCTTCAACAGGGTCTGAGTCTTTGGAGTTTACGGTATGAGTAGCACCAAATTGTTTCGCTAATTCCAATTTATTATCTAGGAGGTCGACTGAGATAATAGTTGTAGCACCGGCAATTGCAGCACCTTGTATTACATTTAGCCCTACGCCCCCTGCGCCAAATACAGCAACAGAAGATCCAGGATGTACTTTCGCAGTGTTTATAGCAGCTCCTACACCGGTCATAACTCCACATCCAACTAAAGACGCCTGTGGGAAAGGCATGGTTTTATCGATCGAAACCGCAGCTTCTTCAGTTACTATGGCATGGCTAGACATAGTCCCTAACCCTGAAAGAAAAGATATATCTTTATTTGTAGAAGTTGTACGTGCTGTTCTGGTACTAGCCGGCGGGTTATAACATACATTTGGCCGTCCAATCTGGCACGCTTCACATAAGCCACAGCTCGGCATCCAGGAAAGTATAACGTGATCTCCGGGTTGTAGTGTGGTAACACCTGGACCAATCTCTTCTATTATTCCAGCACCTTCATGTCCTAAAATTACGGGTGTTGGTATATTAGACCACTCTCCTTTTACTACATGCCAGTCAGAATGGCACACTCCGCTAGCCATCATCTTTACCAACACTTCCCCATTCTGAGGCGATCCTAATTCCATATCTTCGACCACCACTGGCTGATTGTATTCATACAAAACAGCTCCTTTGATTCGATTCATTCTCATCCCCCATAGCTTTATTTAGCTTTTAGTTTTGCTTATAAAAGTCGAATTTAGACTCTATGAATTGCAGGAGTGTAGCAGTGCAGATGAATCAATTCAATCTAACTCGTTAAATATGAATCGAATTTTATTCATATGTGAATTTACTCACGATCTTGACAGTAAATTTTGGTTGTGCGAAAGTTCCCAATCAATACAGTATCCGTATCACTGATAATCCATATCATGGAATCTGTGGTAAGGGCGTTGTGTAATGCGTAATCTAATTACGAAGTAAATCAGATCTAAGGTAATACGGAGGTGTATATGCTTACAAGATTAGTCTTATTTACCGTTCTAGTATGCTCATTGTCTATTGGGTTTATAGCTTGTAGTGAAGAAGTTGAATACGACGACACTACAGTCTATTTAGATCCACCAGAAAGTGAGCCTGCTAGCGAGTCTGCTGAGGTAGAGCCAGTAAGTGACTCTACTTTACAAAGTCTCGGAGATATGAAAACAGGTGATAAATTTGGTGGGACACTTAAGGTAGCTGCTCAAGCTAGCTTGGAAACACTAGATACCTCATTCTCAGGAGCTTATGTTGTTACAACAATCTCTGCTCATGTCTGGGAAAGACTTTTTGAAAGAGACGGTGGTTTCAATGCAAAACCACAAATGGTATCCGGATGGGAAGTTGACGATGCTGGTACCACATACACTTTCACCTTGCGCGACGGCATGACATTCCATGACGGTTCGTCTGTAACATCAGGCGACGTTATCCCTTCTCTAAAAAGAATGTGGGAAACTACTGCTGCTGGAGACATGTTAAAAGGACAGATGGTAGAAGATGGATGGAAAGAAATCGATGACCATACTTTCTCTATAACATTCCAACAACCAATGGGTGTAGTAATTTCAGGCATGGCTGCACCATGGCCTCTCTCTAACATATGGCCAGAACGCGTTGCTAACACGCCTGCTCAAGAAGACTATGGACAAGAAAATGCAATTGGCTCAGGACCATATAAAGTGTCTGAGTGGGTACGTGGAGATAAATTAGTCGTAGAGCGATTTGATGCATACGTTCCTAGAACAGACGAGGTTGGAAGTTATCTGGCCGGTGCAAAAATTGCGTATATCGATAAAATCGAATGGCTAGAAATACCATCTGAAGAAAGTAAAAAGGCTGCGCTTCAAACTGGTGAAATTGATGTTTGGGATGGGGCTGGATTAGACTTCTTCACAGAGATGGTTGATGATCCAAATATCGATGTAGCTAAGTACGAAAAGCACTTCTGGACCTATGACTTCAATGTAACCTCAACAGGACCAGCAAGCAATAAAATAATCCGACAAGCATTGCAGGCGGCTACAGACATTGAAGAATTAGCAGCGTCCCTCGGGCCAAGCGATCTTTGGTCACTTTGCCCATCAAGGTACAGATGTGGAACTCCATTAGCCAGCACGGTTGGTGAAGAGTATTACAACGAAAAAGACGTTGAGAAAGCAAAGAAAATGATTGCTGAATCTGGTTATGCCGGAGAAACTTTCTTGCTTATGAATCCAAATGACTATGCAACTATTACTCCAATGGGACAGGTGTTAAAGCCGTTGTTCGAAGAAGTTGGTTTAACAGTTGAAATGCCATCAATGGACTGGGCAACTTTGCTATCAAGGCTACCTGATCCAGATTGGGATGCTATTACAGACTGGTGGGTTCAGTGGGCTTCTCCAGATCCTGTAGCTGATCCTATGCTTTCAGGAACGCTGTATTTCGGTAACTTCGGAGATGATCCAGAAGTCGAAAGGACAAAAGCTTTAAGACTTCAATATGCTTTCGAGCCTGATGCAGCAAAACAGTTGGAACTTATCGGAGAGATGCAGCTTGCACTGTATGATTCTGCACCTCAAGTGATGCTTGCCCAGTGGGCATCTATTTATCCATACAGCAAGGTCGTTAAAAACTTTGATGTACCGGTATTTCCAGTTTATATAAACGCCTGGCTAGATAGATAAATATCGTATATCGATAATTTAAAACTAAATAGGTGAGTATATTGAATTAAGAGCAGACAAGCTCTTTGAGAATTAACTCAAAGAGCTTGTCTGTTAGTTTAATGCCATGGCAAAAGTATTAAGCAATTATGCTCCTCGTCCCTCAGTAAAATAATATTTGGAGAAGATACTAGGTTTCAATGGGCGGATATATAGTCAGAAGATTGTTAGCAATGATACCAGTTCTACTAGTAGTAGCCCTGGTAGTATTTGCATTAATCCATATAGCTCCAGGCGACCCTGCAGCATTGATAGTCGGAACTCATGCTACAGCAGAAAAGTACGAACTAATTAGAGAATCCCTAGGGCTCAACAAGCCAATGTACGTTCAACTAGGAATCTGGTTTGGCAATCTTTTTCAGGGTGACTTAGGCGAGTCACTATTCGGAAAAACATCTGTTACAAAAATGATAGGTCAACGAATTGTTCCAACGTTCTCTGTCGCAGCATTTACACTTTTGTTTTCTATGTTGATAGCGATTCCGTTAGGTATTGTCGCTGCATGGAAAGCAAATTCCTGGATAGATCGGTCAGTCATGGTCTTTACAGCATTAGGTTACTCAATACCTTTATTTTGGCTTGGCTTCATCTTAATGTGGGTTTTTGCAGTAAAGCTCAATTGGTTCCCAGCGATTGGTTACACTGCACCAACTGAGAACATAGCTAAATATTTTTATCACATGGCGCTGCCGGTACTAGCTACTGGCCTGGTAGTAATGGCACTAATAGGAAGAATGACTAGAGCGACAATGCTGGAAGTGCTATCAGAAGATTACATAAGAACCGCTCGGTCAAAAGGACTAGCAGAAACTCGTGTATTGCTAGCACACGCTTTAAGAAACGCAATGCTACCGATAATAACCGTATGCGGAATTAGCCTCGCATTATTATTAGGTGGTGTAGTTGTTACAGAAAATGTGTTCGCCATACCAGGGATGGGTCGGCTTCTAGTTAATGCTCTAAGCCATAGAGATTATCCTGTTATCCAAGGCACAGTTTTGGTTTTTGCAGCTATAGTTGCATTTATAAATCTATTAATAGACCTGTCTTACGGTCTACTCGATCCCAGGATTAGATATAAGTAACTAATGAATAATAAATATACATCAACTTCAGCATGGGTAAAACCGCCTGAATTAACTATAAAAGATAGGATTAAGGGCGTCTTAGCTCTTTTAAAAAGACATCCAAATATGGCTGTTGGACTTTCGATATTTCTGTTTGCAGTAATAGTAGCCATTTTGGCTCCTGTGCTATGGACAGCAGATCCATCTGCACCCGCCCCTTTAGATCGATTTACAGGCCCCTGGACTTCCGGCCACTGGTTTGGCACGGACAACATAGGTAGAGACATTTGGTCAAGAGCAATATATGGAAGTCGTATTTCCTTAACAGTTGGAGTATCAGTTGCTGTTATAGCTATTAGTGCTGGAACTATAATTGGCGTAGCTGCTGGATATTCTCAAAAATTTGACATGATAGTCATGAGGTTTATGGATGGCCTAATGTCAATCCCTTCAATAATATTAGCGATTGCGCTCATGGCTCTATTAGGTGGAAGTATACAGAACGTGATTATCGCATTGAGCGTTACAGAGGTCCCAATAGCTACGAGGGTGGTTAGGTCAGCTGTTTTGAGCCTGAGAGAACGAACATATATTGAAGCTTCGAGATCGATTGGTGCGACAACACCACGAATTATGATCAGACACATTTTGCCGAACATCGTAGCACCATTAATTGTACACGCCACTTATGTGGCCTCAGCAGCTGTTTTATTAGAAGCATATCTAAGCTTCCTTGGAGCAGGACCACCTGAGGAGATTCCAAGTTGGGGTAATATGGTAGCAGGGGCTAAAGACTACCTGAGTAGAGCGCCATACATGATAATTTTCCCTGGCGTATTTTTAACATTAACTGTCCTAGGAATGAGCTTATCAGGAGACGGCCTAAGAGACATTCTCGACCCTAAAATCAAACGCAGATCATAGAGTCAGAGTCAGACTCTTACTCTAACCCCATGCATCATAAACTGCCTTTGATACCTTTCCGATCAATCTTGATCCCTCGTGAGGGCATAAAAGTAGACTTTCGTCTTTACTGTATGATGCGAAAACGGTAATAACATAATCACTGTTTTCCGATTTAATAAGCCCAGTATCACATCTGGCATGCAAATATGCCCCAAGTTTGTTATAAAGTTTAACCTTAGGTGTTACTCCAGATTCAGCAGGAAACTGGTCCAATGGAAGATACCTGCCAAGCCACTCAATATGCTGGCACCTGCCCATAATATCAAGCATTGCATCAGATGAAGTTTTTGATACCAATTCGCCTTTGGCCATCAAAGTCACCAGAGTTGTAAAATCGCGCGCCGAGCATTCTGAATATGCATCCACATCCTTACCTTGCATATCATCAAATGCAGTCGGGCCTAAGTCATGATTCAGGGAATATTCGTTCATGTTCAATGATCGCATTCTTTGATTTATAGCATCTAAACCTAACATTGAACTCAGCATCCACGTGCATGTGTTGTCACTGACGACAATCATCATCATACAGAGATCTTTGAGTGTGACTTCGAGAGGTGTTTCCATTTCCCTGAAAACTCCTGTACCTCCTCTAAGATCACTAGCATTCACAGTAACTCGGTCAAGTAAATTATACTTACCATCCTCGATTTGGAAAAAAAGTTCTGCCATAATACCTATTTTTATAGCGCTAAGGGCGGGTAACACTTCTTTTTCATTGATATCCAGTAAATCCCCGGTAGTCAAATTGTTGGCTGAAACACTGGCAGTACCCGAGAATTCATCAATTATTCCTAAAACGTTAGATCTTAAAGCATTTATATCAGTCATATTTCTCTCTCCTTTTTACTAATTAATAGAATAATTTTTGTATTTAAACGATTATTAGAACAATTATTAATGCAACGATAATTAAAAACCCTAAACCGAGGATCAAGTAAGCTAAAAACTGTTTATTCACACAAACCAACCTGAAAATTCTGCTACTTTTTCCTGATCAATTTTGCCGTCAATATAATCATTAAACGCCTGATTCAATATGCTAGTGCCTTCATCAATTTCATCCATAGTTAACACAAGTGGAGGTGTTATTTCCAATACGTTTCCAGAATTACCAACATAATAAAGCAATAACCCTAATTCCCAACACCTGTAAACGATACTCGAGGCTGCTTCGCGATTAGGAAGTTTTGAAATTTTATCTTGAACCAAATCGACTCCCTGTATTAAACCAAGTCCCCTAATGTCCCCAACTATTTCGTAATTTTCTAAAGTGGAAGCTAATTTATCTCCCAAGTATTTTCCTGCAATTGCTGAGTGCTCAACCAGATTTAGTCTTTCTATTTCATTCAACGTCTCGAATCCTGCTATGCAACAGGCAGCATTTCCAGATGTTGTGAATCCAGCAAATCCACTATCCAATACATCTGCTCTGCCTACAACCGCGCTCAAAGGCAGTCCTCCTCCCAATGATTTACCAAGCAAAATGAGGTCCGCTTCAACGCCATAATGTTCATACGAGAACATCCGACCCGTTCTACCTAATCCAATCTTTATGTCATCAATCACTAGTAAAATATTGTGTTTGTCACATAACTCCCGAAGTAGGGGCATAAAATTGTCAGGTGGCACTACATCTCCGCTATCGCTTTGCACAGTTTCAACAAATATTGCAGCTATGTCGCTCGGCGGACAGATCGTTTTAAAAAGATAGTCTTCAATAAAGGAAGTGCATCGATCAGCTAGTCCCAATTGATCGCCAGGAAATGGCGACCTGTATGGGTCTGGGAACGGCGCTTTTATAACATGAGATCCATATTTCACGCCTCCTGCACCAGGCAACCCAGATAATCCCATGCCAGTATCATTTGTTCCATGCATAGCGCCAATAAATGACAAAATGCGGCTCTTTTCTGAACTTGCTAAAACCATTCTTTGGGCTGCTTCCGCTGCATCTGATCCTGATAACCCAAACCAGGCCTTTTTTTGAAAATCCCCTGGCATCAATTGGATGAGCTTTTCTGCTAATAGCAAAGCTGGCTCATTGATGCTAGATACTATCCCTGCGTAACTTGTATTTTCTAACTGTCTTTGAATTGCAGTTTGAACATTTTTATTATCATAACCTAAGTTAGCTAAAGCCCAATTGCCTCCAAAGTCGAGATAACTACGTCCTTTGTCATCGGTCAAACGTGATCCTGATCCGGACGCAATAACCATCGGGTTATACCTAACTTTAGTTGAGTTAGCAATCAACATATTATCTTTATGTACTAGGTCGCGATTTTGTTGCATTTTATTTCCTCCATCTTTGGAGAGCTTTGTCGGCCCAATAATATTGTATAACTAGCATTTCAGTCCATTAGAATTAAAAAATATAATTTATATTTAGATTGCCGTCATACCCCCATCCACGATTAATTCGCTACCAGTCATGTATGAAGAATCATCTGATGCCAAAAATACTACTGTCTTAGCAATTTCAGATGGCTCGGCCAAACGTCCAAGGGGTACATTATCTGTAACCGTTTGCCTTATAGTAGGGCTCGACTCCCAGATCACATCAACCATTGATGTATCAGTTGTTGCAGGATGGACAGAATTTACCCTTATATTATCTTTGGCTGAGTATAAGGCCGCAGATTTAGTAAATAATCTCACAGCGCCTTTAGAAGCAGTATAAGCCACTTCAAAAGGACTCCCAGTGATACCTGATGTCGATGAGATGTTAATAATGGAACCTGACCCAGTAGATCTCATTAAAGGTAAAGCTAATTTAGTTCCAATAAAAACTCCCGTCGCATTCACATTCATGACATGCTGCCAATCAGATAACGTGGTTTCTTCGATATCTTTCAATAAATATATCCCGGCGTTATTCACAAGAACATCTAATCTTTTGAATTGTTTATCGACGTATTTGTAAAGATCCTGCCAGGATTTCTCATCCGTTACATCTAATTTAAAATAAGTGAGCTCACTGGCCTCGGGATGTGTTTCACTGATTGTCGCTATGTCAGAAGGATCCAATAGGTCTGCCATTACCACTTTTGCACCCTCTGCAATAAGGCATTTACAGATCTCTTTACCTATACCCCCTGCTCCTCCAGTAACTATGGCTACTCTGCCATTTAATTTATTAGAATCATTCATTATTTGGCCCTCTAAACATTCAAATAATATTGTTTTAAAATTATTGTGGATTTTACCCTGAGTTTAGTCAAAATACAGCCAACGGATTGACTGGAGAACCAGTTCCCCCATTAACTATAAGTGGATTTATTGTAACCATGAATTCATATATATAATTCTCAGCGCAAAATTTAGCCAAGTTATCTAATCTGGCTCCATCAACAATTGCTAGCCCGTACGCATGTATAGCTCCATGAATAGTCCATGCTAGCTCATATTCATTGGGGTGAGCGTCTTCCATATCCCATAACAGTACCGATATATCATTATCCCTAATGAATGGAAGACATGATGCATGTAATCCTGGGTATCCACTGTCCATGTCCCCTCCATAGGGCCCTTTTTCAGCTTCATACTCTTCTTTACCACAATATACTAGTAAAGCATCGCCAGAATTTAATTGTACATTTTGAGCAGCTGCTATAGCTTCCAACTCCCATCCATGTACAGGTTGATCTATATCAACATAATCAACTCCCCTATGTTTTGGTACGTCAAGTAATACCCCTCTTGTTACAATACCTTGCTGCCATGCCTCTATACCGCCAAACTTTGCTCCATCAAATGTCAAAATTTCGTCCGGGTTCATTCCTTCCCACATTCCATGCCGATCCCAAACGTGGCATAAAGCATCAATATGTGTCACTGTTAACCCATGTTGGAAAAGGCCAATATAATCTAAAACTCCTCCCCCCTCATCAATCCAGTCCAATTTTTTCAAATAAAAATCTACCGGCTTAGAGTTGGCTGAGGATGGTTCTACAGGCAACGGGTTCGATAGTGAGATTGAGTGTCCAGTTTTAACCAAACGTGCAGCATCAACTATTTTCTGTGGAGTTATGAGGTTAATAGTCCCTGCAGAAGGGTTGTCCTTCCACCTACCCCAATTTCTTCTATCAGACAGGTAACTCTCCACTTGTTGACGGGTAGGAATCTCTCGTTGCATTTTTCTATCCTTTTTGCGCGTGAATATAAAGGCAGTCGGTATACTATACACAAAAAGTTGGTACCGCGTACGGGATTCGAACCCGTGATCTCCGCCTTGAGAGGGCGGTGTCCTTGGCCACTAGACGAACGCGGCGTGGTATTCACAATGCGATTTGGCTGGGGATCGAGGATTCGAACCTCGACTTACAGATTCAGAGTCTGCTGTCCTACCATTAGACGAATCCCCATAGAAGATCTTTATTCTAACAAAAAGCTCAACATTAAAATATTCTATTTGGTAATTGCTTATATATTTAAATAAAGTTAGCCAATGCTATTAAATCTACGATTTATGTTTTTTGCCAAGTCACCTGATGACAGCAATTTCTTTGCACCAGTATATGGATCTATGCTTCCATTCATTACATCTTTACCTACATCACCAGTTATATGAAGAATATCGTCCAAAGATATCATTTGATCTAATGAGTTCCTAATAGCCTCTTTTAATTCATGCTTTATTCTTAGCTGTCTTATTTTATCTAGTTCTCCACTGGCACTTAATTTATCGTTTAGTTTTTGAATCTCCACTAACAATTCATCAATCCCGGTATTGTTTTTAGCTGATGTCTTAATAACTTTAGGCATCCATGATTTTCCACCAT
>CEVQ01009772.1_pt1 | contig 34798 bp, 31 predicted proteins | sample 356551 | NCBI WGS metagenome assembly CEVQ01 (sample SAMEA2623756, study PRJEB7988) | marine metagenome | biome: marine biome (ENVO:00000447); feature: mesopelagic zone (ENVO:00000213); material: "saline water (ENVO:00002010), including plankton (ENVO:xxxxxxxx)" | depth 250 m | reverse complement strand
GTATGAGTTAATGGTCTAAGACGTGTACCATGTCCACCGTGAAGAATTATTCCTTTCATTTTCAATCAAAATATCATAATAAATTAATTAGTACTTTTCCAAGGAGTTGGATCTAATCCAGAAGATACATTATTCAATACTTCCGGATTGTCTAGATACCATTGAACTGTTTTTTCTAACCCCTCTTCAAAACTCAATTTTACTTTCCATCCAAGTTGATCAGAGATTTTTGTTGAATCCAAACTATATCTAAGATCATGCCCAGGTCTATCTTCAACAAATTCAATCAAAGTCTCTGGTTTGTTCATTATCTCAAGAATCTTTCTTACAATAGCAAGGTTATCAATTTCATTATTCGCAGAGATATTATATGATTCACCTGATTTACCATGATGAAGTGCTGATAATACAGCATCACAATGATCATCTACGTATATCCAATCTCTAATATTTTTACCATTACCATAAATTGGAATTTTTTTATTATGATATGCTAATAGGATAGTTTTTGGTACTAGTTTTTCTGCAAATTGACGTGGACCGTAATTATTCGTACATCTTGTAATTATTACATCAGAATTAAAAGTAGTAAAATAAGAATTTATCAAAAGTTCTGCAGCAGCCTTAGTTGCAGCATATGGGCTTGATGGATTAAATTTAGATTCTTCAGTAGCTGTTTCATTAGATAAACTACCAAAAACTTCATCAGTAGAAATCTGAATCATACGTTTCTTTTGTTTAGTTATAATATCAAGAATAGTATATGCACCTCGAATATTAGAAACTAAAAATGGATTTGCATCATTTATACTTCTATCAACAAACGACTCTGCCGCAAAATTGACTACTACATCACAGTTTTTTATTAAATCTTCCATTAGTTTTCTATTTGTGATATTACCTTTAACATATTCATAATTTTCCAAGTTTTTCACTTGTGAAAGATTTTTAATGTTAGAACCAGCAAGCTCTGCATCAACATTAACTATATCAAAACCCTCATTTTCATGTAATGTTTTTAAAATAAAGTTACTTCCAATGAAACCTAAACCACCTGTAACTAATAACTTCATCACAAAATCATATTTTTGTGGGTTTTAAAATCTTCTTTTAAATGATAAGCGTGTTTAATTATCAGGCTAATAGAAATTTTATAAATTTATTTTTTCTATTTTTCTAATTTCATGTATCATTTTAGCTAATTCATCAGTATCAATTGATGATGATGCATCAGGTCCTTTTGAATTAGCTAATTTAACGTGTTTTTCAATAATAATTTTGCTTGTTTTTTGTTGTTTCTTTAAAATTGCATAAATCAACGGCGCCGTAATGCCTAATGTGTGATCTGAAAATCCATCAAATTTTACTGCTTTAGGCCAATCAATTTTTTTTAAAGGTGTTGGGTATTCTGAAATACAATAACAGAATACAGGTTTATTTTTCGAGAAAATTTTTTCCATTTGTTTTTTATTTCCTCCCATCCCCATACTAATTATCACAGGTTTCCCAGTTTGAGCCTTAGCTTTTAGAGTATCAAGGGAAAATGGGTCATTAAGTAAACATGTTCTTGATGCAATTTTGTATCTTTTTACATTAATTGATTTAAGGAAATTAACTGCTTCTGGATAAAACGCACTACAAAAAAATTCTATTCCTATATCGTCACAAATTTTTTTAAATTTACTTGCTGTACTAAATGTTAGTTCTGATTTTTTAATAAATTTCCAAAGAGGATGTTTTGTAGAATAAAGATCTACAGCTCGCCACATTTGAAATTTTACTGCGTCAGCTCCTGCCTGTTTTGATTTTCTGATTATTTTCTTTGCAGTACTAAGATTGCCTTCCCAGTTAGATGCAATTTCAGCAACAATGAATGATTTCATAGTAAAAAATTCAATAATTTAATATTTTAACCTTATAAAAATGAATTATTCAGGTGTAAATCTAGCTTTATAACTTAAAATAAATTTCATAAATTTTTTTTCCAAGAGATTATGTTTTTTTGTATATGTTTTTCTTATTACATCGTAAAATGTCATAGATTCATTATTTTCACGTTTATAGTTAGAGTTACAATGAATTTTAATCTCCTGCTTACCCAATTCTATTGTTCTAAGATTATCATCAAATGAAAATTTTATTTTATGGATTTCTGAGAAAAGTTTTGCAAATTCTTTCATCATTTTGTACTTTTCAGCTTCTGTGAGATCTATGTATGCCTGAAAATCACCATCAATAGGAATTGGTTTGGCTGGAATTCCACCCACGATTGTATTGTTAGGTATATCTTTAGTTATCAAGGAATTTGTTAAAGCAATTACCTTATTTCCAATTTTTACTCCAGGACTAATTGTTATTTGGCCTATACCCCAAAAATCATCACCAATAGTAACTGCTCCTGATTTACATTCAAAGTCAGGGATACCAACAGCAATTCTACTTCCTAAAAGAAGTTCTCCCCACGCTGCATGGGTCCATATTTTTGAATAAGCTCCAATTCCACAATTATTACCTACCTTTAATTCATCAGTTGAATTAATAATTGAATTTTGTCCTATCCAACAATTATGGCCAAATTCACAAGTTTTGTATCCTGTAAGAAATGTATTATTATGAATCGTTCCATAGTCTCCCATAATAAAATCCGCATCTGAGAAGTAAAATCTGCAACCCTCGTGTATGGAACAATAATCACCAAAATTAAATTGTCCTCTATTACTATGGGGATTTATTTTATCAAAAACACAATTTGAGCTAATACTTACATCCTTTCCCATTTTTAGACTCGGATCGATTTTGTTCATCTTCTCTATTCTATACTAAGTTTAATTTTTATTATTTATAGATCAAATTATTTGTAATGTTTAAGTAATACTTTCATTAAACCACAAAAAATGCTAAACGATACAATTCGTTTTATATCATTAGAAACTCATCCCACGCACGATATACGTGATAAACATGTGAATGGTTCATTAACTGTCGTTTGGCGTGATTGGGATAAAGTTTTGGAAGCGGTACCTAAGATGATATATGTATCATCTGTTAATCCTGGAGAAATTAAAGGTCCGCATATTCATACTAAAAGAGACAGTTATTTTGTTTGTATAAGAGGGAAAGTTGTGTTTATTGCTAAGGACAAAAATGGAAAATATCTTGAAATTGAATCTGACGAAAAAAATCCTGTTTTAGTACAAATTCCAAAAAATTTTGCATCTGCACATATTAATCCAACAAATGAACCAGCAAGTGTGTTAGCATTAGCTAATCCAGCATGGAAACCTAACGATGATGAAATGAAGAATGTTGGCTTTGATGATTATGATTGGCAAAAATGGAAAAAATAAAACCAGTATATTAAGACATTAAGTTTAATTGGAAAATATTTTTTTATTTTTATAACAACGACTTGATTAGATTTTCTGATGCGCATTTTCTATTAACAAGATAGAATTCAAGAAATTTTTCTAATTTTCCTAGTTGCTCATTATATTTTTTCTCATCAGTTATAAGCTCAGATATTTTTATTTGATAATTTGAATCATAATCAAAAGTTAAAACAGCTTCAGTTTTTTCAAAATCATATATCCAAGAGTTATTTTGTAGTCTTATATTTACAATAGGCGTATTCATTAGCATTGATTCAAAAACCACAGTAGAAGCATCCAAGTTATCTGGTGATATGTTTATCAAAAGATATGAATTTTCTAATATTTTTTTAATAGGCTCATCTTGCAAAATAGGAATTTCTGGATCTAAATCTCTAATTATTGATTTTATAATTTCATTATGAGGATTTTGCTGTGGATGTAATTTAAAAACAATTTCAACATTATCAAATTTTTTTAGGTACAAAATAACATCCTTCAAAATTTTTTCGTATCTTAAATGTAATTCCAGCTTAGTTCCTTCAACATGCATTATTAATGGTCTTGGGGTTATCACAATTCTTTTTTTTATAGTATTAGTTTTTTTACTGGGTTCAAAATCGTCATGTCTAGGTGAACCAGAAACAATGATATTGTTTTTTTGCATGTCAGAATTTGAAATCAAGTAATCTTGCACAGAATTTCCCCAAACCGCAATTTTTTCTCTTAATAGGTCATAGTCATCCAAAGTGTCAGAATATGAATTAAAATCATGGTAGTTTGAAAACCCATGTTGAAGTAATATTAATGGCGTATTTTTTTTAATTTTGGAAAAAATCTTTTCTGTTTCTCCTGAAAGGTTTAATGATATTGAGGATACAACGTCATTTCTCTTATCTAAAAATTTGAAATAATTTATCTGCTTAACGTATTCATCTAATCTTTCTTCTAGAATTCTAATAATTTGTTTTTTGATTATACCTGATAGTTTTAATTCATAAATATTAAATTCCAAAAAATCATTATTTTGTTTTATAAAATTAATAATCTTGGGGCATATTTTTTTACTGGCTTCATTCAGTTCATTTTCATTAATTTTCAACATTTTGGGATTAAAAATTACTGACTGTGTTCTTTTAAGAGAATTCAAAGAAGCCATTGAAGAAATGGCAGGCTTTCGAAAATTCACTAATACAGGAACACATCCACATTTTTTAATTTGAAGTATTAAATTTTCATATAATTCAGGATCAAATTCAAGTAGCAAAATTTTTTTTAAATTGTTATTAAAATTATTATTCCAATATGCAATTTTGTTAAAAATTTGCAGAAAATTTTTTATCGTTTTAAATTGACTTCTTGAAATTTTTGAATTAATTTTTATTATTCCAATTTTCTTTCTGACATTGACATAATCAAAGCTTAATTTGCTTTCTTGATCATCATAAAATTCTATTAATTTTATATCATATTTTTGCTGTTTAATTATTTCAATTATGCTTTTAGGTGCAAATATTATTTCAGGAGAAAACTTATCAATTATTTTTTTAATAACTAAGGAAATTGAATATAATTCCATTAAATATTCTTGAATTTCATTTCGATCAATAGCTTGTAATACATTAAAATTATTATATTCTAATTCTTTTTTTGATATACTTGTAAATTCATTCCAAATATTTCTACAAGTTTGAAATAATTCTTTTCTGTCATTATCATTAAGAAAGTTATCAATTAAATTGAATTTTATTTTATTATTTTTTAAAGTGTATAGTGATTCATAGTCTAAGGGATAAACTAATGCACCATCTTCAATTTTTCCTTTAAATTTTTCTTCAAAATTTTTTAAAAAATAAATTTTAGTCATATGAATTAATTAAATCTGAATGGTAATAAGAATTAATTTCACAATCAATAGTAATACATATTTTGTGAAACATAAAATTTGTATTGATTATCACTTATCATATAATCCATAAATTGAAATATCTACAAAATTTGAATAAATCATGAAAATTTGTAAAATTTGTATCCAGCCTGATTCTAGACCTGGTTTGTATTTTACTGATGATGATATATGCGGTGCATGCTTGTGGGAAAAGGAAAAAGCGAACATTGATTGGGATAAAAGATATGATGAATTGATTGAGATAGCAAAAAACGTAAAATCAAATAATTTAAAGAGTAATTATGATTGTGTAATCGGAGTCAGTGGCGGTAAGGATAGTACAAGGCAAGCTTTGGTTGCCAGAGATGAACTTGGACTTAGATGCTTGTTAGTGAATTGTGAACCACCAAATATTACTGATATTGGAAAAAAGAATATAGAAAATCTTAAAAATTTAGGTTTTGACGTTTTTTCAATTAGACCGAATCCTCAGATAATAAAAAAATTAATAAAATTTGATTTTTATAAACATCTCAATCCAGTTAAGGTGACAGAATTTTGTTTATATGCATCAACTTACATAATTGCTGAAAAATTTGATATTTCATTAATCATTCAAGGTGAAAATCCAGGATTGGTTTTAGGCACCAGATTAACTGGAGTTGGTTCTGATTCAAACGCATTAAAAGCGGATGAAATGCACACCCTTTCGTTAGGATGGCAAGAATATCTTAATGAAGTCCCAAATGAAAAAGATCTTTTTCTTTATCATTACAATCGCAAAAAATTGGAAACAAGAAACACGCAAGGGATTTGGTTAAATTATTTCATTAAGGATTGGGAACCTAGTACAAATGCAGATATTTCAAAAAAACATGGTTTAGTATGGCGAGATGAAAATTTTGATCCTTATACAATCGGATCTTACCAACCGTTTACATCACTTGATTCTGATTTAAATCAAGTTAATCAAATGCTCAAATTCATAAAGTTTGGATTTGGGCAATGTATGGATCAAGTTTGTAACGATATCAGAAAAGGAAACATTAGCAGAAAAGAAGCAATTGAATTAGTAAAAAAATATGATGGTAAATGCTCTGAAAAATACATCAAAAATTTTTGTGACTATATTGGAATAGATACAGTAGAATTTTGGAATATAGCGGAAAAATTCAGGGGTAAGATGTGGATCAAGGAGAATAATGAGTGGCATAACACCTACTGGGATAAATTCTAATGCACAGTACTTTTTTGTAATATCATGATTGGTTGTATAGTTCAAGCAAGAATGAATTCGAGTAGATTGCCGGGTAAAGTAATGATTAACGTAGACAACAAGCATCCACTTCTATATTATGTCATTTCCCAATTACAAAATTCTAAACTTCTAGATAAAATAGTTGTTGCGACAACTACTAAAAAAGATGATGATGAAATTTATAATTATACTACAAATACAAAAGTTGATTGTTTTAGAGGCAGCGAACTAGATGTCTTAGATAGATATTATCAATGTGCGAAAAAATTTTCTCTTTCCACTATAGTGAGAATTCCTGCTGATAAACCTCTGATTGATCCCTATTTAATGGATAAAATGATTACAATTTTCAATTCAAATTCTTATGAATATGTAACAAATTTTCTCCCTTTGACTTTCCCAAGTGGAACAGAGGTAGAAATTTTTTCATTTGAATCTTTAGAGGCTGCATGGAAAAATGCAAAACTTCCATCAGAACGAGAGCATGTTACACCATATTTTTACAATAATGAAAAACAATTTCAGATTTATAACTATGAAAATTCAGAAAACTTGTCAAATTTAAGATATGCAGTAGATCGCGTTGAAGATTTGGAATTAGTAAGATTACTTATTTCTAGAATCAAGACTAGACCTATTTTATTAGAAGATATTATTACTCAATTCAAAATTGATCCCAAGTTAATTGAAATAAATAAAAATGTAAACTATTATGAAGGTTATGAGAAATCAAAGAAAGAAGATATAGAATTTCTTGATTCAAAAAGGATTAAACAAAAATGAAACGAAAAATAAAATTATTTGATCCATATTTTGATGATTCCGAAAAAAATGCTATTCTTAAAACATTGAATAGTCATTTTTGGGCATCAGGAAATGGTGTTGGTAATGTTAAAGAATTTGAAACATTGTTCAAAAAATATGTTAAAGCTGATAACTGTATAGCTGTTAATAGTGGAACTGCTGCATTAAATCTAGCATTATCTCTGTTTGACATTAAAAACAAAGAAGTTATTCTACCTTCATTATCATTTGTTTCTACTGCACATTCAGTTATTCTTAATGGAGGAAAACCAATTTTTGTTGATGTAGATCCTAAAACATTATGCATTGATCCTGATCAAATTAAAAAATCTATTACTTCTAAAACAAAACTAATTTTTCCCGTTCATTTTGCTGGGATGCCATGTAATTTGATAGAAATTCAAAAAATTTGTAGTGATAATGAGATTGATTTTGTTGAAGATGCAGCACATGCAACAGGCTCTAAATTTAGAAATAAAAAAATTGGTTCACATGGGGCCGCAGTTTGCTTTAGTTTTCATCCTGTAAAAAATTTAGCCATGCCCACAGGTGGACTTATTTCTTTAAACCATAAAAATCATAAAAAATTTACGGAAACATTACTTTCACGTCGTTGGTGTGGTATAACTAATAGAAAAAATCTAACTTATGATATTAAAGAAGTTGGTTGGAATTATTACATGAATGAATTTTCAGCCAGCGTTGGAATTTCTCAACTAAAAAAACTAGATAAAATGAATTTAATTCGTAAAAAGATAGCCAAAAGGTATAATGCTGGACTCTCAATTGAATCAAAAATTCCTTATACACAAGACTGTTCTTATCATCTATATTGGATTCAAGTAAAAAATAGAAGTACGTTCATTAAAAGAATGACTGAATCTGGCATTGAAACAGGAATTCATTACAAACCAATTCATACAATGTCCATGTATAAATTAAAAAACAATTTACCTATTACAAACAATGTAGGTGACACAATAGTTTCTTTGCCAATGCACCCAAATCTTACCGAAAATGATATTGACAAAATAATTAGTTCCGCAAACAAATTTTCTTAGTAGCAAAATTTAACTAATTATACTACTGTATGAAATATCTCCTAATGAAATTAAATTTTAATCATATTAATTTAAAATCTGTAACAAGGACTGATCATGAATTTTTGTATTGGATTTTAGGACAACGTAATCCTGAAACAAATATTTCTCATGAAAAAATGCCAACTTTTAGAAAACATGAAAAATTTGTAGCCTCAAAACCGTATAAAAAATGGTATATAATAAAATTCTTAGATGAACGAATAGGCTCCATATATCTATCGTATCAAAATGAAATTGGACTTTTTTTCAAAAAAGAATATAGTAAAACTATGATTGCAAATTACGTTTTAAAAATTTTTATAAAAAAAAATCCACAACAGCAATATTTTGTAAATATTAATCCAAGAAATAAAAAATCGATTAAATTTTTTACAAAAAATGGATTTAAAATATTACAACATACATACAAATTAGAAATTGACTAATTTACATTGAATAATTTAATACTAAACTAATTTTACTTTCTTAATTATTTCTTTTAGTTCTTCCTTTGGGATTTTTTTAACGTTATTAGATGAATAATCTTTCATTTTTTCAACTGGTTTTATTCCAGGATATAATTCACTTAATTCGGAAATTGTTTGATTATTAGTTGTAGGATTTGCTATCATATACATGCCATTTATTTTCCAGCTGTATGGAATTTCATAGTCATTAATCAAAACTTCATTTAATTTTTCTCCCGCTCTTATTCCTGTTGTTTTCTCACCAGTATTTTCTAATAATTCAAACAATGCCGCTTTTAATTCATTGATATCATATGCTCTAATTTCGGGAACAAAAATTTCAGTTCCCCTTCCATAGTATAATGCATTTAAAATAAAATCTAACGCTTCATCCATAGTTATACTAAATCTTGTCATGTTAGGATTTGTGGTTGTTACTTGTTGTTTTTTCTTTATCTGTTCAATAAATTTTGGTACAACTGAGCCGCTACTACCAAGAACATTTCCATATCTCACTGCAATGAATTTTGTGGGATGTCTTTCTTCATTCAGATAATTATTTGCTGAGACAAATAATTTTTCCATTAATAATTTTGTAGCACCATAGGTGTTTAACGGCGATACAGCCTTATCAGTTCCTATACAAATTGCTTTTTTTACGTCATTTCTAATAGACGCATCAATTACATTTTGTGAACCAATCACATTAGTTTTGATTGCCTCAAATGGGTTGTATTCTACTTTGGGAACATGTTTTAGAGCTGCTGCATGAAAAACAAAATCAACATCTTCTAATGCTAATTCTAAACGTGGTAAATCTCTAACGTCTCCAATAAAAAATCTTAGTCTTTTATCTTGAAATTTTGTTTCCATTTCAATCTGTTTAAATTCATTTCTACTGAAAATTCTAATTTGATTAACTTTAGATTCTAACAGTCTGCCTGTTAATGCTTGACCAAGAGAACCTGTACCGCCCGTAATTAGTACATTTTTTCCGTTAAACATAGACATAATTTCTGTCACATTCATTATGATTATCAAAATTTTGTGGTATATTAAGAATATTTACAATTTGTTTTTGATAATATATTTACTAACGTTACATCAAGTTTAATTTTGCCTTAACGCTAAAATCAATTAATCAAATAGGAACAATTTAGAAATAAGATTTAGATACACAAATTAATTACATTATTCGTGCAGAAGCCAAATATTTTATTGATTGTTATTGATTCATTACGTTCTGACAAATGTTTTGGAGCAAAAAAATCATCAATTACTCCAACAATTGACAATCTAATACAAAATGGGGCATATTTTGAACAGGCAATCAGTTCTGCTGCATCTACGATTCTATCTATTGGTAGTCTTCTTACTGGATTATACCCTTTCAGAATTGGATTAGGCGGTCCAACATATCAAAAATTTGATCCTAAGATTACAAATCTTGTAAAAATCTTAAATGATAATGGATACACCACTTATGCCACAGCGCCAGAAATTGCCGATGATTTTGGACTAATTTGCGATTTCCAAAACCCAGATTCTTCATATGATAATTATTTTAGTTTATTTTCTGGATTAGGCGATGAAATTTTAGATAAAATTAAAAATAAAAAATTGAAAGATCCATGGTTTTTTTATATTCATTTGTTTGATCTGCACACCCCGGTAATTGTACCTCCGCATTTTAATGATAAAAAATATGGGACAAGTCAATATGAAAGGATGGTTTCTGCAATTGATGATTGGCTTTCACAAATGCTGGGACATATTGATACAAAAAATACTATTATCATACTAACTGCTGATCACGGTGAATATGTTCCGGTATTAAATACAAAAAATGGATTAATTAGTTTAGAATCTTCAGATACGGAAAAAAATTTATGGAAATTAGGAAATAAAATCCCAAAAAATCTTTTTCCTGTAAAACGTAAAATGGGCTCACTAATTCGTTCCTCCAGAAAAAAGTTAAAATCTTCAAAAATTAATGATGAAAATCTTTCTGTGTATGAAAAAAGAGTCTTATTTGATTCAAGAATGTCAACTGGTCATAGAATGTTTGACGATCTGTTACGGATTCCTTTAATTTTAACTGGCCCTAAAATCCCAAACAATGTATTAATTACAAATATGATCAGACAAGTTGATATTTTTCCTACAATACTCAATCTAATCTCTATATCTATACCAAATGATATTGATGGGAAAAATTTGCTTCCTTTAATTGAAGGTAAAGATACAGAAGAATTAATTTCCTACATTGAAAGCCCTCCTTTAGTAGAAAATCCATCTAGGAAATACATTGGAATTAGAACATCAAAATACAAATTCATTCAAAATATTCATGATGATAAACAATCTTATGAATTATATAATTTACAAAACGATCCATTGGAAGAAAAAAATATTATAACAACAAGCAGTAAACAAATTGAACAATTGAAAAAATCCTTACGGACAATACGAAACAAAAAATCATTAAGCCAAAATGTTGAATACGATGATAATGAAAAACGTAGAATTGAGAATGTATTAAAAAAATTGGGGTATGTCTAAAAACCCACATTCTTAGTAACTTTTTAGAATGCTAAATTAGATGATATATTATGAATCAAAGCAAATTATTTGGTAAAAATAACGAAAATTTATTTCAATCCAAATCTGCCATGCTAAAATTATTGCAAAATAATCTCAAGCAGTCTAAAATTGAAAAAATTTATGATTTTACTGTTCAAGAATGGTTAGACAACCAAAAATTTATTTTAAAAAATATATCTCAAAAATTTTCAAATCATGTAATAGTTCGAAGCTCTGCAAAAGGAGAAGATTCTTTGGAACAGTCTCAGGCCGGTAATTATCAAAGTGTTTTAAATGCTAATCCGAAATCTGAATCATCTGTAAAAAATGCGATTGAATCTGTCATAAAATCATATAGAGAGAAGGGAAATACAAATAATAATAATTTAATTTTAATTCAAAACCAAACCAAAAATATTCAAATTAGTGGAGTAATATTTTCAAGAACACCTGATGTAGGATCACCATATTATGTTATAAATTATGAAACAAGTGGTGCTACTGATGGTGTAACTAAAGGATTAGTAAACAAAACAATTAAGATTTTTCGAAATACCATTTTGGAAAACTCACTAAAAAACTGGAATATGTTATTAAAATCTGTTCGAGAAATTGAACAATTTCTCAATTATACATCTTTAGACATTGAATTTGGAATTACAAAATCTAACAAAACAATTATTTTTCAAGTACGCCCAATTACATCTATTAATTCAAGAAATGCGGTTCTAGACTCAAAAATAAAGAAAAGCATTACAGAATGTAAACTTCAGTTTCATAAAAAAAATATACAACGAAATCTTTTGGGTGATTATACAGCTTTTTCTGATATGGCGGATTGGAATCCAGCAGAAATTATTGGGAATAATCCTAACATTCTAGATTATTCTCTTTATGATTTTCTTATAATGGACGGTATATGGCATAAAGGCAGATCTAAAATTGGTTATCAACAAATTAAGAATCAAAATTTAATGGTAAAATTTGGAAACAAACCATATGTGGACATTCGAGCAAGTTTTAACTCACTGATTCCACAGAACATCAAAAAAAAATTAAAAAGTAAGCTTATTTCCTTTTATTTTCAAAAATTAAAAAAATATCCTTATCTTCACGATAAGGTTGAATTTGAGATTTTGTTTTCATGTTACGAACCATTCTTAGAAAATAGATTAAACGAATTAAAATTATTTAATTTCACTAATTCTGAAATTTTAGTTTTAAAAAATAGTTTACTTAAATTTACAAATGACATTATAGATAATTTTGAAAATACTTCCAAAGAAGCTTCTATTTCTATTGATTTAATGAAAAAAAATAGGACAAAAATCTTATCTAAACTTCATAAAAGCAAAAGATCTTACAAGGATCTTTTGTTTGCTTCAAAATCATTATTAGAAGATTGTAAAAATCTTGGTGCACTTCCATTTGCTACAATGGCTAGATTGGCATTTATTTCATCAATTATTCTTAAAAGCCTAACAAAAAATGGCTATATTTCTGAAAAATCTGTTGAAAATTTTATGAACTCTATTAACTCACCATTATCAAAATTTCAAGAAGACCAAGTAAAATTCATTAATAAAAAAATATCTAAAAAACAATTTCTTAACAAATATGGACATCTTAGACCTGGAACATATGATATTAATGCTATTCGTTATGATGACGATCCATCTTTCTTACGTGATATGAAATCAATAAATCTTAAATCACCAAAAAATAATTTTTCAAAAATTAAAAATGTTAAAAAAATTCTTGAAAAATCCGGTTTAAATTTTTCACGGATTGGATTTTATGATTTTGTGAATAAATCTATAGTTCAACGAGAAGAACTGAAATTTGAATTTACTAGAAATTTAAGTGATGCATTAGAATTGATATCAGAGGCAGGAAATAAATTGAATTTTTCAAGAAACGAAATATCTAATTTAGATTTGAAAACCATATTTTCTGATTATAGAAAATTTGACAAAAACTTGATTATCGTAAGATGGAGAAAAAAAATTATGGATCAGAAAAATAAAAAAATTATATTTGAGAACCTTGTATTACCCCCACTGATTACCTCTAAAAATGATTTTGATATTATCCTATACCCATCTGCCAAACCAAATTTTGTTACGTCTAAAAAAACATCTTCCGATTTGATCCATATTAACAAAATCAACCAACCTTCAGAATTAGAAAATAAAATTATTTTGCTTGAAAACGCTGATCCTGGTTTTGATTGGATCTTCTCTCATAACCTTGCTGGCTTAATTACAAAATATGGTGGTGTTGCTTCTCATATGGCTATAAGATGTGCAGAATTGAGTCTGCCTGCAGCAATTGGGTGTGGAGAATTATTATATGAAAAACTCCAACTATCATCAAAAATTTTGCTTGATTGTGAAAATTCTCAGATAATTATTCTTGAGCATGTTGGATCTGATAGGCATAGCGAGGAAAAACGGATATTGAAATCTCTTGGTTATATTAGATAAATGCTAAGAATGGAGAGTTGAATATGTTAAAAATCGGAATTACATTTAGAATTGTAAAGGCAATCAATTATGACGAAAGCAGAGATGCATTAAGTCATGATTGGCCCAAATTTCTTGAAAAAATATCTGCGTTACCAATTTGGATTCCTAATTCACTTTCTAATCTTGAATCATTCCTTAAAGAATTAAAATTTGATGGAATAATACTTTCAGGAGGTGATAATATCAACCAAACTCCTGAACGTGATAAGACTGAAAAATTACTAATTGATTTTGCTATAAAAAACAACATTCCTATTTTTGGGGTTTGTAGAGGAATGCAAAAAATAAACCAATATTTTGGTGGTACTTATGAAACGATTTCAACTTCGGAACACGTTGGGAAAGAACATTTGATTGATATCAAACAAGAAAAATTTTCAACATTGTTTCAATCAAAAACAATCGAAGTCAATTCTTTTCACCATAACATCATAACAAAAGATACAATTGGCGATAATTTAATACCCTTTGCATTTTCAAAAAATGATAATACGATTGAAGGTTTCTATCATTCAAAACTTCCAATTATTGCTGTTATGTGGCATCCTGAGCGTGAACAAAAAAAATTCGATGAATTAATCATCCAACAATTTTTTGAAGAATTTAATAATGAAAAAAAATGAAAGTTATAATTTTAGCAGCTGGTGAAGGAAAAAGATTAGGACAATTAACTCATCAAAACCCAAAATGTCTAGTTGAACTTTTTGGAAAAAGTTTACTGCAGTGGCAAATAGAACTTTTTAAGCAGTTTGATATCAATGACATTACAATAGTTAAAGGATATCTTGAAGAAAAAATAAATATTTCTAATGTTACTTATTTTCTTAATAATAATTTTCGAGAAACAAACATGGTTGAAACACTTTTTTGCGCGCGTGAAAAAATTTCTGATTCAGTAATAGTTACTTATGGTGATATTATATACGAAAAAAAAGTGTTGGAAAAATTACTTTCAAGTAGTGATGATATATCTGTAATTACTGATGAAAATTGGATGGAATATTGGAAAATTCGCTTTGAAAATCCCTTAGACGATGCTGAAAGTTTAGTTTTAGATAATAATGGTAATATTACAAGTATAGGACAAAAAACAGATAATGTCAAAAATATTGATGGGCAGTATATTGGTTTGATGAAATTCCAAAATCGAGGAACTGAATTTTTAAAATCTTTTTATGATAAATGTAAATTACGTATTAGAAATGGAAAAAATCCACTCAATCCAAAAGTTCCATTTGAAAAATCGTATATGACGGATCTTCTTCATGGTATGATCAATGAGGGATATAAAATAAAAGCAATTCCGGTAAGAAATGGTTGGTTAGAATTAGATTCTTACGATGATTTTGTTAAATATCAATTAATGTTTAAAGAAAAAACTATTTCTAAATTTTTTAACGCGTATGATAACTAACTATAATCAGATTTTTTCAATTGATTTAATAATAAAAAATTTTTTTATTAAATAAGATGAATTCTAACGACTATAACATCATTCTAATAAACATTGACGGATTTAGAAAAGACAAGATCGATTTATGCCCACATCTTAAAAATATTAAAGAAAACTCGTATTATTTTTCTGAAATGAATACTGTCGCTCCATATACTTTTGCATCATTACATGCAATTTTCTCTGGGATGTACCCGTCAAAAAATGGTGTTAATGGATATTATAATATTTTTAAATTTAAGAAGGATAAAATTACTACATTTCCAGAATTACTACAAAAAGCTGGGTATTATACTTCCTATGATATAATTGATGATTCTGTGATACCCAGTCAGGGATTTGACGAAAAAAATGTTTTTGATGAAAAAACTGTTAATTTTAAAGAAAGGCATGTTGATATGATTAAAGAATTATCCACGAAGAAAAAATTTTTTCTTTTTTTACATTATACAGAAATACATAAACACCTAGTAGATGCCGTAATTCAAAAATATAAACACGAATCCATAGATGATGAATATTTTAATAAGCAGGAAGAAAATAGTGCTAGATTTAATTCGTATGTATCATGCTGTGATGATTACATTAAAACAATCATTCATGCATTAAACGATCTGAAAATTAATGATAAAACAATTATTATATTATTTTCAGATCATGGTACGAGTATAGGTGAAAAAAAAGGCGAAAAATTTTACGGTGTATTTGTTTATGATTATACCATTAATGTTTTTTGTATGCTAAAAATACCAAATGCAGAAAGGAAAGTAATAAGCAAACAGTGCAGAACTATAGATATTTTTCCTACAATACTTGATTTGGCAAAAATATCAAAAGAATCCACACATGAATTACAAGGGAAAAGTTTGATATCATTTTTAGAAAATCCAAATGAAGAAGAGCGAGATATTTTTGTTGAAACTGGTGGGCTTTACGGTCCTTGGCCTTCACCAGATAAACATAATGTTTTTTGCATTAAATCAAATGGAAAAAAATTAATTTATAATGAAACACCTAAAACTTGGGAATTTTATGATCTTAAATCTGATCCTGAGGAATTAGATAATATTTATGATGAAAATCTTGAAATTATACATCTATACAAAAAAAAATTGTTTTCTTATTTCAAAAATAATGAAATAAAATTAAATTTTTAATCCTCTCGATTTATCCATCCAATTAATTTTTCTTTCATTTTTTTTTCAATTTCTGAATTTCCTGTAAAAATATTATTAGTTTCATATGGATCATTTTGTAAATCAAAAAACAGCCACTCATTGGGCGTTTTTAAATACATCAATTTATGGGTAGATGATTTGATGCAAAAAACATTAGATTCTTCTGGTGATGGCCAAGGACCATGTACTGCACCTGTTTCTGAAAATGTATACAAACTTTCTTTTAATTTGTTTTCATCTTTAAGAAGATATTTTGAAAAGCTTTTACCAGGTCTATCAAACTCTAATTCAATTTTTGCTAAATCCAATATTGTTGGGAATATATCAACAGTTGCTCTAAGCGTATTAGAAGCGCAATTTTTTTGAATATCGTTTGATATAAAAAGAAAAAAAGTTCTAATCGTTTCTTCATATGTAAATGAACCATAATTTCTTTCACCAAATCTTTCTCCTATCCCTGTTCCATGATCTGAGAAAAACACCAAAATAGTATTTTCTTTTAAATTCAATTTTTCTAATTCATCTGTAATTAGACGTGTGTATTTTCCTACTTCTTTAAACGCATCATCATATCTACTCAAATTTTTATCTTTATTATCATAAAATTCTTTTTCGTCCCACTCATATTTTTTTAATACATCGGAAACTGTAACAGTGTGAAGTTTAGAAAAATAAAGAAATAGAAAAAGAGGTTTACCATTGGATTCTTTTAAACACTGTTTTACAAAATTTGGGTGTTTTTTAGTTAAATCATCTTTAAATTCATTATGCGTCTGATGAATGTTAAACCCTCTATCAGGAATTATATTCTTTGTAAGTATATCACAAGCTGTAAAATACCCTTGAGATTGAAAAATTTCTGGGAGGTTTTTTATAGATTTTTTTAATCGAAGCATCTTATGATATGCATCAATACCATTCTCCTTTCCAAATAAACCTGAAAACGTAACATTAATTGAACCAATGGTATATGGCATAGCTGTGCTAACATTATTGAGAATTGTTCCTTTTTTACAAACATCTTGAAATTCTTTTGACTGATTTAATCTGTCCCATCTAGCACCATCTAACAAAATAAAAATTACATTTGGCTTCAATTGCATTGATGTTCTAATTCTATGGAATATAAATTAAATTTTCATATTTTATTTAATCATACCCTAGTTCTTCCAATTCATTTTCTATTATCTTTGATTCTTTCTCATCTATGGTTGTAATTTTTGAATTATTTTTATAATTAATTTTAGAAATAAATTTTTCCATTTTTTCAACAATATCTGGTCTACTAACAGCAATATTATTTTCTTCAAATTTATCCTCTATCAGATTAAACAGATGGACACGTTTAGTTAGATCATCTCTATCTCTAAAATATTTGAATTTAGATGTCCTAACACCTATTGTAAGATTCACCTTTTTTTGAATTAGCGGTGTATTTTCAATGAATCCTATTCTCTCTTCACTTTTATCATTATTTATTTCTGAAAGTAAACTTATCCCATCAACATTTTCCAGTTTATATTCTGAATTAATAAGATCTAATATAGTTGGCGAAATATCTATTGAACGTGTTAAATGGTCAATTTTAGTGCCATGAGTTAATTTTGAATCAACAATTAGTAGTGGAACATGTATATTTTCATCATATAAAAATTTATCAACATCGCCTCTTTGAAAAAGAATTTGTCTTAATTGATGTGGTTTTAAATTTAATTTGGAAACAAATTTTTCTTTTTGTTGTTTTCTCTTTTTTTCTAATGCAAAAAAAACTTTACTTTTAATTGGTAAAAATTTTTCAGGAATAATCTTTCCAATTTTTGGAGCTATGGAATCTAACATCTGAATTTTTTCTGTATTGACAGTTTCTGCGTCAATTTCTATTTCATTAATATGAGTAGCATGATCTGCAGTGATAATCAATAATGTATTTTTCATATCTATGCAATTTATGAATTTTCCAATCCAATAATCAATTGAAGATACAACTCTTTCATATTTTGTTTTTCCATATTGTATTTCATCAAATTTTTCTGGAGTTTTCATTGGAAAATGTAGATCATATGAATGTAAAATATAACACCAGGGAGTTTTCATATTTGAAGATAATTCATTTATGATTTGTTGTCCTAATCCATCTTCAAAATTAAGATATTTGTTAAAAAACACATTTTCATTTTTAAAATTTGGAAATAAACCAATTTTTGAAGCCACTTCTGGTAGATGTCCATAAAAATCATACCCATTTTTTTCTAGTAGGTGAAATAGCGTTGTCATCTTTTTGTCCACTTTAGAAAATCGACCTGAATTTATGCCTGTTCTGAAGGAATATTTTCCAGAAAATATTCCTGCCCAACTGAATAATGTACCATCTGATGGTGCAACAGTATTACAGAAATAAATCCCATTTTCAATAAGCCTGTCTATATTTGGGGTCTGTGATGTTTTTAAAGATCCAATAAATTTATCGGCTCTTAATGAATCTATAATTATTACAAAAATATTTTTCTTTTTCATATTACATCATTTTAAAAAAATATTATAAATTTTGTTTATGTTTTCTCTGCTTCTAATAATGGACCTTTTTTACAGAAAATATTGATATCTTCTAATTTTGAATTTGGATATGTTTTCATTAAATAGTCAGAGGTTACTAGATTTAATTTATTATTTGCCCCATCGATTTCATAAATTTTGTAATCCATTTGCGTTAGTAATTTAAGGTGACTGTCTGGTTCATTTCCATGTGTTCTAATTGCATTTGGCCACCATTCTTGCTGAATTTTTAGGGAATCATTCTTGTTCAATATTGAACTCATTCCTTTGATGACTCTTGGTTCAGCGCCTGAAATATCCATTTTTAAAAAATTGATTTTGTCCTTAAAACCTCGAAAATATTCATCTAAAGTAATTGAATCAATTTCAACAGTATCTTTAATTTTTGAAGAGGCAACGAAGTTTTCAGGCCTGAATAAAAAATTCTCAGTACTAGTTCGTCCAGTAATGTATAAAGTTAATTTTCCATTCTTGTCAGAAACAGCTTTGTTATTCAAGGTAACATTTTGGTATCCATTTACATTCACGTTTTTTTTCAAAATTTCAAAATTAGACGGAGAAGCTTCAAAAGCAAAAACTTTTCCCTTCGGACCAACTAGTTTTGCAAATAACACTGTGTAATAACCTATGTGTGCACCGATGTCTATCACTACATCCCCTTTCTTTATTTCATTCTTTACTAAATTCACTATTGTTTGTTCGTGACGTATACTTGATGATAAAAATAAAGAATCATTTTCATCAAGATAGATCTTATTACCTTCTATTTCAACAAACTCTGGATGTAATTGATTATTCATATAGCGTGATGTATTCCTTACAATGTCATATTTAGAAAGATTGGAACCGTAGAATAATTTTATTACTTTTTTGTATAATGAAAACAGAAGTTTTTTCATTATATAATTTCTCTAATCTCATGTAATAAGTATGGTTGCCAATTCATTAGTTTTGGTCTAGATTCGGAATTTTAGAGTGAAAATCGTAGTTTTGGGATAAATTGATAATATTTTTTTAATTTAATTTGTTTAACATTTAAATTTTCTAAAAAATATCTACATTTGTCGTACTTTGAGCAATAACTTAGAATCTATTAAACGTCCAAATTTTTTTTTCGTTGGTCATACTAGATCAGGTACTACATCATTAAAAGAAGAACTTAATCAGCATCCAGAAATTTTTTTCTATTATGCAAAATCATGGCAAAAGCCTAATGGTCCATTTGGTTTTGAGTCTAGTTTTAAAAATGATGAAGAATTTCTTGAAGAATTTAGAGGAGTTAAAGAAAAACGAGTAGGTCAAAAATGTGGAGATTATCTTTCTTGCCCATGGGCTGCTGAAAGAATTAAAAAATTTTCTCCCAACGCAAAAATAATAATGATTTTACGAAATCCAATTGATGTCATGTATTCATTACATGCTACTATGCTTTATCGTGAAACAGTAGAAGATATTGAGGATTTTGGAGAAGCATTGAAAATGGAAAAAGTAAGAAAAAAGAAAAATGGCCACAAAGTAATACCTATGAAATATCACCCACATATGCTTTATAGAGAAACAGTACGGTATCCGCAACAAGTTAAAAGATATTTTGAACATTTTGGAGAAAAAAATGTCAAAGTGGTAATTTTTGATGAATATATTAAAAATAAATCAGCAATCTTGCGAGATATTTTGAAACATTTAGATGTAAATGAGGATTTTGAAATAAAACATGTGAATACGAATGCTGGAAGAAAATATCGAAATAGAACAATCCATTCAGCAGTAATGACTAATAAATTTGGGGTTAGAGGAGTGTTAAGAAATATTCCAGGAAGTGCAAAGATATACAGAAAAATTAACAATAACGAATTTAAAAGAAAACCACTTGAACCATCATTAAGAAAATATCTTCAAGATGATTTAAAGAAAGAAATAGACGAATTAAGTTTAATGTTAAAAAAAGATCTCAGTTATTGGTACAAAAATTAGAAAAATGAATGAGAGTGAATTTAGTTTATAATTTTTTGTCTCCACGAAACTATTGATAAATAGATAGCACTTCCAGACGTTCCAAGAACAAAGGAATATGCAATCCCAATTTCGTAAGAAAGTTGGTACGAAATTAAAATTCCAATAACCATAATACTTATCGAAATTACATGACCAATTGGAACATGAAAATTCTTCTCCTTGGCTAAAAAGGAGGACATTAACATTAATGTAATTGCTCTAGGGATTGCTGCAAAACATAGAATTGGGATAAGTAACACAGTTTCAGTAAATTTAGGTAGGAAAATTGGTAATAATTCTGGAAGAACTAATGCACCTGAAACACTTACAATAATTGAGGATAGTATAGTTATACCTTTGACTTTTCGAGTTGAATTTCCACGAGAATCTTCACTTAGTGTGTATTTGACAACAAGGGATGGTAAAATGTACATTAATGCAACAAGCTGAAGTGCTAGAAAATAATTGCCAAGAAGTGATAATCCAAACAGAGGTACTGTGAGAAGTTCATCAATATGATTTCTAGTTGTGGATACAAGATTAGATAGATAATTTGAAAAAACTATTTTTTTCTTTTCTGTTATAATATTAAAATTCAGTTTTTCTTTTCGAAGAATAGTTATTACATGTTTAATAAAAACAAAATTTGATAACGCAAATCCAATTAAAATTCCTTCAAAGCCTATAGCAAAATAGAATACTAATGATAAAGCAACGAATAATAATTTTTGTACGATGTAAATTTTACTATGTTTTGAAAATAATTTCTTTCCAAGTAATTCAACAAGATAAAGATTCAATACGCTTGTACCAATAACTAATAAAGATAATCCAATATCTTCGAACATGAAGAAGAGAATTATTGCTCCAATCAGACTAGTTATGATTGAAATAAAATACAGTACGGCCTCAATTTTTAACCCCTTTGAAACATATACTTGCATTGTAAATGGTCCACCAAAACTTGCAGCAACAGATGTAATTCCCATTATAGCTAGAAAATAACTTAGCTGACCATAACTTTCAGTATCTAATATTCCAGCAAGAAATAACCAGAAACAAGAGGTAATTGCCCCTCCTACTATATTTCCAACCCCAATAGTAAAAATTCCAGAAAAAGCTTTGTTGTTTTTAAAATTATTCCAATTCAATTGATCACCATCATGTCATTCAAATGAAATATTCATTTTAGAATTTAATTGAGCGAAAATTATTTTTGCTATTAATTTATTTCCTATTTTAGAATAATGTCCACCATATTCATTATCCACCGAATATAATTGATTTAATTTATTATATTTCAGTAACTCTTTTGTAACATCTATGAAAATTAAACCATTAATTTTTATGATCTCATCAATAAATTTTTGATAAAAATGATATTTTTCTTTAATAAATAAAATATCATCTTTTTGTGGTAACAGAATAAAAATAGGTTTGAAATTATGTTGTTTTGAATAGTTAACATATTCCTCAATAATTTTTTTGAATAAAACTGTAGTATTTTTATCCTTAAATAATTTAATTCTCCAATCCAAATTTATCCTCATTATGATGCTCATTAATCCCCATGGAATTTTTGTCGTTTCTTGACTCTTTGATTTTGTCTTTTTGCTCTTCCTGACCCAATTTATAATCCCGTAATTTCTTTTTAGGTTACGTAAAATAGTTATTGAATATGGAAATGATATCTTTTCAGTCTTGAATTTATTTTTATAAAAGAAATCATTTTCTTGTATATAGCTTAGAAATTTTTCATATTCATCAAATTTTTTTTCAGTATTGATTGGATTTTTTACTAGTTCTAAATTTCCATCGTAAATTTTGAATTTTGGCTTGAAGCCAAACGTATTTCCATATTCATAATAATGCTTCCACATACTAAGTATTCTGCTTATTGTATCTGGGACAATACCCATGATTACAATTTTTGTTGGGTTTTTTGGAAATTCTCTTTTTAGCCGTAGTACGGCTTGATCCAATCCATAATTTCCAACTCCAAAATTTTGAACATTTGTTTTCGTTAATTCTGACAAATAATATTCCCAAGTTTCATTATCATTTACTTGTCTAGCAAACGTAAAGGAATCACCATAACAAGATATTTTAGATTCTTTTGATCCCAAGTATGGATTTTTTCTAGAACCCCTTTCATCTATGTGCCAGGTTGTTGTCTCTTTTTCCCCTATTTCATCATGTGATGTATTAGGTTTTCTTACCCAACCCAGTTCTGGATCATATCCATGTAACAAAAATTTTCTTAAACCTTGTTTTGACAGTTTAGGAGCTTCATCTTTTTCTATAATTAGCCACTGAAAATCTCTGTTAATTGATTTTACAATATTTCTAACAATTAGCTCTATGATAATAAAACCAGTTATGAATATTGCGAGATAAATTATAATTTCATTCATGTGCTTGTGAAAAAGTAAATTTTAGTATGTTTAACATAGTTATTTTTCTCTAACCACGCTAACAATAGAATGAAGGATTGTGGCAGTTATCAACAGTACAGTTCCTAAAAGAATTCCACCACCACCAATAATAGCTAGATTTGTAATTAATTGTCCTTGCTCTAAATAAATTTGTAATGACCAAAAACCAAAAACAAGACCTAACAAAAGAAAAAATGCACCTGGAATTCCGTAACTAGTTAGAGGGCGTTCTATTGCAGCATATTTTAAAGTACTAAAAATCACTGATGAACCATGTGATACAGGATTATGAGTTGAAGTATCTCCCGCATACAAAATTGTTATAGGAACTTCAGCTATTTTGTATCCTGCTTTGTGTGTTTTGATTATAATTTCTGTAGAGATTCCCATTCCAGAGTCAGTTGGTTTTATGACTTGTAAAATTTTTTTATTATATGCTCTAAAACCACTTTGAGAGTCAGTGATTTTTGTTCCTCCAGCAATATTTGTTAATTCAGTGATTGCTTTTATTCCAGCTTTTCTATACTTTGGAATCTTTTGATTCTTTAAAAATCTAGAACCTATAACCATGTCAGCTTTATTATTTTTGATTGGACTTAACACCTTTTTAATATCTTCAATTCTGTGTTGTCCATCTGCATCAAAAGTTACTAGTATATCCGCATTCATTTTTCCCGCATGTGAAAAGATTGTTTTTATTGCTCCACCATATCCTTTATTTCTTTTATGCTTTACAACTTTAGCACCCATTTTTTCTGCAATCTCAGCAGTCAAATCTGTTGAACCATCATCACATACAATTATGTATTTGGTGATTTTTTTTAATTTTGTGATTATTCCTGCAATATTTTTTTCTTCATTATATGCAGGAATGCCTATAATACATTTCAATAGTTTGATTTTTCTGATTTAGATATAAAACCTAACTGATGAATCATACTTGCTAATTCACAATCTACTCTTAATAAAGTCAATTGAATTTACTGGTGAAGGATCAGTTTTACTTTCTATAGATGCATAAATTGTTGAATAATCAAGCAGATAAATTAAATTTACAATTTTAGATAATATGCCTCCATCAATTGATTGAACAACTTTGTAGTCTATTTTATTTATACCAAAAAATTCTTTTAAAATATTAAACCTTTCAATTGTTTTAATATTATCATCTTTACCTTGAATTAAAATTGGATTAACTAAAGATTTTTTTTCCCAAGCAACAACGCCATTATGTGAGGATTCAATAACATCTTCAGTCATTGCATGAATTTTGACATTTTCTTGTAAAGAATTCTTAAAACGTATAGCTGCTGCACTAAGACCTGCTGGATAATAAATACAAATTAAATTTTTAATAAATTCTGATAATTTTAATGATTGATTTTCCTGACTCAAATTTCCTGAAAAGATATTTTGTTTGGTTTTTTCTAATGCCTCAATTGATTCATAGATATCAGATTCTCTTATTGGTAAAATTGGTTCTAAAATATTTAAAATTGAAAATAGAAATGAAGTAAATGATGCTCGAGGAGAATGAATTATTGGAATATTCTGGTAAAACACATTGTTATCTTTACAAAAATCTGACATTTTCCCACCTGATGAAAAACCAATTGTTTTTGCAGATGTTTTTGTTGCAAGTTTAATAATTTCCATTGTTTCAGATGTATTTCCTGATACACTTGTTGCAATAATTAGTGTGTTAGAATCAACTGTTTTTGGTAGGACGTATCCTTTAATGTTCGTGACATGAATATCTTCTTTGGATAATATTGCACCAATGGTATCACCAACTGAACCTGAACCCCCCATTCCTGCAAAAACTATATGATCAATATCTTTGATATCCAATTTTTCATAGTTTGTTTCAAATGCCTTTCTAGCTATGTCTGGCCATATATCATAAATTTCGTACATTTTTTTTGAATCAATTTCTTCAAGATTTTTCAAATCCATATTTTATATCTGTAAATTTTATTGTAAAATACTTAACTACAAAATTCTAATGCCAAAAAATATTTACTCCTTTTAATAGAATCCTTCATGAGTCTAAAAACTGTAGAGTGGAAAGATAACTCAGTCGTAATGATTGATCAAACTAAATTGCCAAATGTTCTGGAATATGTTACTTATACAGACTATAATCAAGTTGCTGAAGCAATACGAACCTTAGTGGTTAGGGGTGCTCCTGCAATTGGTGTTTCTGGTGCATTTGGTCTTGCTTTAGCTGCATTACAAAGTAACGCAATTGAAAAGAAAGAATTAATTTCATATTTAGAAAATGCCAAAAAAATTTTATTTGAAACAAGACCAACTGCTGTGAATCTTGCTTGGGGATTAGACAAAATTATGGATGTGGCAAATCAAGCAACTACTGTCGAAGAAATAAAAAATAATGTTGTTGAAAATGCAAAAAAAATGGCAGAAGAAGACATTCAGATAAACATGTCTATGGGAAAAAATGGCTCTGAATTATTTAGTGATAATGATACTATTATGACTCATTGTAATGCGGGTGCATTAGCAACTGTTGGTTATGGTACTGCATTAGGTGTTATTCGTGCTGCAAAAGACAGTGGAAAGAATATCAAAGTAATAGCAACTGAAACTAGACCCATTCAACAAGGTTCACGATTAACTGCCTTTGAATTAAAACATGATGGGATTGATGTTAGTTTGATTCCTGATACTGCCGTTGGTTATACGATGGCAAATGGTCTTGTCAACAAAATTGTTGTTGGTGCAGATAGAATACTTAGAACTGGTCATGTGTATAATAAAATTGGAACATATCAGGTAGCAACTATAGCAAAACAACATAATATTCCATTCTATGTTGCAGCACCTCTATCTACATTCGATATGAAAAGTAATCCTGAAGATGTGATTATTGAACAAAGAAAAGCATCTGAAGTAACTGGTATTGGAGATAAAAAAACTGCACCAGACGGAATTAATGTGATAAATCCTGCATTTGATATGACTCCACCCGAATTAATTTCTGGAATAATAACGGAAAAAGGAATCGCTAAACCTCCCCTTGAAGAGTCTATTAAAAAATTATTTTAAACAAATTAAATAAAAAATTTCTATATTTAATTAATCTCAATCATATTATTTTAAATTAATTTCCAAATACTGATAACAATATAATTTGTTTTAAATACCTAATAATAGCAAGATTGTTGTGAAAAGTTATTACAAACATCTTACATCTAGGCAGCAATTTGGAGAAAAAATTGAACAAGTAAGAAAACCCATCTTACGAAGCTCTGCGGTTTTTCCAGTAATAAAAAATCAATATTACAGTACAAAAATTAATTATCTTGGATACTGGCTTATTAAACGAAATATTCCTGAAGTTAGCCTACTTATCACATTAAGAGATCAATCAGGTAAAATCCTACTTAGAAAATTACAAACAATTGATACAGTACAAGCATTCTCCATAGTTCTTGATTCATTATTAAAAGAACTAAATTTTGATTATACCAAAAATTTTTTAGGTTCGATTGAAACAGAGTTTTTTACTACTAGAGATATGGTTTTTCCATATCCTGCTTTAGTTTTAGAATATTATAACAAAGATTTCAGTACATGTGTTCATACATTAGGTCGAATATACAATGATTTTGAAGATCTTAAGGAGAATGAACAATTTAAAGTGCCAGAAACTGGATTTGATATACACGCAAGTGATGATTTGAGTTGTTTTCTATCGTTTGTAAACGGTCCTATTTCAAATTCAAATGGATTAATAGAATATGTTATAACAAATTTTAATTCTGAAAAATCTTCTGGCTCATTTCAATTGGGTGAGATCAAGCCATTTGAAACCAAATTTATTTTCTTAAAAGATCATATTCCAGATTTACCAAAAATTTTAAAAAATAAATCTGGTTCTATTTCATTAAAACACGATTTTGAGGGATTCTATCCTAGATTATTAGTTGGTAATATTCAAAATTCCTTTCCTTCAGTAAGTTTTACTCATTCGTATTATGATTGCTCATCATGTAATACTGATTCTGATTTTTGGAATAGAATAGATGAAAATTATTATGACTCGTCCGTTTATTTTCCACTTTTTCTTACTGATAATCATTATACTGATTTAGTATTATATCCAAATTTTTCACCATCTGAATACGTTCTGCAGATTGAATTATATGACAAATCGGGCAATAAAGTTTTTCAAAATCCAAACTTCTATAATGTAAAAAGTAATGAATCTAAACTAATAAAAATAGAATTTAAAAAAATATTTGAAGAATTAAATTTAGATAAAAAGAACATCACTTCTGCAAATATAATTACAAAATTTAGCGACAAAAAAATTCCAACACGTATAAAATTTGGTCTTAATGTAGGAATTTCTGGGGTAAAATCTAAATTGCCTTGTAATATTTGTTTTAATTCTAATTTAGGTAACCCAAACATAGAAAACAAACCTGGTTCTTTTCATTGGTCACCCATTTTTAAAAATGGAACAAGTATTGTAACTTTAGCTAATTTCTCTAACCGGATAGGTTATTCAAAACCAGCAAAAGTATCTTTTAATTTTTATCATCAGCAAGATTCGTCATCTATTTCTAGAGAAATTACTTTAGGACCTAATGAAGAATACAGAATTTCATTAAATGATGATAAATTGAAAGAATTCTTTCAAGATGATGGATGGATAACTATAAAATCTGATAATCCTCATATTCAAGGATTTTATTTTACATTTTATCCTTCTGGTGCTGTTAGTGGGGATCACTTTTTTTAATTTTATTACGTACGTTTTGATTCAAAATGAATAGGAATGTAATTATCATAATGATTGATGGAGGCAGATGGGATAGAGCAGTTAATTCAAAATTTTTTCAATCTTTAAAAAGCAATTCTGTGTGTTTATTGCAACCTATAACGTATGCTCCTCATACAATTGCTGCAATGCATGCTGTATTCAGTGGTACATATGGAGCTCGAACGGGGACAAACAGTTATTGGGCAACTTATAAATTTAAAAAAGAAAAATTTCTAACACTTACTGAATACTTACACACTCAAAATTATTATACATGTGCAGATATTGTAAACAGACTTGTAATTCCTAAACAGGGATTTGACGAATTTAATCTTCATGATGAATTACAAGATGACCTTACTGCAAAACATGTTGGATACATAAAACGAATGAAAGAAAAAAATGAAAAAGGACAGAATTTCTTTTTATATTTACAATATAGTCATATTCATACAGGAATAATGAATGAAGTCTTAAAAGTTTATGATAATTTTAGTACTGAATACTTTGAAAATATAACAAAAAACGAAAAAAGATATGATGAATTATTTAAAACATCTGAAACATACCTTGAACAAATACTTAAAACAATCAATGAATTACAACTAGAACAAAATTCGATTATTCTTGTAATGTCAGATCATGGAATTAGCGTAGGTGAAAAACTAGGTGAACGTGCATATGGTGCGTTTTGTTACGATTACACGCTACGAACGTTTGCATATTTTATGTTTCCAGACATATCTTCAATGGAAATCCCACAGCAGGTACGCACTATTGATTACATGCCCACTATTTTGGATTATTTGAAAATTTCTTTTGAATCTGATTTTTCAAAAATTGATGGTGAATCTCTGTTACCCTTATTTAATAATGTAAAAGTTCCTGAAAAATTTGCATATTCTGAAACTGGTAATCCGTTACAAAATAAAGCACCACCCAAAGAACCAAACATGTTTTCAATTAGATCTTCAAGTTGGAAATTGATCTATAATGCGCACAATAATACTAGGGAACTTTATGATCTAAAAATCGATCCACTTGAAAAAAATAACCTAGTTGGAAATAATTCAGAAATTGAAGAGATGTTATGGCAAGAACTTTTGAAAATAAAAAATCAAGAATCTTGATGAAATAGTTTTGCAGCCATCTCCAGGTCTTGAGGTGTATCAATTTCATACCATTTTCCATTTATGAAAATTGGTGTTATTTTGACATTATTATCAATCAATTCTTGAATCATATCTGTCAAATATGCTTTTTCTAGTGATGGTGCATTATGAAATTCTTTTTTATGTGTTTTTTCTATTTTTTTATAATGTTTCATAAATATTTCTGAGCCTTTTTTTGAGAAAATAATTGGACCCAAAAACTCTCCAACTATCTCATCCTTATTTTTTGCTGTAATGTTTTTTTGAATTTTAATAATTTTTTTATCTTTTAATATTACATTATCTGCTTCCGACTTTGGGTGTTCTGTTCTTCCTTCATAGTGTTTCTCCCAATCTAGATCTATTGGAATTCCTATATCTCCCTTAAAATTTAAAATTTGATCAAGAATTTTTTCATCAAAAATAATATCTGAATACGATGTAATTATTTCCCCTTTTATTGAATCTCTTGCGACCATAAGACTTCCTAGTACATCATGATTAAGATGATCTTTGTCATTTATGTACGAAATATCTTGGATTCCAAAATTTTTATGTGGTCCAGTAATTATTATGATTTCATTAATTTTTTTTTTTTTGAATAAATCTATTTGTCTTTGAATAATGGATTTTCCATCAATTTGTAATAGTCCCTTTGAAATATTTTTAGTGTATTTACTAATACGCGTTCCAGAACCTGCGGCTAAAATAATCGCAATCATTTCCGCTTCAATGATGTCATAAATCGCTGTTTAATCTTTGATGTAGAAATATTTACTCTGGTACTTTTTGCTCCTCCGTTCTCAATTTCGATTAAAACCATAATAGGTCCTGATTTTTTTATAATCTTTGGAATTTCATCCTTCAGCTGAATTTTTGATTTTATTCTAAAAATTTTAAATTTCGTAGCCATTGCAATTTTTTCTATGTCTATTTTGTTTGAGTTTGTAGGTTGACTTCCTGTTGATTCGTGAGAATTATTATCAAAAATATAATGAATAAAATTTTTTGGTTTTTTTGCACCAATTGTAACTAATGAACCAAGATTCATGAGAATATTTCCATCTCCATCAAAGACATGGATTTTTCTCTTTGGGTTTTTTAATGCTATACCTAAACCAATTGATGAAGCTAAACCCATAGAACCTATCATGTAAAAATTACTGCTCTTTTCATTTGTTTCATACAAATCTCTACTTATGAATCCATTAGCTGAAATAATTGGTTCATGTCCAATTTGCTTTGCTATAAGATCAATTGCCTCTTTTCTAATCAATAAATTCCCTCTTGATTATCAACGCCGCCAATTTTCCTTTTTTTAATTCATTTATTGCCCAAATACATGATTTTTTCCAATTCTTTTCATCCAAAATTCTTGAATTCAAGCCTAAATCTTTAATGAGTTTAGGTTGAATTTTTCCAATTTTTTCGTGTTCTGGTGCATCATTTTTTAGATAACCCCTCCATCCAATTAACAAAATCATCGGAATTTCATAAAGTTGCACCAATGATGTAATTGTACTTAGAGAATTAGCAAAACCAGCATTTTGCATAAAAACTAATGATTTTTTTCCTGACATGCTAATTCCAGAAGCAATTCCAATGGCTTCTTCTTCCCTTGTTGTAATTAAAATTTTATTTTTTTTTAACCCTTCATCAATAATATATTTCATAGTTGAATCAGGAACACCAATAAAATCTTCTATACCATTTTTAACTAAAAAATTAAAAAAATTTCTTTGAACAGTTTCTTTCAATTGACATATCCCATTTTCTTTAAATCATTTTCAATCATTTTCTCTTGGTCGTTTATTTTATACATTTCTTGAAGATTGAATATATCTTCCATGCTAGACATGTTTATTTTCACTTCATCTAAACTTTCATTTTGTATAATTTCTTTCAGTGCTTTTGAAATTACATAATGTGCTACTCTTAATGACTGATTAGCAAAAATTACCATTTTTATTTTATGTGATATTAATTCTGATATTTTTACTGATGAATACGATGTTGGTACAACCACTAATGGAATTCCTTCATCCCATTTTTCTGAGAACTCAAATATTTCATTTGGAGTATTTTTTTTTGAATGAATTAAAATTGCATCAGCCCCAGCTTTTTCATAAGCTTTGGCTCTTCTTAATGCTTCATCCATTCCTTTTTCTGCAATTAAAGCCTCAGTTCGTGCAATTATCATAAAATTTGGATCTTTTTTTGATTCCTTAGCAGCTATTATTTTTGCAACAAAATCTTTTTCTGGCAATAATTTTTGTATCGAATTTTTTAAAAGACTATTTTGTTTAGGAAATATTTTATCTTCAATACTCATTCCTGCCACTCCTGCTTTTTCATATTTTTTCACTGCATGGCTTACATTTGCAGGTCCTCCAAAGCCCGTATCACAATCCGCAATAACTGGTATATTACATGAATCAACCATATTTTCAGCTGCTCTTAGAAAATCAGTCATAGTCAAAATACTGGCGTCTGGTAGTGCATGAGTTGCAGAAATTGCAAAACTTCCTGCCCAAATGGCATCAAAACCAGAAGTTTCTACTAATTTTGCAGATAATGCATCATAAGCACCTCCAACCTTTACTATTGGTTTTATTTCTATAATTTTTCTTAAATTTTCACTATTTGTCATTTGCCACTCAATATTTGGCTATAATTATAGCTTATAAGAAATATGAGAAATTTATTAGATAACTATTGCATACTATACGTCAGCCACGCAAAATTATTTTCGGAGCAAACTCATGTTCAAATTTTGATTTCCCTTCAAATTCTTTGGTAATAACTTCCAAAGGAGCAAAATCACGTGGTTGGTTAGATTATATGAAAATAAAAAACTATGAAATTTTTGATCATGTTGAATCTAATCCTTCAATGGAAACAGTTGAAACAATTCTTTCCGAATTCAATTCTGATTTTTCCGCTGTTATCGGTATTGGGGGAGGAAGTTCGTTAGATGTTGCAAAATATGTTGGTTATAAATTGAAAAAACCAAAAATTTTGATTCCTACTACTTTTGGAAGTGGTAGTGAAGTAACAAGAATCTCTGTTTTGAAAATTGATGGGAAAAAAACTAGTTTTCACAATGACGAATTATTAGCAGATATTGCTATTGTTGATCCATTTTTTATTAAATCGTCTTCTGAAAATATAATTAAAAACTCTGCAATTGATGCATGCGCGCAGTGTACTGAAGCGTATGATAGTATGCTAGGAAATAATTATACACAATTTCTCTGTATGAAATCTTTCACTATTTTAGAGGATGCGTTATTGAACAATAATTATTCTGATTTAGCATACGGTGCCATGCTTTCAGGGTTAGGATTTGGTAATTCTTCCACCACATTAGGACATGCGCTATCTTACGTTTTTTCTAATGAAGGTTATTCTCATGGTCACGCGTTAGCATTTACTACAATTGTGTCACACGAATTTAATAATTCACAATTTTATCGCAGATTCAAAAATTTAGTAAACAAATTAAATTTTGAATCTATTCATTTAACTCAAAATTTAGAAGATGCAGCGGAAATAATATTATCTGATCGAAAGCATCTTGACTATAATCCACACCCAGTATCTAAAAACGATATAATTAATTTATTGAAAAAAATCAATTCAACAGATGTCTGAATAATGATAGAATGCTGTTATGTATATCCCATTTTCTTTAATTCATTAGATATGGCTTCGGAGCTTTCGTCATCTTCATTAATTGGTAGATTAACATCCTGACTCAAAATTATCTGTAATCTAATTTCAAATTCTTTAACAATTTCCGGGTTTCTTTCAGCAATATTGATATTTTCAAAGGGATCATTCACGAGATCATATAGATGAACTCTTTTTGTTGACTCGTTTACATCTCTGAAATACTTGTAATTTGAAGTTCTAATTCCAATAACATCGTTAGATTTTATTTGAATTAATGGATTAGATTCCATACACGCTTCCAGTTCGTCACAATTTTTACTATTCATAAGTGATACAAGACTCCTACCATCTCTTGAATTCTCATCAAATTTTATTCCTAAAATTTTCAAAAGTGTTGGGAAAATATCTACGGTCCGAACTTGATTATCAATAATTTTTTTTTGACTACAATTATAACCTGCAAATAATAAAGGCACCATTACTAATTCATCAAATAAATAATGTTCAGCATTAAATTTTTCAGAAGTTAAATTTCTTTTTTGATATGGTTCAAGCGGCATATTTTTGATTTTTTTTAATTTTGATTTTCTTCTACGTTCTACTGTTGAAAAAAATACCTTGTCTTTCAATGGACTTAAAAACGCTGGAATTTTTTTAGATATTTCTTTTTGTAAAATTTCAGTCTTAATATTGTCTTCAAAATTAATATTTTTGTTATTAACATTCATTTGTTTCAAATATGTTCCATGATCTGCCGTTATTATGACTAATGTTTTTTCAAAATTAATTTTTTTTAGAATTTTTCCTAATTGATTATCTATGGCAGAAATTTGGCGTTCATACTGATTTGAACCGAAATCGTTTTGGTCAAATTCTTTTGGTATAATTATTGGATCATGTAAATCAGTGGAATGTGCAAAGATTATCCATGGTTCTTTTAATTTATCCAAATTTTGTAATAGTTTTTCTCCTAAACCTCTTGTTAACGCGGGGGAACTTTCAATTGAACTATCATCATTTTCAAATGTTGGTAATAGATTTGCAAGATTTACCACAGTGGGGTTATAACCATAACAGTTATAATTTTCTGATTTTAGAAAATCAAAAAATGTAGTCACGTTTGAATTTAATTTATTAAGTTTTTCCGACTTAATTCCTGTTTTGAACGGGTATAATCCCGTAAACATGCTTGCTAATGATAACAATGTAGCATCTGCAGAGCTTACTGTTTGTGAAAAGTAATTTCCTTTGCTAACTAATTTGTTCAAATTTGAGGTTGGATGTATCTTACAAAATTTTCTAAATTCATCATTTCGAAATGCATCAATTATAAGAAAAAAAACATTTGGTTTCAATAGAAATTGATTAAGCCTAATTTATTTAATAATCCTTTGATGAATTTGTTATTATAAGAAAATAATATTTGAACCCAAAATTGATGCTATAAATATAATTACGCTAATTTGATATAATTTCATTAGACAAACTTGATATATTATTTCATAAAAATGGCCACTTGGTACCGTTTCAGGAGTCAATCGAAGAATTATTTACAGCTAATTAATAGAAAGTTTTTATTTATTCCGTG
>CEVQ01025919.1_pt1 | contig 35177 bp, 24 predicted proteins | sample 356551 | NCBI WGS metagenome assembly CEVQ01 (sample SAMEA2623756, study PRJEB7988) | marine metagenome | biome: marine biome (ENVO:00000447); feature: mesopelagic zone (ENVO:00000213); material: "saline water (ENVO:00002010), including plankton (ENVO:xxxxxxxx)" | depth 250 m | reverse complement strand
CGCGTACCGCTCTCATATCAGTTTTTTCAAACATTCAATGACACCATCACGTTGGCTTTTGTGGGGTATATAAGCATTATGCCACCCATATTCGATACTACTTTCTGCTGTCCCACCGAAGATAAAAAATTTATTTTAGTAGTGTATAACTACCGTTTATCCCTTTTATCATTTTTTCTATTTTTTAGCTTCCGCTATAAGTTTTCTTTTTTGGTGTTTAGTACACTTTCAAACGCATCTCTATCACTAAAAATCATTAACATTGCTACAATAGATAGGATAGACCCTAGCATGAAACCATAACTTAAAACCCCAGCAATAGATCCTATCAATGCCATACTAAAATCACTCTTTCTAAGTGCAGCAATACTACCGTAAACCGTTACCACTGAGAAAAGAATAATTATCACAGATAACACTAGACTTATCTCTGCAGGATTATCAACTTCAAAAGTTTTATCGATATATTCACAATCACTACTACAGTTTCCTTCTTCTAAAATAGCATTTACTACATTAATTCTACCTACTTCCAACTCAATTTTTTGTGTTTGCTCTTCGTAATTCTCTAAATTAAATGTAATTTCCCGTATACCGCCCTCTACATCGTAGATGTAGAATCTCCCTTGCTCATTGGAGGTCCACGTCCAATTTTGCCCATTCAACGTTATTTCTACATTTTCCAATGGATTCCCATCATCAGTTTGGATTACTCCTTGAACATCAACTAAACCAACGTCATCCACTATTGTTTCATATTCTGTCCAATGCATAAAATATGTTCCACCTGCAAAAAAACCCAACAGAGCCACTATCACTAATATAATTCCTGCCCAAGCGGTATTTCCATCAGGATTCCAGAAATTATTTATCGCATTTTCATATTCTAAATTCTTCGAAGACGTATTTCCATTCTTTATAGTATTTTTAATATCTCCTATTTTACCCATTATTTTTTCTTTTTTCATTTCCTTTTCACTATCTACTATCTCTTTCTTCGCTTCCAATTGACCATCTTTAATGGAAAAAACATCTTCACAAGCCGGGCACGAAACCTTCTCCCCAAACGAAGTTTTTATCTTCATAGATTGTCCACAGCTAGGACAATTCACCATTTTTGATTTCGAAGATGTCATATTTGTATTCTAACCAGAGACCAATATCTCACTCTTAACTTTTATTTCATAAGTTCCTGAATATGCTATTCCTGGAAGCCCCTCCATTCCTGAACCAGATACTTTGATTGTCCATTCTCCAACAATCGATGGGCAAGGAATAATCCAACTTATCTCTAAACCGTCATCTCTATCATTCCAGTTTGCTAGAGTGTACCCTTCACAAAACTCTCTCCCATCAGGCGATATTATACTACATTCAAAAGAACCTGCAGGACCTGCATTGATATCTTCACCACCTAATGCTTCATAGTCAACTTTTACTTCTATTACTAAAAATCTAGAATCTTCGGGAACTTGAAAATCATGTTCATATTCTTCCCACGTTATATCTTCAAAAACTTCTTCAAAATCGAAAGGATCTTCTAAAAATGCCTGAACAGCCGTCTCCAATACACTTTCATTTGTAGTGCTTTCTGGAGCAAAACTACCATCAGCTTCCATAAGGGTGGCCTGTTGATATTCTATCTCTTTATCAGGAAGTATTTTGTCCATTATACTATCAACTGCAGGAACGTCTATACATCCGACGGTTAGGGCTAGTATCAGCAGTGCAGTGTGTTTTCTCAACGTTTCACTTATTCCACAGACTCACGTTAAAGCTTATCGTTTGTCATTTATAAGGGTGGTTAAGCCATAAAACCCTATCTGGTTAACGGTCTGTGGACGACCTACGTCAAAAGATTACGGAACTGGCCCTTTCAGATGCGTTAAAGCACGGCACCGCAAACCCCAAGTCAGTTCTAGGAAAGTTATTGGGCTCTACTCCCGCTCTTCGAGATAAGATTCCGCAAATTAGAGAGGTATTAGAGGAAGTCATTTCAGAAGTCAACACTCTTTCAATAGAAGAAATTACACAAAGAGCTCCAAAAACATCTACAATTTCCAAAAAGAAAGAAAAGAAATCTTTACTATCTTTGGATGTTGAAGGTACACCCGTCTTTCGTTTCGCACCAGGTCCTAGCGGCCCTTTACATTTAGGACACACCAGAGCAATCTCTCTAAATGCTGAATATAGGGATGTTTACAACGGAAAACTAATCCTTCGTATAGAGGATACCAACCCAAATGCTATAGATGAAAGTGCATATGATTTAATTCCTAAGGAAATGGAATGGTTGGACGCTAAACCGGATGAAATATTTATACAATCTGATCGTTTAGATATTTATTACAACGATATCAAAACATTGTTAGCAGCTGGCCATGCCTACGTTACTTCTACTCCAGCAGAAGAATGGAGGGATCTGAAACGTAACAGCAAATCAGACAAATACAGAGATTTATCACCTAAAGAACATTTGGACGCATTTGAAAGACTTTTAATGAAGGGTTCAGGAATCGTTGTCATAAAAACAGATTTAGAAGATCCAAATCCAGCATTGAGGGATTTTGTTGCCTTTAGAGTTGTAGAGGACAAACATCCTAGACAGGGATCAAATCATCGTCTTTGGCCAACTTACAATTTCGCCGTTTCAATCGATGATTATCGTTTAGGAATCACTCACGTTTTAAGAGGAAAGGATCATTTAAATAACACAGAAAGGCAGAAGTGGATTTACAAATATATGGGATGGAAAGAACCACATTTCATACACTATGGGTTAGTATCTATGCCGGACACTCTCTTAAAAACATCCGAAATCAAGCAAAAAATCTCTGAAGGAGTTTACGAAGGATGGGCTGATTGTCAATTAGCTACGGTTCAAGCATTGGCTAGACGAGGGTTCAAGTCAAAGGCAATTCGAAAATTTTGGATTGCTGGCGGAATCAAAGAAGTAGATATTACATTTTCTTGGCCAAATTTAGAATCAGTCAATAAATCGCTTATCGATTCTAAATCTAAAAGGCTCTTTTTCGTACCAAATCCTATTCAATTTTCTTTTGAAACTCCTTCTGAAATACAAAAAACCGCTCCTTTTCATCCAGACATTCCAGAGTGGGGCGTCAGAAGCGAAACAATTTCTTCAAATTCTCATATCTACCTTTCCAAAGACGATATCTCTTCATTAACATCGGGAGATATTATTCGATTAAAAAATCTATGTAACGTTACTTTTCACGACGATAAATTAAATTATCACAGCATCGATAATATCAAAGGAACTCCCATATTTCAATGGGTTTCTGACAAAAATATGAATTTATCTCTGCATTATCCCAATGGCAAAAAGGATATCGGTTTAGTCGAAGATTATGCAATTAAACATATTCAAGAAACTGTACAATTTGAAAGATTAGGTTTCGTCACTCTAAGTGATTCCAAAGTAAATCTCACTGCATTTTACCTTCATAAATAACGGTTTTTTCAAATCTTTTTTTAATTTATTTTTTTAGAAGACATATATTTAAACTAAGGGAACGTTTTAAAAGGCTGTTATTGATACAGATATAAGGTATCTAAATGGTTTCCAAGTCAGATGACTATAAAGCACAGCAAATACAAGTTTTAGAAGGTCTTGATCCAGTTCGAAAAAGACCTGCAATGTACATAGGTTCGACAGGTAAAGGCGGTCTTCATCATTTAGTTTACGAAGTCATCGACAATTCTATAGATGAAGCAATGAATGGTCATTGTACAGAGATTCTCATAACTCTACACGAGGACGGTTCTTGTTCCGTTAAAGACAATGGAAGAGGAATTCCTATAGATCCACACAAACAATACAAAATTCCTGCTGTAGAATTAGTCATGACTAAATTGCATGCTGGCGGTAAATTTGATAACGATACTTACAAAGTTTCCGGAGGTCTTCACGGCGTCGGTGTTTCAGTTGTTAATGCACTTTCCGAATGGCTCGATGTTACAATACATAAAGATGGTGGGGAATACCATCAAACCTACAAGAAAGGAATAACAGCTTCTAAACTAAAGAAAGTAGGTTCTTCAGATGCTACAGGCACTCTGGTTCGCTTTAAACCGGACGCTTCTATTTTTGAAACAGTTCTCTTCGATAAAAGTATTTTAACTGATAGATTTCGAGAATTAGCTTATCTCAATGCAGGTCTTTCTATTACAATTAAATCAGAAGGGGGTGCAAGTAAGACCTTTCACTACAAAGGAGGACTTTCTCAATTCGTTTCTTATCTGAATAAAGGTAAGACTGGTATTACCAAAGAACCTCTCGTTGTAGATGGCGAAAAGAACGACGTACAAGTTTCTGTAGCACTTCAATGGACTCAAACCTACAAAGATAATATTCATAGTTTCACTAACAATATCGCTACTAGGGAAGGAGGGACACACCTCTCCGGTTTCCGTTCCGCTTTAACTAGAACTTTAAACAACGTTTCAAAGAAACGTAATTTTTTGAAAGGCGATCAAAAACTAGAAGGTACCGATATTACAGAAGGTTTGACTGCTATCATTTCAACCAAAGTTCCCGAGCCACAGTTTGAAGGTCAAACAAAAACAAAATTAGGAAATTCAGAAGTTAAAGGTATAGTTGACACAATAGTTTCCAAAGCTCTTAATGAATATTTCGATGAAAATCCTACCGAGTGTGCAGATATAATAAATAAATGTATCCAGTCTTACAATGTTAGAGAAGCGGCCAAAAAGGCGGCAGATATAACTAGAAGAAAAGGACTTTTAGAAAGTAGTGCATTACCAGGAAAATTAACAGATTGCCAAACTAAAGTTCCAAGCGATTCAGAACTATTCATAGTGGAGGGAGATTCGGCAGGCGGAAGTGCAAAACAAGGTCGTGATTCCTTTTTCCAAGCAATTTTACCTCTTAGAGGTAAAATATTGAACGTTGAAAAGGCTAGACCAGATAAAATGCTTGCTAACAATGAGATTCAAGCACTCATAACAGCAATAGGTTGCAACATCGTTCTAAGTGAAGAAGACGAATTTAAACTCGAAGATGCTCGTTACCACAAAATCATTATAATGACTGATGCAGACGTTGATGGTGCTCACATTCGTACTCTTTTACTTACATTTATGTTCCGATATATGTATGATTTAATCGATGCCGGTTATGTCTACATCGCACAACCGCCTCTTTACAAGATTAGTAAAGGTAAAAAATTCGAATATGCATATAGTGAAGAAGAAATGACAACTATACAAAAGACAATGCCAAATTCATCTTTACAAAGATACAAAGGTCTCGGTGAAATGAATCCATCCCAACTTTGGCAAACAACCATGGACCCAGATGCAAGAACTCTTCTACAAGTTTCTGTTGATGATTTTAATTTAGCCGATAAATTATTCACAGATCTCATGGGTGATGATGTAACTCCTCGTAAGGAATTTATCGAAGCTCACGCGAAAGAAGTAGTGAATATTGATATTTAATTTATTTATTCAATTTTTCCATAATTTTTGGAAAATGTTCATAAAATCTCTCTACATCTGGGGTGGGGATTGAAAAAGAAACTCTAATGAATTTTCCTCCAAACGTTGCCGATACATAATCACCCGCTCTAACAAATATTTGATGTTGATATAATAATTCATTTTGAATATCATTTCCATTTATGCCAGTCTTTTCAATGTCAATCACCATCATAGTGGCAGCAGAAGGATATACTGGGAGGTGAGCCCCCGGTACACTTTCTACAGCATCTCTTATCATTTCTTGATTTAGATTACACGTTTTTACCATATCTGGTAACCATTCATTTTTAGTTTCTAGTGCAGCAACTGCTGCATGCTGTCCTAAGATATTAATTCCTAAATCAGCAGACATGTGCCCCTTAATGTCTTTTATGAAATCTTTAGGTCCTACTAATGCCCCAACACGTAAACCTGCCAATCCACAATTTTTCGATACAGAATAAACTACTATAGTTTTTTCCGGATAAAATTTTGTCGTTAATACGTGATTTGGAGCAAAATCTCTATAAGTTACATCATTCACAATCCACAAATCATTCTCTCTAGCCAAATCGCATATTTCTTTTATCTCTTCTTCTGGATAAGTAGTTCCTAGTGGATTCAAAGGATCAATAAGCAGTATGGCTTTCGTTTCAGGAGTTATTGCCTTTTTAATTTCTTCTACATCATATCTAAAATTGCCACCATATATTGGGATATCTGTCGTTTCAGCTCCACCTATCTTAGCAAATTTATGTATTATGAAATATGAAGGATCAGAAGTAATCATTTGAGATCCTTTCGGTAGTAAATATCTCATTAAACAATACAATCCTTCAGTCCCTCCATTGGTTATATGTAAATCATATTCAGGAAGTTTTAAATCATCTAAAATTAATCTTTTTAATTCGTCCAATCCTGCTGCAATAGGGTATTTACTATATTCTCCCGAATCGACAATTTTTCTAAGCCTTTCTTTCACCAATGGATGTGTCGGTAAATGATTCGTATTCTGAGCCATCCAAGCGATGTCATCTCTTGCATGTGCATATTCAAACGGATTAGTCATGTTATTTCCCAGTAGTCCAAATTATTGAGTTTTGAGATATTAAGATAACATAAATAAGCAATTGCTCTCACTCGTATGTTACTATGGGTCAACCGTTTTCCATGAATTCTAATTTGATTCTTTGGCTTAGATTTGTAGGTGTAGATTTTTGGATGGTCGCTTTATTTCCATTTTACATAGGTTTTGTAATATCTTCCGAATCTTTCTATTCTTCAAATTTACTTTACGGCATCCTCTCTATCTGTTTTCTCACTTCTTCTACTTTCGTACTCAATCATATTTTAGATTTAGATTTAGATAAAAAAAATCCACGCAAATCTTTCAGTTTATTAGTCCGAAACGAAATTTCATCAAAGAATTCCTTCATATTTTTTATATTTTTATCATCTATCTGTTTGTTATTTTCTTTGACTATAAATCACGGTTTTGTTATATGTATTTTAGGTTTAATTCTAATTTCTTTATTGTATAATATCCCACCATTTAGATTGAAAAATAAACCCATTCTCGACGTTCTTTGCCATACATTAAGTCTCGGAATTTTATGTCCAATTGCTGGTTGGTGTTTATCAGATTCTTCAGGTTTCATTAATGCCTTTTCAAATTTTCCATTTCTTTATTTAATTTCCATATCATTCTATGTTACAGCCCTACACAGCCCTACTATGGCAGTAGATTTTAATGCAGATATCACTTCTGGAGTCACTACTTTTGCTACTAAGTTCGGAGCTGAAAGAACAATGCTTTTTTCTTGGTTATTGACTACAGCCGGAGCTACTATTCTTTTCATCAGTGGTTATTTAGTAATCGAACCATGGAGCTCACGTATTTTTCTACTAACTGGTTGGCTTTTACCATTAGAAGTTTTAGTCCATTACTATGTATTACCAATAAATGAACTCCCTACTTATTCAACTGTTTTTCGAGGTTCCATTATCTTGGCTACCATTGAAGCTCTTTTTACCATATTATTCTTATCTCTCTATGTTTCAGAAGCATCTTTATCATGACACTCAGCTTTTTCTATATCCCATTCTATATTTTAATCAATGTTACTTATTTTAGGCACTGCACACGTTTTAGATTTGTCCATAGGAATAGAACGTGCCATTCGTGATTTCAATCCAGACATCGTTGCTTTGGAATTGGATAAAGATCGATGGACTGCTCTAAATTCACCATCTTCTTCTAGTAAAGAAGGCCCCTTATTTGTCAAAATCCTTGCTTATTTACAAAAAAGACTTTCAGAAGTTTTCGGCAGCCCTCCCGGCTCAGATATGCTAGCTGCAGCGGACGTAGCCAGAAGAACAGGATCATCTTTAGCATTCATTGATTTACCCATTATCCCAGTGCTGCAAAAATCATGGAATTCAATGTCATTAAAGGAAAAATCATTTTTATTTTTCGAAATGATATCTCTCTCTTTAGGTTTTCAAAAAGTAGATGAACAAATAGAAAATTCCAATTGGGATTTTAGTAAACAATTGAATGAATTCGCTATTCGTTATCCCACTCTTAAAAATCATTTGATAGATAGGCGTGATAAATTTATGGCACTTTCTCTTGTTAAATTATTTAGGAAACAAACCAAAGAAAATCCAATCCGTATAGTTGCAGTCGTTGGTGAGGGGCATTTAGCAGGCCTTTCTACCGCCCTCTCTAGTTTAAATCCAAAGATCATACATCTCAAAGATTTAATAAAAATGTGTGAGGGGGACTCATACACAGTAACTATCAACTCTAATTAATTATTCAATTAATGGATTTAACAGGCCTATGAGCTCCACATGCTTCACAATTCAAAGTCAAAGTTCTGCCATTTCTACCAAATTGGGTGTCTGGACGTTCACATTCGTCACATATAACAAAAGAAGATATGTAAGTAGATATTCTATCTTCAATTTTATTTCTTGGTACCTTTCCTTGAAGGATTAATCTTCGCCCTTCAATAGTTCCTGCAGTACCAATCTCTCTCAATAAATATGTCGAAAAATGCTGTTCTTCACGTCTCAATGATTCTAATATCTCACCAAAATTTTTCAATATAGTTTTCTTTCCTTCATGCATTATTTCAGGTTTAGGTGGTTGAAATCTTTCAGTATCTACCATCACTTCCTCTAAACCCTTTCGAGCCCTTTCCAATAACTTTTCGTAGTCTAAATCCACATCTTATCATAGAGCACAGTTCATAAAGAATTAAGTTCGCTTTAAATGACCGTAAATCAACCCTATAGAATATCCAAAATGTTGTATAAACATCACTATCGGTGCATACAAAGCTTGCTTAATCGATTTAGTCTGTTTTCCTATCAATAATCCCGCTAAACCCAAAATACAAAAATACAAAATAGTAATTCCCAAAGGAATAGTTATCGGTACTAGTGACTGTATCGTTCTACCAAACACGATTTGATTTTTAAAGAATTCAATCCCTATCTGTTCAGATAAGGGAATGGCGTACAATCCAAACATAATTATGGATGCGAATAGAAAGAGATAATATCTAAGATGAAAGCTATTAGGATGCATCCTAGTCACCATAGCTCTTGTAGTTCCATAATTGAACATCTGCTTCAAAAATTCAATAGGTCTCGAACGTCTGTGATGCCATACAACAACATCAGGAGAATATAGAATCTTATAGCCTCTTTTTTTCAATCTTATATCAAACTCAACATCCTCTCCAGGCCACAATTTTTCATCAAACTCAACATCCTCAAAAACGCGTTTCTTAATTATATAATTGCAAGTCGGATTATGATCTATTTCTACGGCTTTATTCCTTTTATTCGTGTATCTAAATGAGAATAAAAATTTTGAACCAAAAATTCTTCCAACAGCTTTAGCGAATGGCAATTCTTCTTCAGGTGTAAAATTCGGTCCACCAACACCTACAAATTCAGTATCTTTTTCAATACATTTTACAGCATTATTTAACCAATCTTCTCTAAGTAAAGTGTCGTCATCTGTAAACGCTATTATCTCGCCTTTTGCTTTCTCAACTCCAATATTTCTTTTATGGCCTGCAGGTACCTTTTTGTAAATTGTTCTAATATTTACATTTCCTCTTTTCGCAATTTCTATACATCTTTTAATTCTATTAGTTTCATAATCTCCTATTATTATCATTTCAAAATTTTCTAATCCGTAATCTAGCTTTGCAGCCGTTTTTACAACACCCTTAAGATATTTGGTTTTACCCAGCGTTGGAATAACTATACTAACAAATGGGACTTCTTCCACATTTCGAAAAATTACAGTCCTTTAAAATAACTAATCTCTGCCCACTATTTTATTAATCTTGAAAGTATACGCCTCAATGAGGTCAATTATCTAAATGGAATCTCTCGTTAGCGATTATGATGTTTTAGACGGTTTAATGAGGTATCGCGTAAGAGATATTTTACTCGTTTCCAGTCCTTATGATTATTTTACATTAGAACAAGATGGTCAATTAAATGAATTACTTCTAACAGAATACAAAGATTTGAATTTATCTTATTATCCTCGCATTACTCATGCTCGCTCGGGCGAAGAAGCTCTACAATTAATCAAGAAACATGATTTCGATATAGTCGTTACTATGGCGCGTGTTGGAGAAATGGAGGTACACGTTTTCGCCACTTTAGTAAAAAAAATAAATCCAGATCTTCCTGTTATTTTCCTTGCTTATAATACGCGCGAACTTTCTCTATTCAAAGAAAGTGCCGAATTAGATAGAACATTTGTTTGGTCAGGGGATGCACGCATTTTATTGGCGATAATCAAATTAATAGAAGATGAAAAAAATGTACATTACGATACTATTAATGGTAACGTAAAAGTAATAATTCTCGTTGAAAACTCAATAAGATTTTATTCTTCTTATCTGCCTTTATTGTATCGTGAATTGTTAAAACAAACCAGAAAAGCTACAGAAGGAGAACTCAATTTACATCACAAGCTTCTTCGAATGAGAGCAAGACCAAAAATTTTACTAGCTACTACTATGGAAGAATCTCAATCCTTCCTAAAATCATACAAAGATAGAATTTTAGGCATAATTACTGATTACAGATTCCCTCAAAATGGCAAAACTAATCCCGAAGCAGGAGCTCATTTGATTAGACGCGCTAGAAAAAAAATGAGTACTTTACCTATAATGTTACAATCTTCTAGAGACGAAGCAAAAGAAGTTTCCAAAGAACTTAATGTTTCATTTATCGACAAAGAAGACCTTTCTTTACATAAAGGCCTCAGAAATTTTATGAGGACTGAATTGGGCTTCGGCGACTTTATTTTCAGATTACCTAACGGTGAAGAATTAAAGCGAGTTTCAAACACTAAAGAGATGATAGCAGAACTTTCAAACGTACCTCTCGATTCTATTAAATTCCACGCAGAAAACAATCATTTTTCAACATGGTTCGAAGCTAGAACAGAATTCAATCTAGCCTCAATTTTACGAAGTCGTACTATGTCTGATTTCCCTACTTTAGAACAAATTCGAGATTATCTAATTGAAAAAATAAAGCAATTTCAACAAGAACAAACTGTCGGTACTATAGCTGATTATTCTGTCGAATCTGCATTGAGAGGAACAGATTTTTTCAGAGTCGGTAGAGGTTCTTTAGGTGGTAAAGGGCGTAGTCTCGCTTTTTTCAACTCTATACTTCCAACTCTCAATTTAAAAGAAAAATTCCCAACTGTGAATATCAGAATCCCACGTACACATGTTATAACAACAGATGTTTTTGACGAATTCATAGATTCTAGTAATTTTTCAGATAAATTATATGGTGAGATTTCAGATTCCGATGTCGTAGATTTATTCTTAGAACACCGTTTACCTGAAACTATTTACAAAGATTTAAGATCAATTATCTCACAAGCTAAATATCCTTTAGCAGTTAGATCTTCAAGTCTTTTAGAAGATTCACAGCATCAACCTTTTGCAGGAGTATATAGTACGTATATGCTCCCCAATAACAGTAAAGATTCTAAAGTACGATTACATCAACTCGCTAATGCCATTAAACTCGTTTTTGCATCTACATTTTTGAAAGATTCAAAAGATTATATCGCCGCCACTCCTAATCGTATAGAAGAAGAAAAAATGGCAGTAGTAGTTCAGGAACTTTGCGGCTTTGAAAATAATGGCATATATTATCCAACTATCTCTGGTGTGGCGCGTTCCTATAATCATTACCCGATAGGAAATATGAAACCAGAAGAAGGCGTTGTCTCAGCTGCCTTAGGTTTAGGCAAAGCCGTAGTTGAGGGTGAAAAAGTTTTTAGATTTTCTCCATCACATCCAAAATCCCCATACCGCCCTTCAGAACCAGAAGAGTATGTACGAGCTTCTCAATCTCATTTTTGGGCAGTAGATACTTCCAAAGAAACTCAAAACGTTGATACAAATCCAGAAACTTCTTTGAAAAAGTTGAAAATCGAACGAGCGAAAGATGATGCACAACTATATCCTATAGGTTCAATTTATTCTCCTGAAAATAACGCAATTTACGACGGCCTTTCTCGAGAAGGAATTCCAATAGTTTCATTTTCTGGGATTTTGAAAGATGACAATTTTCCATTTTCTGACATCATTAATACTTTTTTAAAAATAGGAGAAGAAAGTATAGGCAATCCCGTTGAAATTGAGTTCGCTGTCAATATAGATGTCAAAAAAGATATACAGGAATTTATATTCTTACAAGCCCGTCCATTAGTTTTGGAAACTACAATTTCTGATATAGATTTCGACAATATCGATGGTAATGTTATTTTACGTTCTACCAATTCTTTAGGTTCTGGAAGTATAGAGCACATTCGGGACATTATTTTCATAGATCCAACAACTTTCGATAGGTCACTTTCTGATAAAGTTCCCAAAGTTTTGGAAAAAATAAATAAGAAACTTATTGGAGATGGTCGTCCTTACTTACTCATAGGACCTGGTCGTTGGGGTTCTTCAGATCCATGGCTCGGTATTCCGGTTAAGTGGGGTCAAATATCTGGTGCACGAACTATTATTGAATGCCCTTTGGCTGACATCCCCGTAGATCCTTCTCAAGGAGCTCATTTTTTCCAAAACATAATTTCTTTCAATGTGGGTTATATCACACTGTCTGAAAATGATGACGTCTTAGCTTGGGATTGGTTCAATAATCAAAAAATAGAACGTTCTGGACAAGTAAATCATATCAAACTCAAAAAACCACTCAAGATTCTTTTAGATGGTAAATCTCGCAGCTCAGTTATATTGTCAAATCAGTCTTCATAATAATATATATCAAACCAAAGCTCAAAGGGAACTTCTGTTGCCCATGTCGATCTTTCGTGTCTAATTTCTATAGTCCATTCACCCAACTCTTCTTCATCATCAAATTTTCCCATCCAATAATCAATCTTCAAATGATATATTTGTGTCGTATTCTCTTCATCATGATTTTCCCAATAACAAATCCCCTCATCCTCTTCTTCAGTTCCGCATGCAGTTCCATTAGGGAAGTAAAGCCAAATATCTAAATCATTTCCATGTGAATTTCCTGCATTATATTTCAAAGTCACCTCTACTTTTTGAACCCCCCAACTGTTGACGGGCATAGCATATTCTGGATCATTATCTCCATCCGTATCTTTGACTTCTCCCTCTATCGTTGCATTATAGTTTACATATATTTTAATTGCATCACGACTACCCGTTGTATCTGTTTCACCTTGGTCGTTGGTAATTTTTAGATATACCCAATAAACCCCCCCTTCTACAAATCCATACTCAATTTCTGGTGTTTGGGTTTCTTCTTCACTTTGAAATCCATCGCTAGATTCATATGAAAAATCCCATTCATATTTTATTATTTCTCCATCGCCCGATGTGGACTCTTCTGCTGTAAATTCAATACTAAATGGGTCATTGGGGTGTGCTATACCACGGTCAGTTCCATCTAACGAATCCACTACTGCAACAGGTGAGTTTTCAGGCTCATTTACAGTAATTGTCTTATCTACTGAATCTTGATCAATTCCATCGCTCACTGTAAGTCTTACAACATAAACACTTTCATCATAATAAGTCCATACAACATTTTTTCCAACTCTATCTCGATCATCATTTGTTATACCATTTCCATTAGCATCTTCATTTGGATCAAAATCCCACCAATACTCCAAAGTATCTCCGTCTTCGTCAGTAGAGCCTTCACCAGAAAATTGTATTTCAGTATTGGTCTCAAAAGGTCCATTCCCTCCCGCTATACTTATTTCTGCTTCAGGAGGCTTGTTAGCAGGTTTTTCTTCGTCTATACATCCAGCAGTAAAAATCATAAGTCCAACAAGTATAGCAAAGCTACCTCTCATATGTAGTTTCATATTTACTCATATTTAACATTCACCCATCTCGATTTTTTATGCAATTTTGGTGCAGGCGCTGGGATTTGAACCCAGGTTGAGGGGTTGGAAACCCCTAGTCATGCCAGACTAGACCACGCCTGCTTTAATCCAATCTAAGTTGCGTTTGGCATCCAGGGCAAGCTACAGTTATTGGTCTCGTTGGATCGCTAACCATAAGTTGTGTTTGACAAGTTGGACACGCCACAGTCACTCCTTGTTCAGGAGCTGGTGTCTCTGGTGCTGGTGCCACTTGTTCATCTTCTAGAGTTATAGTGGCTGCACATGATGGGCACTGTACAGATATCGGCCTTCTTGGATCAGTAATATTTAAAGGAGTTTGACATCCACTACAATTCACTGTCACTCCACTTTCGTCAGGCATATCCACTGGAGGGGTAGCCGCTCCAGAATCATAATCTGTTTGCATATCTCCCCATTCATCTCCAGAACTAGGTGCCAAATCTGTCTGTTCGGGCACTCCTTGATTAAATTGACTAGCAGCAGTTTTCGATTTCTGTTTTAGGAAATAAACAGAAGCACCACCTAATCCTGCTAAGAGAACTGTACCTACTATGACCAATGGCAACCAACCAGGATAATTTGAACTACCTATTGCAGTCTCTTCAGGGGTCTCATCTGTTAATCCTGACGACACTCTAAAATCAATAGTCGTTTCTGATTTGAAACTTCCTTGTGAACCCAAAGATGTCGCTACAATTGTAATTCCTGCTTCCATATTTTCAGATCCTTCAGGAGCTCGAACAATAATATTCACCCATTTCTCTTCACCAGCTTCCAATGATATATCTCCAGATGGAAATTCAATAGTCCAAGTGTTACTATCCCATCCAGAACCAGGAATGTATGAAAATGAAACTATGTCTGTAGAGCCTCCCCGATTTTCAACTTTTACGTATGATTGCAGGGCTTCATTCTTATTCGCACTTATCAATATTTCACTGGTTGTTGTTGATAGATAAATATTGTAATCTCCTTCAACCACAATCGTTGCACTTATTTCAGCGGAATTCGTATCACTCTCTCCACTTACACTCGCATTGAATTTAATACTATAACTTCCTGGAACAGTATCTTCTTGTGGTGTTATTGTCATAGTTACAGATTCTTCCATAAATTCCTGTACAGTAATACTTTGATCTTCAGGCGTGTTCCAACCTATTGGGATATCACTTACGACCAATTCAACAGTCACTTCTTCGGACCATTTATTGAAAATATCAAAATTAAAATTAACAGGTGCAAAAGATCCATCATCTCTAGGTTCTCTCTCAATTGTAGTAGGACTTACATCTAAATCTAAACCACCACGAACGCGCACTACTGTAGTAAAACTCATATTTGTTATTATATCTTCATTGTTCCCTGAAGTAGCAATTAAAGTCAAGTTATCATGCTCTCCAAACTCAACATTTTCTTCCATAGTGCTAACTTTAATTTGCACTACTACACTTTCAAAAGCGTCCAATTCCACTCCATAACTTTCACCACCTATTCCACCAGTACCTTCAGGAGATATGCCAGATTCCCATTCATAATCCTGTAGTTCTAAAGCTACATCGTCATCCGCATTTCCTGTATTCTTCACTTTCACCATATACACTGTATGCGAGTTCTTATCGACAGATCCATTCCCATCTGCTTCAATAACACTTCCTTGTGCCATCGATAATTCAATCCCATATGTTTCATCAATAACTATAGTTATCCATTCACTATAAGGGCCATCTTCAGGTTCTTCTTGGTCTGTATGTGTTGCTATAATTTCTAATTCAATATTGTCGGGTTCTGCATTGTCTAATCCCTCAATAGTCAAATTTATGTGTCTAACCGTAAGCGTTGCTGCAATTTGTCTAGTAAATTCAGTTTTATTCTGAGCAGATATATCTGATCCTCCATTATCTCCCGTGTGTGCCCAATATAGGTTAATTCCTTGGTCTATGAGTGCATCTCTATTGGCTACATTTACTTCAAATTTGAAATTTCCATTTTGTGTATTGGCCTCATTATTTAATTTAAAATTAACATATCCTTTACCACCGGGCCCCACATGTACTTCACTCTGTCCCATAATGTCAAATTCATATGCAGATTCCGCACTAGTATTATCTACAATTGGAAAAAATCCAATTAGTAAAAGTGCAATTATCAAAGAGGCTCTAAACTTCATATCACTCACTTTTTGCTACTGACTCACCCTAGCCATGTTTTAATCCTTACCGCCAGATATATATTAATCATATCATCGCCATCTACTTGTGTGGATATAACTGATAATCATTTCCATTTGGATCCAAGAGGCAGGCAAAATTTAGCCGTTCGCGATTTTATAAAAGCTGGTGGAACACGCTTAGTTTTAGTTCATAAACCATACTCATATTGGTCTACTTTAGATGGTTTTATAGAAGATATAAACACAACATTTGTCTTAGCTAAAAAAGCTAGAGAAGAAGGTGCCAAAGTCGCAGTCGTTGCAGCACCACACCCCCTTGAGCTTTTGAAACTGTCTGAAAAATCATCTTTCGAAAAAGCACAAGAAATATATTTAGATTGCGTATCTCATTGTTCCAAATTAGTTTCTGAAAACAAGTTAGTAGGTTTAGGCGAACTAGGTCGCCCACATTTTCCAGTTGAAACTGATGTATGGAATTTTTCTAATGAAACGCTATCTAAATCACTTCAAATAGCAAAGGATGTGGATGCCGCTGTAGTACTTCACACCGAATCTGCAGATTCTTCTGTAATGAAGGATTTATCTTCAATAGCTGATAAAGTTTCTTTTCCAAAGGACAGACTCGTTAAACATTATGGGGGGCCTGCTGCTTTAGAACAAAACTACGATTTACAAGTTTCAATCTTAGCATCGAAATCCAATATAAACACTTCTGCTCAATTCAATTTACCATTTATGATGGAAACAGATTATTTAGATGATCCAAATAGACCAGGGGCTGTTTTAGGTCCAAAAACAGTGCCCAAGCGGACTAAAATCAGCCTCGAAAATAATCTCATAAATGAAGATATGGCATATCAAATACACGAATCACTACCAGATTCAATTTACAAATCTTTTAACTAATTTCGACACTTTCTTCATGTTTTAAATTCCATTCCAAGCCAAAATGCAATTGTCTAGCCCACGCCTCTATTACATATCTTTCATGTCTTTCACCTATGAAGTGCGTAACAGTCATTTCCTTTCCACTTCTTTGTACTTTGAAAACTCCAGTACATTTAGATCCATTGAAAACACTGTGACACGTACCTAATCCATATTTCTGTTTAATATTCTCTGATAAATATTGTGATAATCTATCGGTTGCATGCAGTATGAAACTTCCTTTGAAATCCTTTCCTTTAATTTTTTCTAGATCTTTCTTAAGACACCATACAAGCATTTCATTATCTTTCCACATAAATCCTTTCGTTAATTTTTCTTCTTTTACTAAACGATACAAAATACTTCTTATCTCAGACATAGGCATTTCACCCTTTAACACATGTCCTAAATTTTCTGCCGATACCATTCCATAATTTTCTACAATTCTTCGAACAATAAAATATCGAGCTTCTTCTCTATCCATAACTCTTTCTGTAGGCAAAGCTCTGTAATATCCTCGAGGCGTTCTAACAATATGCAGACTTCTGTATAATCGGTCTATTCTAGATTTAAATGTAACAGGATCCAACCCACTTCTTTTCATCAATTCATCTTTTGGAAGTCCATCTTTTGAATTTGCATGGGTTATTATTATTTCATCTCCGTCTTCTTTAGAAATATCACGTGCATCACGATAAATCATCGCATCTTCCAATGTACAATATGTTGAATATGATGGTATCATATTTCCTCTTACTATTTCCATTTCATCACTGTAATCTTTCGGATGTGACCACTTCCCACTCACTCTTAGGGATAATTCAAATTCAGACCTAACACCTCCAAATTTCGAGAAAACTTCTTTTGCGGTTTTAAATCTATTTTCTGGATGTATGTGCTGATTCCATAATAAATATCCATTAACTTCATCTTCACTAAATTCAACATCTATTATCGGTCCACTAACTAACCAATTTCTTATCTTACTATATCCATTTTCTATTAAAATATTTATGATTTTTGTCGGTACTTCTTCAATTTCTTTCCCATCTATTATTTTTATTCTTATTAAATCATTATGAAATTCCTTCAAATATCCTGCATGTTCTCCAATAGCATGAATCACTTCTTCTAATATTTCCCAATCATCTAGAACTACTTCTCTAATGTCTAAAAGTCCAGACATAGGCCACGCTTCTAGATAACCAATTAAATCCCCTCCACGTATTATGGGGTGGGTCCATTCTTCTCCATATTTCGCATACGCTTCTTTCTTAACATGAATCATATATGGGTCTCTCCACCCAAGTACCCTAGTCGTAATTTTTTTCTTTTCTTTATTTATTTTTGCAATCTCTTTAGACATAGCATACATAAATTGCCTAGTAGAACTAGCAACAACAATTTTAGATACTACACCTTCATTTTGTTTATTTTCTATTATATTCTTTAAACTCGTTAGTGGTAATCCAGTTTCTCTTCTTATTTCTAATAATGGCAGTGGACCTAGTGCTCCAATAACTTGTAATACTAATTCTTCAGCTGCATTTTCATCAGAATCATATTCGGGTAAAATAGTATATTTATTCTGTGTCGTCCACAAGCTTCGATTTCTTTCTTTAATATATCTTTGTATTTGCAAACTTTCTTCTAAATCTCTCAAAGCAGGCTCTATTTTTTCCGTAGACATTTCTAGCCGTTTAGCTATTTCAGTTTTAGTTAGTGGTTTACTATAATTCATTAATTCTAAAATATCATTCTGTATTGATCCTCTTACTTCTCGTTTGTATAATTTTTGATACATACCTATCTTATTTACCGGACAATAACTTAACTTCCCAGCTCTAAATCTTCCTTGAAGTAATTGGCCATTTTCAATTAATTCCCACCATTCTTCCAATGTTTCACTTTTCAATCTATAGTATGCATAACGTGCCGAACTTATTTCTCCATAATCATTAAAAAATTCTTTAATATTATCATATTTCTTAAACATTTTTTCATCAAGATACATTCTCAAATTCCGTTCAGTTACAACTTCTAAGTCGCTATTTGTTTGAGCTTCTAGGTATATTATATCTTCAGCTAGTAAGTATTGAGTCTTTTGATTTCCTAAAGTAAAATCTCCACCTTGTATAGTGCCCCCTTCTTCCAATTCAAATAAACTCTGCTCAACTATTTTTTCAGGTATGTTCAATAATATAGCTATCTCTTCCATAGTCATAGGTCCTTTATTTCCTATAGTCATTTTTAGTAACCAATCCAAAGATTTCTCATATGAACTTTCTACAGGGAGTTCTCGATATATTGGCGTTCCATCAGAAAGTTGTTTAATTAAATATGCACTTTCCAACTCAGCAATAATCTCTTTTTTAATTCTTTTTTTACCATCTTTAATCTTTTTTAGATTCTCCTTTATTTCTTTATTCATTTTTTTTGTTTTAGCATAGATCGTTCTATATTTAGATACATTTTCTGGTGTCGTAAACGTAATTTCTTTTTTCCCCGTCCACACAGATTCTAAAATTCCTTCATTAATCGCCTTTTCACATATTTCCTTTATTTCTGTAGGCTTAATTTCTGAAATTTTATAAACTAAATTCTCACCACTTCCAAACAGCTCTATACCTCCACAAGTTTTTATCGCTTCTATCAAACTTTTTTCTTCTGTTATACTTGGTTTCTTTTCATTGAAATAACTCTCTACCATATTCTTATCAAACCTAGCTTTTGCTTTCCCGTCCTTTTCAACAACTTTTTGTAAAACCATATCATGCAATTCTCTAAGCAGTGCAGATCTATCCTCCATCAGAACTATATCTGTAAGTCCAGCCAGTATAACTCCGTGAGCAAATGGTGTGGGCGTTATTGAATAATCTCGTATCTCAATTTCCCTTTCTCCTTTCTTCAATTCAACAATTATATTTTGAGCGTTTTTCAAATCAAATGCATCGTACATTATTTCTCTATAGGTTTCATCCAATATTGGAAAAGTTTCTATGTCATTCAAAGCTTCCAAAACTTGAGAAGTTCGAAGCTGCTGTCTAGGGAGTGAAATCTCTCTTCCCTTGTAATTTTTTAACACCATAAATGATCGGTTTGCACAATGTCGAAATCTTTGAGCAAATATTTCAGATTTATTTATCGATCTTCTAACTGTCGTTTCTAACTCACAATTTTTAACTAGTTTTTCAACCTCTTTAATCTCTATACCTTTCGGCATAGTTAACATAAAAGAGTCATCATTCATTGTTACTCCAATATTGCTTTCCATCTTTCTTCCAAGTTCATATGCGAATGCATGAGACATTGCTTCATTCACCCTCCGTCCAAATGGAAAATGAAAAATTATACATTTTCTGTTCCGATTGTCTATATATCCTTCTAACATCAATTTTTTGTTCGAAGGTATAAATTTACACATTCTTTTCTGTTCTCGTAAATGTGAAATTATGGTTTTAGATGAGCCAACATCAAGCCTATATTTTCCCGATAGCCATTTCTCTAATTCATCATCCTCTTCTTCTGTATCACTCCCTTCTTCTATTTTATTCGATATTTCTCCTCTAAATCGTCCCACAGCTTCACTTAAATCAAAAGATCTCGGTAACGTTTCTCCAGACCAAGAAGGAATAGTTGGTTTTCTTCCTAATCCATCTTTAACATTGACCCTCGTCCCTTCAGTTTGTATGTATTGGTACGTTCTTCCACCTAAAACAAATATGTCATTTCTATTTAATTTTTCGACAAATTTCTCAGATAGATTACCTATATTGGTTCCTCTTCCTTCTAGCACAACTCTGTAATTAATCTCTTGAGGTATAGTTCCAATATTCATATTGTATATCTGGCGCGTTCCTCTTTTAACTCCGAATGTTTTTTCTTCAACATCTAACCATATTTTTGGATAGATTCCATGTTCGGACATTCGTTCACTTCCTAGAAAATCAATGATTTCCATGTATTCTTCTCGTTCTATATTTCTATATGGATATGATCCTTTAATTACTTCAAAAGCTTCATTAATATTCCATTCTTTTTCTAAGGACATACCTACTATACATTGCGCTAAGACGTCCTTTGGACATTCTGGAATAGATACTCTATCTATTATTCCATCATGTGCAGATTTAACTAATACCGCACACTCAATTAAATCATCAGGGTCACAAACTAATAATCTACCTTTCGATATTTGGCGTATCGCATGCCCTGCTCTTCCAATTCTTTGCAACCCCTTCGCAATAGATTTGGGAGATCCTATTTGCACTACTAAATCTACAAATCCTATATCTATTCCAAGCTCTAAAGAAGTAGATGTTACTACTGCATCCATTTTACCTTCTTTTAATTCCTGCTCTACTTCTAATCGTATTTCTTTAGATAGCGATCCGTGATGCGCAGCTACCTTTTCTAAGTCTCTTTGTTTCAGTTCCAAACCCACCGATTCAGTAGCTGCTCTTGTGTTAGTAAATATCAATGTTGTTCTATGATCTTTAACTAATTCAGCTAATCTATCATACATTTTTTTACGAACAATTTCTGCAGATACTTCAGTTAAATCATCAACAGGAGATATCACTTTTAAATCTAATTTCTTTCTTTCTTTAATATCTACTATATTCACAGGTCTAGGCTTTCTCTGTTCATAACCTCCTAGGAAATTTGCAATAGTTTCTATCGGGGCCTGAGTTGCAGAAAGTCCTATTCTTGTAGGTTCTTTTTCTATTAATGCATTTAACCTTTCTATTGAAAGAGATAGGTGCGTCCCTCTTTTATTATTGGCGATATCATGTATTTCATCTATTATTATGTATCTAAGTTTTCTCATATGTTCTTTAAATTTAGTAGATGAAATCAATAATCCCAAACTTTCTGGAGTTGTAATTAATATGTGAGGGGGTTTTCTAGACATCTTCGCTCTTTCGCTTACTGTAGTGTCTCCAGATCTAACGCCAACTTGTATTTTTGGCACATCATAATCACGATTAGCCGCCAATTCTTCTATTTCTGCTAACGGGTCTTTCAAATTTCTATTTATGTCGTTTGCAAGGGCTTTTAATGGAGAGATATAAATCGCATGTATTCCATCTTCTAGGCCTCCTTTTTCATGTTCTTCATACAAATCATTTATTATACTCAAAAAAGCAGTCAACGTTTTTCCAGAACCAGTAGGACTCGATACCAATACATTTTCTTTTCTTTTAATTATCGGTACTGCATATGATTGCGGAGGCGTTAATTCTTCAAATTTTTCGTCGAACCATTCACTTATAGCTATGTTAAAATCTTCCAATACTTCATGCTTTTTGTGTTTATTATCTATATATTTTACCATACTATCATTCGCGTTAGTCACCTACCTAGTATGCGCCTTGGTTTTATCTGTTTCCTATACTCCAATAAACTCTATTTACCCCTACTTTCTGAATATAATACGCCACCGTAGCTCAGTCTGGTAGATCGATACCTTGGTAAGGTATAGGCCGCGGGTTCAAATCCCGCCGGTGGCTCCATTCAACTTAATCAATAACTGGCGCACCTGTCCACGTTTCACCACCAATCACATATTTACTATCTATTTTTTCTGTCCAAATTTCTATACCTTCATATTCTCTATCATCTTCTATTTCAACTTTAAATCTATATTCTGAAGTTTCCGTGCTTGGTAATCCAACACTCCATATCACATATTTTCCTTCTCTTTTTCCTGGTCTAGGCATCGCTTCTTCTATTTCATAATTAGGTACTCCAATTCTCATTTTGAAATTTGCTGAACGTTTTCTATAATTAGTAACTTTAACTTTAACACTAATTTGCCTTCTTTCTTTTTCTATTTCTTCTTCTATTAGAACTACATCCATTATTTCTGCAACAACTTTGTCTAAGTTAGGTACTGGCATTCCAAGCAAAGTAGACGTTTTTTCTGCCATTGCAGGAAGTACTTTTTGTACCAATTCAAATTTCTCACTTAATTTTTCTCTCTTTTTCTGTTTTCTAAGATGTCTTTTCAATAATTTTGCATTGCTCCTTAGTGCGAGCTTTATTTCTTTCTCTATTTCGGGTATATTGGCTATAGCTTCTTTAGCTTCAGAAGTGAAAGGTATGTTTGTAGATGCAAGATGTACCAACATTACAACAGGGCCATTAGGAGTCCCTCTTCCTCCTCGTTGTTCCAAACCATACTGTCTCCAATTAACATTCTGTATTGCCTTTGTAATTGCACAACCTCCTGCTTGGTAAAGCAAAGGGACGCGATTTGCAAATCTTAAAATCCTAACAGATTGATCTCTAGGTATATTCCCCCCATAAACCATTCCAACTTCAACTATAAATGGCGTTCCAGCAAAAACAGAAGGCTTCCTACTTACAGGAGTTGTATAGAATTCTGGTCTAATTTCTTCTAAAACATTTTTAAGACCAAGCTTGATTAATTTTTCCCCTATAGGTATCAAAGTGTCACTAGTTGGCCCCCTCAGTGTAGTTTCCTGAAATGTTTTTAATATATTTTTTGCTTCTCCCCTACTCAAATCACCAGGCCTTACTATCAAATCTATATTTGAACTTTCTAGAATGTTTTCAATACTACGTTTTCCAAGAGATGAAAAATCATTTTTTAGAAATTCTACCATTCTATTACTATCAGTTTCATGCGCCATTCTCATTAATTGTCCTAATTCCACTCCCTTTGGGTGGGGCTTCATGCTAGTTTTTGGAACTTCAGGTTTTTCATCACTAATCCTTTCAAATTCAGTTTTATTTCCCGAAGGATCATAAAAAATCACAGTAGCATGCGGGTTCACAATGGCTGTAGATTTAATATATTCAAAAACAGAGGGCCGTCCTTCTCTATATTTTCCCTTTAGTGCAAATTCAATCTTAGTACCGCTTATCTTTTCTTTCGATACTCCAAATTCATCAATTTCATCTTCATTTCTCCAAACAATTTTCTTAGTTAATGTATTATCTACAATACCTCTATTCTTTCTAATATCCAGTTTCATCGTTATTTTTGTAGCACATTCTTCCGATTCCACTTTCGAAATTACTTCAGCAGATCTTCCCGTGGTCAATTGCCCATACATTATGGCTGCCGAAATTCCAATTCCCTGTTGACCTCTAGATTGTTTTCCACTTCCAAATCTTGACCCATATAACAATCTACCAAATACATTAGGAATCTCTTTTTCTATGATACCAGGTCCATTATCTTCAATAGATATTTTCAATTCATCGCCCTCTAATTTGTTTATTTTAACAATAATTTCGGGCAGAATGCTGGCTTGTTCACAAGCGTCTAAACTATTGTCAACTCCTTCCTTTACAGAAGTTATCAATGAATGTGCAGGATTGTCAAAACCCAATATGTGTCGATTTTTTTCAAAGAATTCAGATATCGGAATCTCTCTAAGTTGATCGTCTGATTTATTTTTCTTTATCCGTTTCGTTTTTTTTGGTTTATTCACTTTTTTAGTTTCCTTCGTTTTTTCGATAGATATCTCTTCCTTTTCGAATTCCTCACCCAAAACAGTCTGTTCCATAACGCTGTATCAATTCAGAGTCCACTTAAGAATTAATCCCGCGCCGTTTAGGTTTCTTATATTATCATTTTTTTTAGCCATTTCTTTCGGGGGACTACGTCCCCCGGTTTCAAAATGAACAGCAGAAAGTTTTAAGTTGTACGTTTTGACCAACTACCCATTCATGCCCCAAGTCATAATTTCGGAGAAGCCAAGCGTTGCCGCTGATATTTCAAATGCATTAGGCGGGTTTGAAAAAAAAGATGGATGGTTTGAATCTGGAGATTATTTAGTTACATGGGCAATCGGTCATATGTTAGAATTAGTTCCACCTGAAGACTACAAAGATGAATGGAAAAAATGGTCCATGAAAACTTTACCCATCATTCCAGAAACATTCAAGTCAAGGTCATATCAAGATAAAGGAAGAAAGAAACAACTATCAACAATATTATCGTTAATTAAACGAGATGACGTGGATTCTGTTATCAATGCTTGTGATGCTGCACGTGAAGGGGAACGTATTTTTCAAGAAATTTATCGGTATTCTAATACCGAGAAACCTTACAAGCGTTTATGGCTCCAATCAATGACAGCAGATTCTATTCGAGTTGCATTTCAAAATTTAAGATCTGGCGAAGAAATGCATTCATTACGGGATGCTGCAGATTCTCGTGCAGAAGCAGATTGGTTAATTGGTATGAATGGTACGAGAGCTTGTACAGTTCGTCTTAGACAAAATAAAAAACGAGCCGGCCAACCGGCTTGGTCAGTTGGACGAGTTCAAACAGCCACACTCGCTATTGTTACTGATCACGAATTATCTATTCTATCACATGTTCCAAAGCCATTTTGGAAATTAAACGTAAACGTTACTTTAGGTGATGAAAAATGGGTTGCTTTTTGGGAGGGTGAAGGTAATGCTAAAGGAACAGATAAGCAATTAATTTTTACTGACGAACAACGTTCAAAATTAAAATCAATATTATCATCCAACAGTAATGTTACAGTAGTTGAAGAAAGAAAAAATAGAAATGAAAATTCTCCACTGCCATTTGATTTAACCACCCTACAAAAGACTGCAAATCGTTTATGGAGTTGGCCTTCTAAAAAAACCCTAAGCGTTGCACAATCTCTTTACGAATCTCAAAAAGCAATTACATATCCCAGAACAGATTCTCGTCACCTTCCTAATGCAATGAGGGAGCAAATACACAACACCATTAATTCATTAGCATCTCATTCATCTTTGGGGGTTCACGCTACAAGGCTGATCGATCACGGGTTACAAAATGAAAATAGAATATACAATGATAACAAAGTATCAGACCACTTCGCCATAATCCCTACAGGTGTTCTCTCTTCAAATCTAAACAAAGATGAAACCAATCTGTTTATTCTAATATGCAAACAATTTTTGGCTGCGTTTCATCCATTATCTGTTTGGACTAATACAACCAGAATCGCAACTAAAGAAGATCAAAGATTTATAGCTAGACAGAAAAAACTTGAAGAAGTCGGATGGAGGGCTCTATTTCCTCCTAAACAAGATTTTGAACATTGGAAAATTTTATCATCAGAAGAACATACTGGTTCATTTTCAAGTCACGATTTTGAAGAAGGTCTAACAAAACCGAAAGGACGTTTCACTGAAGCCGCTCTTTTAGCTCGCATGGAGGGTGCAGGAAAAGATATCGAAGATGAAAGTTTAAGAGACGTTTTAAAATCGACAAAAGGCTTAGGTACTCCAGCAACACGCGCCGATATTATTGAAAAACTCCTAAGTCGTCAATACATTTCTAGATTAAAAGGCAATACTTTTAGGGCTACATTTAGAGGTATAAGATTAATAGAAACGCTCAGAAGGGTCCCAGTAGAGTGGCTTACTTCACCCTTATTAACTGGAGAAATGGAATCTACACTTAGAGAAGTACAGCAAGGGAACATCGCACGTTCTATCTATATGGATGATGTAATCAATAAAACCAAAGAGATGGCTTCTTCGATGAGTAATTATGAGGCTCAAGAACTCTACACAGATGCCCCTCCTGTTGCTTCTTGTCAGTGTTCTCAAGGTAAAGTAGAGGAAACGGCATTATTCTATAAATGTGAAGAATGCAATTTCATTATTTGGAAAGATTCGTCCGGTAGATATTTCGATCGAGAAACCGTTTCAAGATTATTAAGTGATACTAAAATAGAAGATTTACATGGTTTTTTCGGTCAAAACGATAATGAATATACGGCAACAGTTTCTATAACAAAAGAAGGAATTTCTGTAGCTAGTACTTCTTCAGATTTATCGCCACAAGACGTAAATCAAGAATCTCTCGGGTCTTGTCCTCTTTGTGGTGAAGGAAAAGCTCAGGAAACTCCTACACATATTGTCTGTACAACCGATTCTTGTAAATTAGAGGTTCCAAGGGAAATCAACAAAAGACAAATGTCACGTGAAGAATTAAAACACTTAATTTCAGATAGAAAAACACCACAACTAGAAGGTTTCATAAGTCGTTATGGAAAACCCTTTTCTGCATTTATAACATTGAAAGACAACGGAAGAATAGGTTATGAATTTCCACCGAGATCAAATACACGTCAATTTTCGCTTCCTGAATACGACGTATCTCCCGGCGTCGTTTCCAATTGCCCTTCAACTGATGTAGCCATTGTAGAAACTCCTACTCATTTCGCTGCAGAATCGAATGATAAAGGCTGTAATATAGAAATTCCCAGAACTCTATGTAAAAGAGAATTAACCCGCTCTGAGGCTGCGATATTGGTTGCTAGAGGTGAGGTTGGACCTTTTGAAGATTTCACATCTAAAAATAATAAACCCTTTACAGCATCTATATTCCTTAAGAAAAATGGAAAACCAGGATACAAATTCCCACCTAGATAACATGGTCCTAAAAAAACTCCAAGATAGCAATACCTCAATAGCAATAGTTGGGGCATCCAATAATTCAGAAAAATTCGGCAATCAAATTTACAAAGATTTACGTTCTAAAGGTTTCAAAGTTTTTCCAATAAATCCCAAAGAGAAATTCATTGAAGGGGATAAAGCTTACTCCTCATTATCCGAATTGCCGAATAACGAAAGTATTGTAAATTTTGTAGTACCTCCAAAAGTCGCGTTATCTATCGCTAAAGAAGCATTTCAATTAGGATTTCAATATCTCTGGTTTCAACCAGGTTCCGAAAGTAAAGAGTTGAAAGATTGGCTATCTACTTTAGAAAATATACACAGTCTTACAGATTCTTGTATAATGGTCCAAGCTCTAAACTAATTAATTTTTTCCTTTATTTTATTTACAATATCTTTAGCGGCTTCTTTAATTTTATTTTTCGGATATGTACTTTGAGCATACATCGGAGATCCACCACCTCTACCTTCTAATTTTTCAGAAATTTCCTTAACAATATCATTACAATCAATGTCAACATTATCTGCCCTAGACAATATGAGGCTTCCTTTTTCTCCATCAACACTAGTTAGTAAAATAATAGAATCTTTCTCTTCACACAGCTTCTTAGATAATTTTTGCATTTCAGATACTGTTACGTTTTCTAATTCCTTAGAATACATTTTAACCGAACCTATCTCTTCAAATAAAATATCTTCAGATTTCATATCTGCAATCTGTTTTTCTAATTTACTTACTAAACTCCTCATTTCTTTCCATTCTTTCACGAATTTCTCCACTGCTTCAGGTACGTTTTCTTTCGCAACATTTAGTATATTCGCAGCTTCTTCTAGTATGATTCTTTCTTTTCTCGCAGCCTCAAGAGCTTCCTCTCCTGCAACAAATTCGAGTCTTTCCACACCATCTTGAATCCGCTCACTTTTCATAAGTTTAACGGCCTTTACTATTCCAGTACTTTTTACATGAGTTCCTGCACACGCTTGTGCATCTATGTTCGGTATTTCTACAATTCTAATATTTTTATATTTTGGTGCTCCACCTTGATACAAAGTTATTCCATATTCTTTATCTGCTTCACTTCTAGGTAAAAATTTTGAAATAATTTCATAATCCTTCATAATGGTCTGATTTGCACATCTTTCAATTTCATTAAGCGTTTCTACATCTAAACGTTCATGATGTGTAATGTCTAATCTCGCCTTAGTTGCTTCTTTTTGAGCTCCAGTTTGCCATACGTGAAGGCCTAATATCTTCCTTGCAGCAGCTCCAACGATGTGTGTTGCACTATGATGTCTACTAAGGGAATCACGATATTTTCCATCTATTTCTCCAATTACAGTTGTTTTTACTTTAGGTATTTCCCCTTCTAATTCATGAATTACAATATCACCTATTTTTTGTACATTCACTACTTTAGATTTATTGCCTTCCCAACTAAAATTTCCTTTATCTGCCGGTTGTCCTCCCCCTTCTGGATAAAACATTGTACTATCTAATGCAATCTTTTTATCTTCTGAATAAATAACTTTAGCACTAAATTCTCTATCTTCAGGATTTGTATAAAATAATAATTCTGTCGATTCAATTTCAGGTATTTTTTCTTCTTCCTTTTCTTTTTTCTCAGCTACGTTATGTCTATCAGCTACTAAAGCTAGAAAACCATCAGGTATCTCTACATCCTTTCCCTGTTCTAAAGCAAATTCCTTAACAATTGCCGGAGGCAACCCCTTCGAATCATACAGTTCAATCAATTTTTCAGAATTTATTTCACCTTTCTGCAATGTTCGTTGTACAGCTCTTCTTCCTTTTTCTAACGTTTCTTCAAATTTTTTCTCTTCTAACTCAATTAGGGAAATAATATGTTCTCTCTTTTCATTTAATTCAGGATATGTATTTTTTAGATCATCTAATTGTATTTTTACAACATTCGTTAATTCTTTTCCAATTCCTAAATCTCGAAGTAAAACAAGAGCACGCCTAACGACCATTCTTGCGAGATATCCAGCTTTCACATTACTAGGGACTATTCCATCTCCAAACATAAATGCCAAAGCGCGAGCATGATCTGCAACTGCAAATACCTTTTCTAGTGGCTCAACAATTTTTATTAATTTTTCTAATTCAATATCATATCCCTTTTCGACAAGTCTATTTAGAACTTTCATTCTCAAACTCGTTAAATCAGCACCATAATCTATAGACAATAGTCCACAAACTTTTGCATTTTCCTCTATAATCTCTTTCGAGTTTTTCAATTCTTTCGATAGGTCTGCTTTTTCAGTTAAATATTCAATAGTTTTAGGAAGTATAGCTTCATAGACTGTTGCTGTCCCTTGAGATGCCCAAACCATTCTTTCTAAACCATATCCGGTGTCTACTATTGATCTCGACATTCTTTTGAATTTAATCCCTTTCATTTCTATATCGCCATCATCCGATTCTTCTAAATCCATGAACACTAGTGTAGCTAGCTCCAAACCACCTCCTAATACTTCAAGAGCCTCCCCACCATTTCCTCCACCAACCCATGGATTTTCTTTGTAAGTCAAGGCATCGCTTTTCATTCCTAACGATGTGTAGAGTTCATGACATAACTCAACGGTTCTTTCTTTCCAATACACCATTTCTTTTTCGTTAAAGGCATGGTGAGCCATCATTTCAAAAGTAGTAAGATGTCTTCCACTTCTCCCAACCGATTCTAAATCATTTAACCTAATACATGGTTGTGAAATCGTTAATGGATTTGCTGGGGGATCTGCTAATCCACTAGTTACATGCGGTTGAAAAACAGCTATCGATGCTATACTCAGATATATGTCATCCCTCCAGCGAGCGACTACAGAAGATCTATCAACTCTACTATGTCCTTTCTTTTCAAAGAATGAAAGATATGCCTCCCTCATCTGTTCCAAGTTCATCGGTTTTTCGAACAAAGGTGTATCAAAGAAGGAATATTCTACACAAGGTGCATCACCACATTTTTCTTGTTCATTAATAGACCAAAACCAATTTTCACAATCTACACATTGCTGTCTTTTAAATCCATTTTTCTTAAAAAAATCTAGATTTATTCCTTCTTCACTCACGGTGGTCAATCTATCGCACAATATAAATCATAGTGACCAAAAGACTTTATCCAGTTAGACCCTTCAAGATGTCTTATGGCGGAAAGGAATTTCGTTATCATCGGTCACAGAGCCCACACTGCGGCAGATTGGAAATTGAATGATATCTGCGGAGGTGCAGGTAGGATGGATATCCTAGCTCGTTGCGTAACATCAGCTTTATGTGAATCTCATGGAATAAGAAAAGATACTGATGTTTGGCTTGTTTTGAAAGGCCCTCCAAATAATCCTCTTTCAATCCATTTTTCTGGTAAAAATATAAAATATCTAAATCCGGATGAACGCTCAACTGCAGCATTAATCCGGAATGCATTAATCAAATCTAAAAAAATAGAAGAAAAAATCGAAACGAGCCCAGGCATAATAGTTCATTTCAAAGATCTCCCTGAAATTCTCGATTTCTTACCTCAACCTATCGTATTGCTATCAGAAGATGGAAAAGATAAATTTCCAACTTTACCCTCCACCTTCATTTTGGGCGATGATAGGGATTTGAATGATAGTGAAATTTCATCTTTGAAAAAACATGTAAATTTATCTTTAGGTAAGAAGAGTCTCTTAACTTCATCTTGTATTATTCTTTTACATTCTAATTACGATTTATCTGATAGCACTCAATCTTAATTATCATTACTCTACTACGTTAGTATGGGCAAATCCATATCTCAAGCTACACTCAACAATTGTAGAAAAAATCTAAACTCTAATGATGCTGCTAAAATTTCGATAAACGCAGCCACACGTGTTAATGTACGAAAACTCTCAATGAACTGGGATGCCTTTAGACAAATCGATCACACCTTCTCAAATACCGTATCTGGTCAAATGAAAGCTTCACATCAAAAGCGAAGTGGCAGATGTTGGGGTTTTGCTGGATTAAATCTTCTTAGAATATATCTTGGACGCAAATACAAATTGAAAAATTTTGAATTTTCACAAAATTATTTCATGTTTTTCGATAAGTTAGAAAAGGCCAATTATTTTCTTGAAAACATAATAGAAACATCCGAGGAAGATGTTGGTAGTAGATTGGTCTCACATTTACTATACAGCCCAGTTCAAGATGGCGGTCAATGGGATATGTTCGTTAATCTATTGAATAAATATGGTGCCGTTCCAAAATCCGTAATGGCCGAAAGTTTTCACAGTAGTAATTCAGCACAAATGAACAAACTTTTAACTAGAAAACTCAGAGGCTACGCTCTTGATTTACGCACGGCTCATTCCAAAGGTAGTAAACTTTCTGAATTAAGGAAGATGAAAGATGAAATGCTTTCTACAATTTTCCAAATGCTATGTATAATGCTAGGAACACCACCTGAAAAATTCGATTGGTCTATAAGAGACAAAAAAGATAAATTTCATCGCTTTACAGATTTAACTCCAAAGAGTTTTTACAATAAACATGTAGGGGTAGTTCTAGATGATTTTGTTTGTTTGATTAATGATCCTCGTTCTCAAACAGAGTATAACAAGACTTACACTGTCGATTATTTGGGGAATGTAATTGATGGAAATATTATTAGGTATCTGAATTTAGAAAGTGACGAACTAAGAAAATACTCAATCAAATCCATCAAAGCCGACGATCCTGTTTGGTTCGGCTGCGATGTAGGCAAATACTTCAGTCGCGAATTCGGCGTTATGGATTTAGATTTATTCAACTTCGATACTTTTTTCGGTACAGATTTTCCAATGAGTAAGTCAGAGAGGCTCGATTATGGTGATAGTGTCATGACACATGCTATGGTTTTCACAGGTGTCGATATCAAAAACAAAAAACCGATTAAATGGCGCGTCGAAAATAGTTGGGGCGAAGATCACGGTAAGAAAGGATACGACATAATGTCTGATAGTTGGTTTGATGAATTTATGTATGAGGTGGTCATTCACAAGAAGCATTTACCAGCTAAAATAGTAAAGAAATACAAATCGAAACCGATTGCTTTACCACCATGGGATCCGATGGGCTCTCTGGCTCATTAGGTATATTCAATCATGGGGCTCAAGGTAGTTCAATGGCCAGTAGGGCCATTTCAAATGAATACAACTCTGGTGATTGATGAAGCTACTAGTGATGCAATTTTTTTCGACCCAGGTGCTTCAGTTCAGGAGACTCTTACTTATTCTAAAGAAAAAGGAATAAAGATTATACATTTAATCGCAACACATTGTCATTTGGATCATATTTCTTCCGCTTCCGAAGCAATAAACGCTCTCAATTTAGATTTACAAATACATTCTTCTGGAAAAGATTTTCTTACTACTCTGGATGTTCAGGCAGATATGTTCGGACTTCCTAGGCCAGCTCCATTCAGTACAAATTCTTTCCTAGATGAAGGAGATCAGATTTCTCTCGGAACTTCTACTTTTGAAATTTTACATTGTCCAGGACACAGTCCAGATTCATTATGTTTTTATGATGGAGAAATTCTAATTGGAGGGGATGTCTTGTTTCATCGTTCAGTGGGAAGAACAGACATTCCAGGAGGTGATTCAGCTCAACTTATCAATTCGATAACGAAAAAGATTCTCCCTCTCCCCGATAATACGTTGGTCTATCCAGGCCATGGCCCAACAACTATCATAGGCGATGAAAAGATACACAATCCATTTCTAAATGGAAAATTAAAATTAGTTTAATTTATTCATCATTGCATTTTTTGCAAGATTCAAGCTTCTCAATTTCTATAGGTGTCCAAGCCTCCATCCCACATTTGTCACATGGAAGAAGATGAACTTTCTTTCCTTTTATCCATCCTTTGAAACTGGCCATAATAGTCTACCGTAACTAGGTTATTATAGCATTACGTCATCGTATCTGATAAGTGACAAATCCCCTAGATGATGTAGATAGAGAAAATCGCCTCTTTTTTGAAAACGAGAATCTCATGGTTTCTCTTTCTTTGGAAAAAGGTATACCATTCTCAGTCTGGAAAGAACCATCTGACAAACAAACTCCTGTTATGAGGAAAGAGATGAAATCAATTCTGATGAAAACTGGCGATGAGTATTATGGTAGGGGCAATTATCTCATAGATAGATATCAGAATCAATATTCTGATTACATGGTCTGGTATGCTAGGCCAAATATGAATCTAGAATTCAATCAACATAAAATAAGTAAAAAACAATCTGGAGATTCCTCTAATTAATACCCTTCGGATTGCCTTATTGTGCTCATAGTCTTAGAAGGGATAGATGGTTGCGGTAAATCTACTCAGGTTTCTTTATTAGTTGATAAGTTGAGAAGTATCGGGATAGATACACTGAAGTTAAGAGAACCAACAGATGGGCCACACGGTCTTCGATTACGTTCAATTCTAAATGAAGAGATTCAAGCAGAGCACGATGAGATATTAGATCTTTTCGTCAAGGATCGAAAGCAACACGTTTCTGAAAAAATAGAACCTGCTTTGAATAATGGAAAAACAGTAGTTATGGATCGGTACTACTATTCAACCATGGCTTATCAATCTGCAAGTGGTTTTTCGATGGAAAAAATAAGAACCGATAATAGCTTTGCACCCGTACCAACTTTAGTTCTGATTTTAGACATCTCTGCTGAAGATGGCGTCAAACGAGTTTTGAAAGGAGGCAATGCTGATAGATTCGAAAAAGAAGATTTCCTCAATCGTGTTCGAGAACAGTATCTCAAATTAAAAAATGAGCCGAATGTTGAGATAATAGATGCCAGCCTCGATATTCAAGAAGTACATGCAAACATATGGTCTTTTGTTGAAAATTTTACGGAGTCTTAATGGAAATTTTACTGTTACTCAAACTCATTTTCGGTATCGTACTCATTTACGATGTTGTTTTACTATTCCGTTCCGAATCGGATGGTGATATAGTGGAGACATGCCACCCTTTCGATGAATTACGTAAAAAAGGAATCAACGGAATTCTTATTCCACTCTCTATATTTCTATTATTGATTATGGATTTGATACAGGATTTAGATCTTAAACTTTCGTTCGCACTTCTACTTCTATCTTTAATCTATCTTGCAATGCCTAGGAAAACTGCCTATGGTGAAAACGGTTTACTATTGGATGGTCAGAGATATCCTAAAGATAAGATTCTAGGAGTTATTAAGAAAGAAGATAATTATTCAATTAGAATCGAATGGTATGGGTGGCTATCTGAAAGAGATTTGACTGATGGGCCAGTAGCTAGAAAATTATCAGAGGATTTTCAAGATTAATTTAGCATAAATTTGAGAAACTCATCCTTAGTTCTCTCTTCCAATGTATAATTATTCTCTTTTTCAATTCCCATTTTGGACCTTTTAGTTGGCCCATAGTCATGTCCCGGGTAAACAATCAATTTATCGGGCATCCCCCTCATAATTTTAACTAATGAATTATACATATCTTCGTTACTTCCACCAGGTAAATCAGTCCTTCCACATTCTGAGACGAATAGCGTATCTCCCGTGAATATAATTTCGTCATTTACTATGAAACAGATAGAATCAGGACTATGTCCAGGTGTATGTACCGTTTCTATTGTTAAGTCTCCTATCTTGAACTTCTCTCT
>CEVQ01121177.1_pt1 | contig 37008 bp, 33 predicted proteins | sample 356551 | NCBI WGS metagenome assembly CEVQ01 (sample SAMEA2623756, study PRJEB7988) | marine metagenome | biome: marine biome (ENVO:00000447); feature: mesopelagic zone (ENVO:00000213); material: "saline water (ENVO:00002010), including plankton (ENVO:xxxxxxxx)" | depth 250 m | reverse complement strand
GGTCTATCTCGTTCATCACTTTCTGATCGACGATCATCATCTGGTGGCCCATCCGGTTCAGGTCCTCTTCCAACTGATTCTGAAAACATTAAAGAACTTGGATCAATGTCGAGTATCAAAAGACACATAGCTGCTGCATCATGCATAGGAATCGAAAAAGATCTGGCATCTCGCAAGGAATTCATGTCTATTCCCGATCGGCTCAAACACATATCAAATCCTCGGGGCCAAGCTCTAGGATCTGTAAGTAACTGCTGAGTTAAATCAAAAGGGTACCTTTGCTGAGCTAAGGCCAAGTCGTCTTTCTGGTCTGATTCTGGAACAGGATCAGAAACTCCCATCTCTGCCTGATCAATAGCCTGTGATTCCTCAACAACGCTGGTATCGACAGCTTGCTCAGAGCTGACTGATTCCTGTGCTTCGACAACATCAGTGTTAGCAGACTGAGTTTCGGTCTCTGTTTCTGCAATATCAGACGTATCGCTGGTGGAATCTTGCTGAGCATTACTTGACTCAGAAACTTCCGTCTGAGATTCAACCTGAGGCTCGCCAGTCGGAGTTGACCCTGAACATGCAAGCACAAAAAGAATGCTAAGTGTAGTTAAAGTGTAGAAAAATATTCTTAGAATTCTGTAAACCTCTTTTTCTTATAAATAGTGGCTCCGCAGGTAAGATTCGAACTTACGACCGGTCGGTTAACAGCCGACTGCTCTACCACTGAGCTACTGCGGAATAAATGCACATTAATAATGATCCGGATTCATTATGATGAAGGAAAATTATACCATCAGATATTAGTCTACCCAAGGCAAAGCTTGAATACCATAGTAGCAGGAATAAGCCACTATTAATCCTTTAAGAATCTTTCCGACAAATACTATCAAGAAAAACTTTTTTACAGGGTATTTTGTTGCGCCGGCCGCTATGCCGACTATATCAAATAAAGGATTTGGAATAACTGACACGATGAATATTACCAAACCTCCTCTTTTCTCCATCCAATTCTTAACCCATCGATAGACTCTGCTTTTATCTAAAAGGCCTTTACCTCCGAATCCAACTGCATAGCCTGTCACTTCTCCAATTGTTTCTCCAATAGCTGCTAACAATCCTAATGTAAAGGGATTTAGTATCGCACTAACTGTGCATAGAGAAATTAGACCAGGGACTGGAAGTATCATAGACGCGCTGCCAAGTAAGCTTAGGAAAAATACCCCGGGGTAACCAACCGAACTTAAACCGCTAGCGACATCTTTTAAAAAGTATGCCCCTACAACCATTCCAATACCAAGTAATAAAAAGGCAACTTGGACGTATCGGTTACTTGTGAAGTTATCACTTAAGTAAACCCGACTAAAAAACCTGCTGGCAGCGTCCCAAGATAAAGTTTTCATTAAATAAATATGGCCTTAAAACTTGATCAGGTGGACATTCTATTGCAATAACCAACAGAAACACATAACTATTAATTTTTAAAAGTTAATTTTATTTAAATTAGAATAGTTATTGAGCTTTCGCAGTAGTCTTTGACTTCCGGAACTTAAGCTTGCCATCACTCACATTTACGGTAACTGAATCGCCTTCACTTAATTCGCCTGACAAAATCTGTTTAGACAGCTCATTTTCCAAGTTCTTTTGAATGGCACGCCTCAAAGGTCTCGCCCCATATACTGGGTCAAAACCGTGGTTTACAAACCATTCTCGAGAAGCCTTAGTCAATTTAATGTTTATGCCACGCTCATCTAACCTGTTAGAAACGTCGGCTACCATTAAATCAACAATCTGCCCAATCTCATCTGCAGTTAATGCATCAAAAACAATCACATCATCAATTCTGTTAAGAAATTCAGGTCTAAACTTTTCTTTTAGGGCTTCATTAACAGCATTAAGTCTTCGTTCAGGTTCACGATTAGATTCACTCTGCGCAACAAAACCAACCGATTCTTTACCTGCCTCAGCGGTGCCAAGGTTGCTGGTTAAGATTACAAGAGTGTTTCTAAAATCAACTGTTCGCCCGTGACTATCAGTTAACCGGCCATCCTCTAATATCTGTAAAAGAATATTGAATACATCTGGGTGAGCTTTTTCAATCTCGTCGAAAAGCACCACTCTAAAGGGACGCTTTCTAACTGCCTCTGTTAGTTGGCCACCTTCATCAAAACCGACGTACCCCGGAGGTGCCCCAATTAACCGAGAAACTGAGTGTTTCTCCATGTACTCAGACATGTCTAGACGAACCAAGTTCTGTTCATCATCAAAAAGGTACTGTGTCAAAGCCCTGGCTAATTCCGTTTTTCCAACGCCTGTTGGACCAAGGAAAATAAAGCTACCAATTGGCCTGTTAGGATCGCTCAAGCCAGATCTGGCCCTCCTAATAGCGTCTGATACTGCAGACACAGCTTTATCCTGACCAATTACACGATTATGCAAACGATCTTCCATGTGCAATAGTCTTTCACTTTCGGTTTCCAAAAGCCGATGTACTGGAATACCTGTCCAGCTAGATACCAAACTTCCTATTTGATCAGCTGTCACAACCATATCGCCGTCGATTGTAGGGACTGATTCACTTTTTTGATTTTTGTATTCGTCTTCTAGTCGAAGCCGTTCGGACCTGAGCTCCGCTGCAGTTTGATATTCTCCTCTTTGCGCAGATGCCTGCTCCTCATGTTCCAATCTACGAAGCTGGTTTTCAATTTCTTTTAAACTAGGAGTCAGCGCCTGAGATTCAATTCTCAGCTTGCTAGCAGCTTCATCTATCAAATCCACGGCTTTGTCAGGTAAATTTCGATCAGTTATATACCTCTGACTTAATTTAACTGCAGCATTTACTGCTTCATCGCTGACAGAGACCTTATGGTGTGCTTCATACTTTGGCCTTAGCGCATACAACATTTCTACAGCGGTTTCTCTATCAGGCTCGTCAACTAATATTGCTTGAAATCTCCGCTCTAATGCTGCATCTTTTTCAATGTACTTACGGTACTCCGTCTCAGTAGTCGCTCCCATGCATTGAAGTTCACCACGTGCTAATGCAGGCTTCATCATGTTACTTGCATCAATTGCCCCGTCTGCTGCTCCTGCCCCCACCACGGTATGAATTTCATCAATAAATAAGATGATTTCTCCGCGAGCTTCCCTGATTTCATCAAGAACAGCCTTTAGTCTATCTTCAAACTCTCCACGAAATTTACTACCTGCAACCATAGAACCCATTTCGAGTGCTAATACACGCCTGCCTTTCAACTCTTCTGGCACATCTCCAGTAACGATTCTTTGAGCTAGGCCTTCAGCAACTGCCGTCTTACCAACACCTGCAGCACCGATCACGACAGGATTATTTTTTGTTCTTCGTATTAGGGTTTGCATAGCCCTAGTTATTTCTTCATCTCTACCTATGACCGGATCAAGCTTGCCTCTCTCAGCCAGATCAGTTAAATCAACGCTGAATTTCTCTAAAGACCGATATCGAGATTCAGCTCTCTGGTCAGTAACTCTGTGACTTCCCCTAACTGACTGCAATGATTGATAAACTTTTTCCAATGTAATGTTAGCCTGGCTAAAAAGAGTATCTAATGCCCGGCCATTGTTTTCTTCGTTCTTAACAACTGCAAGTAATAAATGTTCGATACTAATGTACTCATCATTTAGTCTTTCTGCTTCTTTTTTAGCAGTCTCCATAACAGCTGCAATACGGGGAGTCATATAAACCTGAGCGACTGGCCTATTTGCTACTGGAACGGATTCAAGAATTTGCTTTACCGATGATTTCAATGAATCCATTGAAACACCTAGTCCGTCAAATAAATCAAATGCCACACCATCCTTTTCATCTAGCAATGCTAAAAGAAGATGCTCTGTGTCCCACTGAGTATGCATATACTCAGCAAGTACCTCTTGTGATTTCTGAATTACTGCTAATGCTTTCTCTGTAAATTGTTCTGGTCGTAATACCATGATTCCTGGCCTCGTTATACTTCAATTCAAAACTATCAATTAAATACGTGTTATATTTGTAATTAATGTGAAGTGGTTACAGATCGATTATACCTTTATGCTGCGTATTAGTCAATAAAGTTTAGTCGTATCATATCAAGCTAATCATAAAAGGTTTAAGTTGACAAAGGTGTAAATTATTTAAATGGCAAAAGAGGAAATTCTTTTAGTTAAAGATCTACATACCTATTTTGAGAGCCCTCGGGGCACAGTAAGAGCAATTCAAAACTTTTCTCTATCACTATCTAAGAAACAAGTATTAGGGATTATAGGTGAAAGTGGCGCGGGGAAAACTACCATAGGTTTATCAATAATGCGGCTTCTCGGTATGGACGGACACATTGAAACAGGAACTGTTCATCTAGAAAAACAGGACATATTAAGTCTGCCAGAGACTGAAATGCGATCTATCAGAGGCAAGGATATCTCAATGACATTTGAAAATTCCTCCTCGATCCTAAATCCTTCTGATTCTGTTGGCGATCAGATAAGAGAAACGATACGAATCCACACGAACCTGACTTACAAAGAGTCTAATGAATTAACATTACAAAGTTTGAATGAAATAGGAATGCAAAACGCCCGTAAAGTTATGGACATGCAACCCAGAGAACTCAGTGCAGGAGCATGTCAAAAAGTCATGCTAGTAATGTCGACAATATTACAGCCAAAAGTTCTTATAGCAGATGAAATAACACGCAGCCTAGATATAATTACTCAGGCTCAAATATCCGATCATTTTAGAAGAAGAATTTCTAAAACAGACATATCAACTCTTTTGCTCACGAATGATCCCGGGATTCTAGCCCAGCTGGCAGACACGGTGATAGTTATATATAAAGGTCGCAAACTTGAACAAGCTCCGATCCAAGAAATATTTAAACGACCAATGCATCCATATTCATTTCAACTTTTGCGGCCAATGGAAAATCGAAAACTTAAGACCATGAGATCAGAATCAATTGATGAATCTGTGGACCCAGACATGTGCCCGCTAGTTGCAAAATGTCAACGTGCAATTTCAAAATGCAGGACATCTGAAATGCCACAAGATACTGACATAAACGGGCATCATCAAGTAGCTTGCTACAACCCTATATCGGTTGCAATAGACTAATCATTAAGCAACGCAAGCTCACCCAGCAGCATTTCTAAAGCTAACATATCGGTCAGTTTACCTGACTTTATTTTCTCATCTGTCTCAGCTAATAAATTATGAGCAGCCATCAGTTTAGATAAGTTGTGACGTCTCACTTCTTCTAACAGCTTATCCATTGCATAGCCATGAAGATTTAATTGTTTTGATAAATCATTGCGGCTTATTTGCTCTCCATGAGACATTTTAGCTGTAATTAGAAGGCGGACTTGTCGATGAATCATAGCAAGAATATATCCCGGAGATTCCGATCCATTCAATATCGTTTTCACGGACGCCATTGCGTGTGGATTACCATTCAATGCCATATCTACTGCTCTAAATATACTGTCTTGGTGATTATCGGTAGTTAGAAGATCGATGTCGCTGCTACTAATCTGTCTATCATCTGCATACAAGATAAGTTTTTCGATTTCAGCATCTAAGGCCCAGGTATTCGGCCCTATAACATGTGCCAGTCTAGATATGGCTTTATTATCGATATCTCCGCCTTTATCATTGACTCGATCTTGAATCCATTTATTAATTGCGCCTCCCCGAGGCATAGCAAATTCCCTGACAGAAGCCAATTCGGCAATTTGCTTGAACAGAGAATTGCTTTTAAATGAATCTTGGCTTTCCCTAAACAACAAGTCGTTGGTTGGAGGGATATTTTCCACTATTTGGATTAAATTCTCCCATCCTTTAACCTGCTTCTTCCCTTTAGTTTTAGAAAAGAACTCATTGACTATAACTAGTCTTCTCTCGGACAAAAATGGAACAGCCGACACCGAAGCCGTTAAATCTGCTGGATTTATCGATTGTTTATCCAGACGAATGACATTATGGTCTCGTAAATCATCAGTCCCAACATTGCGAATGAGATCTTGTGTAGCTTCCAAGATAGATAATTCATCGTCACCGTAAAATAGATATATCAACTATGTACTTCCATATAATTAAAAGTTGTGTGCACTGGTTGTCTTACTTGTATAATGATCCATATTAGACTAAAGAAAAGCAGCGGGTAAAACCATATTTGTTTTCAATATTACGCCTACTTCCTTACACAAAGATACCTAGCCTTACAATTCGCCTTATGTTAGATAGGCGGGTATCACTACGTTCTAAATTAATAATACCCATTGCTATCATATTATTTATCTCGCCGATTGATCTAATACCCGATATTATTTTCCCATTCGGCAGAATCGACGATATCATCTACCTCGTTTTGGCACCAATCTTTTTTATTTGCACTTGCCCGATTGAGGTCGTTAAAGAATATATCGGCGGAGGCAACGGTAAAGACGAAAAAGACTCTGCAGTCGAAGCCGAGTACCGTCACATAGAAAATACTTCAGAAGAAAAAGAGAAATAAAAATGCAAGTTGGAATTGTTGGACTTCCTCAAAGTGGTAAAACCACGTTATTCAAAGCCGCTACAAGAGGAAAAGTACAGAGCGGAGGCAAGCACGATTTATCTCGTGGTATAGCAAAAATAGATGACTCTCGATTGAATCTACTGAGCGAGATACATGAATCAAAAAAGACTACATGTGCAGAAGTGCTTTATCTCGATAGCCCTCCATTGAAAGAAGGTTTTGGGAAGCACGTAGGTATAGAAGGTGACCTACTGGGTCATCTCCAAGCATGCGACGAGCTGGTGGTTGTTACACGGGAATTTACCAACGACTCTGTTGCACATATTCATGACACATTAGACCCATCACGAGATGTGGTTGAATTTTTAATGGACCTGTCATTCGTTGACCAAGGGATCTTAGAAAGGAGACTCTCGAAACTTACCGATAGCTTGAAAAGCACGAAAACTAAAGATAAAGAACCGATCATTAAAGAGCAGGAGTTACTCAATCGAATATCCGGGTTTCTTAATGAAGGTAAATTAGCGCATCAAGCAATTAACACGACGGAAGAAGCAAAATTAATAAAAGGCTTTGGCTTACTAACAACTAAGCCTCTCATAGTCGCTGCCAATATAGACGAGAATTCCATACTTTCGTCTTCTGATATTGAAAATGAAATCTCGAAAGCAATTGGAAACGATACCAAGGTGATTTCAATATGTGCCAAATTAGAGGCAGAGCTATCAGAAATGAATCCAGAAGATGAAATAGAGTTCCGAAACGAATTAAATATTAAAGAATCAGGGATTAATCGTCTCGTTAGTGATTCTTATGAATCGCTAGGCTTAATCACCTTCTTTACCACTGGCCCTGATGAGACAAGGGCATGGTCAATTAGAAATGGAACTGAAGCACAAGCAGCGGCTGGCCAGATTCACAGTGATATACAACGTGGCTTCATAAGAGCAGAAATCATATCTTACGAAGCATTAATCGAGTCTGGGAATGAAAGTAAGGCAAGAAATAACGGATTACTAAGGCAAGAAGGTAAAAACTATACTATGCGAGACGGGGACGTCGTAAATTTCTTATTCAATGTTTGATCTGAAATTAGAACAAATAAAGACATTAGCTCTATACATACATATACCTTTCTGTGCCACTAAATGCGTGTACTGTGACTTTAATACATACGAGGGCATAGAAAAATTAATTGACTCTTACATAAATGCTCTCAATATAGAAATCCAGCTTTGGGGAACAAAATTACATAGGCCGCAGTTATCGACATTGTTTTTTGGAGGTGGCACCCCTTCATACTTAAATTTAGGTCAAATTACAGAGCTAATTGAATCCATATCTCAGGCCTTTCAAATTGAAAGTAATATGGAAACAACTCTCGAAGCAAACCCTGAAGACATAAGAGCTGAAAAGTTGGATGAATATCAAAGGAGTGGAATAAATAGGTTAAGCATTGGAGTCCAATCTTTGGACGATCGTCTTCTAAAAATGTTGGGTAGAAGGCATGATGCAAAATCAGCTATAAATGCCATAGAGAAAACTCTCGACTTTGGTTTTGAAAATGCTAGCATGGACTTAATGTATGGGCTTCCGACTCAGTCTCTACAAGATTGGAGAGAAACCCTAGACATCGCATTAAGCCTTGGGTTACCTCATCTATCAATATATTGCCTTGGACTGGAAAAGGGAACTCCTATGGCACAGTCAGTGAATTTAGGAGAATTACCCGAACCTGATCCAGATTTAGCAGCAGAAATGTATGAGTTAACGGTCAAAACATTGGATGGTTTCAAATACAGACATTATGAAATCTCTAACTGGGCCAAACCTGGCTTTGAAAGCCAGCACAACATTAACTACTGGAAAAATCAGTCTTTTCTTGGACTAGGACCAGGGGCACATTCGTATATTCCGGGTTTTAGATTTTCAAATATAAAGTCGCCCAGAGAATATATTTTACGTATGGAAAACAATCCCAATGACACAACTACCCCTAGAACTTTAAAGGACCCAGTTCAAGTTATTGATCAAGTGGAAAATATTTCTGAAACCACTGAAATATTAGATACTTTGATGATGGGCCTCCGGTTGGACACAGGCGTATCCGAAGTCGCCTATTTTAATAGGTTTGGTCATTCTTTAGATGAAAAATGGAATGACACAATAGTGACTGCAATTTCTGATGGGTTGATCAAATGGGAAAATGATAACAAAAGTGATTTGTCTAATAGGTATTTACAATTAACTCAAAAAGGCAAAATACTTAGTAATGAAGTTTTAGCAAGGTTTTTTGCTGTAGCCAAAAACTAGATGATCTTTGTGTAATCCTTAGATTCATCACAGAAGGCTACACTTCTGCTATTCTTGTGTTCTTATGTATATTATCGGAACTGCCGGACATGTGGATCACGGCAAATCATCTCTAGTTAAAGCCTTAACTGGCATTGATCCGGATCGCCTCCAAGAAGAGAAGGAGCGTGAACTTACGATTGATTTAGGATACGCATGGCTTGATCTTCCAGATCACAAAAGTGTAAGCATTGTTGACGTCCCTGGTCATGAAAAATTTATCAATAATATGTTGGCAGGTGTCGGATCAATTGACATGGCTCTAGTTGTAATCGCAGCTGACGAGTCGGTAATGCCTCAAACTCGCGAACATATAGCAATTCTAGAGCTACTGAAAATAAACATTGGGGCAATAGCTATAACCAAAATAGATCTCGTTGAAAAAGATATAGTGGATTTAGTTAAAGAAGATATTAAAGAAACGATAAAGGATTCTTTCTTGCAAAATGCTTCAGTGATCACTGTATCAACAAAAACGGGTGAGGGACTGAACGACCTAAAAGCTATTATCAATGAAAACTTATCTAATATCGTAACCCCTCGAGACATAAAACAACCGCGACTGTCTATAGATCGCACTTTTAGCATGGATGGATTTGGAACAATAGTTACAGGAAACTTAAGGGATGGGCCTTTAGTGGTTGGACAGCAAGTGGAAATAGTGAACTCAGGTAAGCGTTCGAGAATTCGAGGGTTACAAACACATGGTTCCAAAGTCGACGAAGCAATCCCAGGAACAAGAGTCGCAGTAAATTTATCTGGAATTACAGCCGACGACATTGATAGAGGAAATGTTCTTGCTCCTATTGGTATTTTATCTCCAACAAATGCTTTCGATATTCATTTAAAAGTTCTAGAAGATATACCCAATAACTTAAAACACAATATGTTTGTAAACGTGCATCTAGGAACTGCTCAACAGGTAGGTAAACTACGGCTACTCAACTGTGACGTGGCGGAACCCGGTCAAAAAGTGTGGGCCCAGATTAAACTTGATGCAGGATTTGTTACACGTAAAAATGATTATTGCATTATCCGGTCAAATCAGGTGACGTTAGGTGGAGGCATTGTAGTAGAGCCACATGCCAAGCGACATAAAAGAAACGATACCGTAACAATAGAGGCTTTAAATTTGAAACGAAATGGTTCTGCTGAAGATCTAATTCTTTTATCAACAGATAAACCAAATCCAGTCCAAATTAATTCTATAGTTAGGGAAACTCATCTAAGTGAAACAGATATTAACGAAAGTCTAGTGGAAATGATTAAATCAGAAACAATCGTACGGATTGAATTTAATCGAGCCATTTATTATCAATCTTTTGCAAAATGGAACGATCAAGTTGCGAACATTGAAAATGACTTGTCTAAGTATCACAAAATGTTTCCTGGTAAATTGGGAATCCCCAAGAATGAGCTCGTTAAGATATTAAATGTTCCACCCAAAACCACGGATATAGTGCTAAACACTGTTTCGAAATCAGGGGAGATCATCGTTGAAAACGATTACATACGACTTTCCTGCCATACCCCTAAATTATCAAGGAATGCAGAATCCGAGGCTGAATTATTTTTATCAATGTTGAAAGAGAAAAAGTATTCACCTTCAACCAATTCTGTGCCATCCACAGAAATAACTGAATACCTGACTGCAACAGGCAAAATAATCAGAATCAATGATCAACTTTTCTACGAGGCAAACACCTATGAAATTATGTTGAGTGAATTCGTGGGTTTTCTAAAAAAGCACGAACAGATTAATATTAGCCAAGTAAAGGAATTATTTAATATAAGCCGTAAGTATGCACTCGCTTTTGCCGAACATATGGATCAAAAACAAATCAGTAAACGTATGGGAGACATACGAATTTTGACAACAGTTAAAAGAGAAGTACAGTGAGCCTAGATTTAACTAGTGCTTCACGGCAAATACAGAACATGGCGCAGAATATCAGCGCTCGTGAGAGTGATCGCATAAAACGAATTGAAGCTGCAATATCCGCAGCCAAGAATTTTGACCTCAAGTCATATGAATCAGTTAGACGAAACCTTGCCGAATTAGGCCAAACAACAACTTTAATAGAGGACTCTCCTAGTAAAGCTTTTTCTTCCCCCAATCTACCTAAAAACCTAATAGTTGCTGCAGTTGATGGATCGCATATAGATGTGGACCGACATTTAGCTGCCCAGTGCTTTTTAATCAATATCGGTAGCTGCCTAATTAAGTATGGCGATGATTCATACGCCGAACTGCAAACAAAGCCGACTTTATATGCAACGGATGAAAACATGGTGATAAAGAGTGCCGATAATAGGACTCAAAGAATTCAGGGGTCTGTACTAGGGATAAAACGGCATATTGAAGAGTTAAAAGAGTTAGCGGGATTAATTAACCAAATACCAGCCGAAGTACCATGTTCTTTGTTCGTAGACGGCACTTTATTTCCAGTAGGAATGTCAATTTTCCCTCAATTTGTAAGAGACCAATTCTTTGATGAAATAAAAGAAACAATGAACTTATTATTCCAAGAATCCAATAACCGAAAAATGTCAGTGTCCGCATATATTAGTTATCCTGGCCATAGTGAAATAGTAGAAACATTAAGATTGCTAATTTGTGATGAGATAGCTGGGACAGGTATATGTAAAGGGTGTATCGAAGGAGTTAAGGATAGAGATATATTTTTCAAATTACTAGAACCCGGCCAAAGGTCTCCAGTGTTTGCACGAAATACAACTCTCGGGCACACTAACATCGCTACTGATATAGCCTTCTTTTACCTTAATGCTGGTAATGAAATAGTAAGAATAGAAATGCCGTACTGGTCTATTGAACACAATGATATTATTGAATTGGCTCATGGAACCTCTTTGGATCAATCGAAAAGAGGCCCAGGTTATCCAACGGTATTGGTAGAGGCCCATGAACAAGCAATAGTCACGACAGCTGATAGAGAATCTTTTGTCGAGTTGGTTGAATTATCGTTAAACTCTAATGGAATAACGACACCAACATCACAAAAAAACATTTCTAAAAGATTACGTAATATTTAAATGAATGCAAAGAAAAAAAACAAAGGTGGACTTTCTGACGGCATAATCGGGGAAGTGATAAGGGCTTCTAGTACTGAGTTTGAGACTCAATGTTATGAGCTTTACCAATTTCCCCCGTTAGGCTCTCTAGTAATATCAGATGATGAAAATCCGGTTTTCGGAATAGTTTCACATTCTGTGACTGAAAGTTTGGATCCGTCACGAACACCTCGACCAAGAGGTCCCGGATTAGAGAATGTTAAGGCTATATACGAAGAAAGCCCTCAGCTAAACAACCTTCTCACAAGTCGATTTACTGCGATCACTGTTGGTTATATGAAGGATCAATCGATAGTCATGAGATTGTCACCTGTGCCTCCACGAATATTATCTCTTACCCGAATTTGTACTGATTCGGAGTTAAATGAATTTTCATCAGATTTTGATTTTGTTTCTCGACTACTGAATTCCAGTTTTGCCTCCTCAGACGACGTATTGGCTGCTTTCCTGAATATAGCATCCAGCCTTAGAACTGACCCTGATCAATATCTTATAGACATTGGTAAAGAGATAGCTTCATTACTTCCGGGCCAAATGCGGAGAGTTAACTTGATTTTAAGGAACGCTTCAACATGAATTCTGACGAACAGTTTGAACAGCTCAAGAAAAACGTTAACACCGACGAAGGCTGGTCAGGAGTAATAGTAGGTGGATCTTTGTCAGATGGCCTAGAGGTTCGCTTGGCAGGAGGGTCATCTATAGAAGACGTTAAAGTAGGCAGACTTGTTACTATTGAAGGCAAATCACATAAGTTTTTTGGACAGGTATCTGATGTTATCTTGGAATCATCAGACAGGAACCTTAGCACTCATTCAGAAGAGATTTCTGAAGGAATAATGTCTGAAGTTGCTACTGGTACTGCTGCTTACGGCATGATTAAAGTACAACCTAAACTTTCGGTAGATACGACTGATATTCGCTCCAATCCTCAAGCGGCAAAAACAGTCCCTCCTCATTTCTCAAAGGTTACCGCCTCTACTCATGCTGACATTGAAATGATATTCGGAGAGGAAGCGCCAGGGAAATTCTGGATTGGTTCTCCCCTAGATATGGAAACAAAACTATGTTTAGACATTAATGAACTGACAAAAAGAAGCAATGGTGTGTTCGGGAAAAGCGGTACGGGAAAAACATTTTTAACTAGGTTATTGTTAGCAGGGATACTGCAAAGTGGAAAAGCAGCTAATCTAGTGTTTGACATGCACAGTGAATATGGATGGCAGGGTTATTCTGAAACAGAAAGCCATCAAGTAAAAGGGCTAAAACAATTATTCCCTTCAAAAGTAGCGATATTTTCATTAGATGAAGAACACTCGAAAAGGCGTGGTTTGACTCCGGATTACGTGGTTAAAATTGGATATAAGGAAGTGGAACCAGAGGATGTTGAAATCTTAAGAGAATCTTTGAACCTATCACCTCAGGCTGCTGATGCAGCACATTCACTATACAGACATTACGGGAAAAACTGGTTATTAGAATTTCTTGAGGTTTCTGGAACAGAAGCGTTCAATTCGTTAGCAACACAGCTAAACGTAAATCAAGGGGCTTTATCGACTCTTCACAGAAGGTTACGTGAGTTCAGGCGTTTCGAATTTATGGATACGACCTCTGTACACGATTCCGTTAACCAAATCCTAAGATATTTAGATCGCGGAATAAATGTCGTTTTGGAGTTCGGTAAATACGGCCGAGATACCGATGCATACATATTAGTTGCTAATCTTCTTACAAGGCGTATATACGACAGGTATGCTGAATATAAAGAAAGATCTTTATCTGGCATAGGTGATGAGCCAATGCCTTTGGTTATAACTATTGAAGAAGCTCATAAATACTTAACTCCAGAACTCGCAAATCAAACAATATTTGGAACTATAGCTCGGGAAATGCGTAAATATAATGTCACCATCCTCATAGTAGACCAAAGGCCCAGTCAAATCGATGAAGAAGTAATGAGTCAATTGGGAACAAAACTTGTTTGCTTATTAGACAATAATCGCGATGTTGATTCTGTTTTGTCTGGGGTGTCAGGGCAAAGAAAACTAAGAAGCGTTTTATCAAGCTTAGACTCTCGACAGCAGGCTCTGTTATTCGGTCATGCCTTGCCAATGCCTGTTGAGATAAGAGTTAGAGACTACGGTACTCCTGAATCATATAAAGCTTTAGGGTTTACAGACACTAAGAGTAAAAAGGGCAGATCTCAAATAGATCAAGATAAGTCCGACCTATTCGGATAATCAAAACCTACAAAAGGTATATTAATCATCATGCAACCCAAAATGATGTGTAATTTCCTGTATGACAATCTTCTTAACCTCTTCCCGCATTTGATCTTCATCTTCACAAAGTGATTCGATAGAACTTTGAAACAAGCATATCCTGTCGGGAAGAACTTCCCCATAATCATTACGTCCGGTCAAGGGCACTCCTTCATAGAGTCCTACCAAACAATCTTCATCGCCAAAAAACGTGCCTGCAATTTGGTCTTTTGAGGGTACTTCCTCTACAACTACATCCACATTTTCCAATCGATTTTGGAATTCTATTGGGATGTCAGTCAGGGCCTGTGTAACTAACAATTCAAATTCTGATCTCTTCATTTAAACACTCTACCTATAGCACTTCAATTGTGATAAATTGCACATATAGGGCACGCTATGTCTTTGATAATTAAACAATACTCGAAACTTACGACACAACCAATAAACTGGATACTTTTCGCTTTAAGTTTAGCATTAGTTCTTTATACCTTATACTTAATCTTTTTATACGTTCCAACTGATGCAAATCTTGGGATTTCCCAACGTATATTTTATATACATGTACCAATTGCCTGGCTAGGCATGATATCAATTATTGTTGTCGCAGTAGCATCGGCATTATACCTTTGGACCAAAAACAATAAATGGGATGACCTAGCGTACTCAACAGCGGAATATGGCATGATATTTGCAACCTTAATTATTGTTACTGGTGCTATATGGGCAAAACCAGTGTGGGGAGTTTGGTGGACCTGGGATTCGAAACTTACAACAACATTAATCTTATGGTTTATCTATGCTAGCTACTTGATACTTAGAGCATATGGACCAACAGGAATACAACAAGCACGATATGCAGCAATAATTGCACTTATTGGTGCTATAGATGCTCCAATAATCTATTTAGCGACTGAATGGTGGAGAACTGCACATCCAAGTTATGTAATTGGACCTCTGGAGGAATCTGGTGGCCTCGACACACAAATGCGAACCGCATTTTTGGTATCAATTATTACTTTTACGGTCTTTTATGCGTTCCTATTGTCTAATAGATATAAAATAAGAAGGTCGGAAACTGAACTAGATGAATTACACCAAGAGGTTTCAGCAATTGAAAAAATTTAGTTTAATATCAATATTCGTACTTTTGTGCTCGATGCCGTTTTTATTAGGAATTCAATCAATAAGCGCAAATAATTCAGTGGAAACAAGCTTCGAGCAATTCATATCGTATCCTCAGCAAGATATAGAAGAAGCATCTACAGATAATGACTCTGACAATAATTTAGGATACGTCTTTGCTGTCTTTGCGATTGTATGGGGCGTATTTTTTGCTTTTATGATACTTTTAATGCGAAAACAAACACGTATTAATGCGGAAATAGCGGGCCTAAAACAGTTACTGGAAAATAAGAAAAACCCTCAATAGGGTAAATAATATTTATAATGCCTGAAGATAAAATTTTCGAACCTGACATATCTGAAACTAATTTTGTGTCCACGAACAGAATTAAATTACTAATAGCCGGTTTAGCATTGCTGGGAGCATTATGCTACTTTGCTTTTATGGCATTTCAAGGAGCCACTGTCTATTACTATACTGTCGGAGAAGCCAAAGATATTAATCAATCTGATTCTGATCAGATGTTGAGGGTTAGCGGGAAACTAGTCCCAACTTCTTTCTCCAGAAATGATGGGTCAACTGAATCACATTTCGAACTAACCGACGGTGTATACACGATGGATGCAATCCATGACGGAATACTGCCAGATCTGTTTTTTAATGAACACTCAGAAATCATTTTGGAGGGCTCGTTTTCACAAGACAATGTATTTCATAGTGAAAATATAATTGTTAAGTGCCCCTCCAAATATGTGGCTATGGAAGAGGAAACGAATCAAAGCTAACCCAAGTTACAGCGACTTGAGAAACTCCTAAATTAAATTGCTAGGGAATCTAGTAGTTCTTGTGTTGACTTAGAACCCGAAATTTTGGTCATAGAATCGATTCTAGACTGGAAATCAGGTCTTGATGTGTCTTTATAAATTAAGCCCAACGGTATTCCCCCACGACTGAGCAAGTCTGTTGCAGCATTTATGTCGGAATCATCGTGATCATCAGGTATAGGCCAAGCTTGTGGCTCAATTCCTTTTTTAACACTACCTTTTAGCAATTCATAGGTGTCGTTATAAGTAGTACATGGCGACTGAACATGTACAATCGAAAATCCCGGATGTTCCATTGCATCAACAATTGTATTAGCGAGGTCTTTTACTTTAGATGACAGAGCTGACGCAACATATGACACTCCAAGCGTTAAATATAGTGACAGTGGGTGAGTCTTTTCCTCAATCTTCCCATACGGAGTAGAGCTAGTGATCATGCCAGTCTCCGAAGTCGGAGAGCTTTGACCTTTTGTAAGTCCATAAACACCATTATCCATAACCACTGCACAAACATTTAAATTGCGTCCTGCTTGTGGACCGATATGTTCTAAACCAATACTTAAAAAATCTCCATCGCCCGCCACAACTATAACATTAAGTTCTGGGCTGGCCATTTTCACGCCCATAGCTATTGGCAATGTTCTACCGTGAACTCCATGAATGCCAAATGGCTGATCTCCTTCAAGGAGATGAACCATGTTCCCTGAACAGCCGATACCGGCAACTACAACATTGTTTTCTATAGCTATTCCTGTTGCAGCATGCCTTTGTTGAATTGCCGATTCAAGAGCTCTTCTGACTCCAAAGTCTCCACAACCAGGGCACCACTTAAAATCATATTCCGGATTATTTGCACTCATAATTCTAGTTGTCCTTGTTTGTAACTTTCAATTTGTTGATTTACGCGTTCGACTAGGTCTTTTACCTTGAAGGGTAATCCAGTGTATTGAGTTATCGATATTGCTTTAACCCCCAAGGATCTTAGAATCATTGAGAATTGACCTTGATAATTAAGTTCAGGCACTAAAACAAGTTCTTTTTTCCTTAAAGTTTCGAGCATCTCAGGAGGTAGAGGATTTATAAACATCGTGTAAAGCCAAGCTATATCCACACCAGATTCAATCAACTTGTTATACGCTTCCCTAGTAGGGCCTTTAGTACCTCCCCATGGAACAAGCGCAATGGGCGAATCTATAGAATCAACTTCGAAATCGCCATCTTCTAAAGCTTTTATCTTATTCCATCGGCGATGAGTCATTTGAACATGACGGTCCGCAAGGTGTGTCGTGTCTCCAATCCCGTCGTGCTCGCTGCCATTTGCAACATAACTACCCGGGCCACCTGGTATCGGCATGGGCGATACATCTGAGTGATCATATCTTTGATATCCATTAGTGTTCTGATTAACTTCCCTGTTTTCCACAGGAACGTTAGAAAGATCTGGTTTACGCATATTTTGATTTCGCTCAGACAAAGCCATTTCACTCAGTAAAATAACTGGTCCTTGATATCGCTCCGCCCAATTCACTGCAGCCACTCCAGCATGAAAGCATTCTTCTACTGAACCTGGCGCAATAACCGGCAACCTAATATCACCATGAGCTGGAAACATAGTAGACATTAAATCGGATTGCTCAGTTTTTGTTGGTAATCCAGTAGCTGGGCCACCGCGCTGAACATCAACAACAACCAGTGGAATTTCAGCCATCCAGCCTAAACCTAGCCCCTCACTCATGAGCGAAAAACCTGGTCCGGCAGTAGCTGTCATCGCTTTTTTACCCGCAAAACCTGCTCCCACCAAGGCTGTTATAGCCTCTATTTCAGAACTCACTTGATAAACAAATTTGTCTGGAGCGGGAAGGTTTTTCTCCATCCATACTAAAATAGATGTAGCAGGGGATATAGGATAACCTGCATAAAAATTAACCCCAGCATGCATAGCTCCAAGGCATATAGCAACATTTCCATTCATTAATACTTGTTCATAATCGGGTGTCTGAGGAGGATTCAACTGGCCAATACTAATTCCTCTCTGCTTAACCTCGGTTCTACCCAGGCCCATAGCTTTTATATTGGATTCAATAATCTCTTCATCGTTCGGCCGGCCACGAGTAAATTTCTTTGTGACAAATTCGTCAAGAATATCTTGTTTCATTGCTACAAGTTCTGCTAATGCCCCTATCACCACCATATTGGCAGCTCTAGTGTTCCCTGTAGATTTAGCGAGTTCATCAAAGTCAATACCTATAGCATTAGCCTGGTCTGGAAGTTCAAATTCAGCACTGTTGTAAACGATTACACCGTCATTGCTTACAGAGTCATTGTGATTAGAGTATGCCTGTTCATTAAAGCAAACTAAAACATCGAGTTCATCTCCAGAACTGAGGACCGGATTAACTGAAATACGGGTTTGTGTCCATGTAGGTCCACCGAGAATTTGTGAAGGGAAAGTTGCGAACGTCTGCGCGTTATACCCAGTCTGTGTAGCAGCCTGAGCTAATCCCTCAGCAGAGGTAACAACTCCTTGCCCGCCTTCTCCAGCAAAGCGAACAATTAAATCGTCTTTATCCAACAATCATTCCTATAAAGCATCTACCAAACAAACAAAAAAGATTTGTTACATAGATATGTTTAAAAAGTGTCACTCCAAAGTATCAGTTCAAAATCTCAAATGTCAATGACTAAATAAAATCATTTTAACCTTGTATTTACCGCACTACACAGGCGTTAATGACGCTAATTACAGTGTATATTCGGCTTTCGAATTTTATTTGACTTTATATTTGAATTCCGAATAACTAGTCGTGGATAACATAGCTAAAAGCGATTGAACAAACAATCAGAAACACTACATCAAACGCAGCAATAATAGGTAGCCACATAGATACATCCGACCAAGCCCCACCTGTCAACGCTGGAGTGGATGCCTCAATTGATGCAATTAATACAGGAACAATAACTGGTAAAAACAAAAGTGGAAGCATGACTTCTCTGGCTCTCGTTTTCATAGCCATCGCTGAAAACAGTGTTCCGACGGCTGAAATGCCTAAGGTGGAAAGTAACGCTATTGGAATAAACTCAGGCGATAATATCGGCAGATTGTAAATAGCAGCAAAAATTGGAAAGGTTATTATCTCTACGACCAACATAAAGGTAAAGGTTGATAGTACTTTGCCAAAATAAATCACATCTCGGCTTACAGGAGTCAACAAAAGTCCATTTAAGGCTTCGTTCTCTCTTTCGATAGCAAAAGTGCGAGTAAAACCTAAAACCCCGCCAAAAATAAATGCGATCCATAAAATACCTGGGGCAAACACTCCAACGTTTTTGGGATTTGGACTAATCCCAAAATTAAACACAACAATTACCAATAAAGAAAACACTAAAACAGATATCAGGGTGTCTCGAGATCTAATTTCATACATTACGTCTTTCCAAAAGATAGCTAAACATGGGTTGAGTTTTATCCAGCTAATAATTAAGTTCATGCCTTAACCTCTTTGAACTGGTCTGAGTACTCAAAGTATTTTTCTGTAAGCTCTTTAATGTTGACTAATTTGGTGACCTGCTCGTATCCAACCTTTCCATTGGATAAGATTGCAACTCTATCCCCCAAATTTACAGCTTGATCGAGACTATGAGTCACGAGTAATACTGCACATTTCGAATTTTTGAGATCGTTAATGATTTCTCTTAGCAAGCCAACTGCCGATTGATCTAATCCACTTTCAGGCTCATCCATCAACAACAATTTAGGACTACTTAAAAGAGCTCGGGCAATAGCCACCCGCTTTTGCATTCCATGTGACATATTGCCGACTTTTCGATCTAAGATTCTAGAAATTCCTAATTTATCAGCTGTTTCTAATATGCGATTGTTGAGACTCCCGATACGAAACATACGGCCAAAAAACGTTAGATTCTCTAAACCGCTCATACCAGAATAAAGCATGGGTGAATGTCCTACTAAACCTATGTAACTTCTTATCTGATTCGGTTGTTTTTCCATAGACTGACCGCATATATTTACTGTTCCTCGATCAGGCTTGGTAAGGGTAGATATGATGTTAATTAGTGTTGTCTTCCCAGACCCATTAGACCCTAAAACAGACAAAACTTCCCCTGCTTCAATACTTAGATTTAGATCATTAAGAACTCGAGTACGACCAAAGGACTTAGTTAGCCCAGACACTTCCAGAGAGGTTTTGTTTTGTTGCTCAATTTGCACTAAATTGGTCTTTAATTTGTCACTCATTAAAACTAATACTGTAGTATAAGGCGTAAGTATAAACAACGGGTTGCAAGAGAATAAGCACTAAAGCTTATTCAAATCGGGAGTTGCTATATGGCAAGTATAGAAGAACTGAAATCAAAATATTTGAATATAAACAAAGAATTTGAAGATTTTGACTCAGTTAAAGAGGTTGATGACATAAAAAAATCGGTACTGTTATGTTTCGACAATTCATTAAGTAAGCTAAGCTCAGAAGTTGAGATCGAATCTGATGAATTCACAGCTGTTTGTCCTTGGACTAATTTACCTGATTATGGGAACTTAAAAATTATTTATTTACCGAAAGATCATCTAATAGAACTCAAATCTCTGAAATATTACTTAACTCAATATCGTAATGTGGGAATTGTTCAAGAATATGCAGCCGATCGAATACTGAATGACCTTGTTAGTGTATGTAAACCCGAACAAATGACAATAATACTGAAATATAAAATTCGCGGAGGACTGCTCACTACTGTAAAGTCGAGTTACACTCAACCGTGACTGGGTTTGGAGTAAGTTTATTATCAGGCGGACTTGACTCGACCATCGTAACTTCTTATGCAACCAGAGAAGTCGAATGTTTAAATGCGATAACCTTCGAATATGGACAAACCCATGTTAGAGAAATTGACTGTGCAAAAAACATCGCATCGGTCTTGAAAATTAACCATAAGGTTATTGATATATCATTTGTGCAAAACCTGTCCTGGTACTCTTCCCTGACCAATCCTAATGAATTCAAAACGCCAACTAAAAGACCTGAAACAGAAATAAGTGAAAATATACCCATCACTTACGTTCCGCTCCGGAATACAATATTTCTATCTTTAGGTGCCGCTGCATTGGAAAGCGAAGTTTTAAACGCTATTGAAAACAAGCAAATAGACGCATCGACTATATCTGCAAAGCTATTTATGGCGCCGAATGCCATAGATTACAGTGGCTATCCGGATTGTCGACCAGAATTTTTTGATTCTGCAATAAACACCATAAACTTAGGAAGTAAACTGTCTACTGAATACAATGTAAATATCGAAATTGTCACGCCGATAATTCAAAAAACGAAAGCAGAAATAATACAGTGGGGAATGAAACTGAATTCCCCCATTGAATTAACTTGGAGTTGTTATGGTGCAGGTAACACACCATGTAACCATTGTGATTCTTGTATTTTAAGAGCTCGAGGATTTGCTGAATTAGGTATCCAAGATCCAACTTTAGGTGACATGAAAAATGACATTAAATAAAACCTCATCAAAGGAACTAGTAGATTCGAATATAGTTAAATTAAGCAAATTAGATTCCGGAAAACCAGAAATATTTGTATCTATTCAAGGGGAAGGTGTTTTTGCAGGTACACCGTGTGTCTTCATAAGATTGGCATCATGTAACCTGAGCTGCAGTTGGTGTGATACCAAATACACCTGGGACTGGAAAAATTACGAATATGCTAACCATGTAATGACCTTACATAATGATGATATTTACTCAATGATTGACGAATATAATCTCAAACATGTCGTGATTACCGGAGGTGAGCCACTATTACAACAACAAGCTCTTTTGCCTCTTATTACCGTATTATCCAAAAATAGTTATACCATTGAGATTGAATCCAACGGCACGATAGAACCAATAATGCCCATTTTTAACTTGGTTAATCAATGGAATATATCGCCAAAATTAAGTAATTCAGGAAATTCACAAGATAAAAATCCAGAATTAGGAATACTCGCTAAATATAAATCTCATCCTAATGCCTATTTGAAGTTTGTGATCGTTGAACAGGAAGATGTGTCTGAAGCACTCAGTCTAGCAAAATCCGTGAGTTTTCCAAGTAATCGGTTAATACTGATGCCCGAGGGCATTATAGGCTCAGATTTAATTGCTAGAAGTACTTGGCTCAGCGATTACTGTATAAAAAATGGTTTGCGATATTCATCTCGTTTACATGTTTTACTTTGGCAAGGTGTTAGAGGAAAATAAATAGTATTATTATTCAACGACAATTTATGTCCAAATATTAATCCAGGAGGCAAGGATTTTGAAATTTGCACGATACGAAATTAATGGAACAGTACAATATGGAACGGTAGCTGGAGATATGGTTACTAGAATTACTGGAGAGCCCTGGGGAGGCTATGAGGTTTCTTCTGATACCGAATCTATCTCATCAGTAAAAATATTAGCTCCTACACTCCCATCGAAAATGATTGCGATTGGACTCAATTATAAGAGTCACCTCGGTGATAAAACTGCACCATCAGTTCCTGAACCATTTATTAAAACTCCGTCTTGTGTTGTTGGCCCAAACGATTGTATTGTCCTACCTGCAGACTCAACCATCGTTCAAGAGGAAGCTGAATTAGCGATAATATTTGGAAAAACGTGCCGAAATGCCACAAAAGAAAATGCTCTTGATTATGTATTCGGATACACATGTGCTAATGACGTTAGCGAAAGAGATTGGCAGAAAAATGACCTTCAGTGGACTAGAGCTAAATCATCTGACACATTCGGCCCAATTGGGCCATTTATAGTAACTGGACTAGACCCATCTAATTTAGCTATCAGCGCGAGATTAAATGGGGAAACAGTACAATCAAGTAATACATCGGATTTATTGTTTGATGTGCCTTCAATAATTGAATGGGTTAGTAAATTTATCACAATGGAACCTGGCGATTTAATTTTGACAGGAACGCCTGGGACCACTGCCACATTAAATGATGGAGATACTATAGAAATTGAGGTTGAGGGAATCGGAGTGCTATCTAATTGTGTGAAAACACAATAAATTACCTTAGAAAATTTGCTCCAGTCTCAAAAACAGCAAGTCACTACCATCACCAATAGACCAATAGTAAATAAGATACGCGCCTGCGCCCACCATCGCTAAATTTCCTATTGGTTCAACTAATGGAAAAACTTTTCGCAATATTTTCCTCACCAGCTCTTTGAAGAAAACGGCTCCCAGAGCAACTGCAATCATAACTACACCCATTCCAACTCCATAGCTAAGTGAGCTAATTATTGTCTCCAATACACCATAAGTTGTAACCGATTTACCTGTTACTATGCCGACTGCAGCTAGGAATATGGGTAGCGCACAACTGACAGACGCGACTGCATAACCGATCCCAAACAGGAAAACGTTTCTAATCCCTTTACCCTGTCCTAGGTTAACTCTGCTTGCAGCAATAAACCCTAGTTTCTTTTTAAATACAATCAAGGAAATTCCAAACGCAGTAATAGTTATGCCGACAATTAAACCAGCCAACGGTAAATACTGGCCTATCACAGATCCTCCAGCTGCCACAATTAGGCCCACAACTCCAAAAACAATGATGAATCCAACGGTAGTAACCAAGCCAACCAGAATAGCTCTAAAGCTATCCACTAATAGATTGTTTCTATTCGAATCCCCAGATAATTGATACCCGACATAAGCTGGAAACATTGCTGCTCCGCATGGATTAAAAGCAGCAACCATGCCAGCAGAGAAAGCAAACAGCAAAGGCACATCGATCATCAAAGTACTCCAAAACAACTTGTTACATTCATTTTATTAAAGTATTAAATTAATTTCTTTATGGGTTAACTTAGAATTGCATGTTAAATGACTTCGGTTTAGTATTACTCTAAATGTGATAATAATCTGATGACCATTGGGAATATACTTAATTTCCCCAAACTATATACCTCATCAGCACAGAAGAAATATTATGACTCAAATTCAAGACAAAGCAAGCAAAGACAGGGTAATTCCAATTCTTCCTGAGGAACTGGAAGAATTTGAAAATGAAGTAAAGAGATTTCAAGCCGGTGAATGGGATACTGAGCATGAATTTATGGCTTTTAGACTTCGTCAAGGAGTCTATGGACAACGTCAAGCAGATGTTCAGATGGTTAGAGTTAAAGCACCTTTTGGTGGATTGACCGCTGACCAACTAGATGCATTATCTATATTTGCAGATAGATATACACCGCTTCGAAAAGGACATATTACGACTAGAGAAAATATCCAGTTTCACCACGTTAAACTTGAAGACGCAGCTGCAGGGTTGCATATTTTAGCTGAAGTCGGCCTAAGCACCAGAGAAGCCTGTGGCAACACAGTCAGAAATGTTACAGGTTGTCCAATGGCAGGTGTATGCGGTGATGAACCATTCGATGTGACCCCTTACGCCGCGGCATACGCACGTTATTTCGTCAGGCATCCTTTTACTCAATCGATGCCACGAAAAATTAAATCAGCTTTCTCTGGATGTGAAAGTGACTGTGCGATCACTCCGATTCATGATGTAGGCTTTGTTCCTAAAATCAAAGATGGGGTAAAAGGATTCAAAATGTTTATGGGAGGAGGCACATCAATTATGCCTCGCCTCGCACCCACCCTATACGAATTTGTAAGCGAAAATGAATATTTAAAAGTTACAGAAGCTGCCCTTAGAGTGTTCCATAAGTCCAACGAATTAAGACGCAATCGTATGAAGGCTAGGGTGAAGTTTCTAATCGACCGAATCGGAATTGATGACTTTAGAGATTTAGTTGAAAAAGAGATGAAAGGTGATTGGGCAAAAAAATCGTTTGATCCAAAGAATCTACTTTTTATCGAAGATGAACTATTAGATGCTCCTAAACAAGATGCGGATTTCAAGCAACCTGCTTCATCAGATCCAAAATTCGAGCAATGGTGTGACTCTAACGTAGAGACTCAAAAACAGGCGGGATATCACACTGCTACAGTTAAGGTAAAACTTGGCGATCTAGATGTGCGGCAATTCCAAAGCCTGGCTGATTTATCAAGAAGATTTGCTGGAGGTAGGTGTCGGATTACCCATCAGCAAAACCTAACTTTTAGATGGGTTCCAAAAAATGCACTGTATGAATTATGGAGTGAACTGGAAAAGATTGGATTAGGCGATAGTGGTGTTCATCAAATAAGCGATGTAGTCTCATGCCCTGGGACCGATAGCTGCAAACTAGGAATAACGTCCTCAATGGGCCTTGCACGAGCGCTTGAAAGCATAATTGAAGAACTAAACATTGATGACCCGTTGGTTAAAAAGATGCATGTCAAAATGAGCGGCTGTCCAAATGGATGTGGTCAACATCATATAGCTGATATCGGGTTTCATGGAGCAGCGGCTAAAGCGCCTGGAGGACAAGTACCTGCATATGAATTATTCTTAGGTGGAAGTTATGCGGCTAATGATGCTCGTTTTGGAATTAGAGTTAAAGCCAAAATACCTGCTAAGAATGCTCCAGATGCTTTGAAGAAAATAATTCAAACGTATATGTCAGAAAGAGCTGAAAATGAAGAATTCAAGGATTTTGCTGTTAGGTTTGGATCAGAAAAGTTTGAGAAGGTTGTTGAAGAATATAAAGATGTGGGCGAATTAAATCGCGACACTTTACCTAAATATATGGATTGGGATAAAACAATTAAATACGTTCTAGAAAGAGGTGAGGGAGAGTGCATGGTCTAGATCCAGTTAAGGTTAATTGTTTGCGTTTGCAGCTTACGGATGTAATTGCTATTTCAGTAAAATAGGTTTGCCCACTCTCAAAATACTTAATTCTTAGCCTTGCTATGCTGTAAATTCCGTTCCTGTAAATAAACTGAATAAAATATTTAATGTTATTGAAATTAAAATGAAAGTGAGGATAGTGATTTGAACGTAGATACCGCGATTTGCAGAATATTGAAGGCAGAAGGAATTGATTGGATAGCAGCTTTTCCCCATCAATCCATCATAGACGTTGCTGCTAAAGAGGGAATCAAGCCAGTAATTGTTAGACAAGAACGCGCTGGCGTGAATATGGCGGACGCCCTAAGTCGTGTTACCAACGGTAAAACTATCGGTGTATTCACAATGCAGTATGGTCCAGGTGCAGAAAATGCCTTTAGTGGAGTTGCTCAAGCCTATGCAGACTCTGTGCCGATTCTGTTACTTCCAGGAGGAAATCCCCAAGATCGAGTTGGAGTTCACCCAAACTTCGATTCTCTAGACCATTACAAAGGGATCACAAAATGGGCATCATACATTATGTCAGCAGACCGAACTGTTGACGTTATGAGGTCTGCTTTTAGTAATTTGAGAAATGGTAGGCCAGGTCCTGTACTAGTCGAAATACCTGTAGACGTGGCTACGCATGAAGTAAAAAACTTTAACTATACACCTGTAAAGCAAACCCGGTCCGAGGCTGACCCTCAAGATGTGTCCGATATAGTTGGGGCTATTGAAGCATCAACCAACCCAGTAATCACCGCTGGACAAGGGATAATGTACTCAGACGCTTCATCAGAGCTAATCGAACTGGCCGAATTAACAGGTATACCAGTAGTAACCACGCTAGCTGGGAAAAGTGGCTTCCCTGAAAATCATCCACTATCTTTAGGCTGTGCTGCTAGAACCGCTACTGGCATGGCAGCCCACTTTTTAAACGAAACTGACATGATGATTGGTATAGGCACGAGTTTCACTAAGTCTATATTTGGCTCTCCCGTTCCAGATCAAGCAGGAATCATACAAATAACCAACCATAGCGAGGACCTCCATAAGGATTATTCAATAAATTATGGGGCAGTCGGAGACGCAAAGCTTGTTATTAAACAAATTATCCATGAATTAAAAAATAGAAATGTTAAACCTAGGCAAGGAACCGCTGAGCAGATAGAAGAGCAAAGAAAACAATGGATGAAGCAATGGGAGCCTAGGTTGTCTTCGAATGAAATCCCAATAAGCCCTTATAGGGTATTCAGAGAGATTGAAAAAACTGTTGATGTATCAAACACAATAGTGACACACGACTCTGGCTATCCAAGAGATCAACTTGTGCCATTCTGGAAACCTGTTGAACAACACGGCTATATTGGTTGGGGTAAATCCACTCAATTAGGCTATGGCCTCGGACTAGCAATAGGAGCTAAGCTTGCCAAACCAGAAAAGACAGTAATTAATTTTATGGGAGATGCAGCATTTGGAATGGCTGGTCTGGATATAGAGACTGCTACTCGCAACAAGATTGGTATTACTACCATTGTTTTACATAATGGAGTGATGACTGGATATGCAGCTAACTATATGCCAGTTGCAGCAGACACATATGGAAGTAATCAGCTAGAGGGCGACTATGCTACTGTGGCAAAAGGATTGGGAGCGCACGGAGAAAGAATTGAAAAAATCGAGGACATTTCTGCAGGAATGGAACGCGCTTTAGCAGCAAATAAAAATGGCCAACCTGCACTCTTAGAAATTATGACCAAGGAAGAGCCAGAGGTATCTAAATACTGGTAAATCATAAATTTTAAGGAATATTAATAACAATGAAAATCACTAGCTTTTTAATTTTAGTAGTGTTGTCAGTCCTAATCACAGCATGTGGAACAACTGAAGTTACAAATAACGAAACAAGCGCCAACGTGGAAGAATCTGACATCGAAGTGGTAACCTCTGAACCAATAGAAGACTCTGTTCCTGCAACACCAATACCCGAGGATACGCCTGTTCCTGAGAATACTCCTACGCCGATACCGCCTACCGCAATACCTGCAACTCCTACTTTGGAGCCAGTAGAGGAAATTGCCGAGCCAGTAGAGGAAATTGTCGAGACAGATATTTCCGATGATACTACTGATAATACTGATGCTGATACGTCCACCTCATCTCCGATGGAAATAAATGAATGCTCTGATATTCCTGATATGACTCAAAGAAGCATGTGTGAAATGGCAGAAAAGATGGGAATGAGCATGGAAGACATGATGGAAATGGCAGAAGAGATGGGCATGTTAGATGACATGGATACGGGTACGGATGATGTGATGACTATGGATATTGCAGATATGGAGGGAATGGGCGGCATTAACCCATGCCTTGAAGTAGAGGAGGAATATAGATCCCGATGTGAAGAGTCAATTAGAAGAGAGGTTAAGCAAAATACTGAAGGAGAGAATCAGGAATCAGACGGATATTATATAGACGGGGACTTTGACCCCAATGATTTACCTAAAGTAGCTAAGGCTAATTTTGTGGAACTCGACAAAATAGGACGAACTTCGAAACTTCGATCCGGTGTTGGTCATGATTATGCATTTAATACATCTGAATATGACCCTACTGGAGCAAGCTGCAGAAGCATGAAGCACTATATGATTCCTATCGGAGTGCCACTAGAAAATGCTTTATATTCGATAACTCCACACACATTTGAGTGGATGTCGATAAAATTCTTTTCTCCGGTAGATGGAGTTGTGCAAGATGTAGTATATAGTTATAACTCCTACGGTCCTGAGGCTCAATTCACTATAAGTTCTGATGACCATGCTGGATATTACTTCAATTTCTACCATGTAAATCTTGATCCAAGCTTAGTATTAGGAACTAAAGTAACGGCCGGTCAATATATAGGACATTTAGGTAGCGAGGAAGCTTGGGTAGAAATCGGTGTTGAGGTTAGGGTAAATTCAAGGGAATCGCATTTGGTATCTTTTATACAAATAGCTACAGATGAAGTTCTATCAGAATATCAATCCCGTGGACTAAATTCGTCGGCAGATGTAATAGTCACCAAAGAAGATAGAGATGCTAAGCCGCTGGTATGTGACAGGAACTCAGAGGCTGGGTGGTTTGAAGGTGGAGGCAGCTATAAGCCAACCGAATCATTTATGATATGGCAATTTGAGAGCGATGAAAACTGGTTCTTTTTTGACTAAAGCGTTAAATTATCGCTCCAAGGTTTTCCAAAGATGCTATTTTCTTAGATGAATAGCCAAGCTGATTTAATATTTCTTTAGAATGCTCTCCAAAATCAGGGGCTGAACTAATATCGGTAACCCTACTCGAATCAAAAATAAAAGGGGTACCCATATGCTTGACAGCACCAACAAAAGTCTGTGATTCAACACTTACTCCAGTCTTAATTGCATGAATATCTGAATGGATATTGATCGTATGGGAGGATGCTGAGCACTCAACTTCAACAGATGTTAGAGCATTTAAGACTTCATCTGTTTTAAGTTCGGCAATCACGTTTTCGAACTCCTTCCCAATTATCTTGTCATTTGTCTCTCTAAGTTTAAAATCGGTATATCTCAGAGAAATTGTATCCAATCCTAAAGCCACACATGCACGTTTGAAGCTGTTATCATCCCGACAAGATAGAAAAATATGTCCATCTTGTGTCTTATACAGACGATATGTCGCGCAGGGGCCCTCCATCCCAACAGGACCGTCGGTCGAAATTCGATCAAAAAACTTCTGGAATTCGCCAGCCTGAATAGCTACAGCACCATGCAGTAGAGATGTTTCAATAAGTTGGCCGAGTCCCGTTTTATTCTTTTCAACAAGAGCTGAAATAACACCAAAACTTGCCAACATTGCAGATGCATAATCCGCCATCGCTAACTTTAAGAAAACTGGATCACTCAAACGTCCAGATTGCTCTATCATTGCTCCTGACATTGCCTGAATTAAAGGATCAAATGCAGCTTTGTCCTTCATTGGACCTAACGAGCCGAAACCGGTCAAGGACAAGTATATTAAACTAGGGTTTATTCTTGTTAGGCTTTGATAGTCGACATTCAGAACCTTGGAAACTCCAGGACGATAGTTTTCCATAACTACATCTGCTTGTTTTACTAAATCGTGAAACACAGATTTGCCCTGTTGTACTTTTAAATCGATTACAATTCCACGTTTGCCATGATTCCACGTTTGAAAAGAACCACCTAAGGCTCGAAAACCGTCACCTACAGGGGACTCAACTTTGATTACATCAGCCCCAAGTCGAGCCAGAATACTCGCCGCATATGATCCAGAAATGTAGCCAGTCAAATCTATTATTTTTACGCTTTTTAAGGGTCCACTTTTTTTAAAATCAGGCGGATTTTCTGATCCACTGTTGGGGCTAATAAACCTCTCTTCAATCGTAGAAGCATTCTCTTTAAAGGTCGTCTTGATTGGCTGGTTGCCAATCCTTCCAGGGGTGCGTTGAAATTTTAATGGTAATCCAATTTGCTTTTTGTTGTTTGAGTTTGAGTCAAATAAACAGTTAGCTACAATTTGGGGATGATCTACAAATGCCTTTTTGGTCGAAGCTATTATGCTAGGCACATCGTATTGCTCAAATTGTTTCAGCCAATGTTCAGAATCCCTCGTTATAATCACATCTTGAATCATCTTTATTAAAACATCGCGATTATCAAGTTTTAGGTTCCATGGAGCGCCATCAAACTGCGGATCACTTGCCCAATCTAATCTATCGAGAGCAATACAAAGTTTGTTCCAAAATGTTTCGTTACCACATGCAATAAATATCCATTCATTATCGGAGCACTGGTAAAGTCTATAAACAGGATTTGCGCCTTTTTGATCTTTTGCATATCTTATCCACGGAGTGACATTCGGTGATAAAACCATAGAACCACTAAACATAGCTATAGCTGAATCGTACAAAGATATATTTAATTTAAGACCCAAGTTATGTTTATTTCGTGACCAAAGCGCGGCTCCTATCCCATTTACACTAAGAAATGCAGCACCATAGGTGGCTACCGGCAGATGAATAAAAACTGGAGGTTGCTCCCAGCCTCCTTGATCTCCATATAAACCAACGTGATTGGATACAACACCCTCACCACCAGGATGCTTTGCAAGTGGCCCAGTTTCACCGAATGGAGATATTAGGCAATAAACCACATTACTTTGTTTTAGTGTCATTAAGTCGAGTTCAATGGTTTGATTGGTTTTTAAACTTGGCCGGTATGTGTTAATTACAACATCTGAGCTGTAGGCCAGGTTCAATATGTTTTCCATATCTTCATTAGATTTAAGGTCAGCGTCAATATAACGCTTGCCTCTATTCCAAAGATTAAACATCGGTTCGCTATAATCAATCTCAGAAAACCCTAGATTAATCCTCGTTACATCTGCGCCCAGATCTGACATCATCATACTGGCATATGAGCCAGCTAGATCAGAATCCAAATCTAACACTTTTAATCCTACATATGGCCCTGAATTTGACATAAAAACCCTAGGTTGTGAGCTTATAACAGTTCCTTGTTGATTCGCAAAAGTGTTCTAAATAAATATAAAGTCGATTTCTCACAAAAGATATAGAATTGCTAAAAAGATGGTATTTACTATAATAATTTTATGACTACAGCCTACATATTAATGGCCTTTTTTTCCATCTGGATCAGTATAGAAGTCTTGTTCTATACCTCTGTACGCGTAACAATATCTGAGACATCTCAAGCAGATTACAATCGTTTCATTTGGCCCGTTAGAAGTTTTGCACTAATTTTACTCATAGCCTCTTTCGTCACTATAAATGTAGTAGATAATTTCGATTTTAATGATCTAGTTTTTATTTGCACTTTTTGAGGAAATTCAATTGAGTGAAAATATAAAAAAAACTAATCTAGCTGTTATTTTGGTGCTGATTTCTGCGGGAGCTTTGATTCTAATAGAAAGAGGCGGGAATTTTAGTCTTGGACTTTTTCTTATACCAATCAGCGACCATTTAAATCTTGGAAGAGAAGTTTTCAGCTTTGGTATTGCTTTACAAGTATTACTTAGCGGATTGGGCGCTCCTATTTTCGGAGGACTAGCTGACAGGTACGGGCCAGCAAAAGCACTGGCAGCTGGAGTTGCACTCCAGTTAATCAGCCAGTTTTGGTTAGTGAATGTTTCAAGTGCACTTGATTTAGTTGGTTCATTATCATTGAGTGGTTTTGGAGCTGCAGGGTTCGTTGGTATAACAATGACGGTGGTCGGTAGAAATGTAAGTCCTCGGAATAAATCATTATTTTTTGGAATAGTGATGGCTGCCGGAGGACTTGGTCAATTTATTATAGTCCCTTCTATTAATGCTCTTATCCTGAATTACGGTTGGCTAACGGCTCTGTATGGGCTACTGATCTTGAGTGCTTTTCTGTTTATATTTTCTTATTTGATAAGTTTCTCAAAAATTAATGATCAACAAACAAGTGAATTTAAACAGACCGTTAGAGAAGCGCTGTCTGAGGCACTTAAAAACAAGAATTTTAATCTATTAACACTTGGTTTTTTTGTGTGTGGTTTTCAAGTGACTTTTATTGCAACACACTTTCCGGCGTATCTTGACGATGAAGGATTAAAATCATTAGCAGGGTGGTCTTTGGCTCTAATCGGTCTTTTCAACATTGTTGGTACATTAATGTATGGCTTTTTGGGTGATCGTATGTCCAAAAAAAACCTGCTGGTCAGTATTTACTTTTTTAGGTCGCTTGTATTTTTGGTGTTTATTTTTGCTCCCAAAAATGAATTTACAGTGTTGTTATTCGCTGGTGTTCTTGGACTTTTATGGCTATCGACTGTGCCTTTAACCACTGGTGTTATTGCTGATATTTTCGGCCAGTCTTATACCTCTATGTTGTTCGGAATCACTTTACTTTCGCATAACATAGGCTCTTTTTTGGGGTCTTGGTTGGGGGGAAGGATTTTTGATCAATACCAAACCTATGACGCAATGTGGCTAGCTTGTGTTGTGCTCGGTCTGGTTTCAGCATTAATACATTTTCCGATTAGCAGCGCAGCTATCCAAAGGGTCAAATCTATTTCATACAGAAGCTAAATAGTCTTGTACTCTTCCTCGGGTGTAACTTTTATATCCAACACCGGCTTAGCTTTCTTAATTAATTTTAAAGAGTCATATCCCAAATTTGTAAGCTGAAGAGTTTTACCTGTTTTGTTGTATTTAGGCATTTGAGAATTAATTGCTTCTAGTGCAGAAGAATCAGCCAGTTTTGCATTACTACAATCAATAATTACGTTTGTCTCATCAAATCTATCGGGCAATATGATATTTTTGAATTTCCAGACAGTGCCAAAAAACAAGACTCCATTAAGGAAATGAGATTTGCTTCCATCTTGATTATGTATTGTTTTTATTTCTATTTGTTGACTAGATTTCCAAGCATGAACTAAACATGATACTAATACTCCAATGACAACAGCGATAGCTAAGTCCTGGGCTACCGTTACACCAGTAACTAGTATTATTACGAAAGCATCTAATTTAGGTATTCTGGTCAACAGTTTAAGTGACGGCCATGCGAAAGTCCCAATAACGACCATCATCATAATTCCTGTAAGCGCAGCTAAAGGTATCATTTCTATCAAAGTTGAAAAAAATAAAATAAATCCTAGAAGGAAAATCGCTGCTGATATACCTGACAATCTTCCACGTCCTCCTGATTCCATGTTTATCATTGTCTGCCCAATCATTGCACATCCACCCATAGATTTAAAAAATCCGCAAACAAAATTTGCTATTCCCTGTCCGACGCATTCTTGATTTGGATTTCCTTTAGTGTCAGTTATTTCATCTACTAAAGTCAGAGTTAATAAGCTTTCAATTATCCCGATTCCAGCGATTGTTAATGAAAATGGAAGCACAATAAATAATGTGGATAAATTTAAGGGTACCGAGGGAATATGAAACACAGGAAACCCGCCAGACACGCTTGCTAAATCACCCACGTTTCGTGTATCTAAATTTAAAACTAAAGCTACACCAGATATTAATATGATCGACGCTAATGGAGCTGGTATAACTTTTCCGACTTTAGGCACTTTTGGTAACAACCAGATTATTAACATTGTTAACACCGTCAGCCCAATCATTATTAATAAATTTGAACCTTCCATCCAGCCTCCGCTGAATATCACATCGATAGCACTATGACCTTTGTCTGGATCGATATCTTTCGATGAACTCTCGTGGGAAAATATTTTAAACTGACCCAGCTGTGCTAAAAATATGACTATAGCTAGGCCATTAACGAAACCAAGCATTACGGTGTATGGAACTAGTTTTATGAATTTACCTAATTTAAATAATCCTGTTGCAATCTGAATGAGTCCAGTTACTACCAGTGCGGCAAACAAGTATTCAGCACCATGAATCACTACTAATCCAACCATTGCTACTGCCGTGGCTCCTGTAGCACCCGATATCATTCCGCTTCTGCCACCAACAGTTGATGTTATTAACCCTAAGAAAAACGCGGCGTAAAGACCAGCAATTGGCGCTATCTGAGCTACAAAAGCGAATGCAATGGCCTCAGGTACAAGTGCGAGAGCCACAGTCAAGCCGGACAGAATGTCAGCTTTTGGATTATTAGTTAGATTATAATTTTCAAAAAATGAAAATGACTTGATCTTGGGAGGAGATAACAATTAGACAGTTTAACCTTATAGTTTTTACATAGCACCAATTAGTACTATTACTATTCGGGCCTATCTATTTAAATGGTATTAGTTTGTGAAGTAAATAACAATAAGTTTTCTATTATTGTTTATACCTAAAAATTAAATGGAGGGCGCTGCGAGCCTCGCGATGAATCTATAAGGATTCCTAAAGTTAATATACTAAAATGCTTATTACGTGTTTAGAAGGATTTCAGAAAAAGTGTTGAAATCTGCTATTTTTAAGTTCAATTTGGTACAATAAAAGTTATGATTTCAGTTAAAAATGGGGCTGTAGCTCAGTTGGGAGAGCGCATCACTGGCAGTGATGAGGTCAGGAGTTCGAGCCTCCTCAGCTCCACATTAAAAAAATTATCCCTGCATTGTGTTGAGGTCTTTTAAAAATGGTTAACAAGCTTAAAGAAACTTTTAGAGATAAATCTCGGGATAATTTAGCAAATACATTAATCAAGCTTGGCATTAAGGCTGAAATGGCCGAACGTGGCATGGTGCAAGAAAAAATTGGGGATGAATGGTATACGAGAAGACAAGGCATTATTAACATACAGGATCACCCGATCAAATGGATAAATATTTGTAAAAAAGATCGTTCCAAAGACAGCCCGCCATCTTGGAAGTATATTTTTATAGTTCCAGATGAGAGGCTTGTTTCCGGAAAAGATAAAATCAAAATAAAGACAGTTAGGAAAAAATCGTTCCCTGTTTTTGGCAAAGTCATCGATACGATTTGGAAGGGTAATGACAGTGGTGGGCTAACCCATAGCCTGTCTAATGACTTAGAAATAAAGAGCCTAGCAAAAATCATCGGTGATATTCACATAGAGAGTTTTTCTGAACCTAGTCCTGGATGGTTTTTGCGAGCAGGTCATACACAGACCTGGGGCGATCAAAGCGACTGGCATAATCGGATAACAATGGAAGTCTGGGACCAATTGAGAAAATTATCGGACTATCTACTCTCTACTCCACGCAATCTATAGAAACTCTCTTGGTTACTTTAGATAATCTACCGCTTTCCTTCCTAATGCCAAACTTGTCACCTATAATCGATTTATTATGAGTAAATATATTCCAAGTCCATTAAAGTATGTCAGAGATCAAGTCGAACTATATGAAAAAAGCGGGGGCACTGAAGGCACAACAATGCAAGGCCTGCCTGTAGTGATCATTACCCATAGGGGTTGGAAAACAGATGCTATTAGAAAAACTCCGTTAATGACAGTTAAAGATGGTCCAAATTATGTCCTAATAGCCTCCCAAGGCGGGGCCCCAAAACACCCCCTTTGGTATCACAATTTTAAAGCAAATCCTGAAGTTGAGATACAAGATGGACCAACTTTAATAAGCATGAAGGTTGAAGAAATAGAAGACCCTATTGAAAGAGAGCGGCTATGGGCTTTGTCTGTTGAAGCATATCCTCCATATGACGAATATCAACAAAAAACTGACAGATTAATTCCTGTTTTCTTGGCAACACCAAACTAGTAAGTTCTAAACCTGTTTTCATCTAGAATAGATTGCTACAACAATAGATACTCTAATAGATTATATTCTACATAGTTATTTATTATTGTAGTCTATATTTGACAATCGTTGTCTCACTAAGTACACTGTAATAGTGTCGAATATATAACACATTGCTTCATCAATTGTGGTTTATATAGTTTAGGCATAGCTCTAAATCAAACTTAAGGAGATTACAATTTGATGAGTATTAATTTTTTCCAACAGTGGATCAATTATCGAAATGCTAAAGCCCTAGTAATTGTGGGAATCTTAGCAATTCTCGGCTCCATTTTAGTGGCCTGTAGCGAAGAGGCTGCTACTGAAGAAATGGTGGAGCAGGAAACGATGGTTGAACAAGAAATGGCTGTGGAGGCAACTGTAGTAGTTGAAGAAGTAGCCGAAGAAGTAAGCAAAACCATTGTAGATATAGCTGTCGAAGACGGCAGATTCACTACACTGGTGGCAGCATTACAAGCAGCAGAACTTGATTCTGTGTTAGCTGGAGAGGGTCCATTTACTGTATTCGCTCCAACAGATGATGCTTTCGCCAAATTACCTGAGGGTACAGTTGCCTCTCTGCTGGAAACAATACCAGCATTGAAGGACATTCTGCTGTACCACGTGGTGAGCGGTAACGTGCTTGCTGCTGACGTAGTTACGCTTGAATCAGCTACAACCTTACAAGGTCAAACTGTTTCTGTTTCCGTGATGGGAGATGTTGTGAAAATCAATGATTCCCAAGTCATAATCACTGACATCCAGGGTAGCAACGGAACAATCCATGTGATTGA
>CEVQ01139756.1_pt1 | contig 37175 bp, 33 predicted proteins | sample 356551 | NCBI WGS metagenome assembly CEVQ01 (sample SAMEA2623756, study PRJEB7988) | marine metagenome | biome: marine biome (ENVO:00000447); feature: mesopelagic zone (ENVO:00000213); material: "saline water (ENVO:00002010), including plankton (ENVO:xxxxxxxx)" | depth 250 m | reverse complement strand
CCAATGCATTCCAGTAGTTTGTCTGTCAAAAACCTGCATACGGTAAGCACCCACATTCCGTGCACCAGATACTGGATCTCTCGTTATAACTAAAGGCAAAGTAATAAAAGGGCCACCATCCATTGGCCAACATTTCAATACTGGGAATTTGTACAAATCTATGTCTGGACCAGTTAAAACTACTTCCTGGCATGGAGCATTCCTAACCATTTTAGGTTGCGAGCCAGCCACTTTTATTAGATCCATCAAGGCTTTTGCTTTATTAAGAAACCCCTCAGGAGGACCTCCTTGAACCATTCCAAGTAGTTTGCGTATTCTATTAGGCACATGTTCTATATCATCACCACCCAATGCCCATGCTATTCTTTTCTTAGACCCATAGATATTCGTCAACACTGGAATGTTTGTTCCGATTACATTTTCAAAAAGCAGGGCAGGACCACCATTTTTTACTACTCGATCAGTTATTTCGGTTATTTCCAAATTAGCATCAACTAGAGCTTTAATGCGAACCAGTTCTCCTTTATTTTCCAAGAAATCTATGAATTCTCTTATGTCTTCAAAACGCATTTTTCGTTCACCTCTCACTCTATTTCTCTATCTTTTTGTATCTAGACTACTTAGAAGCATTTTCTTAACGGTATCAAAGGCTTGATCCAAAGAATCAGATCTATCCGAATACAACCAACGTATAACAACTTCATTCATAGATCCAAACCAAGCATAAGCCATAACTTCGGTATTTATAGGCTCGATAGCTCCTTCTTCTACTGCCAGATCCAAATATTTTTTTATCAAACCAGATAATTTAGCATGGCAATCTAACAATTTTTCGTCAAATACCTTGCCCAATCCCACACCACCAATAAGTAATATCTTGGCTAAACTTCTATGTTTAGAAATAGTATTGAAAATTATATCTAAGGCAGCATGTATTTTGTTATATGTCCCATTTTGCCTGTCAATGGCAATCTCTATATTGCTGATTAAAGAAGCAGCGAATCTATCTATTAAAGAAAAGAATATTTCTTGCTTGCTAGGAAAATGAAAGTAGAAAGATCCTTTAGAGGAGTTGGAGGCTTTGACTATATCATCGACAGCAGTTCCATGATAGCCCTTCTCAGAGAAGATTTCAGTAGCAGCATTCAATATTCTCTGACGAGTGTGTTCTTTGCCTTCATGATTTGAAGCAGTTCTTGTATCTACATCAGTCAAGAAACCTCCCTAGACCGACCAGTCGGTCTACAGTCTAGATTAGGCATCTTTTTGAGTCAATAGAATGAATAGAGAAGCTTTTCAGCCTGAAAATTGATCACAGGACACAATGGAACAATCAAGTCCCCCAAAACCAGCACATCTATCCAAATCGTTATGGGGCTAATTTACCCTACGAGAGTAATCAGGACCTAATTCTCGGGGAATGCATCGCTCCACTAGTTATCGGTTCATTTAAGTATACATCTCCATTACGAATCTTGAGGTTAAACCCACAATCGGGCTTTGTGCATACCCAAGCTTTATAATGAATCGGCGCTCCTTGACTCCCAAAATCTGATAAAGGAACAAGATCTCCCGAATTACACTGTTGACATTTTGGTAAATACATACTCTCCACTGGGGCCTCCTCCCTGCCTAAAAAACTTTGCGAATTATATCACCATATAGAATACTGTTACAAGCATTATCGAATTTAATTAGCCCTACAAACTCCCGTATCTATGAAGTAATTTGAGTCCATTGTCATAAAAGATACCCATTTTAGCCGTATTTGATAAACTAGAGTTTACTATTTCATTGTACACTCTGGACTGGTCCATCAACGGAAAGTCCGTTCCAAAAATCACTTTGTCATGACCAATAATATTATCAATTACGTTAAATAGATCTGAATCATATATAAATGGCACTGCGGCAGTATCAAAAAACACATTTTTCATTGCCTTTGCTACCTCTGGCATGAAATTGTAAAACGGTAAACCTCCTCCGAAATGAGCCAATATTATAACTGAATCAGGAAAATTGGATATGAATTTGTACAAAACATCGGGTGTTGTATTCCCTTTGCCTGGATAATCATGACCCAAGGGTTCAGAAGCATGAACAAGTACCGGAAGATTCAATTCAAAACATTTATCCATTAAAGGTTGCATAATCTGCCTATCAGCCAAGTCATACCCTTGAGAATATGGATGTAATTCACCAATTCCTATTAACCCTTCCTTTGAACATCTGTCAATTTCATCTAAAGCATGTTGTCCCCACAACGGGTTCACCGAAAAGAAACCTTTCAAACGATGAGGATACCGTTTCACTGAATCAATAATATAGTTGTTAGATATTCGGGAAAGTCGTTCATTATTCCAGCCTATCCCCAAAACAACTGAAACATCCACGTTGTTCTTATCCATAGAATTTATTAGCATTTCCGATGAGGCCATAATGGCATTCTTGCCTGAAAACAAATCTTTCAAAGTATCATCTTCTGCCAATAACGCAGTTTTGTTTTCTATGATATAAGGAGGATATATATGTGAATGAAAATCTAAAATCATTTGGAGGAATCTTATTTACCAATAATAGTTTCTATTGCGTGTAGAATTTTTGCAGTAACATCTTTGGTATCGAGTTCACCGTCAATAATTAACCACCTATGAAAATCCTTTTTTGCTAACTGTAAATAACCTTCTCTTACCCTTTTGTGAAAACTCTTCTTTTCTTCACTATCAAAGTTTTGTTCAAATCTGTCTCTCTTGCCTGAATTTCTATACATTCCAACTTCTGGATTTATATCCAAAAGAATCGTTAAGTCTGGAACCAAATTATTAGTTGCCACACTATTGATTTCCTCAATCAATGCTAATGACATTCCTCTGCCATATCCTTGATATGCTAAAGTAGAATCCGTAAATCGATCACATATTACGACTTCTCCTCGGCTCAAAGAAGGAGCTATTTTTTCTTCCACAAGTTGTACTCTAGATGCGTTAAATAGAAGTAACTCAGACGCGGGGTTCAATGGAAAATCTCCGAATTTCAGGATTCTTCTAAGCCTATCCCCTAAAGCGGTTCCCCCGGGTTCCCTAAGCAAAGTAACTACCTTGCCTTTTTTTTCTAAGACAGATTTAATATTGCGAGATTGGGTGCTCTTGCCACTACCCTCACATCCTTCCAGTGTGACAAATATGCCTTTATTCATATTATTTCCTAGCGATAGTAACCCGACGTTTAGGCTCTTTCCCAACACTGAAAGATGCTAACATCAGGTCCTCTGCTATTTGATGCTGAAGCTTCCTGACATACGAAGTCTGAGGATTTAGAACTACCCTGTCTTCCCCGGCCTCTATCTGTTCTGCAGCTAACGAGGCTTCCTGAATGGCCACATCTATATGTTGTATATTACCGTTTTGTCCACTCAAATCGTTAAGGAAATCTCTTATCTGCACCGTTGAGTTCCTTTTTAGGACTAATATTGACTTGCCGGATTCTTCCGCCTTTTTTAATAGTTTCGGCATGGTTCTGAAAAACTGTTTGGTGGTAACCACCAATTCAGCTCTATCTAAATCATCAACCAAATCTATTGGCATATGATTCGATTCAATTAACTGAATGATTTTGCCGCGATTTATCCCGAACGGCAAAATTTTCGTGGACTTACCGTAATTGGTTTTTTCAATTTGCCCGCTGACATCAACGTTTATTTGGTTCGGTTTCGTTTCTGGGTTATCTATATTCGTAGCCTTAAACGCTCCATTCGCATCTAACCATCTTTTTTCTGGTAAATAGTTTTGTCCTCTTAGGATCATATCTACAACCTTACCAACATTTTGGTGGATAGATACTTGATCCCAATTCTGTATTTCCACTACCAAGGGAAACGTCGGTATTGATTTCCTTTCCAAAACAGATTTTCTAGTTCTCCGCCTACGGGCTTCATCATCCCCTAAGGTTACAGTTTGAATGCCACCTATAAGGTCACTCAAAGTGGGGTTCAGCATGAGATTGTCCAATGTGTTTCCATGGGCAGTAGCTATGAGTTGCACTCCTCTCTCGGCTATTGTGCGGGCTGCTGCTGCTTCTAACTCCGTGCCCATCTCATCAATAATAATAACCTCCGGCATATGATTCTCAACAGCCTCTATCATCACCCCGTGTTGAAGTGAAGGTGTTATAACATGCATCCTTCTGGCATTTCCTATAGCCGGATGAGGGATATCGCCGTCACCAGCTATTTCGTTAGAAGTATCCACTATTACTACCCGTTTGTTGACTTCCTCTGCTAGAAAACGAGCGACCTCTCTAAGCATGGTAGTTTTACCTACTCCTGGCTTGCCTAATAGAAGAATGCTTTGTCCGCTCTTGATCAAATCCTCTATGATCTTCATGGTTCCATAAACCGCTCTGCCAACCCTACAAGTTAACCCAATAATCTCGTTTCGCCTATTTCGTATAGCCGATATTCTGTGTAAAGTGTGTTCGATACCTGCCCGATTGTCATCCCCAAATTCCCCTATTCGATCGGTCACGTATTTTATGTCTTTTGCGGTAATCTTTTCTGGGGACATTCTCACCATATGGTTAGAGAATCTCAATTCCGATGAACGACCAAGATCCAAAATGACTTCTAAAAGGTCTCCTGTGTGTTCCATAGCCGCCAGCTGCAACTTGATATTCCGTGGCAACACGGATAGGAAACTTTCCATATCATCCGTTATAGGTAGATCTTTTGAGTCCGTTTTTTCGTACAATGTATATCTTCCTTATGATTTATGCCTTGGCTGGTATCAGTTCGGAATTCTCTACCCTTACGGCCAAGGAGGCTGCCATTAATTGGTAGGTTTCATTGGGTATAAAACCTAATTTTTCTAAAGCTAATTTTAAACTTGTTTGATATTCAGGTACTAACATCAACCAAGAGTTAGGCCCACTACCTTTCTTTAATCCCCAGTTTACAGCTTCTTCCCAAATGAATAGTTCTTCCGTTGGATGTACCAGGATTTCCATTCTGTTCGACCCGCTCTTGCCAGCAATAACTCTGACCCATCCGTGTATTCTGCCTTCATTAACATATACAGCCTCTTTAACCTCACCGTGAGCGGGTTCAAGGGAATCTCTCCATTCATCGAAAGTTAGACCATAGTCGGACTTAACATTTGAAGATATACATTCACTATAAATTCTGTATAACATACTATCCGATGTAACGCTAACGTCTTCAAAGATGTGGTTCGTTTCATTCTGCGTAAGATTATTGCCCAGTTTTTTGTATAAAATTTCTTTAAATAAATCCTCGAATCCTGATTTTTTTGCCGGACCTATTACGGGATCTTCAACTGGAACCCTCAAGAATATCTTCTGGGCACCCTGATCGCCGGCTAATTTACAGAGAAATTCAAGTAAAGAGACTGAATCCTCCGTCGAATCATCAGGCACATTTAAAAAATGTACCTCCCAAGTAGTTGGCCCAGATCGTAGCCTGACTGAAGCCAATCCGCCTAAATGCATTCCATTAACAATTACCGTGCCAGGTTCTTTTTGTCCCTGAAGAATTATGCTCCCCGCGTTTTGAGTGGATCTAAATACAGTGTTTTGGTAAACACCTAATTTATCCCAAGTATGTGAACAGTCCGGACTTAAGCTTCTTCCGTCTAAGATAAGTCTCAAAACGTCCGTTGGGCGAATAGTCCTAATCAATTGCGGACTCCTGATATCATAGTAGAAAAATAATCATGGAATCTAGGGTCGTCTGTTAACTCTGGATGAAATGCTGTTACCAGGATATTGTTCTGCCTAGCAGCCACTACCTGTTCATCTATTTGTGCGATGGTTTTTACACCAGAACCTATAACCCTTATGATAGGTGCCCTGATAAACACCCCCCTAAACGGCTCAGACCCTAACACAGGTACGCTAATCATAGTCTCAAAGCTATCTATTTGGCGTCCAAACGCATTTCGTTCCACTTCAATGTCGATTAATCCCAAAGGTTCGGGTCTATCTCCCATCAATTTCCTTGCCAACACTATCATGCCTGCGCAAGTTCCCCATATAGGCATTCCATCTCTGACCAACTGTTTCACCTTGTCAACAAAACCAAAACTATCCATAAGCTGTACTATAGTGGTACTTTCGCCCCCGGGTATTATTAATCCATCTATTGAATCTAATTGTTCAGGCAGACGTATTTCTTTAGTTTCACAACCTGTGGTTCGGAGAGCATTTGCATGCTCTCGAAAATCACCTTGTAGGGCTAAAACCCCTATAACACTCAATTACCAACCTCGTTGAGCCAATTGCTCTTCTATTGGCATCGTTCTTACATCTAATCCTGGCATTGCTTCGCCCAATCCGCGTGAAACCTCTGCCAATATGTCAGGATTGTTATAATTTGTCGTTGCTCTCACTATTGCATTGGCCATCAATGCAGGATTATCCGACTTAAATATTCCAGAACCCACAAAAACTCCCTCAACACCTATTTGCATCATCAAAGCAGCATCAGCTGGTGTAGCAATACCTCCAGCGGCAAAGTTTACTACTGGTAATGTGCCAGTTTTGTGAACTTGTTCTACCAGTTCAAATGGGGCCTGCATATCCCGAGCTATTGCCATTAATTCTGATTCATTCATAGATTGTATTTTGTTGATTTCTCCCAATACAGATCTGGCATGTCTCACCGCTTCTACAATATTACCAGTCCCTGCCTCTCCTTTGGTTCTAATCATAGCTGCCCCTTCCCCGATGCGCCTCAATGCCTCCCCTAAATTCCTGCAGCCACAAACAAATGGGATAGTAAAATCGTGTTTCCAAATATGGTTTGATTCGTCGGCCGGAGTTAAAACTTCAGATTCATCTATGTAGTCAATACCTAGTGACTGCAAGATTTGAGCCTCTACAAAATGTCCTATCCTTGCCTTAGCCATAACCGGAATTGTCACAGCTTTCTTTATTTCTTCTATCATGCTCGGGTCTGACATCCTGGCCACGCCACCATCTTTCCTGATATCGGATGGAACCCTCTCCAAAGCCATGACTGCACAAGCACCAGCATCTTCGGCTATTTTGGCCTGGTCTGCGTCCACAACATCCATTATAACTCCTCCCTTAAGCATCTGAGCCAAGCCCGTTTTAACTAACCAAGTTCCCTGATCCATTATCTTCTCCTTAATGACTCTACCTTGAAACAACATTATACAATACCCTGCACTGGTTTGCTTATTAAATTATTTTCCGGTTGGCAACCAGCAATTAATGTGGAGTTAGGTTATTCTTGAATCCTAAACATGTTTGTTTTGTATGTGAGAGTTTCAACTACTCAGAACAATTCCATACAATATTGGAAATGATCTGCCATAGAAATTGGGCGTCATTTTAAAAGATTTTTTATGTACGGACCTGTTTTGGATTTTTTAGTTTTCACGATGTTCTCTGGTGTCCCAGTAGCTACAACTCTACCACCACTATCTCCGGCACCTGGTCCTAAATCAATTATCCAGTCTGCATTCTTTATCAAATCTAGATGATGCTCGATTAAAACAACAGTGTTACCAGAATCTACCAATCTGTGAAGCACTCCGAGCAAATGTGAGCAATCTTCAAATGACAATCCTGTCGTAGGTTCATCTAGAATGTAAAGAGTTTTTCCCGTGGCTTTCCGGGACAGCTCTGTCGACAATTTTACCCGCTGTGCCTCACCACCGCTTAGAGTAGTGGCTGGCTGACCTAATTTAATGTATCCTAATCCCACATCCTTCATTGTTTCCAATTTGTTCTTAATTTTAGGAAAATTTTCAAAAAAATCGAGCGCCTCAGAAACAGTTAAATCCAAAGCTTGAGCTATATTTATACCCTTGAAAGTTATTTCCAGAGCTTCTCTATTGTATCGTTTTCCTTGGCATATTTCGCACGGAACAGTAACATCCGGTAAAAATTGCATCTCTATATGAATATAGCCCCCTCCAGAACAAGCCTCACACCTACCTCCTTTTACGTTAAAGGAAAATCTCCCTGGGTTATATCCGCGAGCTCTAGCCTCAGGGACAGTGGCAAATAGTTCTCTGATAAACGTAAAAACACCCGTGTAAGTGGCAGGGTTACTTCTGGGCGTTCGTCCTATAGGAGATTGGTCAATATTCACAATCTTGTCAATATTTTCCACTCCTTCTATACCGTCACAAAGCCCGGGTTTTTCCCTACTTTGAAGCAATATCTGGGCTAACTTTTTGTACAAAACCTGATATATTAAAGTGCTTTTACCAGACCCTGAAACTCCAGTAATACAAACTAACTTACCCAGAGGTATACATACATCCACGTTCCGAAGATTGTTCTCTCTGGCACCTTTTATCATCACTGAAAGCCCGCTACCTGAACGCCGTTTTGTTGGCACTCCGATTTTTTTACGCCCACTCAAATACAAGCCAGTTAAAGAGTTTTTGTCATTGCATATATCATCTAATGTGCCTTGGGCTACAACCTCTCCACCATTGGCACCAGCACCCGGACCCATATCTATAATATGATCGGCTGCCCTCATAATAGCTTCATCATGCTCTACTATAACTACACTATTACCTATGTCTCTAAGGTTCTTTAGTGTTTCTATCAAGAGTCTATCATCCACGGGGTGCAAACCTATGCTTGGTTCATCACAAACATAAAGTACTCCAGTCAAACCAGATCCTATTTGAGTGGCTAACCTAATCCTCTGAGATTCCCCTCCGCTCAATGTTGACGCTGTTCTATTTAGAGTTAGGTAGTCCAGCCCCACATTGTTAAGAAATCTCAATCTTGCATCGATTTCCCTTACTATTTGTGTTGCTATGCTTCTTTCTCTCTCTGTTAAAACCAGACTCTTATTAGCGCTCGAACTTACGGAATTAAAACTTTCCTCATACAAGCTATTTATCCACAAAATAGCTTGTTTTATAGTCATAGAAGTAATCTCGTTAATATCTTTTCCTGACACTTCCACGGCTAACGATTGAGGCTTTAACCTTCTGCCCTTACATTGCTTACAAGTTATAGCTGCCATATATTTTTCAATTTCACGCCTGACATAGTCAGATTCTGTTTCCCGGTAACGTCTTTCCAGATTTGGAATCACTCCTTCAAACGTAGACCTCCACTTCAGAGTCCTCCCCATCCTGGTCTTGTAATTCATCTCAACTTTTGTTTGGGCATCACCATATAAAACTAAATTCAGATGCCTCTCGCCTAAGTCTTTAATAGGAATGTCTTTAGCAAAACCATACTGTTCAGATAGAGCCTCTATCATTCTGATGTGCCATAAATTTGTCCTTCTTGATCGAGATCCCAGCCCAGATGACCAAGGGGTTATAACCCCATCCACTAAACTTTTTTCCCTGTCCCGCACTATCAAGTCTGGATCAATCTCCAATCGGTATCCTAAGCCGGTGCATTTAGGGCATGCACCATGAGGACTATTAAATGAAAAGGTCCTGGGTTCTAATTCGCCAATACTCTCCCCGCAATGTACGCATGCGAGATGTTCCGAGAAAAGATACTCTTCTCCATCCAAAACAGACACCTGAACTATACCGTCACCAAGCCTTAAAGCATTTTCCAAAGAATCAGATATACGACTTAAATCTGGTTCATTTTCCACTATTACCCTGTCCACAACCACTTCTATAGTGTGCCATTGCTGTCTATCCAATACTATGTCTTCAGAAAGATCTCTGATTTCTCCATTTACCCTAACCCTAACATATCCAGCCTTTCTAGAGGACTCAAATACGTCTTTATGCTCACCCTTCCTGTGGTTAATTTGAGGAGCAAGAATGACAATTCTGGTCCCCTGTGGCAATGCTAGAACAGCGTCCACGATTTGTTGTACGGTCTGTTGCTTAACTTCTCTTCCACATTTGTAACAATGGGGCTTACCAATTCTGGCATACAACAACCTTATATAATCATAAACTTCCGTTACTGTGCCTACTGTGGATCTAGGATTATGGGAAACCCCTTTTTGATCTATGGATATTGCCGGAGATAAACCCTCTATATACTCCACATCAGGTTTATCCATTAATCCTAAGAATTGCCTCGCGTAGGCCGATAAAGATTCAACATATCTTCGTTGTCCTTCTGCGTAGATAGTGTCAAACGCAAGAGAGCTTTTACCAGATCCAGACACACCCGTGACAACTACAAGTTTATTTCTCGGGATATTCACACTGATATTTTTCAGGTTGTGCTCTTTGGCACCCTTTACAACTATATATTGAGATTCCATATATAATCATGTTCCATGCTAAGATCTAGCTTCATAATTGTCATTCTACCTGTTTGTTCAAAACTGAAGGTCTCTCATTTGTTCTTTTTTATATCATCTATCTCTTCGCTGAGGGTTTTCTGCTTCTGGGCAATGTAGTAAAGGTACCCAAAAAATATAATCCATGTTATGGCAAAAGTAATGAAGAGGTAATCCAAGTTGGAACCCGTCTCAACTACACTTCCATTAGACCCATCTTGTGCTAAAACTGGTATGGTCAATAAATAACTCGTTAATAACGCTGTCATAACTGCAATTAGGCTCTTAGTTTTCATTCTTGGCATATGTACTCCTGTATAAATATGGGTGGTGATCATGAAACAATATGATTAGTCTCTTCTAATCGCTCCTCCAATTTCCTCAAGGACATACGTGTAGTCAAAAGATGAACGAATAAAATTGTGAATATAGCGGTGGATATCAATAACAATAACCTCATGGAAGAGTCGAGTTCTCCGGTAGAGCCTGGCCCTATTACCGCTTGAGGGTGTAAAGTTCTCCACCATTTTATCGAAAAATATACTATTGGCACATCTAAAAACCCAACAATGCCTAATACGGCCGCATATTTCGCTCCTTGTTCTGGTGAAGGAGCATAAGATCTCAGCATAAGGTATGCCAAATATATAAGCCAAAGTATCAATGACGTCGTGAGGCGAGGGTCCCAGTTCCACCAAACACCCCAAACAGGTTTAGCCCACATTACTCCTGTAATTATTAGAACAGTTGTAAACAACACACCAACCTCTGCACTTGCAAATGCTAATCTATCCCATGACTTGTTTTTCTTAATTAAATATCCTGTGCTACCTATTAAAACTAGGAAAAAAGCCAGAAATGCTACCCAAGCTGTTGGTACGTGCAGATAAAATATTCTTTGTATTATTCCTAAGTTTTTTTCCGTTGGAACCCACATGAATATCAGGTACATGTTTAAAACCATGGCAGATCCACCAAAGGCAAGAAACAATTTTCTGCTGGCCCCAAGGTTTTTATTTCTCATACTTGCCATAAAGTTACTCCTGCATTATATGTTCGAATAATAATGGCGATACAACTAGAGATAATACATCAAAAACGATTATTATATGTATACCCCTAGCAGCATCTGACCATCCGCCGCCATCCAATATATTTGCAGATGCCACAACTGATCCTATCAGAATTGGCATCACTATCGGCAAGAACATTACAGGCAACATAATCTCCCTAGATCGTGTGTTAACAGCCATAGCCGAAAAAAGCGTGCCTAAAGATGCAAATCCTATTGTACCTAATACCACGATTAATAAAAAAATCGGGTGTGTTATAGAAGTATTAAACAGGATAGCATATATAGGTAAAAGTATTATCTCTGAAATAGTCAGAAAGACAAACATCGACAGCATTTTGCCGAAAAATATCGAGTCTTTACTAACAGGTGTCAGTAACAAACCGATAATACTACCTTGGTCATGTTCTATAACAAATAATCTGTTTAGGCCAATCACTCCTGCAAACGTTATAGAGACCCAAATAGCCCCAGGGGCAATTAATGACGCTAGTTGAGGAGATGACCCAAAGGCAAAATTAAATATCACTAATGCTAGCAGTGCGAAGGAAACTATAGAGATAATTACATCCTTGCTCTTCAATTCTAAAAGCAAATCTTTCCATAGTATTGTCTTTATGGCCACCACTGATCGTTTCATAACTGATCCTGCCTAAGAATATTATAATTCCTCTCAAATACTTCCTTATCTATATCAACTCTCTTTTTATCGTAGGATATTTTGCCTTTTGACAAAACTGTCACCCTATCTCCCATTTGTAATCCCCTATCAATATTGTGAGTTGTCATCAAAATAGTTCTCTTACCTCTCTGTCCAGATCTTATCATTTCATAAAACCCTTCAAGTGCCTCCTGATCTAGTCCTGATTCTGGTTCATCCAAGAAAAGTATTGGCGGGTCGTGTAGGATAGCCCTCGCTATGGAAATTCTTTTTTGCATGCCATGAGACATGTGTCTAACTTTTTTCCTCAAATAGTGTTCAGTGCCAGTTATATCCGCTGCTAATTCTATCTTGTGCTCTATGTCTGGCAAATTGAACATCTTGGCATAGAAAAACAGGTTGTCATAAGCGGTAAGGTCAGAATAAAGTAGCAATTCATGAGTTACTACTCCTATGTTTTTTCTAATGAGAGCTTTCTCTTTTTTTACGTCAAATCCAGCTACGTATATTTCGCCTGATGTTGGCGTGGATATTGTCGCCAGATTATTTACTAAGGTTGATTTACCGGAACCATTGGATCCAAAAACCACCGTGAGACTCCCCCAATCTACAGACATATCTAATTCGTTTAACACTAAATTGGAGCCGAAGGATTTGCGTAATCCCTTCGCCTCTATTGCAAACCTAGCATTATTATTAGTGTTTGACATAGATTAAGAATTTCTCCTCGCTTATCTTTCCTGCATAACACATACATGGAATTGCCTTATAATACATTACCCTATTTTCCTTTGCCAACGGCCATCGGTTTCATTGAAATAGTCTTATCGGTATGAATCGGTATGCACCCAACTAAATTTGTTTCGTTGACAGTCCGATTATATGCCTGATAAAATCACTCGCACACAAAAGATTTATTTGGTAGAAGAATAGAGGTTAATTATGGCAGAAACCGAAGTTACAATAAGTGAAGTCCAGGAGGCTCTGAGAGATGTCTACGACCCTGAAATTCCTGTTAACGTTTTGGACTTGGGATTGATATATGATATTAAAATCGATGAAGGCCAAGTCTACGTACAAATGACTCTTACTGCTCCTGGCTGCGGAATGGGTCCATATATAGCTCAAAATGCTGAGTGGCGTATTGCCGAAATAGATGGAGTAGAAGACGTTGAAGTTGACATGGTTTTCGATCCCCCATGGAGCCCAGAACTGATAACAGAAGAAGGAAAAAAACTGTTGGGACTAGACTAAACCGTCCTAGTAACTTTTGTAATTAGATTGTTCGGGGTTTCAGAACTCACAAATCATGCTTTAAAACTGCTTGATTAAAAATATGTATTGTTGGCAACGAAATTGAGTTGCCTGACAAATCACACAAATGGGACAGTGTGAACCTAATTAAAAGAAAAGAGATGCCCTTATGACTCGTCAAATGTCTCCTCAAGAGCAAGCCCGTCTAGAAGCAATTAAAAAAACTTGGCAACAAAGAAAAGAGATAGGTAACAAGCTAGCCAAAATCAAGAATAAAATCGGCGTCTACAGTGGCAAAGGAGGAGTCGGGAAAACCACTATAGCTGTAAACCTGGCAGTTACGTTGGCTCAACAAGGCTACACAGTCGGATTGATGGATACAGACATAGACTGCCCTAACGCAACACGAGTTCTAGGCATAACAGAAAAACCGACATCCTTTGAAGGGATGCTAATACCGCCTGAAAAGTTTGGTGTAAAAATACTTTCTATGGCATTTTTCCAAGAAAATGAAGAAGAAGCTATTATTTGGCGTGGACCCATGATACACAATGCCATAAATCAGTTTATGCAGACTACAAACTGGGGGGAACTGGACTATATGATAGTAGATTTACCTCCCGGAACTTCTGACGCTCCTTTAACGGTAATGCAAGTGTTGAACCTAGATGGTTTTGTAGTGGTAACTTCTCCTCAAGAATTATCTAAACTGGACGCAAAAAGATCAATTAACATGATAAGAAAATTAAAGATCAATGTGTTTGGAATCGTAGAAAACTTTAGCGGTAATATATTCGGTACCGGGGCAGGTGAGGCGTTGTCAGAGGAGATGGAACTACCTTTTATAGGCAGAATAGATATGAGGCCTGACTACATGGATCTAAAGGCCCCTGCAGTGGTATCAAATCCACTCATATCTGCAGAATATGAAAGCCTTTGTTCCTCCTTAAGCCAAATTGTCGACAAAATATCATCGACTTAAGTAGCCTATTCCTCTTAGTCTGACTCAATAAAGCTATTCTTGGCTTAAAGATCTACCTTTCCTTGCGGCTTTTCTGAAACGTCTTCCTTCCTGAACTACTTCCATTTTCTTTGAGACATAATTCTTAATATTAGATGTCTCCTTTATTAGTCTTTCTTTTGTTACTGAAGAATATTCACCACTTTGTCTAAATTTAGCAGAACGTTCTTTCAACAATGTTTTTACAGGCACATCGACTATCTCTTGAAGTCCCTTAAGCAAACTGTCCTTAAGATTCAGAGCAGACTCTTGTGGGTTGCGATTGGCTCCCCCTGCAGGTTCTTCGATAATTTCGTCAATTATACTAATTTCTTTGCATTGTTCTGCATTCAATTGAACCGAATCCACATTCAATCTATTTCTGTAAAAATTCTGTTTGGCTTCGAACGGACTCTCTATGGTATAGATTGCATTTTGATACATCATTACAATGTCACTTACGCCAAGCGCCAAAGCACCTTCGCTACCAGTGTTGCTAACTATCACAGATATTGTAGGAGCATTTATTCTGAGCATAGTCTCTGTTGAAAAAGCTATTGAGCTTCCGATGCCACGTTCTTCTGTGTCCCGTCCATAGTTCGGCCCCGGGCTATCTACCAAGCTCAGCAAAGGAATCCCTAGACTGGATGACAAATTCATTATTCTTTGCGCTTTTCGAAATCCTTCAGGATTAGTTCTCCCTTCATGTCTTCTTCTGGCACTAATATCATGACCTCTTTCTTGTCCAATCACTAGTACCGGATAGGCCCCTAATAAGCCCAGCCCTGCAATCACGGCTGGGTCATCACCGTACAATCTGTCTCCATGCAGCTCTATAAACACGTCAAATGTACGATTAATTAAATCGCTGGAAGTGGGCCTCTGGTTTTGCTCCGACAAGGGAACTGCTTGCCAGCTAGATGGCCAAAGTTCCTCTATTTGTAGAGGTTCTGTTTTTTTCCATTCTCGAATGGCTCCAAGTAGAGCATCCGCTTCTGCTCCGACTTTGCTTTTTGTGTTGCACAATAAATGTATGGCAATGGTTAGGGCATCCCGCATTTTACGTCTATCTATTACTTTATCTATCATCCCATGGCTTAGCACAATATCTGCTAATCCTTGGTTAAAAGAGTTGCCGTATGGTTCAATAGTAATATCATCAGTTCGTTCCGGAGCTAAACCAATAATAGCTCCTTTTTCACCAAAAATTATATCTGCCAGACTACCAAAAGAGGAATATGATTGACCAGTAACGGTATTAGCCATAACGCAAATATAAGGTAGCCCCTTGTCTTTGAAATTGTTTAATGCTACCAATATCTTAGGTATCTGCATCAGCTGGATCAGACCCCTATTTTCAGTCTGTCCTGTTGAAAGCAGAGCCACAATCGGGAGTTTTTTTCTGGTTGCGTTTTCAAATGCAAGAGTTATTTTTTCACCTGATATTGTCCCAATGGTACCTCCAAAAAACCTGTAATCTAAAGATATTATTTGCGAAAGAACTCCTCCAATGGAAGCGACGCCCGTAATGGTTGCTTCTGGTGATTCACTTGCATTTTGCACCGTGGACGGGGTGGTTATGGATGTTCCGGATTCCTTAAACGAATCGCCATCCACTAAAACATCTATTTGTTCCCGAGCGGTCAACACATAATGATGATTACAATGGGGACATACTCTATATTGCAAGAAATCTTTTGCGTCTGATACAGGTTTCTTGCAATATAAACAATCCGTGAATAATTGATCTTGGTTTGTATTGGTAACATTCTTTTTTCTAATGAAAGATGTCAAACGGTTTGCGAACTGACGCAGCATATTAAACCTCTTACCCGTATTGGTCCTATTCTATCCTATCACATCGCGAGACTTACCTGCCTCACCTGGACCAACCACTCCTTGTTCTTCCAAAACATCCATAAGCCTAGCTGCTCTTGGATAGCCGATCTTTAGTCGCCTCTGCAATAATGAGGTAGATAATCTGTTATACTGAGACGCAACCTCCAAAGCTTTATCAAAAAGTTCATCGTCTCTATCGTCAGATCGAAGTTCACCGGCTGAAAACACTTCTTTGAATTCCAAGGATATCTTTGGCGGGAGTGGTCCTCGTAGATTTTTCCAATGTTCTACTAATTTTTCTATCTCTGAATCAGATATAAACGCTCCTTGGATTCTTTTAGGCTTAGGAGCATCCGGTGGCTGAAAGAGCATGTCGCCACGCCCAAGTAATTTCTCAGCTCCCACTGAATCTAAAATTGTTCTTGAATCCACTTGAGAGGCTACCGCAAAGCTGATTCGGCTAGGGAAATTAGCCTTTATTAATCCCGTCACAACGTCTACAGAAGGTCGTTGAGTAGCCACAACTAAATGAATCCCAGTTGCTCTTCCAAGTTGTGCCAATCTGGTAATGGAACGTTCTATATCAGATGAGGCCGACATCATCAAATCTGCTAATTCATCAACCGCAACAACCAAAAGTGGCATTTTCTGATCTAGGGAAAGTTTTTCATTATATCCTTCTATGTTTCTTACTCCAGCTTCTTCAAAGACTTTATACCTTCTGAGCATTTCTTGAATCATTCCTTTGAGCATTAACACAGCTTTTTCTACCTCGACTATTACTGGTTCGATTAAATGAGGTATACCATTATAAGGAGTCAACTCAACTCTTTTCGGATCTATAAGAAGCATTCTTACTTCCCATGGTGAATTCTGCATAATAATTGAAGCTATAACCGAATTTATGCAAACACTCTTTCCACTTCCCGTAGATCCAGCTATCAGTAGGTGTGGCATTTTGGCCAAATCTGCCGCTGCCACTTCTCCTCCAGTACCCAAGCCAAGTCCCAGTGTCAGTTTAGATTGATTACTTGCACGAGCAAATGTTTGGGTTTCCATAACTGTCCTAAGGGTAACTACTGCAGGCTTTGGATTAGGTACTTCAATGCCAACTAAAGAAGCTCCGGGAATAGGAGCTTCAATCCTCAAACTGGGCGCCGCTAATGCCAAAGCTAAGTCCTTTTCTCTTGCTACTATACTGTCTACCCTAACTCGAGTTTTATCTTCCACTTTAGTTATAATTGGTTTACCCCGTTCGTCTAGTGCCGCTTTACCTTCAGCATTGCGTTCTCTAACATTCTTTGACTTTCTATTCCAACCCGGGACTAAGCCAAACATAGTCACTACTGGGCCTGGTTTAACTTCATCAACAGTCACTTCTATTCCGTAATCGCCAAGCGTGTTTTCTATCAAGAGAGATGTTCTCTCTTGATCTATATCTGGATTTTGACTGCCAGGAGGCGGCAAAGTTAACATCGCTATCTGAGGGAGGTTCCATTTTGATATATCCTTCAAAGATATCTTCTCAACCACCTCTGTATCGGCAGATTGTGCCGGCTCCCCGATAATAGGCTGACTTTTAGTAGTTTCCAGCCCGCTTCTTTCAGGTACGAGTGGGGCTCTTTTCCTTGCATTAATAATTCTGTTAGTTATAGACGTACCTGCAACAACTGGGACTGGTGCTTCTGCCACAGAAATTGTTTTATTTTGTTTTGCTATAAATTGATTTTTGGGTCGCAGGGTTTTTCTTCTATAGCCTAACTTGATATATTTACTTAATGTAATTAAAGCAGCTGAGAATACAGATACAGAAACTCGGATAATGCCCACAAACGCTGCTAATGCTCGTGTTGGACTCAAAATAACGGATAAAACAACCATGGCAAAAAGAAATCGCATCGCCGATTCTAAGTTACTAGAGCCAGAAATATATCGTCCTACATTCCCGCCTAAAGAATTAACGTAGGTTGCTGGATATGGGTTAGGTATAATTGCTATGAAACCCCATGAGATGAAGGAAAATGCTACAATTGTTAACCAGATTTTCCAATACTTTCTGTCTAAAAACTCTCGTTTCTTCGTCGCACAAAAGATCCCTATAGCTACACACAAGCCAGGTATTAGGAAGCCTAACCCGTAGGTTGCCAAGAGAGAATTCCACGCTAGGCGAAGCTGATCCGTGGCCTGTTCCACTTTCCATACAAACAGAACACTGAAAGAAAGGACAACAAGAACAACCAACCTTAGTTTCAATCGTGTATATGTACTAGACATCCTACCAAACATTCACATTACCCCCCGACGTCAATTATCACAGGAGTTATGATCGGCTTGCGACCGATTCTATGGATCAATAATGCAGAGACTTCATCTCTTATCATATCTTCTAAACTGGATTCATCTAATCTTGACTCTATTTGCCTGTATAAAGACTCTTTTACCACAGCCCCTATGTCATTGTCCAACAGTAATGCCATCTCTGTTGGAATGACTCCCTCAGAAAATATCTCTGGTTCTCTTAGTATTACACTCGCTCTACTGTCTATAGTTGCCACGATGAACAAGATGCCTTCTCTAGCCAACAACTTTCTGTCTTCAATCAATTTTCCTTCTATTGTCCAAGATTGAGGTCCGTTAACGTATACCGGACCTGCCTTAACTTTGTCGCTGATCGTTGCCTGATTGTCATCTATCGTCAAGACATCCCCGTCTTCTAACACAAATGTGTTTTTCCTCTCCATGCCTAAAGAACACGCTATATCAGCGTGTGCCTTAAGATGTCTATATTCTCCATGAATTGGGACAAAATATTTCGGTTTAGTCACATTCAACACCATTTTCAATTCTTCCTGACTAGCATGACCATGAACATGCACTAGCGCTATTTTGTCGTGTAGTACCTTGGCTCCGAGTTTCAATAAATTGTTTATGTTTTTGCTCACTACGGTTTCGTTACCCGGAATAGGAGTTGCGGAAATAACCACCGTGTCACCTTCGATAATTGTTAACTCTTTATGCTCGTTTTTTGCAATACGTGTCAAGCCTGATGTTGGTTCTCCCTGGCTGCCGGTAGTTACTATTACAACTTCACTTGGAGCAAGATGTCTTATTTCTTCGGTCGAAACAATCAAATCATTAGGAGCGTGCAAATACCCTTCTCTTAATCCCAGTTTCACATTATCTTTCATGCTCTTGCCGACAAAGGAAACTTTGCGTTTATATTTAACCGCAGCATCTAGTATTTGCTGAACTCTTGCTATTAACGACGCAAATGTTGCTACTATAACCCTGCCGGATGATTCATCAATGACTTTCTCAAGAGTTTCACCGACTATTTTTTCGGAGGGCGTGTAGCCAGGAACTTCAGCATATGTAGAGTCTGATAGTAATAGCAAAACCCCTTGCTCTCCTAATTTAGATAGCACGCCAAGATCCGTTGGGTTACTGTCTACAGGTGTATGATCTATCTTAAAATCACCAGTGTGTACCACGTTACCTAAGGGAGTTTCTATTACTATACCCATTGCGTCTGGGATGCTGTGGCAAACCCTGAACCAGTGAACAATAAACTTCCCTATCTTGATCCTGTTTTCTGGTTCTATGGATTCTATTGTGCGTTCCTTTAGGATTTTCCTTGGCCTGATTTTTAGCTCCATAAGTCCTTTTGCTAATTTCGGTGCATAAACTGGAACATTAAAATCTTTAAGAAGATACGGGACAGCTCCAATATGATCTTCGTGCCCATGCGTTATTAATATTGCTCTGACTTTGTCACGATTATCTTTTAAAAATGTAGTGTCGGGTATAATAAGGTCTACTCCCGGTAAATCTTCTCCTGGGAATAGAACTCCTGCGTCTATCACTACTATGTCCTCTTCGTATTGGATGGCCATCATGTTTTTTCCAATAGTGCCGAGACCTCCTAGAGGGATAATCTTTAAGGATTGTGCCATATTACCTCTTAAAACATGCTTAATTGTTCGCCGCCATTCATACTTTCTTCTTTAGATGACGTTGATGCAGTTGAAATGGATATATCTTTTAATAATGATCTCAAATTCATCATGTCTTCTTCTAGTAATTTCTTAAATCTATCTTGCCTCAATGCTGCTGCCGGATGATACATGGGATAAAATTTTTGGTCTCCCTGTGTCTTTAATTTGCCTCTCGAAGTACCTATAGTTTCATCCGGAAAAAATCTATTGAAAGAAAATCTGCCCAAGGTGATTATAATCTCCGGGTTTATTAACTCAATCTGTCTTTCCAAATATTTCTTGCACTGATCCATCTCAAATGGCAAAGGGTTTCTGTTGTCAGGAGGGCGGCATTTTACAGTATTGGTTATATAAACGTCGTCTCTGGCAAATCCAGCGTTTACCAGGAGTTCCGACAGCAACCTTCCTGCTGCCCCGATAAAAGGCCTTCCCTCCTTATCTTCATTAAATCCGGGAGCTTCGCCAATAATCATTATGTCGGCATTTTCTGGACCCTCTCCTGGAACCGTGTTAGTTCTTGTGTCGGAGAGAATGCAATCCTTGCAAGCGGCCACTTCGCAATTTATCTGCTTGAGTGTATCCATTTTTCAGATCAAAGTTGTGTAATTTGAATGCAGATAGAATCATAGCATGGGCGTATAATACGGTCAATTTGTTCAATATTACAGACTGCAACCCTGTTGATTAATGTGGTTTTGGACAATATACTGTCCAAAACCACATTGCTAACTCTTCGTCATAGATAAAAAACAACTAATAATCCTATTGATGACTTGGGGTTGGACGGCTTAGATAATGATAAGTAAATCTTTTGACATCATAATTATAGGCGGCGGCATAATAGGTTTAGCCACGGCTATGACGCTATCAAAGCGATTTCCCAGACTTACGATATCTGTTTTGGACAAAGAAAAAGAATTGGCTCAACACCAGACCGGCCACAACAGTGGTGTAATCCATTCAGGGATCTATTACAAACCTGGTTCGCTTAAAGCCATAAACTGTATTGAGGGTAGTCGTAAATTGATAGATTTCTGCGATGAAAACACAATTCCTTATAAAATGTGCGGGAAAGTCATCGTTGCGACCTCTGAATCTGAAATTCCTGCTCTAGAGGAGTTGCACAGGAGAGGTACAGCCAACGGAGTTGCTGATCTCAAAATGATTAGTGCTGATGAATTGAAAGACTATGAGCCATACGCGAACGGCATTAAAGCACTTCTTTCTCCTAATACTGGCATTATAGATTATGTACAGGTATCTCTCGGCTACGCAAAAGTGTTTAAAGAGAATGGAGGAGATATACAAACTAACACGAAGGTTGAGTCTGTTATCAGAAGGGATGGATTGCTTAATATAGAAACTAACACCGGATTGTTTAAAGCATCATTCGTTATTAATTGCGCTGGTCTTTATTCCGATGTTATCGCTAGAATGATGGGTGACACCAATGATATACGCATTATCCCCTTCAGGGGCGAATATTTTATGCTGTCTGAAGAAGCAGCAGGAATGGTCCAGGGCTTAATATACCCTGTACCTAACCCAGAATTTCCTTTCCTGGGAGTCCACTTCACAAATACTATACATGGAGAAGTCGAGGCGGGTCCCAATGCTGTTTTTGCATTTGCCCGTGAGGGCTATTCTAAAACCAAAATAAACATATCTGAGACTTTTGATACGCTGAAATTTAGTGGATTTTGGAACATGACAGCGAAATATTGGTCTCGAGGCATGCAAGAATTCTATAGATCACTAAGTAAAAAGGCTTTTGTACGATCTTTACAAAAGCTAATTCCCGCAATAGAAGAAAAGCATCTTGCCGCTGGCGGCTCAGGTGTAAGAGCTCAAGAAGTTACATCTGCCGGATTTATGCAAGATGATTTTCATATAACAGAAACACCTCAAGCAATTCATGTTAGAAACGCCCCGTCTCCCGGGGCTACTGCTTCTCTTGCCATATCAAAGGGTATAGTAGATACAGCAGCTACGGCTTTCAATCTGCATTAGTCACCTATAGTAGATCAATATAGTAAAACCAACTAACAGCCAGGCTACTACGCTCATTTTGAATGGTAAGTCTTTTAAGATTAATTCTTCCGGTGATTCTCCTTGGTTACTATCGTTGACCAAAAAGAGGTATCTGAGCAAGCCATAGACAACAAAAGGGATTGTAAGCATCATTGCGTTGTTACTTGGTAAGTTTGGCGAAGTGAAAGTGTACAATGTGTATGCCAAGAGAGAACTAGTTGCTGATATTGCAATAAGTTGCTGTAAGAAATCGACCGAATATTCCTGCAATGTCTCTCTCTGCAAATAGCCATCCGACCCAACAGATTTCTTTTCATTCAATCTTTTAGAAAATCCTAGAAATAAAGCAGCTAAGCCGGTACAAACATAAAGCCACGGAGAAACAGACACATCTATAACTATGGCTCCTGTCACAGCTCGAATTACAAAACCGAGGCTTATTGTAATCACATCGACAATTACAATCTGCTTCAGGCACACTGAATATAGAATCATAAGCAAGAAATATCCTACAACCATTAGAAAGCTGTTCGGACTCAACACATAACTAGATATAGCTCCTACAACGGCCAATATTCCTGCAAAGCCTAAGGCCAGTTTGATATCTATTTGTTCAGCAGCAATGGGCCTAGCTTTCTTTTTAAGATGATGCCGGTCTTTATCTTTATCAAGAATATCATTTACAACGTAAATTGACGAAGTTATCAAACAAAAAATTGCAAACACTGCGGTACTTCTTAATAGTAGACGTGCCAATTCCTCCGTATTACTTAATTGCCAGGATTCTCCTACAGTGAAAAATAAAGCGAAATAAACAATGAGGTTCTTTATCCATTGCTTAGGTCGCGCCGAATCAATCAACCCTCTATACCAAATGAGTTTGTTGGTTTTATCAATTTTGTGTTTTTCCATATTTCTTGATAATACCCACGTTCGCATTATCTGGTCAACATTAGTGCTTTAGCTAGACAATTTTAATCAATAAGTATAGAATGCTGAGCATTGCAATTCTTTTCGGTCTGGCAGAAGTGTATATCCACTGATGTATCTTGTAACAAATTTGTTTTGGATAATTGAAGCGTAGATGTCTATTTTTCTAAGAATCATGCGCTATGCTGCAGCTTACAAATACCGCCTAACCTTGGCGTACTTCTCTTCTATAGGCGTGGCTGCATTTGCTTTGGTAATTCCTCGCATTATCGGTGAGGCAGTTGATCAAGTAATTGGGTCGGGAGACCTTCGACCACTTGTAATGCTCGCTCTAGCTGCTTTAGCTGTAAGTGTTGGCAGGGGAGTGTGCGCCTACGGGCAACAATACTTAGGGGAGTCTCTTGGACAACGAGTCGCCTACGACATTCGCAACTTGTATTTCGATAAAATGCAAACCCTCAGTTTTGCCTTTCATGACAGCCAAAAATCCGGTGATTTAATGTCCAGAGCAACTGCAGATGTTGAAGGTATAAGAATGTTTATACAGGGAGGTGCAATACGAGGCGCCTTCATGATTCTTCTGATAGTCGGGGTGGCCGTCATATTAGTACTGACGAGTTGGAAATTAGCTCTTATGAGTCTCATCTTTATGCCTCTAATCATATTAAGAACCTCTACAATAATGATGGCGATGCGCAGAAACTGGATGGCTGAAAGAGAAGAAATGGGACGCCTGAACACCCTTCTTCAAGAAAACCTGTCGGGCCAACGTGTTGTAAAAGCTTTCGCTGCTGAAGACCATGAAAAGGAAAAGTTTACCAAAGGAGCATCTTTAGTGGCTCACTATGGATACACTGCGGAAAAACTACAAGCAATTACAACATCTTTAAACAACTTTTTCTTCCTAGGGGGAACAGGCGTTATTCTCTGGTTTGGTGGAAGTGAAGTTGTAAAAGGCCATTTAACTGAAGGACAATTGGTCTCTTTCCTTTTGTACATGGGCTTGCTTTCTATGCCCGTCAGAATGTTCGCCTTCATAGTAAATAGTTTTGCTCGAGCCCTGTCGACTGGAGAACGAATTTTTTTTCTGCTTGATGCAGAATCTCCTGTACAAGAAAAGGAGCAAGCGTCAACAATGCCCAAGGTGAATGGCCTTGTTGAATTTAAAAACGTTTCCTTTAGATACGACCAATCCGGCAGAGATGCTATTACCGGAATAAATGTAGAGGCCCCTGTTTCAAACATTGTGGCTATTTTAGGCGCCCCCGGCAGTGGCAAATCGACTTTAGTACACCTGTTACCCCGTTTCTATGATGTATCTGCCGGCGCTATAACTATAGACGGGACAGATATTCGAGATGTGACTCTTAATTCCCTTAGAGCAAATGTTGGCATAGTACAGCAGGATATTTTCATATTTACATCTACTATAAGAGCTAATATCGCTTATGGTTCTATACACGCATCAGACGAGGATGTTAAAAGAGTAGCAGAATTAGCCCAATTACACGATTTCATTATGGCATTGCCCGACGGATATGATACATATGTTGGAGAGCGTGGTTCTACGCTTTCTGGAGGACAAAGACAGCGCCTGGCCATTGCCAGAACATTATTACTTGATCCTCCAGTTCTGATTCTTGATGATTCCACTTCCAGTGTCGATACTGAAACCGAGCATTTAATACAAAAGGCATTAGAAAACGTGATGGAAGGTCGCACCACTTTTGTCATAGCCCATCGCTTAAGCAGTGTGCAAAAGGCAGACAAAGTTTTGGTTCTAAGCAAAGGAACTATTGTACAACAAGGAACACACACCGAACTTTTGAGCCAACCTGGCCCTTACAAAGAGATATATGAACTTCAGTTGCGTCCTCAGGAGCCTAATGCAATGACTGACGATGACTCCGGGTCTGTTCCTTCGAATCAGCTTGAGTCCCCTCAGCAAACGAGTTTCCAAAATGGCTGATCAAGTGAAGAAAACGACAAATCCAAATTTGCCTGATTATCAGGAAGTCAGAAGGATTCGTCATAGGTTAAGCTTGGTGCTTGAAGATAATGATCTTGTAGCCTCATTTTCATCAAGAATTGTTTTTCGCCTTGCGTCCTATGTTAAACCACACTGGAAATTGGGATTCCTCAGCATGATTGCAATGCTACTATATATAGCTACCCAAGTTTCGATCCCTGTATTGGTGGGTATTGCCATTAACAACTATCTCAGACCGGAAGACCTCTCCACTGCTGAGAAAATCACTGGCATGAACAAAGTGGGCTTAGCTTTTGTAGCTGTAGTTTTTATAAATTTGGCCGGCAATTATTTTCATTTGCGAGGCTTGGCTTCTATACACATGGCTATATTATTGAAACTAAGAGCCGAAATGCACGCCCATCTACAAAAACTCTCCTCTATGTTCTACGATCACAATGAAGTGGGCAGGCTGATGAGCCGAGTCCAAAATGATACCGCAGCATTACAAGAATTCTCTAACGTTTTCGTGGTTGGGTTTGCAGAAATACTTAGCTTGTTTGGAATAATTGCCATAATGCTGATTTGGAATTTCCAACTGGCCTTGATCTGTTTCACAATAATTCCTGTTTTCATGGTTATAATGATTTTCTGGCAAAAAAGAGCCCGGCAAGCATTTGTACGAATAAGGCATGCAATAGCAGGAGTTAATGCCAACTTAAACGAAAATATTACTGGAATCCGAGTAACACAAAGCATGAATAGAGAATCGGTCAATATGGAACGATTTGAAGAACTAAACCAACTCCATCTATCAGCTCATCTTAGAGCTATACGGCTCACTGCCAGTTTAATGCCGTCCGTGGAAATTCTGACAGCTTTATCTTTTGGTACGGTCATAATAGTCGGGGGAAGGATGGAACAGTCGGGGTCTTTGGAACTCGGAACTATGGTTGCTTTTGCTTTATTTGTGCAAAGGTTTTTTGAGCCTATACGAGCGTTGGTCATGCAATATGCACAGATGCAACGAGCTATGGTCGCTGGTATGAGAATTTTTGAACTCCTAGACATAAAGCCTGAAATTGTAGATTCTCCTACAGCTGAAGAGTTACCCCCCATCAAAGGCCGCCTCAATTTCAATAACGTTTCTTTTTCTTACCTTCCGGATGTTCCTGTCTTGGATGATTTATCACTTGAAGTATCCCCCGGGCAGACTCTGGCTATAGTGGGGCCAACTGGAGCAGGTAAATCCACAATCGTCTCCCTAGTGGCGCGCTTTTATGATGTAAAATCTGGCTCTGTCACAGTGGACGGATATGACGTCAGAAACATCACACACGAATCACTGGCAAAACAAATGAGCATGGTATTGCAGGAACCGTTCTTATATTCTACTTCTGTCGCAGACAATATTAGATTTGCCAAAAGAACCGTAACTCAAGCAGAAATAGAAACCGCTACGAAGGCGTTAGGTGCTCACGAATTCATAATGAATTTACCCCAAGGGTACGAAACGATTTTATTAGAACGAGGCAGTAATTTGAGCGTTGGAGAAAGGCAATTGATTTCCTTCGCTAGGGCATTAGTAGCCGACCCGAGAATATTGATATTGGATGAGGCTACTGCCAATGTTGACAGCTATACAGAGCAACTAATCCAAACTGCGCTCAAGGCACTGCTAAAAGGTAGAACGGCTGTCATAATAGCCCATCGCCTTTCAACCATAAAAGAGGCGGATCAAATTCTTGTTCTTAAACAAGGTAAAATAGAAGAACTTGGCAAACATGATGATCTTTTGAACTTAAATGGTCTCTACGCAAAGTTATATGAAATGAATTTTAGAGACAACGCTTAGTGAGTTTTTCTATGGATATGGTTGACCGATATCTTCGCTTCTAACTTCATCAATAGTTCTTTTGATTACTGTGTAACTATACCCTCTTCTTTTCAAATGACTGAATAGTTTTTCTGTGAAATTGTTAACACCCCTAGGGTTTCTTTTGTCAAAAAATTTGGTGGCGGTTATGTATGCATTATGATAATCATCAACGTCAACCACTGCTTTTTTGATGAATTCTGCCGCAACTCCTTTTTGTGTTAATTCCCTCTCAAGCATAATAGCGCTTTTTGGTCTGATTTTGTTTCTGAATTCTACCCACTGAAAGGCGAATTGTTCATCATCCAATAAGTTAGTTTCTTCTAGCCTTTGCAGCACCAGATCAACGATATCCGGCGAGTGTTGTTCCAGAAGTTTAGATTTAACTTCAGAAGAGCTCCTTTGTCGATAAGATATGTATCTTAATGCTGCTGATAGTGCCCTTTGAAATTGATATTCCTTGGTCATCTAATCACACTAGAGAAATTAACTGCCCGATTCAACAATTACTCTGATTCTATGGGGTTTGATTTGATTGGAATATTTCTGATTTTCTGTTCTATTTCTTCTGCAATGTTCGAGTTTTGCTTCAAATAATCTTTTGCATTCTCTCTGCCTTGACCTAGGCGGGTATCGCCGTAGGAGTAAAATGACCCACTTTTACTAATAGATCCTTCTTCTGTTCCCAGGTCCAATATTTCTCCCACCTTACTAATTCCTAAGTTAAACATAATATCGAATTCTGCCACTTTGAATGGAGGAGAAACTTTATTCTTAACTATTCTAGCTCTAACTCGATTCCCTACTACTTCCGTTCCTTGCTTAATAGAGTCTATCCTTCTAAGATCTATTCGAACAGAGCTGTAAAATTTCAATGCCCGCCCGCCTGGAGTTACTTCTGGGTTACCAAAAACCACTCCAATTTTTTCTCTCAACTGGTTTATGAAAATCACCGAGGAGTTTGACCTGTTAATAGCAGCCGATAGTTTCCTCAATGCTTGAGACATTAGTCTGGCCTGAAGACCCATATGAGAATCTCCCATATCTCCTTCAAGCTCTGCCCTTGGCACTAACGCCGCAACGCTATCAATAACTACAACGTCTACCGCTCCGCTCCTTACAAGATATTCTGCTACTTCCAAAGCTTGCTCTGCTGTGTCGGGTTGAGAAACAAGAAGATCGTTTAAGTTTACTCCTAGGTTGCTAGCATAAGAAGCATCCAGCGCGTGCTCTGCATCTATATAAGCAGCTATTCCTCCGGCTTTCTGAGCCTCAGCCATAATATGGTGAGCCAATGTCGATTTCCCAGCTGATTCTGCACCAAAAATTTCAGTGACTCTTCCTTTAGGCACTCCTCCGACTCCCAAGGCAATATCTAGTGAGAGGGATCCAGTCGAAATTGCGTCTACAACCATAGATCCCTCGCCGAGGCGCATGATCGTCCCTTTGCCTAGCTGTCGCTCTATTTGTCCTAGTGCTAACTCTAACGCTTTTTCTCTTTCAGTGACCATTTCTTTCCTAATCGCGATTTTGAAATTATGATAGCATGGCGGCATTATATGGACAAGAAGGTCTGTTTCTAAGATACTCTTCTCGGTAATACAACATAATGCTTATTAATAAATTTTATGTATCTATGATGCTCTTTATTGTGGCCGGCTGCAGTAATAATGTGCCCATATCTCCGCCCACAAATACCACGACCCTTACCCCCTCCTCCATCTCAAACAGTGCTCACCCTATTAAACTTCCTGCGGGCCCTTCATCAAATGTACCTGAGAATAGAGATTTGTTTTCTTTATATCAACGGTTTTCAGGTCAAAAAGACTTGAGTCTCGATTTACAAGATAGAGAAGGCTTCGCCCCCCCCATCAGAGTTTTAGGCGATCTGAGTTCTTTTTGGGTTTCAGATCTAGTAGACAACAAAGTATATGAAGTGTCTGCTGAGTTGGCTTATATAAGCGATCACGCCTACTGGTTCTTCAAAGAAGATACATTACCTTCGCTGAGTACTCTAGAATTCATCTCTGAAACTTTTGAATCATCCATATACCCAACGCTAACCCAAACTCTCGGACATGAATGGACCCCTGGCATTGATAATGATGTTCGCCTTTACATACTACACACTCCATTAAAAGGAGTGGCTGGTTATTACAGTATGTCAGATGAGTATCCAAGAGAAATCGCTAGATACAGCAATGAATATGAAATACTCTATATAGATCCGTCCTCGGCTAGGCTAGGTTCTACTTTTTACTTCGAGTTGTTAACCCACGAATTTCAACACGCCATCCATTGGGCCCACGACCCAAATGAAGAAACCTGGATCAATGAAGGTCTATCAGAGGTAGCAAAAAACATAACTGGGTATAACCTGAGTTTCGTTGATAATTTCCAAAGCAACCCTCAAACCTCGTTAATTAATTGGCCGTACGATGATTCCGATTCTCTCCCGCATTATGGGGCTTCTTCTCTGTTTATAGAGTATCTATCACAATATTTCGGTGGGTATAATAACCTAGCGGTCTTAATAAGGTCTCAGTCGGACGGCATTCATGGTATAAACAACTTCCTTACTGAATCCGGCTACACGAAAAGCTTTCATGACGTTTTCGGTGATTGGATTATAGCTAATTATCTAGATTCATTTGCTATACATCCATACTATTATGACAATTTTGACTTAGCATTAGACTCCACGACGCTTTCCGTTAACGAGCAACATTCGGCCACTTTACCTCAATTTTCAGCGGATTATCTCGAGATAAGCTCGTCCACCGAGCCTTTCTACCTGAATTTTAATGGAACTGAAACCAACCGTATACTGCCCCATTCTAATCAACCAGACAACTATTGTTGGTGGGGAAACAAGGGGGATTCTATAAATTCAACTTTGACCACGACTGTAGATTTGTCTAATGTTATGACTGCTAATCTTCATTTTAAAGCTTGGTATTCCATAGAAAACTCATGGGATTATGCTTACGTCACAATATCATTAGACAACGGCGAGACATGGGAAATAGCAAAGGGATCTTCGTCCTCTTCAGTGAATCCGCTCGGTAGAGGGTATGGGCCCGGATACACCGGAGATAGTGGTGGCTGGTTGTCTGAAGCCGTTAATCTTACACCTTACGCAGGAAGCGAGATATTGCTACGCTTCGAATACATAACTGATGAGTCGAGACATGATATTGGCCTCTGCATTGACGACGTTTCCATACCCGAGCTGGATTTTTTTGATTCAATGGATACAACAGATTCCGTATGGTTGAGTCGAGGCTTCATACGCACGAAGAACATTATCTCTCAACCATATTTGGTCCAACTGATAGAAATAGGAGACGAAGTTACAGTACAAACAATGTCGTTGGATGAACTTGGTACAGGAACATTTCTTATAAGCCCGTCTACGGCTGTTACTAGACGAATCATTACAGTATCTCCAACCTCAGAAGATACGACCCTGCCTGCTTCTTACACTATCTTCACAACTAAACATTAACAGCCTCAAGATTCCATATGTTCCTTTAAAGCTTCTACCGCTTCATGGGAGCCAAAAACGGTGCTAAGCCTTCCGTTCAGGCGGATTCTCTTCTTTGCTATTAATCCTTGTTTGTGCAGCAAATACAGCGACCAGCTTAGAGAAGATCGTTTAAGACGAGGAAATATTCTAAGCAGGCTTTCATCGTTGTTATCAAAAACTTCGTCAGGTCGCCTATTTAGTTCCTCCAACAGCATTGATTGCAGAGGGGGAAGGCTTTCTCCTAAAGGACCCTTGGAAACCATTATTTGAGATATTTTCAATCGCCTCTCCTTAATACAAGCGCCGTAATGAGTTTATCAGAGAATTTAAGCAAAATACAAGTGCTTATAAGTGCTTATAAGTGCGCCATGCCTGAGAGTGCCGATACAGGAGAGTCTTCGCAGGATACCCACACTACCACCAAATCTTATGTTCCACGTTTTCTTTCATGTCTGCAAAGTCTTTAGTCCACAAAGAAGTGCTGAGGTATTTCCATCCTCCATCAGCCAGCAAACAAACAATATTGCCCTTCTCCATTTTTTCGGCTAGCATCATTGCGCAGCACACCACAGAGCCTGAAGAGATACCAGCAAAAATACCTTCCTGTTGCATCAGTTCTTTAGTAAAACTAAACGCTTTACTGCTTTCTATCATTATTCGCCTGTCTAGAAGGGACAGGTCCAGTATTGGGGGAATAAAGCCCTCTTCCAAACTGCGTAGGCCCTGTATAACATCATCAGGATGGGGAACCACCGCTACTACCTGAATTGCAGGATTATATTCCTTAAGTCTCCTGCCGACGCCCATCAAGGTGCCTCCTGTTCCTAATCCTGCAACAAAAACATCCACTTCGGGTATGTCTTCTATTATTTCTTTTCCTGTAGTTTCATAATGAGCTAGTGGGTTTGCATCATTCCCATATTGATATGGCATAAAATAAGAATCGTCACTCGCAGCCATTTCCTCCGCCACCACTATGGCCCCATTGGTTCCCTTGTCTCCGTCACTTAAAACAATTTCTGCACCATATGCCTCCAACAGTTGAGCTCTTTCTATACTAACGTTCTTAGGCATAACTACCTTTATTTTATAGCCCTTACGGCGAGCTATAAACGCCAGAGCTATCCCTGTGTTGCCACTAGTTGGCTCCAATATGGTTTTGTCTTTGGTAAGCGTCCCGTCCGCCTCTGCTTTTTCAATCATGTACTTCGCTATTCTATCTTTAACGCTACCAGTTGGGTTGTTTCCTTCAAGTTTGGCAAAGATTTGCACGTCCTTGTTGGGACTCATATTGTTCAAGTGAACCAGAGGCGTGCCTCCAACGGTGTCTAGGATATCCATTTTTTTCATAGGTGGCTATATGTTCCAATCGTTATTTATATGTTCTTCTTTATCTTCAACCAAGAGCGCTTGCTGGATCAACTCCACAAAAGAGTTCATAGTCTATCAATTCTGTTATGGAGGGATTGTCTCCGCATAAAGGGCATTCGGGGTTCCGGCGAATCCTTACTGTCCTAAACTCCATACTCAATGCGTCTATTAACAAAAGCCTTCCAACAAGAGGTTCTCCCGCTCCTATTATTAGCTTTATGGTTTCTACTGCCTGTATGCTACCAACCATGCCGGGCAGAGCGCCTAGCACACCTGCCTCTGCGCAACTGGGAACTGCCCCTGGTGGTGGCGGTGTCGGAAAAAGACACCTGTAACACCCCTTGCCAGGAATAAATACACTTGCTTGTCCGTCAAAAAGCAGTATGCTTCCGTCCACTAGGGGTTTATTCAAAAGATAAGCAGTATCATTAACTAAGTAACGAGCAGGGAAGTTATCAGCTCCGTTGATAATGATATCGTACTGCTCTATTATCTCCATCGCATTATCAGATGTTAATGGTGCCTCGTGTCCTACAACTTTAACGTTTGAGTTGTATTCTCCGATAGTACGCTGGGCAGATACAATTTTCGGTGTCCCTATATCTCTTTCATGGTGCAAAATCTGCCTTTGTAAGTTGCTAACGTCAACAGTATCGTAATCCACTATGCCTATTGTTCCTACTCCTGCGAGGCTTAAGTAAACCGACACTGGAGAACCTAGGCCGCCTGCGCCAACCATAAGCACTTTCGCGTCCATCAGGCTCCGTTGCCCTTTGCTGCCCACTTGGGGCATTATAATGTGCCTGCTGTAACGTTTAACTTGATCGGGAGTAAGAACTGATGTTTGAGTCATGTTTGGCCTTCCTAACTGAATTTAATACAATATTCTGTTTTCTGATATTAAAGCTAAGGGGAAATTTGCCCTGGCTGTAGTCCTCAAAGAGGTTTAGTGTAAACTTACAGCCTTTAATTGCTCTTGTCTAGCCACTAAATCGGCTATTGTAGTAGCCCTAAGGACCTGCTGAACCACTTCCTCAACTGAGCTCCAGACCTCTCGTTGGGCACATGTTGTGGAGAAGGTACAGCACTCTGGTACGGAGATGCACTCTAACAAAGCCGACTCTCCTTCGAGGCTGCTAATCACCATACCTAAGCTGATTTCCTTCGGTGGTTTAGCCAACATATATCCGCCCTGGGGTCCTCGCCTGCTACTAATCAAACCGACTTTCCCTAAGGTCATCAAAAGTTGATTCAAATACGCTTCGGGGATGTGTTGGCGGTCCGCTATCTCTGTGGTGCTAACCGCACCGCCTCCGTATCCTTGCGCTAATTCTACTAGCGCTCGAACCCCGTAGTCTACTTTCATTGGCACCTTCATCCCATACTCCTGTTGTGTTAAGGGAACAGAATTATATCATTACCTCTGTACAGCTTCAAGTACAAGCTATATTATGGTGTTTGATAAATTACTTAAACCTCCAAGGAGACAAAAATGGATACCCTTTCCCTAGACGTTAGTCATAGAATTATTCAGAGGAAAAAAGTCAGCGCCCTTCGCAAAGAGGGAATCACTCCGCTTCATCTTTACGGTCGAGGCATATCATCATCTTCGCTTCAGGCAAAAAGTTCCGATGTGTCGAGAATTGTTAATCTGGCTGGGCATAATATACCTGTAACTATAAGCCAGTCCGACTCAAACGAACAAAGCTTGGCTTTCGTTGGAGAAGTTCAATACGACCCTTCTTCCGATGAAATACTGCACGTAGATTTCTTGCGAGTTGATACTAGCCAACCTATGAAAAGAGATGTTCCAATTTCTTTAACAGGAGAATCCCCTGCCGTTCGGATTAACCGAGGTGTATTGAGCCAGGGGATGCAATTCCTGTCCGTAGAGTGTTTGCCCCTAGAAACACCCGAAAGAATAGAAATCGACATCTCCGTTTTGGAAGAAATAGACTCATCTATAAGAGTGAAGGACTACTCACCTCCGTCTGGAATAAAGGTCTTGTCAGACACGGAAGACCTTATAGCCCGAGTTTCCGCACCGAGAGCAGCGCGGACTGCCAGGGGATCTGATGCCGACGATGGCTCTGTAGATCTATCGGGTGAAGCAGTACCTGCCACTGAAACAGAAGCGCCACAAGAATAGAACCGTTGTCTACCGGGCCAAGTTGGCTTTAGCAAAATCTGGGCGCCCATTAACAAAGGCTTCTATCTCTGTTGCTTGCTTGCCTTCTAGTTGGATTGTTTTAAGTTTTAATAAACCATGACCTGTTTGAACACTACAAACGTATGGCCGCTTCGTCTCATCCACTAACACTGTTCCTATTTCGGCTATCGGATTTATATTGAGGTCACCAGGCCGGACGTCTAATAGTTTTATTCTTTTATTGTTCCATCTGGTGTATGACCCCGGCCAGGGAGTATAGGCTTTTACTTGCCTCCAAATGTTTATTGCCGGTTGACCCCAATCAATTTCGCCGCTGTCCTTGGCTAGTTTTTCCGTGTATGTGGCTTTTGTTTCTTCTTGTTCAGATAACCTTATTTTGCCTTCACTATAGTCTGTTATCTGTTGCTCTAATAGACTGGCTCCCTTTTTGAACAATCTATACGTTAGATCAAGTGTTGTGTCCTCGTCTTTTATTCGTTCTTCTTGTTGAGCTATGACCCGTCCTGTATCAGTTCCTTCATCAACCTCCATAATTGTTACTCCGGTGACGGGATCTCCGTTTAGAATCGCGGTTGCCACCGGGGTTGGGCCCCTATATAGTGGCAATAAGGAGGGGTGTATGTTTAACGAGCCCACTGCCGGGATTCTTAGCACTGCAGGCGGGAGTATTATTCCATATGCAGCAATGACTATTATGTCTGGTCTGAGTTTTTCTAGTGCGGCTACACAACTCTCGCTCCTAAGCGATTTGGGTTGGAAAACGTCTAGCCCATTGCTTTCTGCCACTACTTTAACCGGAGGCGCTTTCATCTGTCGTCCTCTGCCTGCCTGCCTGTCTGGTTGGGTAAAAACCCCGACTATGTCATGTCCCCCTGACAACAGTTTTTCTAGTGGATATGTTGCATATCCAGGGGTTCCCATGTATACAACTTTCATTAATTTAACTCTTTTGTAAAATGATTTTAATTCAATTATATAACCTCATGACTACGGCAACAATAATTACCGAAAAATAGCAGATTTTTTCTTTTTTTCCCCTTGGAACTCCACGAAAAAGATCCTGTATATTGTAGTGGCGTGGTGTTCTTGTTGATTAAAATAATCAACAACCGATTTGCTCTATGCCGTTGATGTAGAGTTCTTTTTTAGCGATTACTCGCTCTCTTATACAGCCCCTTTCTGTTAGCCTTTTTTGTATCGATATATTCTTTTGGGAGAAGCCGCTTTGCGCGAATTAACGCCTAATCAAATCTGGCAGGCCGTGTTGGGACACCTTGAGGTGCAAATGAGTCGTCCCTCATACCTTACCTGGCTTAAGCCTACTGTTGGGGTTTCTTTTGAGAAAAACCTGCTCACTATTGGCGCCCCTTCATCTTTTCATTCGCAAATGTTGGAGTCTCGCATGATAAACCTGATACAGACGACCGCAACAAAAGTTATTGGAACTCAGTGCGACGTTTGCTTCGTTGTATCAGGCACCACGCCTCAGTCACCAATATCAAACAGCACGCCTGGAGGCAGTCCGCCCAATCGTGCTGCCAGAGGGCCTTCTCCGGATTACTCGAAGCTTAACCCAAAATATACCCTTGATTCATTCGTCGTGGGAGCTTCAAATCAATTTGCCCACGCAGCAGCTCTCGCCGTTACTAATAATCCTGGTGTTGCTTATAACCCTTTGTTTTTGTACGGGGGAGTAGGATTGGGCAAAACTCACCTTCTGCAAGGCATAGGCAGAACATTCCTAAACCAAGGACTAAACTGTGTTTATATAAACTCCGAGCAATTTACTAATGAATTCATTTTGTCTATTCAAACCAAGAAAACACGAGAGTTCCGCAATAAATTTCGCTCTGCTGATGTGTTGCTGGTCGATGACATACAGTTCATAGCAGGCAAAGAGGCCATTCAAGAAGGATTTTTCCATACATTTAACGAGCTGCATAATAACAACAAGCAGATTGTTCTGGCTTGTGACCGTCCGTCCGCCTCTCTTAAATATTTAGAAGAGCGTCTTCTTTCGAGGTTCGACTGGGGTCTATCGGCCGACATACAAAGGCCAGACCAAGAAACTCGGCTAGCCATACTCTCAGCTAAAGCAGCCTCTTTGGGGTCCCCTGTCCCGGCCGAGGTTCTTTCGTTCATAGCTGCCCATTTTTCTTCTAGCGTAAGAGAGCTGGAAGGCGCCCTCAATCGAGTTTTTGCCTATTCAGACCTGACATCGGTCCCTCTTTCTCTGGAAGTGGCAACTCTCAGCTTATCTGACCTCCTGTCTTCTTCGAATAAGGTTATTCCTTCCTCTGATCAGATTCTTTCTCAAGTCGCGTCCTTCTACAAGATCGATGGTCGCCTTCTCGCAGGTAACAGAAAGGACCGCTCAGTCTCTCGTGCCAGACAAGCTGCTGTTTATTTGTTGCGAGAGAACGGCGAAATGTCTCTTTCAGGAATAGCCTCTGTTCTGGGAGGAAGAGACTATTCCACAATCCGGCATTCTTGGACAAAGATGACGTCTCTTCTTAAAGAGGACGCCGCACTCCGGCAAGAAATTTCTGCAATACAAGATTTCTTGAACGGTGCTTAACTCATTCCCTCTTTTCCTCTTTTTCCTCTAGCTTCACCTTAATAAAAACCCAGTCTGCACACACCTCGCATTTATCTTGTCTGATTTCGAATTACTCTTTATACTCTTTGCAACTTCATATTGGTACTATTAAATACAGTATATATATAAATATATATAACCTATATAAAAATGATTGATACAGCAAAGATATCTATTAAAGCAGGTAACGGAGGGGAAGGGTGTATTAGCTTCCGAAGGGAGAAGTACGTTCCTTTAGGAGGGCCAGATGGAGGCGACGGAGGAAAAGGGGGAGATGTAATAATTATTGCTTCAGAAGGGCATCACATGCTAACGGCGTTTAGGTTTGTCAGGAGATTTAAGGCTGGAGACGGAGAAAATGGAAGGGGTCGTCTAAAATCGGGGAAGTCAGGGAAAGATTGCATACTAGAGGTGCCTGTCGGGACAATAATAAAAGAGCAAGACGAAGAAGGCCAAGAAGAGATAGTTGCAGATCTAACAGAAAACGGGGCTACATTTATTTTGGCAGTTGGAGGGGAGGGCGGCAAAGGGAATAAAAAATTTGCACGCTCAGAAAATAGAACCCCCCTCTTGGCCGAGGGCGGAGAAGAAACCAGCGAAAGGAAC
>CEVQ01024807.1_pt1 | contig 37523 bp, 34 predicted proteins | sample 356551 | NCBI WGS metagenome assembly CEVQ01 (sample SAMEA2623756, study PRJEB7988) | marine metagenome | biome: marine biome (ENVO:00000447); feature: mesopelagic zone (ENVO:00000213); material: "saline water (ENVO:00002010), including plankton (ENVO:xxxxxxxx)" | depth 250 m | reverse complement strand
AAAGTAACCCGCTCTTATTAATGGATAATGTAATCGCCTCGCCTCATTCAGCAGGCACTTCAGATAATTCAAGTCGTGATGGAAGAATTCGGCTTGGAGAAGAGGCGGCGCGAGTTTTAAAAGGAATGTATCCTATGTCTCTGGTGAATCCAGCTGTTAGAACCAAAATACCACTTAGAAACCCAGCGAAGTCCCTATAAGAATTATATAAAGACAATGTAATATTAGTAACGCTTTAACCTGGTGTGTAATTGTCTTTTATGACTGGAACTTACGTTGTGAATATGGAAAGGAAATAGATGTTCGACATAATTATTAAAAATGGCACCATCGTTGATGGTAGCGGAAATCCTCGAATGAAAGCTGATATAGGCATAAAACGGGAGAAAATAGAAGCTATAGGAGATTTATCCAATGCTCAGAGTTCCAACATCGTCGATGCAACCGGATTAGTTGTCTCACCCGGATTCATTGATACTCATGCCCATTCAGACGGAGTACTACTGACTGATCCGCAACATGCATCAGGTGTAAGGCAAGGAATTACTACGGAAATTCTAGGGCAAGATGGGCTATCATACGCCCCTCTTAATCAAAAAAACTATCTTATTTATAGACAATATCTATCCGGCCTATTAGGGATGCCACCACCAGATTTGGACATGAGTAACGTTACGGCCTTCAGAAGCAACTATCATAAGAAATGCGCTGTAAACACTGCTTACTGTGTTGCGCATGGTGCTATAAGAATTGAGACAGTTGGATTTAATGATGTGCCTTTGTTAGGTAAAGATTTAGAAAATGCAAAGACGCTTGTAAGAGAATCCATTGAACAAGGAGCCGTGGCATTAGCTACAGGCATGTCATATTATCCCAATAGCTGGAGTAATACTGAAGAGTTAATAGAGCTGTGTAGAGCTGCAGATAAAGCAGGAGGGTTGTATGTTACTCACCTACGAGACGTAAATACGGAAAGGGGATTTGAAGGCGGAGGTGTAGAAGAGGCATTAGAAATAGGTCGCAAATCCGGTGTTAAAGTACATTTTTCACATTTCAGGACGACACCTGAAGATTTTGGGGTTATGTCAGCAGAAGAAAAAATCTCTCTGATTGACAAAGCTAAAAGCGAAGTAGATTCAACACTTGAGTTATACCCTTATCCAGTAGGTAGTAGCTTCGCTATTATGACCTTAGATTCAATATCTCAGGATGGTGGAACCGAAGCGATTCTGGATCGATTAAACGACCCGGTAAAAAGCAGAATAGTTGCAAAACTTATTGATACTTATGACTCAAGATCTTTAGATCATTTGGTATTTACGCACCTTCCTAACAACCATGACCTTGAAGGAATGAGCGTCATGGACATATGCGCTAGTACAGGCATGACAAGAGGTCAGGTTATATGTGATTTACTAGTTAAAGAGGACCTCCAAGTAGGATTTAGGTCAGTTCCCCCAACAAGTGGAGCGATTTGGCGCCACCTTATGAAGGATCAAATGTATTTTTTGTCTCGTCCTGATTACATGCTTGGCTCTGATCAAATATCCTTAGGCGGCTTTCCTCATCCAAGAGCATATGGAGCATTTCCTCGTTTCTTAGGTAGATACCTTCGGCAATTACCAGACGTTATGACTTTAGAAACCATGATAAATAGATTGACTCATAACGCAGCAGAAAGATTTGGATTAAAAAACCGAGGATTACTAAAAGAAGGTTACTTTGCCGATATTGTCGTATTTAACCCAGATACTATAATTGATACAGCTACTTTTGATGATCCAAAACAATTCCCGATTGGAATTCCGCATGTAATAGTGAATGGTGAATTTGCTGTAAAAGACGAGTCTTGTACAGGTATTTTAGCCGGCCACGCAGTGCCATAATTATCAATATGTAGATACTGTTCTTAATATGCTGACCTGTCCAATAACAGTTAGAGGTATTTAATGTCTGGAGAATTGAATTCAGAGCTACTAGAGTTGAGAAAAAAGATGAGGCACTCTGCTGCGCACGTCCTAGCAGATATTGTTACTCGTATACACCCAGACATCAGACTTGGAATCGGACCCCCAACTGATGATGGTTTTTATTATGACTTTTTGACTGAAAAAACATTTTCAGAGGCAGATCTAGAGCAATTTGAAAAAGAAATGCAATCAGTAATCGATGAGGACCTCCAATTTGTTTATCGAGAGTACGAAAGAGAAGAGGCTAAATCAATTAATGCTGATCAACCACTTAAGCTTGAACTAATCGAAGATATTCCAGATGGCGAAGTTATTTCCACATATACTCATGGAAGGTTTGAAGACCTATGTGGAGGTCCTCATGTCGAATCCACAGGCCAGATCAAAGCCTACAAACTACTAAATGTAGCCGGAGCATACTGGAGGGGCGATGAAAATCGTCCTATGTTACAACGTATATATGGAACGGCGTTTGAGAACTCTCGTGAACTGAAGCAGCATATCAAAAACATCGAAGAGGCCCGAAAGCGAGATCACCGTGTGCTTGGGAAAAAGCTAAACCTTTTTTCCATATCAGAGGATATCGGTCCAGGCTTAGTAATATGGCATCCTAAGGGAGCCATAGTTAGAGGGATTACAGAAGACTTCTGGAAATCCGAACATGTTTCTGCTGGATATTCCTTAGTCTATACACCTCACATAGGAAAATCAGATTTATGGAAGACGTCAGGCCATTTAGAATTTTACTCAGATAATATGTTTGCGGCTATGGATATGGATGGTCAAGATTACTACCTAAAACCCATGAATTGTCCTTTTCACATGACCTACTATAAAACAGACTTGAGAAGCTACAGAGACCTCCCAATAAGAATCGGTGAACTAGGTACCGTTTACCGATACGAAAGAGGTGGAGTATTGTCTGGATTACTTCGCGTACGGGGCCTAACTCAAGATGACGCACATATATTTTGCCGTGAAGACCAGGTTCAAGAAGAAGTCAATCGAGTATTGGATTTAACCTTTCATCTATTAAAAACATTTGGTTTTAACGATTACAGAATTATGTTGGCGACAAAACCCGAAAAAGCCGTAGGAGAAGTTGCGAAGTGGGATATAGCAACTCAAGCTTTAAAGGACACTTTGAATTCTAGACAAATAGATTATGAAGTCGATGAAGGCGGGGGCGCATTCTATGGACCTAAGATCGATATCCACATAAGAGATGCCATAGGCCGATTGTGGCAAGTTACCACAGTTCAATTTGATTTCAATTTACCTAATCGATTTGAGCTTGAATATGTTGGGGAAGATGGAGCTAAACATGAGCCTTTTGTACTCCATAGAGCTTTACTGGGATCTATGGAAAGATTTATGGGCATTCTCATTGAGCATTACGGAGGCGCATTTCCGACATGGCTCGCTCCGGTGCAAGCAATAATAATACCGATTGCAAGTCGACATGAGGAGTATGGAATGAAAATTAAAGATCAAATGGCTGAGTTCGGTATAAGGTGCGAGCTAGACGATCGAAATGAAAGAATGGGTTCAAAGATTCGTGATGCGCAAGTCGAAAAAATTCCTTACATGCTAGTTGTAGGAGACCGAGAAGCTGATACAGCTAGTGTTTCTGTAAGACATAGGTCTGGAGAGGATCTAGGATCGATGCCAGTAAACACAATAATCGGGAAAATAGCTGATGAAGCTAAACTAAAAAGCTAGATTTACTTTATAGATATACTTTAAGCAAAATGATATGCTATATGCTAACCAGTCCCAAACTTACATTGGTGATTGGTTTGTACTAAAAGATTTATATCGATATAAGGAGCCACAACATAGCTAAAGACTATCGAGTCAACCAGCGTATAAAAGTCCCCGAGGTTAGACTAGTAGACGAGGAAGGAAATCAGTTAGGTGTAAAAACGGTAAGAGATGCCATTACACTAGCAGAAGAGCGTGGACTTGACCTGGTTGAGGTTGCTCCATCTGCAAAGCCTCCTGTATGTAGAATCATGGACTATGGTAGATTTCGATACGAAATCAATAGGAAAGAGCGAAACGCCAGAAAAGTACAAAAATCTAAATCAAACACAGAAATTAGAGAAGTTAGACTAAAAACAAGAATAAGTGCAAATGACCGTGCATCAAAGTCTAATCAGGTGAAAAGATTATTATCAGAAGGAGCTAAGGTTAAAGTAAGCGTTATGTTTAGAGGGCGAGAAATTACCCATCCAGAAGTGGGTATGGAAGTCCTCAAACTAGTTGCGAAAGACTTAGGGGAAGACGCTTTAGTAGAAAAGCCTCCTGCTTTCGAAGGTAGATTTTTAACAATGGTTCTAGTACCAAATCGTCAGAAATCTAACCCTACCGGTCAATCTGCTGCTTCACTTGTAACGAATTAGAAAGCGAAATAACAATTGCCCAAGATGAAAACACATAAAGGTGCTGCTGCTCGTTTCAGGATAACCGGAACGGGCAAACTTCGTAGAATGAAGGGCCATCGGAGCCATCTGCGCAGAAAGAAGGCCGCGAAAGTAAGGCGGCTATACTCACAAAAACTTCCTGTATCGGCTGCAGACCAAAAGAGATTGCAAAAATTGCTGCCCTACGGTCTGCCATAAATATAACTTATCAAACATAACGAATTTAATTATGACTAGAATCAAACGTGGCGTTACCAAACGCAATAGACATAGAAAAATACTCAAAGCAACTAAAGGACATAGAAGTGTGAGGCACTCTCTTTACAGGAGAGCTCATGAATCTATGATTCACGCATTATCTTACGCTTATGCCCATCGCAAAGCTAAGAAAAGCGATATGCGGAGACTTTGGAATATCCGCATAGGAGCTGCGGCTCGTGAAAACGGTATTTCTTATAGTCAATTCATACATGGCTTAAAACTAGCTAGCATAGAGATTGATAGAAAAATGTTATCCGAATTAGCTATATTCGATTCTAAAGCTTTCGGTCAACTAGTTACGAAAGCAAAAGAACAGCTCCCCGCATCTAGTTAATTTTCCTCAAGTAATATCTTCATATCATTTGCAAGATCTTCAGGTTCAAATGGCAAAGTAAACACGGACCTACTATGGCCTGTGCGGTCAATTAAATAGACGGGTCCCTGGTGGGTCACTGAATAATTGGCCAATAATTGTGTCTCCAGTGCATCTTTAGAGTTAGAGCCGTTAGCGATAGGATCCCCTTCTTTAACTGAAGTTGAAATGTAAAACGCTCTCCATACAGCTTTCAAAGCTTCTTCTTCACCAACGAGATATTTCCATTTTTCTAACATCCCGTATTTGCTCAAAAATTCCTGCGTGCTTTCAACTGTGTCACCCTCTGGGTCTACTGATATAAGGAATATGGCAATTTCATTGGGTTCATAACTGAGATACTTTTCAGTATCTTTTAAATGATGAGCTATTACCGGACAGATCTCATTACAATTCGCATAAACGAATGTAAGAACGACGACTTGGTTTTGGTAGTCTGAAAGCCTAACTGTTTCTCCAAACTGATCTACAAGGCTAAAATCCATTGCCTCAGGAGCTGCTGATAGGACCGTACCAGAAAAACTACCGTCATTTTCTGAACTACATGCAGTAAATAAGAGTAAAACTATACCTATACAAATAAACCTCAGCAAAAGATTTATTCCACAAGTTTTTACTGTCACAAAATTAATTAATCTATTTAAGTAGCTGTTTGTTTATCGAAATAATTTTGTAGTAAAAATGCGGCAGCAGGAACCAGAACTACTAGAGCCATGCCTAAAATTACGGATCCCCATTCACCAAGTCCCGTTGTTTTGAACAGCAATATAAATATAAAGCCTATAACACCACCGATGATGGCAACAGAAATAACTGATATTAATGGAAAAAGTATGGCCATTTTTATCTGATCAAAAGTCAATTTCTACTCCCTAATGAGAATTTCTTTTACTTACCTTAAGAGTTTACACTACTTATAAAGCTGGATGATGTCTTATTTTTAACAGAATTAATTTCAATCTGTTTTTTTTGCAAACTTTTTGTATTATCCCGCTCGTTTTGAGCCCATCTCAAAAAGATACGAATGAAAAGAGCCATAAATAATACTCCTCCCCCAACCTTCATTATTAATCCGCCAATCTGTTGATCCTGAAGATTATTTAAACTCCATATGACTGGTGCATTTACATAAAATTCATATAATGGCGCATCCGAAAAAGTTATCGGAGCAAATACTAGGATTTGAGCAATGGCAAGCCCAAGTAAATATAGCATCTTAGCGGGCTCGGAAATTGGAGGTAACTCCTTTGATGAACTCATCAATGGCCACCACATCATCACAGCAGTAGAAATAAACATTAGATGTTCCAATACGTGAAGAGAATGAAAATCTACTGAAGTTGCATATAACGCAGGGAAGTGCCAAAACGAAAACACTAAGTTAAATGCACTAAAAGTAATGATCGGATTTGTTAATAATCTAGCGATCCAGGCAAAAACTTTAATTTTCATTACAGGTTTAAATGCCCATCCAGGAATTCCAGCTATCATTAATGGAGGGACTATCAAAGTAAGTAAAATATGCTGAAGCATATGAGCCGAAAATAGAAAATTATCGCTTAATTCATGTAATGGAGATATTAAAGACAATAGAATTATCACGATTGACGATACGAACATCAAAATCTGTTTAGAGGTAGCGGGTGTATCTGATAGCCTTAACTTGATCCTTCCGGGGCCAATAATCCATAAATATAAGCCCAATATGACAGCAAGCCCAATTAAAACATCAGGGTGAAAATGCCATTTTGTCCAAATTGAAGACCAAAATTCAGTAAAGTCAAAATAGGTCATGACCATGAAACCTCGTGAATCTACGTTAAGGTAGTTTAACTAATTTACGTGAAACCACCTGAACAAAGCCATTAAAGCAAATGTAACGCCGATCGCTAAAAATAACCCTGTCAGGAACAATGTGCTGAAAAGTTTATGATCAAATTTAAGATGCATGTAAAACATGATTACAAGATAAAACTTTGCAACCGATAATATGGCCAGTACAGGAATAATTCCATAGCTTAGCCACTCGAACAAAAATACCACTACTTCTAAAGCAGTAAGAAGACACAACGCAATAGCTACTTTAAAATAGGTTAGCGCAGATGGATGGTCCGCATGACCACTGTCCACCACATTAGGAGCTGATGCTTTATTTATATTCTCTGTAGCCATTTTTTATGATGGAAATCCTTCAAACACACCAAATAAATATACCACAGCAAAAATAACGATCCAAACAACATCAACGAAGTGCCAATATAACGCAGCCAGATCCGTATCCAGGTCCTTTTCTGGAGTCACTCCACCTTTTTTGAACGAATACAAAAATAGCGACATCAGCCATATCACACCGATTGTAACGTGAGTACCATGTAACCCAGTTAGCACAAAGAATGTTGTGCCAAACAAGTTGGTTTTTGGAGTCAGCCCATGCTGTGCGTCGTAATGATCCACTCCTTCTTTACAATTCTTATCGAATAAACCCTGTTCATAATCTGTTAACTCACCAGGGTTTATGCAGTCGATATGAACATGATGATTGGCAAATTCATAAAACTCAAAAGTCTGGAATCCCAAGAAGGTCGACCCCAAAATAACCGTGGACAACATCCACGTGCGGTATCCTTTCAAAGATCCCTTTCTTAAGGCAGCATATGCTAAAACCATACTCATACTAGACATCAAAAGCACGAACGTACTAACAGTTGTGACAGGGATGCTAAATACATCAATCGGCATTGGGCCGCTTAAGCTTTTACCTTTGTAAACGAGATATGTGGCGATCAATGTCGCAAAAAACATACAGTCTGAACCAAGAAAAACCCACATGAGCATTTTTCTATGATTCAAACCTGTTGTAGTTTGATGATCACCTTCATGATTTGAAACTGCGGCTTCAGCCAAAATTTTCTCCGTATCTTTCTCTTACTTTAATTTATCTTTTTCTATTTTCACTCAGGGTCATTAACTGGTTCAAACGACCAAGCATATACTCCAACCATCATAATTGCTAAACCTACAATGGCTGCTGGATAGCTATATATGAGTCCGTATCCTCCAATAAATATACCTATCGCCGATACTAATGGCCAAAATGATGGTTGTGGTAAATGAATATCACCTTCTTCACCTGAAGCTCCTGATGGAGCTTGTTCACCTAGAAGGCCTCTCTTCTTAGCCCACCAATCATCTACAGTCTGAACCTGTGGTATTTCTGCAAAATTATATTCAGGAGGAGGGGAAGATATTGACCATTCCAATGTCCTTGCATCCCAAGGATCACCAGGAGCTTTTTCCCCTGAGCGCCAACTCTTAACGATATTATGTATAAATAATACTACGGAAATCACAATCAGTATTGAGCCAGCAGTCTCTAGGGCATTCAAAGCTGTCCACCCCATTTCACCACTATAAGTGTATATCCGCCTAGGCATGCCATCCATGCCAACGAAGTGCATTGGGAAGAATGTTATGTTCTGTCCAATGAATAGTAGCCAGAACTGAATCTTACCCATTTTTTCATTAAACATTCTGCCAGCAAATTTTGGGAACCAATAATAGAGTCCCCCAAAAATACCCATAATCGCTCCACCAAACAATACGTAATGGAAGTGAGCCACAATAAAGTATGTGTCCTGTTGCTGAGCATCAGAGGATGACATTGCATGCATTACCCCGCTAATGCCTCCAATAGTAAAAGTTACTATAAATCCAATGGCGTAAAGCATAGCCGTAGAAAAGGTAATCGAACCTTTCCACATAGTAAAAATCCAGTTAAATATCTTTATGCCAGTTGGCACCGCTATCGCCATAGTGGTAATCGTAAAAACTGAGTTAGGTATTGGCCCTAGGCCAACAGTAAACATATGATGGCTCCATACCAACCATCCCATAAACGCTATAATCGCTCCGGCAAGAATCACTGTGGAATAACCGAAAAGAGGTTTCTTAGAAAATGTCGGTAGGATTTCAGAAACGATACCCATCGCTGGCAAAATTAAGATATAAACCTCTGGATGTCCAAACACCCAAAACAGATGCTGCCACAATACTGGATCTGCTCCAGCAGGTGCGAAAAAGAAGTTAGTTCCAAAACTGCGGTCAAACATTAATTCGATAAGTGCTACGGTGATAACTGGAAACGCCAACACAAGTAATATCGCAGTGATGAATGTCATCCATGTGAACAACGGCATTCTCATTAAATTCATGCCTGGCGCTCTCATGTTAATTATTGTCACTATAAAATTAAATGAAGCCGCTAAAGACGCTATTCCTAACACCTGTAATCCGACGATCCAGAAATCCATCCCGTGACCGGGATTATATGCAATTGAAGTTAAAGGAGCATAAGAAAACCAACCAGAGTTAGGAGCATCACCAACTAACCAACTACTATGCAAAATTATTGTCCCAGCTAAAAACACCCAATAACTAAAGGCATTTAATCTTGGAAATGCAACGTCCCGCGCTCCTATTTGTAAAGGAATAATGTAATTGAAGAAGGCAGCACTTAAAGGCATTATTGCAAGGAATATCATTGTGGTTCCATGCATCGTAAACAACTGGTTATATACTTCTGGACTGATTATGTCTGCATTAGAGCCAGATAACTGTACTCTAATCAAAATAGCCTCAATACCACCGATAAGGAAATTAATAAACGCGGTAGCACCATAGAGTATACCGATTTTTTTATGATCTATAGTTGTTATCCAATTCCAAATACCCGTCGGATGTAATGGACGTTTTATCATTGGAATGGGTAGAGTCGTCATTCTAAACTCCTAAGGTAAGCTGCTAAAGCTGTAATTTCAGGGTCACTAAGCGCCTTATCTGGATCAGTATACACTGATGCGTTTTGAGACATGGTGTTGCCAGGTTTTACGGCATCTGGGTCAGTTATCCATGCGATTAAGTTTTCATGAGTATTATCCTGAATGCCTGACAACATATGCAGGCGACTAGCAAAATGAGTTAGTTCAGGGCCAACCTCACCATATGCTTTTTGACTTCCTCTAATTGTGTGACAAGCATAACATCCTGCGTCAGATGACATAAATAAATCGTGCCCCTGTTGTGTCAATGGATCAGATGGTTTAACCGCATCAGCCAACTGACGTTCAACCCAAGCATCAAATTCTTCCTGGGATTCAACAACGACCCTAAATCGCATCAAAGCATGTGACTCTCCACAAAACTCTGCGCACTGTCCGTAAAAAACACCCTCTTCATTAGACTGAAACCACATTGTATTGTCATTGTTCGGTATCATATCGACTTTTCCGGCCAGTTTTGGAACCCAAAAGCTATGAATTACATCTTTCGAATCTAATTGAATATTAATGACCTCACCTACCGGAATATGTAATTCGTTGGCAGTGACAACACCTAATTCAGGAATATCAAATCTAAACCACCATTGATTCCCAGTTACCTTAACTGTCAAAGCCTCAGGCTCAGGAGACACTGTTGTGTCGAACAATGAATTAATAGTTGGAACAGCTACGGCAATCAACAATAGAGCGGGAACCACAGTCCACGAGATTTCAAGTAGACTGTTCCCGTGAACTTGCTCCGGATCACCTTCATCATCGTCTCTTTTTCTATATTGAAAGGTAAACCATGCAAGTAGAGCCATAACTATCACAAAAACAACTAAGCCGGCGTACATTATGATGTAGAAAATTAATGCCTGTGATTCTGACACTGGACCAACAGTGTCAAAAGGCGATTGAGGATGGTGATTTGTACATCCGGAAATAAGAGCCAGAATAGTTCCAGCAAGTAATACAAAACTGTACTTGGCGAATTGTCGATTAATGGTCGGCATTATGCGAAAAAAAAGACTCCAGCAAATATCTTTGTAAAAGGATGCCTAGCGTCGCTAGACTACATACAAAATCTAGCTGACGGCATATAGATTGTCAAGTATTTCACAATCGAAATAAACTTATCTATTGGGTGTCTTAATGACTATGATCAATTATTGTAATATCTGACAACTGTTACCGCATTATTAGAAGGCTATATTGCCACTGAAGCATCTATCATTACAAAGACGAACAGCAGAGCCAAATACGCTAATGAATATAAGTAGGCTGGTTTAGCTTTTAGTATTCCTTCGGACCGATACAGCTGAATTGCATAATATAAATATCCGATACCTAAACATGCAGACGCAATGCCATAAATCCAACCCACCTCTCTAGTAACCAACATCATCAGAGTTAAGGCTAATAAAAGTACTACGTATAAAACTATTGCTTTCTTGGTTTCAGCATCTCCTTTTACCACCGGCAACATCGGTATACCTGCCTCAGCATAGTCATCTTTAATCATCAATGCCAAAGCCCAAAAGTGTGGGGGTGTCCAAAAAAACACAATAGCAAATAAATACACAGCTCCCAAGCCAATATCCCCGGTAACAGCAGCCCAGGCAATTAAAGGAGGAAATGCTCCAGCAGCACCTCCTATGACAATATTCTGAGGGGTGCTTCTCTTAAGTCCTATGGTGTAAACAAAAACATATACCAAAGTAGCTGCCAAAGTAAGAATTGCGCTAAGCCAAGTTGCAAATAAAATTAATAAAACGAATGCGACTATGTTTAAAAGTATGCCAAATATCAGTGCATTTTTCGGAAGTACACGTTTACCAGCAACGGGCCTCTCCTTGGTCCTTTGCATGATATTGTCAATATCACGATCAAGAAAGTGATTAATAGCGTTCGCGCCGCCCGCAGCTAACGAACCAGCAAATAAAACTACCCACACGATTTGCCATTGAGGTAAACCTTTGGATGCTAGAAACAACCCCCCAAGTGCAGTGATTAATAGCAAACTAATTATTTTAGGCTTAGTCAGAGCTACATAATCTCTAATCATATTTTTGCTGATAACGCTTTGCATAATAAAGTAATTTAAGAGGAAAACTCACCATATATACTTGTCGATTCTTTGACGTCGATTTCACTATTAGATGGTGCTTCTCGTGTAACAAATATTACGGCAAACAAGATGCATGCCACAAGCCATACCAAGGAGCCTCCAGCTAGATGTATGGCTCGCCACCCTGGTGCAAAACCTGTCCATATTAAAACGGCACCCAGTAATACTTGAGCTATCATCAAAACAAACAATACTATCGCGACTTTACCTGCTCCGGTTATCCACTCCCTCATCCTCCAAATCCATGCAAACGCTAATAACATCACTACCCCAGCCACAATGCCAATCAATCTGTGTCCCATATGAATTGCGTACCGACTATCGCCCTGTGGGAAAAGGCTTCCATTACAAAGCGGCCATGTTCCACACGCCGTTCCAGCATCCAGACCAACCATAATTGAACCGGATAAAATTAATAGGAAAAGAGACAACATCATTCCAACCATATAAACAGTGCCACTTGCCATCGAACCTTTTGCAGGGCCATTAATTCCATATTGAGTAAAATTCAATGAACCGACAAACGCAAAGGCAAGGCTGCCAATGACTGCTTCAGCAATAACCAAATGTATCAAACGAAAGCCCCAACCTAGTTCGCTGAAAACTGTGGCCGCCCCAAAACCTGCTCCTGCAAAAACGAAAATCAAAGCTGCAGCGGCTGATCTAAAAATCCAGGGATTGTTTCTATGGAGGCGCCAAGCGTAAATAAAAATGATCAGTATTAGAACTATTAATACTGCTCCTGACACTCTATGGGCGTATTCGAGAACAACTTCAAAATTGAACGCGGGAACTAATTGACCATCACATAGTGGCCAATCATCTCCACATGCCATACCTGAATCTGTTACTCTTACGAATCCCCCCAAAGATATCTGGATAAAAGAGACTATTAAACCTAAAATAGTTAAGATACGAAAATTTAATTCGCCTTTATCGGCTGGTGGTTTTATTTGCGATAACGGTTTTTCCAATTTGACCTGAGTACTCCAAGAAATGCAAAGATATATGGCTTAACGTACATTGTACAGTTGATACTGGAAACAAGTTATAGCATGCCTCCAACATAATGGCCCGCTAGCTCAATTGGCAGAGCAACTGACTCTTAATCAGTAGGTTCTCGGTTCGAGTCCGAGGCGGGTCACACAAAAGTAAATATACAAAAGCTATGTATATCCATATTTTATCAGAGTGAAAACATTGTTTGTGAAAGTAAGTAAATCAATATGCACAAGGTTATAGCATTAGCAGGTGGAGTTGGGGGAGCAAAATTAGTTTTTGGCTTGTCGAAAATACTTAAACCACAAGAACTGTCAGTAGTGGTTAATACTGCTGACGATGATATGTTTCATGGACTCCATGTATCACCCGATGTGGATACAGTGATGTATGCACTTGCCGGCCTCACCAACAAAACTACAGGCTGGGGTATCGAAGGGGATACCTTTATAACATTATCTGCATTACAAAGATTAGGAGAAGATACTTGGTTCCAACTCGGCGATTTAGACCTTGCAACCCACATAAAAAGGACATCCATGCTGAATAATGGAAAATCTTTAACTGAAGCCACTCAAAACTTGTCTAAAAGCCTAGGAATATTGCACGATGTAATTCCAATGAGTGATGATCCGGTTAAAACAATAGCAATAACGGAAACTGAAGAACTTGATTTCCAAGATTATTTTGTTCGACAAAAATGTGAACCAGTCATAAAGGGAGTTAGATTTGACGGAATTAACACTGCTAAGCCTAGTCAACAATTTATTGACAATATGTCTCAATCAGAAGCCATCATTATTTGCCCATCGAATCCAGTTGTGAGCATTCCTCCTATCATAGAATTACCCGGCATTAAAGAATTAATTTCCAATCACCCTGGAAAGACAATTGGGGTTAGTCCGATCGTTAGTAAACAAGCATTGAAAGGCCCAGCGGCAAAAATGATGAGGGAATTACAGGAGGATGTAAGTTCAATCGGTGTCGCAAAACGCTACGTAGGAATCTGTGATTGGTTTGTTATAGATAAAGCCGACTCTGAAGAGGCAGGCGCTATCGAGAAACTTGGTATGAATGTTCACATTACATCAACCATTATGAATTCAAGTGAAGACAAAATCAGTCTGGCAAATGAAGTAGTTAACCTGATCAAAAATTAACAATTATGCCCCACCCTGTTAACAATAAAACCCAAGCAATCATACCGATGAAGCCCCTTTCTGAAGCAAAGAGTCGTTTAAAGGGTAATATAGATTCCATGTCTAGAAGAGCAGCTATTTTGATGATGTTAAACAGAGTGATTGAGGCTGTAAAACAATATTCTAAGGCAGATTGCATAGTGCTAGGTGGGGATGAATTCATACAAAAATTAGCGAATTTACATGAAGTTCAATGGACTCCTGATCCATCCCCGAACAACGGCCTGAACGACTGCTTATGGGAAACCATGGTTCAGTCACATCAGTTGGGTTCAAAAGCAACATTATTCTTGCCAGGGGACTTACCATTAATAACCACTAAGGACATTGATCAGATATTTTTAGCCAGTGACTCTTTAAGAAAAACTGTAATAGCTAAAGCAGTTAAAGACGGTGGCACAAATGCTATGTTGCAACCTGCCTCCCATGCATTTAAGCCACTGTTAGGAAGACAAAGTTTCTCGAAGCATAAAAACTGGATATTGCAGAATTCGATACCATTATCAATCATTGACACGCCAGGCCTGCAATTTGATTTGGACGATGATTCAGATTACGAGTGGGCAATAGAAAATGTGGATGGATTTAAAAACCAAATTGATGACTGGATAATGTGGATAACCGACATCTCAGGTTAAACTAAAATAGACGTATTTCCTCAAAGGTTACCCTACCTTCTTCTACAAGACTCTTTATGTGGCGTTGCAGTGAAGTCATCTTGCTAGTTGCAGCTTTAAATTCCATTAAAACTACTTTGTCTTCTTCAAACTGTATTCCATCTATTGGTGAACCAATAAATCTGAACTTTGAGGGATCATATGGGTAATTTGATGACCACGGCATAAATTGCTCAGTAATTTGCCCATATTTTGTGCTTTGACTCTGCCTTTTAGATTTTAAAGATGCTATATCTCCTCGCAAACTAAAAATTTGACGTACCGACAGTAAAAACAATACTCCCAAAACCAAAACTACTATAAGAAGTAACATTGTAAATTTATCCATTGGACTCCCTTAATTAAATGTTGTCCATGTCAACTACAGGAAAGTTTATAATAGTAAAGGTGGATATCTAACGTTTCTACCAGTTCCAATTACCAAAATATCTACGGCTTAACGGATATCTTAGCTATAAAATCTAATATTTTTTATTTTGAAGCTGTGAAAATTAAACTTTATGATTAAGAGACAGTTTAAAACTAGAATAGCGAAACACCGTATTCAAAGGTATTTCCTGAATAACTACAGAGTGAAAATTATTTTCCCTGGCAGTTGGATTATTTTATTGCTCGTGTTATCGGGTATTGCAATAGGAGTGATAGCTTCAACTGGAGTATTCGCTTCAAGTCGTTTTAATAACCAAGAAACTACACTTTATGATGAAAAATTAGTTGACGGCATAGTAAACCAATCCTCCAAAGCTGTGGTAGAGATAATCGTAAAAAGGCCTAATACTCCTACTGATAGCGGCACGGGTTTTATATTAGATAAACAAGGCCACATAGCAACTAACGAGCATGTGATTAACGGTGCTGTCACTATACAGGTTGCTCTAGCTGATGGGACTTTATTGTTTGCAGAACCACTAGGTGTTAGTGCTTCTGATGATCTTGCCCTCTTAGCTGTAAACCCACAACAAATTTCACATATTGAGCCTCTGAAACTTGCAAATTCTGACTTGGTTAAAACAGGTCAAATGGCACTGGCTATTGGTAATCCTTTGGGGATGAGAAACTTTCTATCCATAGGAGTGGTTGCAGGTATAGGAGATAGTCCTCCAATTTTAAGAGATACGAGAATCGCACCTGCATTACAAAGACCAATACCAAATATGATATGGACAGATGCGACATTACTGCCTGGTAACTCAGGAGGACCTTTACTAAATTCTGCCGGAGAAGTAATAGGTATCAATTCTGCTGTCCATATAACTTACCAAGGAGATCTTGGTATCGGATTTGCAATACCAAGTAATATACTTAATGAATTACTACCAAATCTTAAATCATCAACTGTGATTTCTCGGCCATGGCTTGGAATATCTGGAATTACTTTAACTCAAGAAGCGATTGAACAAATGAATCTAGAAATTTCTGCGGGAGTTTATATTTGGGACATTTACCCCGATAGTCCTGCAGACATCAATTCCCTCATCGCTGATTCAAAAGATGGAACTATCAATGGCGATATCATTATTGGTTTAGATAACATTGAAGTCACATCAGTATCTGAAATGGTAGATTATTTAAATTCACTCCAGCCCTATGATGAAGTGAATCTAAAAATAATTCGTGATGCAAAGTTGAGACAGGTGGAGATTGTTCTGGGATCTTGGCCACCAAAGAATTAAAAATTACAGATTAAATAAAATAAACCAGCTGGTATTTCAGCTGGTTTATTTTATTACGGTACCTACTAAATAGAATTAGAATTCTTTTTCTAATTGCGTTATGACTTTCTTTGTCTGACCTACAACAAAATCAATTTCCTCTTTAGTAATAGTCAGTGGAGGAGAGAAGGACATGATTTCATCTAGGCCTCGACCTAATAATGAGTGTTCCTCCATCAGAGTTCCTACCCTGCCTTCAAATTTACCTCCGAATTTCTCGAAGGTTTTCTTATCCTTAGCAAACTCAACGGCTGCAATTAAGCCCATACCACCTCTCACATCAGCCACAATCCGGTGGTCGCTGAGTTCTTGTAATTTTTCATAAAGATACTTCCCATTGTCAGCAGAATTCTGAACTAGGTTTTCCCGTTCCATAATTTCCAAGTTCTTCAAACCTGCGGCGCAGGATGGAGGGCTGCCTCCAAAGGTTAGAAGATGCTTAAAGGTCTGTGAGCCTGTACCTTCCATTACCTTTCCTACTTTACTTGATGCAATAGCTGCGCCTATCGGCAGATATCCACTCGTTAACGCTTTTGCAACAGTCATAATGTCCGGCTTAATACCCCAGTTCTCTACCGCGAACATTTTCCCAGTTCTACCAAAACCGTTAATTACTTCATCACAAATCATGATTATGCCATACTTATCACATATCTCTCTTATAGTAGGCCAGTATTCCGGATGTGGTATATGAATGCCGGAAGCAGCAGATATTGGTTCACCTATAAAAGCCGCAATACTATCTGGGCCTTCATCTATGATTGCCTTTTCTAGATCATACGCATATTGCATATCCCAATCCCCCGGCATCGTACGATATGTAAGACCAGGGTTAGATATACGAATATTTCCAGGAACTAGAGGCCCATAATCGTTTGGCCTGTTTACATGGTTGAACCCTAATGACATGCATAAATGTGTCGCACCATGGTAGGAGTTTTGACGAGATATAACTTTCCAACGTCCTCTTTCCCCTATGTTGTATTGATATTTTTTCGCCATCTTGATCGCAGTTTCAACAGCCTCTGATCCACCTGACACGAAATAAACTCTACTGTCAGGATCTGGTGTCAGGCTTGCCACTTTAGAAGCAAGCTTGACTGTCGCAGGGGCAACGGTGCCACCAGGAGAGTAGCTAACATCTAACATCTGCTCATATACAGCATCTGCAATCTCTTTTCTTCCATGGCCAATATTTTTGAGCCACATACCTGCAATCAGGTCAACGTGTCGTTCACCAGTAGGCCCTTCAACCCAAATACCTTTGGAATGGGTAACCAGCTTAATACCGGTATCATCTGACATATCGCCAGTAGGTCTAGAGTGCGGCCAGAAATGTGTCTCTCCTAAGCCTTTCAACTCTTCAATCTGTTCACCTGTTAAGGGTTTTGCTACCATGACTAACTCCTAATCGTGTTTTCGAAAACTTTTAGTAATAAAATTCTAATTTTAACCATAAAAATGATTAACAATTTACGGAATACTAACACTAATCAATAATCTCTTCTAGTTTTGTCTGGTGGATATACTTAATATGAAAGTATGTGATCAGAAAAATATAAGATTTTCACGGATTTTAATGAATTTAATCCTGAAACATTTCAGCAATGTTACGGCGCTGAATCTTGCCAGTGGCAGATTTTGGCAATTTATCTAAAATAAATATCCGGCCAGGCACCTTGAATGTCGCCAGTTTATCCGCACAAAACTCGATAATAGACGACTCAGAAACCGGCTCTGACAATACGACCGCAGCATTAACACTCTCACCATATTTCTCATCTGGAAGTGGAAAACTTATTGCCTCAGAAACCGCGAAATGGCTTGCGATGACTTGATCTACTTCAACAGGAGATATTTTTTCTCCTCCCCTGTTTATTAACTCTTTAAGTCGGCCAGTTAGGGTTAAATTTTTATCTTCAGTCAAAAATCCTTGGTCTCCAGTTCTAAACCATCCGCCCCAGAAGGCAGTTTTGTTTGCAGATATATTGTTAACATAGCCGCCCATCACGTTAGGCCCTCTAACACACACCTCTCCCAGCTCGGAATAGCGCAATTCTATGCCCGTTTCGCTTCGCACAGAGATCTCAACTCCAGTTGGGTTTCCAACTGAACCAGGGTTTCGTTCAAAGGGCGGCAATCTATTAGAAGACATCTGGTGCGCTGCCTCAGTCATCCCATAAGCCTCCAAAACAGGGCTTCCAAAACGATTTTCGACTCCTAATAAAATTTCTTTGGACAAGGGTGACGAACACGATCTAATGAACCGGAAACTTTGATAAGGAGCTCCATCGGAATCAGCTCTGTCAAGCAATATCTTATGTATCGTCGGTACGGCAGAGTACCAAGTTGCATTCATATCTGACTGAATCTTCCAAAAGGTACTTGCAGAAAACCTATTGGGTAAAACTAAACAACCGCCCGAAGCCAACGTTGACAAAGCCACTCCAATCAAACCATGTACGTGGAAAAGGGGCATTACTACTATTGATGTGTCTGCCTCACTCAGATTGTAAGTGTTAATGATATTACTTAGTGAAGCTAGCAAATTCCGGTGAGTTAAAGGCACGCCTTTTGGCTTACTAGTGGTGCCGGAGGTATGTAAAAATAACGCAACGGTTTCGTCAGAAACATACTCGGGGTCCCTAGCATGTGTTAACTCACCTTTCAAATCATTTAAGGTCAGGCCGGTTCTTGACACCCCTACTGTAATTACGTTCAAACTAGCATTTTGAGCAGCAGCCACACTAGTGTTATCCTGATCTTTAACAATCAAATAAGAGCTATTTGCATCTTTTATGTAAAACTCGAATTCGCTAGATGTATAAGTTGGATTTAAAGGGGCCGCGATCGCGCCACATCTAGTTACTGATAAAAAAGAAATTAAAAATTCAATACTGTTATCGATAACAATGTTTACTACCGTCCCTGACTTAACACCATGGCTTGAAAGTTTCGATGCCATTTCATCAACCAGGCCTGTTAGATTTTGATAACTGTAAGACTCACCGTCTATCAGCTTTACTCCGATAGAGCCATACGGTTTATTTTCAAGTATTGATGTAAGCATAAAAATACAATATCACCCGGTTCAACCCGGTTATGGAGTTAATATTACTTTCCCTGTTGTTTTCCGAGCAGCCAAATCATCCTGTGCCCGAGATGCATCTTTGAGGCGCAAAGACAGGCCTATTCTAATTTCAAGCTGGCCTTCTTCTATCCATCTAAAAATGTCCCCAGATCTCCAATTCAATTCTTCACGATCCAGCATGTAACTTCCCAAAGTAGGCCTAGTCAAAAAAATCGATCCTTTTCTATTTAAAAGTTGTGGATCCACTGGTGGAACAGCTCCACTCGATTGTCCATACAAAACCATATATCCTCTGGGCTTTAAACAGTCCAAGCCGCCATCAAAAGTGGTTTGACCAACAGAATCATATACGACTTCTAAGCCCTGCCCCTTGGTAATTTTATTGACTTCTTCAACAAAATTTTCTTTAGTATATAGAATTACCTCATCAGCTCCAGCACCTAAAGCTAGCTGTTTTTTCTCCTCTGTGGAAACAGTAGTTATCACGTTAGCGCCAATGTTTTTAGCCATTTGGATTAAGATCAAACCAACTCCACCTGCTCCAGCATGTATTAAACACGATTGGCCAGATTGCAGCTTGAATGTCGAATATAGTAAGTAGTGGGCAGTCATGCCTTGTAGTAGGCAAGCAGCAGCAGTAGAAAAATCTATTTTGCCTGGAACAGAAACAACATTGCTTTCAGACACCGCTATATACTCAGCATATCCTCCGGGAAACATTGAGTACGCCACCCTATCCCCAATTTTAAAATTACTAACAGCTTTACCTATTTTCTCTACGACTCCAGATCCTTCTGATCCGGGAATAAAGGGCAATTTAACTTGGTATGCTCCCGAACGTTGGTATATATCTATAAAATTAACTCCTATAGCTTCCTGCTTAATTAACACTTCGTTATCAGAAACAGAAGGAATATCCAAGTTCAGATATTCCAAAACATCGCTTGAACCAAATTCTTTAACCTGAACTACGCGCATAAATTTCACCAAACCTTTAGCTGTTTAGGGAATAATACATTATTCTCAAATCAGAATCGTCCTGTTAAATCATATCCAACTTCAACAAAATTCAATTGAACTCAGTTTGACAATAAACTATTGCTTTTATAGCATTAATAACCGTAAAAATTTAATAGCAGTGCTCTTATCAAGAGAGGCAGAGGGAACGGCCCTTCGATGCCCAGCAACCATTCGGAGTGTATCACTTCGGAACGGTGCCAAATCCGACGAACTAAACTTTTTAATCAGTGTTTGTTCGAGAGATGAGAGTTTCGTCATAGACGTTACAAACTTCTCTCAGCACATTAATTTCGAGAGGAGTTTTTTTTATCGGAGGTTTAGTACTGATGATGGAGAAATGTGGTGACGTCTGTAAACGTATCTACAAAATTATCAACAACGAAATTCTTATGGACAAGCAATGGACTAATTGTCTCTTACATTGATCATGAGGGTTCTAAAGAAACTATGGATGTGTGTAATTATTCAGAGTTGATTGAATCGATCAAGTCTGGTGGCATTACGGGAATAAGTAACACACAGATTGCCTGCGCTTTTGCAATAGTGCTGGCTGCTAGATCACTTGATGAAAATAACAACAAGTATTATTCAAACCTATTAAAAATATGTCTTGATATTGAAACAATAAATAAAAATGATTTATCCCGTATTGTAAAACGCATGCTCACTGCAGGGGATGAAGCAGATGGGCAGTCAAATGGAAAAGATACAGTTGTAAAAAGCATGATTTTAGAAGCAAATCGAATACAAAACGAGATGATTGTATAAATTGAAATGAAATCTATAAATTTGGCTTTCATTGGTGGCACAGGGTTCTACGATATTCAAAACTTAAAATCAGTAGATCAAATATCTGTGGAAACGCCATTTGGCAATCCAAGCGGGTTAATATCACTAGTAGAGGTTGGAGATCAGGTTGTTGCTTTTCTTCCAAGACATGGAACAGGTCACAACTTAAGTCCATCAAACCTGCCAACGCGTGCAAATATTTACGCCCTAAAGACGTTAGGAGTTGAAAGATTAATATCCATAAATGCTGTAGGAAGCCTGTCTGAGGATATAAATCCAGAAGAAGCTGTGATACCAGATCAATTAATCGATAGAACTTATCTTCGGCCAAACACATTTTTTGATAAATCTATGGTGGCTTATGTGAGTTTCGCAAAACCTTTTTGTAATGAACTATCGAAGTATTTAATTGAAACTAGTGAACTTTATATGCAAGTCCATCAAGGTGGAACAATGGTAGTTATAGAAGGCCCAGCATTTTCTACCTCAGCAGAGTCTCGTCTTTACCAAAAGTGGGGAGGTCATATTATTGGGATGACCGCACTTCCAGAAGCAAAATTAGCTAGGGAAGCAGAAATCTGTTATGCATCTTTGTCTTTGGTCACTGATAATGATTCTTGGGAAGAATCCGACCATGTTAGCCAAGAAAAAGTTGCATCACACCTCTCATCAAATATGATCAATGGTCAATCAATTGTAAAAAATTTAATTCCTAAATTAATTTCACCTAGAACTTGTGAATGTCAGAATGCATTGGCTAACACTATAATTACTAAAGCAGACTCAGTCGACCCTGCAGAGTATAAAAGATTGAAATCCATAATATCTAAATACGTGCAAAGCTATAGTTAAAAATTAACAGGAGAAGTTTATGTCAAGAATGGAACCAGGCGAGCCTTACCATAGGATAGATTTAGAAGAAGCTCTCGAAATGTATCACCAAGAAGATACTGTAGTAATAGACGTGAGAAGACCAGACGAATACGCTGCCGGCCACGTTGCAGAAGCATTATCGATCCCGGTTGATGACATCCTATCCAGATTTGATGAACTACCTAACTCGAAAAAGCTTCTATTTATATGTGAGGTGGGTGTTCGAAGTGGTCTTGCATGCGAAATGGCTGCTGCCATGGGTTTAAGTGCAGATAATCTTTATAACATAGAAGCAGGAACTGGATCTTGGATAAATGCTGGTAACCCTAGTTCAAAAGGTAACGAGTAATTTAAATTAATTAATGTCAAACAAAAATAACAAGATATTAGTGGTTGGATCCGTAGCATACGATTCAGTTGAAACTCATGCTGGAAAAAGAGTAGATGCATTAGGTGGTTCTGCGTCATATTTTGCTTTAGCCGCCAGCTACTTCTCCACACCAACAGTTGTAGCTGTAATCGGAAAGGATTTTGAACAAACTCATATAGAATTCTTCGAATCTAGAAATATTGACTTGTCTGGACTACAAATAAAAAGTGGATCTACGTTCAGATGGGTGGGGAAATATGACCCAAACAACTTAAATTACCGTGAAACTATAGATACCCAATTAAATGTTTTTGCGGAATTTAAACCAATACTCAATACAGACCATAAGTCTATTAACGTATTTTTTCTTGCTAATATCCAGCCTGATCTCCAGATGGAAGTTTTAAATCAGGCTGGTAAAAAACCAGGAATTGTTGCCATGGACTCAATGAACCTATGGATTGACAATAATAAAGCCGATCTATTGAAACTAATTCCAAAAACTGACATATTATTTTTAGATGAAACGGAATTAAGACAACTTACCGGGGTAAAGAACCTTATTGATGCTTCCAAGTCAATTATCGATTTGGGTCCCCGAATAGTTGTTATTAAAAAAGGCGAGCATGGTCTTTTAATGAACAGTATAAATGCAGACCATTCCTTTTCATTATTTGCATGTCCTGCCCTACCAGTTGACCCAGTAATAGATCCAACGGGAGCCGGTGATAGCTTTGCCGGAGGATTTATGGGGCACCTCGCATCTTTAGGGAAAACTATATCCGAACTATCAGTGGAAGACTTAAGGAAAGCTGCGGTTTATGGAACCATAATGGGTTCATTTACGGTTCAAGGATTTAGCATCGAACAATTAAAGCTTGTAGCACTAAAGGATATTGAAAAACGATACAATGAATTTGTAAACCTAACCACAATATCTTAGAAATTTATTATTTATTATTGATCAAAAAACCAAGATTACAAATATTAGGAGATTGAATTGGAAAATAATATTCCATCAGACATAAAAGACATTAATCTGGCACCAGAGGGTAAAAAGAGAATCGAATGGGCTGCGAGAGAAATGCCCGTACTTTCTCAAATACAATCAAGATTTGCGAAAGAGAAACCACTTAAAGGAGTCACAATTGCCGGTTGTCTCCATGTGACTACTGAAACCGCTAATTTAGCAATTGCCTTGCGAGATGGAGGAGCTAACGTTTTGCTATGTGCAAGCAATCCTCTAAGCACTCAGGACGATGTTGCGGCTTCGCTAGTTGCAGATTATGGCATATCCACATACGCCATCAAAGGCGAGAATAATGAGCAATATTATGATCATATAAATGCTGTTTTGGATGGTGAACCGAACATCACTATGGACGACGGAGCAGATCTTGTGACAGCAGTATTAACCTCAGAAAACCCCTCGACATTAAAAAATATTTTTGGCGGGTGTGAGGAAACAACTACCGGAGTTATCAGGTTGAAAAGCCTTGCAAACGAAGGACGTTTAAAATACCCAATAATTGCCGTCAACGATGCAGACACAAAGCATTTCTTTGACAATAGATATGGGACTGGTCAAAGTACTTTGGATGGTATTACCCGTGCAACCAATATGCTTTGGGCAGGTAAGACAGTTGTCGTCGCCGGGTATGGATGGTGTGGTAGAGGGGTGGCCAGTAGAGCTACGGGTATGGGGTCTCAGGTTATTGTAACTGAGGTGAACCCTATCAGAGCCCTGGAAGCAGCCATGGATGGGCATCGCGTAATGCCAATGGAAGACGCATCAAAAATAGCCGATGTAATAATAACTTTAACTGGTGGACTAAAGGCGGTGGATAAAAGTCATTTTGAGGTTATGAAAAACGGCGCTGTCATTGCGAACAGTGGACACTTCAACGTAGAACTCGATATTGATGGACTAGAGCAAATAAGTCAATCGAAAAAAGAAGTCAGACAGTATGTTGAAGAATATCAGCTTCAAGATGGAAGAAAAATATATTTGCTTGGCGAGGGTAGATTAATAAACTTAGCTGCTGCAGAAGGACATCCTTCGGCTGTAATGGATATGAGTTTTGCCAACCAAGCTTTATCATCAGAATATCTAGTCAAAAACAAAGCTGATTTAAAAAACGAAGTATATTCTGTTCCAAATGCAATAGATGCTGAGGTAGGACGACTCAAACTAGAAGCCATGGGCATAAGGATAGATACTTTGACAAAAGAGCAGGACCATTACCTAAATAGTTGGAACTTTGGAACATAGTCCTTTTTGAAAAATGTTAATTAAATAAATACGGAGGAATTATGGCTTACAGCCTAACGAGCTCATCTAAATATCTTTTTACTTCAGAATCGGTAACTGAAGGTCATCCGGACAAACTTTGCGATCAAATCTCTGATGCAATTCTAGATGACATATTGAAACATGATCCGGCAGCCCGAGTTGCCTGTGAAACTGCAACTACCACTGGGTTGGTTTTTGTATTTGGCGAAATTTCAACGAGTCATTATGTAGACATACCTACTATTGTGCGGCAAACCGTTGCAGAAGCGGGCTATAACAACCCGGATTTCGGTTTTGACTATCGTTCGTGCGGGATAAATGTATCACTAAAAGAACAGTCAATGGACATATCTGGCGGGGTTACTGAATCACTTGAGGTACGAGGTAAAAATAATCAATCAACCGATATCGACAGTCTGGGTGCTGGGGACCAAGGAATGATGGTGGGGTTTGCGTGTAATGAAACTCCCGAACTCATGCCATTAGGTATTTCACTTGCACACAAACTATGTAAAAAAATGTCCGATTTAAGAAACGATGGAACGCTCACCTACTTGAGACCGGATGGAAAGTCTCAAGTCACTGTGGAATACGAATATGGAGTACCCAAAAGGGTCGATACTGTAATACTTAGCACTCAACATAGTCCTGATGTAGAACAGTCTACAATTGAAAAAGATCTGATCGAGCAAGTTGCATTAAATATTATTCCTAAAACGCTTATCGATGAGAATACTAAATACCTTGTGAATCCCTCTGGAAGATTTGTGATTGGTGGACCAGTCGGAGATGCAGGCCTAACCGGTCGTAAAATTCTAGTAGACACATATGGTGGGCACGCCCGCCATGGTGGTGGTGCTTTTTCAGGTAAGGACCCGACTAAAGTAGATCGATCAGCGCATTATGCAGCAAGATATGTAGCAAAGAACTTAGTTGCTGCGGGAGCTGCAGATCGTCTGGAACTTCAAGTTTCTTATGCTATCGGTGTTGCTAGGCCTGTTTCCATAGCCATCGAAACGTTTGGAACCAATCATGTTGATGATGCGAAAATCGTAGAGGTTGTCAATAAACATTTTGACTTAAGGCCTGGGGCGATAATAGATGATTTACAATTGCGGAGACCAATATATAAACAAACAGCTGCATTCGGCCACTTTGGTAGGGATGATATAGATTTGCCATGGGAAGTTACAGACAAGGCAAAATTAATCAAAAAGGAACTATTTGGTAACTAAATAGCGCATCTAGTAGCATGAAAATACAATTTGGCACCGAAGGATGGAGAGCCCTAATAGATCAGGACTTTAACTTGGGTAATGTCCAAATATGTGCCCAAGCAACTGCAGAAATAATAAAAGCTGAAAGCACAACCGATATTCCCAGAGTTATTGTTGGGTATGATACTCGACTAAAATCTGATTTATTTGCCGAAGCTGTTGCTGAAGTTTTAGCTGGCAATAACATACATGTATCACTAACTAAGGGACCTGTTCCTACTCCCGTCGTTAGTCACGCAGTATGGTCTAGTGCAGTTGATGGTGGAGTAGTCATTACTGCTAGTCACAATCCACCACAATATAACGGATATAAATTAAAAATGGATGATGGGAGTAGTGCTTCTACTGATACTGTAAATAGATTAGAAACACATATAAGGCAATTAGAAAACAACCCCCAGATAAAAAAAAGCTCTCTTCCAGTTGCAATAAACTCTGGTCTGGTTAAGAAAACTGATATTGAATCACCATATATTGAACATTTGCGCAAGATACTGGATTTAGACCGAATAGGTTTAGCGGGAATAAAAATTGTTCACGATCCAATGTATGGATCAGGGATTGGCTATTTTTCTAAACTGTTTTCTGGACAAACCACCAAAGTAAAGCAGATACATTCGATCAAAAACCCTGATTTTCCTGGTATTGAACAACCAGAGCCTGTGGAGAATAACCTGTCGGTATTAAGTAATACAGTTAAATCTAACCAATATGACATAGGTATAGCTAATGACGGGGACGCTGATAGAGTTGGAATTCTTGACGAAAACGGTAGGTTTGTTACAGCGTTAGAGACATTTGCTCTAATTTGTTTATATGAACTAGAAATTCTAAACAAAAGAGGACCTATAATACGCTCGCTAACTCAAACTAATATGGTTGATCGACTCGGGCAAATCTATGGGGTACCTGTAATCGAAACAAATGTTGGTTTTAAACACATCGCACCGCTAATCGACAAACATAATGCCTTGGCAGCTGGTGAAGAAAGTGGTGGGTTTACTATTGATGGTCACATGCCGGATAGAGACGGTGTATTATGTGGACTATTAATACTTGACATGATGGTTAGGACAGGTAAAAGCGTTCGGGAATTAATAGACTGGTTATTTAGCATAGTCGGGCCTCACTATTACAAAAGACTAGATATAAAGTTTAATGAATCCGACAGAGAAAAAATTTTACAGAAGATTGATAAAGAAGGCATTGGTCTAATGGCTTCTGAATTGCATGATTTAAATAAATCTGATGGCTTTAAATTCAATTTTAAAAATGGTTCGTGGATGCTGATCAGATTTTCTGGTACCGAGCCACTATTAAGAACATATGCTGAGGGCAACTCTCAAGAAGAGGTAGATGCTCTTCTTACCACCGCTCAAGAGTTAATTACCATATGATTGTTTAATTTATCGGCATATTGGAAGCAATGCTGTTAGGATTACCCTACCTTACTTAACTTATAAGAAAACTTGGTTAAACCGAACTTAAAATTTCAATGTCAAAGAGTCCCTTAATATTATTAATTGACGGCCATGCTCTCATATTCGTCGCTTACAACGCATTAAAGATGCCTATGACCTTGGCAGCTACAGGCGAACCTATAGGCGCAGTTTATGGTTTTTTGAACAGTTTCTTACGTATAATTTCCGACTTTCAACCAACACACTGTGCAATTGCTTTTGATAGAAGAGAACCCACTTTTAGACATGAAATGTTTGATCAGTACAAAGCTACAAGGCCTCCAACTCCTGAAGATTTGCCTGCGCAAATCGAGCTGGTAAAAAAAATGATGGGCGCGTTTAACGTTCCTATTTTTGACTCAAAAGGATTTGAGGCTGACGATGTGCTAGGAACATTAAGCAGTCAATGTGATAACTCAGGAATCGATTCATTAATTGTTACAGTTGATACTGACACTCTGCAGTTAGTATCGGATAAAACCAGGGTATATATTTCTACTGCTTTTAATAGAAAAATATACGACATAGAAGAAGTCTCCAAAAGGTACGATGGGCTAACTCCGGAAATCGTTCCTGACATAAAAGGCTTACAGGGAGATTCCTCCGACAACATTCCTGGTGTGCCCGGAGTGGGAATAAAGACAGCCTTAAAACTCCTTAAGCAATATGCAACCATTGAAGGCGTCTATAAAAATATAGATGAGGTAGTTCCAGAACGCATTCGAAATTTGTTAATACAAAATCAGGAAAGCGCAATTCAAAGTAAAGATCTTGCAACTATACGCCGAAATGTTCCAGTTGAAATGGACCTTATGTTGGCTAAATTTCCACAGTATGATCACGATGAATTAATCAAGTTCCTTAGGTCTTTAGAATTTAACTCCATGATTCAACGGTTACCTAAAAGAGAATCAGATGCACCTCTTCAAATCAAAGATAAATCTGTTTCAGTTAAATATGAAATAATTTATAACCTATCTGCACTAGAGTCATTGATCGACAATTTAAATGCCACAGATGCCTTTGCATTCGATACAGAGACAACATCGATTGACCCGATGAAAGCTCAACTAGTGGGTATATCGTTTTCTAATGACATCGGTAAGGCATGGTATATTCCAGTAGGCCACATCGAGAAACTGGCTCTAAATATGGAAGGTCAACCTACATCTCCCAACCAAATTCCGATAGATGTAGTTCTAGACAAGATTCGACCTTTATTTCAAAATAAAACACCCAAAATAGCACATAATGCCAGTTACGATGCGACTGTACTTGGTAAATATGATATTCAGATAAAAAATCTATTTTTCGACACAATGCTTGCAGCACATTTGGCGGGCAAACGTTCAGTTGGCCTTAAAAACTTAGTTTTTGACATATTCGGCCATGAAATGACTCCAATAACAGAATTAATAGGTACTGGGAAAAAACAAATTACTATCGATGAGGCACCAATCTCAGAAGTGGCTCAATATGCTGCGGCAGATGCTGACTTCACATACAGGCTATATCATAAACTCAAAGAAACCCTCAAAGAAGAATCTCTAACAGAATCATTCAATAATATTGAAATGCCTCTCGTTGATGTAATCGTAAAAATGCAGTCAGATGGGGTTTCGATTGACACAGATTTACTAAAAGAAATGTCTTTAGATCTGAATAATAAAATTAGTTCAATTCAAAAAGGACTGTATGAATTAATTGGGCACGAATTCAACATTAGTTCTTCGAAGCAACTGGCTGAGGTATTATTTTCCGAGCTTAAATTGAAGCCTGTAAAGAAAACTGCCACAGGCTTCTCTACGGACGCTGCCTCTCTGGATGCCATTAAAAATATTTTAGACTCGGGCAAAGATGAAACTGCAGACCCAAGGTCATATGAAACCATAGGTAAAATCCTAGAGTATCGCGAGCTTACAAAATTGAAATCTACTTACGTTGATGTTTTACCTCAACTTGTAAACCGTACCACCGGCAGAGTCCACACAAGCTATAGGCAGACTGGGTCGTCGACAGGCCGTGTGTCGAGCAACGACCCAAATGTACAAAATATTCCCGTGCGGACTGACTTGGGCCGAAAAGTTAGAGATGCATTTATCCCTAAAGACCAGACATCTACAACTTTAATATCGGCTGATTATTCTCAAATAGAATTAAGAGTGCTTGCACACTTATCTCAAGACTCTAATTTGATAAACGCATTTAATAATGATGAGGATATCCATGCGGCAACTTCTTCTTTAGTGTACGGCGTTCCAATTTCTTCAGTTACCTCAGATATGAGAAGAGTGGCAAAAGTACTGAATTTTGGTGTGCTGTATGGACTGACACCATTCGGAATCTCACAACAAACAGACTTGTCGCCTGATAAAGGGAAGGATTTTATCTCTATATTCTTTAATAATTATCCAGGTGTGAAAGATTATATAGATAAGACCATAATTTTCTGTCAACAAAATGGTTATGTCGAATCGATAATGGGCAGGAGAAGATATCTTCCAGAGATTAACTCCAGCAACAGAATTGCTCGTCAGGCTGCGGAAAGAGCAGCAATAAATATGCCAATTCAAGGAACCGCTGCCGATACTATAAAAATATCAATGATTAAAATTCAAGATCAACTTAACAAGAAGAATATTTCATCGAAAATGATACTGCAGGTACATGACGAATTGGTGTTCGAATCTAGATTAGATGAATTAAATTCCTTGAAGCCAATAATTGAAGAAAACATGATAAATGCTATTCAACTTGACGTTCCTCTAAAAGTCGAAATGAAAACAGGGCATAATTGGGGAAATATGTCTAAACTGATTGATCCAATTTCATAGACGTGCATTGACACCGATAGGATGCACCAATAAGATTTAAAGGTCCCCATTCACCTGTCAGGGAGAGGCATTATGATAGAGGCGCAGGAGACCGTAACCGTAATCGAAGGTATAAGTAAGTACATTAATAACCCAAGGACGAAGACCGATGGACCTCACACGGCATCGGAACTAGGTAGATTTGCTCAGTACTACGGTGCAGATCGTGTTTTGAAGGAAATTGACCCGTCTGAAGTTGGTAGTTATTCAGAAAGTATTAGTGAAGGTGGAGCTGTTCCACAAGCGGCCGAAAAGCTTCAAGTTGTAAGAGCATTTCTCTCCTACATGAAGAAAAGCGGTCATCTTGAAGTAAACCTAGCTCAACACGTACGCATAAAGAAGAATCGTGTTAGAAATAATAAACCTGCAGATATTCAAGAAGTTATTGAACTAACACCTGCTGGCCATAAACAACTCAACGCTGAACTTGAAAGCCTGAAGAATGAGAGAGTTGGTTTAGCTGAAGAAATACATAAGGCAGCGCAGGACAAGGATGTTAGAGAGAATGCCCCTTTAGAAGCAGCGAGAGAGCAACAAGGTCATGTCGAAGCTAGGATCCGAGACATTGAATTGCAACTCAGAAATGCTGTAGTAATAGACCCTAAAAAGCGGAGAAAGGATGCAAGGGTAAGGATTGGAGCCAAAGTTACCCTGAAGGACCTGACTTCTGGTAAAGAACAAGGTTACACTGTTGTAAGTGTTTCAGAGGCAAACCCTCTAGAAAACAAAATTTCTAACGTTTCCCCAGTTGGTAAGGCAGTGATGAAGCGAGTTGCTGGCCAACAAATTGAAGTCGATACTCCACTAGGTAAACAATCCTTTTTAATCGTGAGAGTCTCAGCCTAATCTTTTAAAACTATTTATATATTAACTATTCGCTGGTCAGTAATTGAAAAACAAGTCTGCCAACGCTGATATACAACAAATATCAACTGATCTGAAACGAGTCGTCGAAGGGGAAGTGAAATTCGATTCATTTTCTCGACACCTTTATAGTACCGATGCTTCTATTTACCAAATGTTACCCATTGGCGTCGTATTGCCTAAATCAAAAGACGATGTAATAGCTACTATTGAGCTCGCTCACAAGTATCAGGTGTCTATTCTTCCAAGAGGTGGGGGTACAAGTTTAGCTGGATCGACAGTCGGGAACTCTATAGTGTTAGATTTTTCGAAATACATGCGTAACGTAATCGATTTAAACCAAGAAAAGAAATCGGTGACAGTCCAGCCAGGAATTATCATAGATGAACTCAACCATTACTTATCTTCACACAATTTACTATTTGCGCCAGATCCAAGCAGCTCAAATAGGGGTAATATTGGTGGAGCATTAGGAAACAATTCCTGTGGAGCTCACTCAATTAGATGGGGTAAAACCTCTGATAACGTAGAAAAAATAGAATCCATCTTATCGGATGGATCAATAGCAAATCTATCTACAGTCAAGATAGATCAATTAACTCAGTCTGACAATCAATCTAATCCAATAACTTCAATATCGGCGAAGTTACATCAAATTGGGCTTGAACACAGTGTGGAAATCGACAGTCGTTACCCAAAAATAATGAGACGGGTCTCAGGCTATAACTTAGACCAACTCATAGGCTCCGATGAACTGAATTTGGCTAAATTTGTAATCGGATCTGAAGGTACTTTATTAACAATTACGGAAGCCGAATTAAAGTTAGTTGATAAACCAAAATATAAAGGCCTGGCAGTTATTCACTTTGATTCTTTGATCGCATCAATGGAGGCAACAGTCTCGATATTGGAACTGGATCCATCTGCAGTAGAACATGTCGGCGAAATCATCCTAGATGAAGCAAGAAAACATAATGAATATAAAAAACTAATGGACTTCGTTGATGGTCATCCTAATTCATTGTTAATTGTCGAATTTACAGGGGATTCAGAACATGAATTACAAGGACATTTAGACAAACTTAAATGGAAAATGTCATCATCTAAATTAGGCTACCACACGACAATTATTGTAGACGAAGCTGAGCAGGCTAAAGTTTGGGCAGTTAGGCGGGCCGGACTGGGTCTTATGATGAACGTAGTCGGTGATGCTAAACCTTTGCCCTTTGTTGAAGATACTGCGGTGGAACCGCACTTACTGCCTCAATTCGTAAAACGATTTGATGAGATATTGCATAATTTCGGTACGGAGGCTGGTTACTATGGTCATGCCAGTGTTGGTTGTTTACACATCAGACCATTAATAAATCTAAAAGAGTCGATTGGTGTTCAACAACTACACGACATAGCTGATGAGATAAGTTCTCTCGTTTTAGAGTATGGCGGATCTATTAGTGGTGAACATGGAGACGGACTAGTACGCAGTCCATTTCTTGAAAAAATGTTTGGTGCGGAAATAATGGATGCCTTCGCACAGGTTAAACATATATTCGACCCACAAGGCATTATGAATCCGGGCAAAATAACCAACCCATCACCAGTAACCAGCAACTTGAGAGCAATGCCTTTAGCGTCGACTAAAGTGAAAGAAACAGCGATCTCGTTTCATCGAGAAGGAGGCATAAACTCCGCTATAGAGATGTGTAATGGGCAAGGAGCATGTCGAAAAGTGACTTCTGGGACAATGTGCCCTTCTTTTATGGCAACCAGAGACGAAGAGCATTCAACTCGGGGAAGAGCTAATGCATTAAGAACAATTATCACAGGCGGTTTACCCTTAGATGAAATAACGAGTTCCAGAATGAAGGAAATTATGGACCTGTGTTTAAGCTGTAAAGCTTGTAAAGCAGAGTGCCCTTCGAATGTAGATATGGCTAAATTGAAATATGATTTTCTATCTAGGTATCGTAAAGAAAATGGTGCTAGTTTCAGAGATGTAGTACTCGGAAATTTGGATAGATTAGGTGTTATCGGAACAGCCACTTACCCTGTATCTAACTGGCTGTTGTCATCATTACCTGTCAAAGTATTATTAGATAATATCGGGATAGATAGAAGGCGATCATTACCAAGATATGCTTCGCAAACTTTTAAAGCAGCAGCGAGATCAACGACCCACAAACGATCACAAAAACTTGTTTCTGATAAAGGTATTGTTGCCATATTTAACGACACTTTCACTAATTACCATAATCCTGAAATTGGCAATGCAGCCGTCAAACTGTTGGAACGTCTTGGTTATGAAGTAATAATACCAAGCTGGTCATGTTGTGGAAGGATTGATTTGTCTGTTGGTGACGATGAAAAAGCTAAATTAAAAGCTAAACGAAATGTAGAAGTGGCACTTGAAGCACTAAAAACAGCAGACTATATCGTTGGGTTGGAGCCATCTTGCATCCTCTCATTCAAAGATGAATATCTAGACTTATTACCTGGGAATGATGATGTGGTTTCAGTTGCAGACAAAACCATTTTAATTGATGAATTGTTGATGCAAAACATCCAAGCTATAAAAACATTCAATTTAAACAAACTTCCTGACACTATATTGGTTCAAACACATTGTCACCAGAAGGCTTTACTGGGCGAAAATTCTTCTTTATTAATACTAAATAGCATTCCAAATTGTAACGTTATTGAATTAAACTCTGGATGCTGTGGAATGGCAGGTTCTTTTGGATTTGAAAAAGAACATTATGAGTTATCAATGGGTCTAGGAAAAATGAACTTATTTGACAAAATAAATGAATATAATCAAGATTTAGAAATAGTTAGTATGGGGACATCTTGTAGACAGCAAATTCTTGACGGAACTGGTAGAGCGCCATTACACATAACCGAACTATTTTTAAAAACTATTTAAGAGGACAATGGCAAAATGATTATAGGTATACCCAAAGAAATCAAAACGGATGAAAAAAGGGTATCAATTACTCCAGATAAAATAAAAGGTTTAATTGACTCAGGCCACCAAATTGTACTTGAGCGTGGAGCAGGAGAAAGCGCCGGCTTCCCCGATTCTTCCTATCAAAATGTAGAGATTGTCAACACTGCACAGAAAGTCTGGGAATCAGCGGATTTAGTAGTAAAAGTTAAAGAACCTCAGAAAGAAGAATTTAAATATTTTCGTCAAAATCAAATTATCTTTACTTATCTTCATCTTGCAGCCGTACCTGACCTCACTTTAGAGCTGGTAAAGAAAAATGTCACTGGAATTGCATACGAAACAATACAAAACAATAATGGATCTTTACCACTTCTAGAGCCCATGAGCGAAATAGCTGGCAGATTATCACCACAGATAGCCGCCAGAGTATTACAGTCTGATTTTAATGGACCAGGGAAGTTGCTGGGCGGCGTTCCAGGCACTGAACCATGCAGATTTATCGTTGTTGGAGGAGGTACAGTTGGGCTTAACGCAGCACTTATCGCTACAGCTCTGGGAGCTCGAGTCACGATCTTTGATATAAATTTGGAAAGGCTACGTGCTATTGAATACAGGTATAGAGGGTCAATAAAAACAGTGCTGTCTACCGAACCAAAATTAACGGAATACCTTGCGAGAGCCGAAGTGGTAATAGGCGCAGTATTGATTCCTGGCGCTTCAGCCCCAAAAGTGATAACAGAAAATATGGTTAGTAATATGAACCCGTCCTCGTTAATTGTAGATGTGGCTATTGATCAAGGAGGCTCTGTAGAAAATATAAAGCAAACGACTCAGTCAAATCCCACTTACATTAAACACGATGTTATTCTTTGCGCGATTCCCAACATCCCGGGATCTGTAGCAAATACTGCTAGCACTGCCTTATCAAACGCAACTTATAACTATATTTTGTATCTTGCTAATAATGGTGTGGAAAATATGGTTACGAACAATCAATCTTTTGCAAAAGGGGTAAACACTTTAAACGGGCATGTCACACACGATGCTTTGGCAGCATCACTTGGCTTGCAATATGTAGATGTGAAAGAGGCACTTTAAAGCTAACGTTAATTTAGCGTTATTCATTTCCATGAAATGATGGTTCATCAGAATAACGATCAATATTTATTGCGCGCTTACCAAAACGGGTGTATCTAACTTTAATGTTTTCTCCGTCCTCTAGTATCGAAAATGTAACCTTGTCCACTTCCACTCTATCCACTCCTAAATCAATGTAATGTTTGTCATTTTCGATAAATTTTCCTAATAAAATTCCCTGATAATTTCCGTAAGGAGGGAGAAGGTCAGCCTGATCTCTGTACCAACTAATTAATTTTTGATAGCAGATCAGTGTAAATTGAAATTTGGAACCACTTATATTTAATTTGGGTATCATCAAATGTGCCTAATTAATCCTCCAATTAAATTCTTTTAATAACCCAGAAATGAGAAAAATCTTATTTTAGGTTGATTTTATTAAAATAATTTAATTAATTCTAACTCCAGTTCATTAAACGTTGCGAACCCTTGGAACCGTGCGGTTATTGTCCCATTACCGTCAATTATAAACGTCCATTCATTACTTGGTAAACGCCATTCATTGACTGCTTTAGAGATTACTGCGGTTGATAAATCTCCTTGCACCTTTTCAGGATTCTCGTATAGATCCACGTGAATGAAATCTGCTTTAGCAGCAAATTTATCTGCCAATAAACTTAGAGTCTCAACTTGTGGCCCGCATACAGCATTAACACAAAATGCCGGACTGGCAAAAACCACAATTACAGGATTTTTTCTTTTAACCGCTTCGGCAAGGGTATATTTATATAAATTTTGATCATAATTAGACCCTGTTGTAAGTTGAGATGGATTATCGACGGAGTTATAAGTTTTCGTATCGCTTTTGACTGCGAGTTGACCGACATCAGGGGCTATAGTCTGAGCGTTTATATTAAAACTAACCTCCGCTTTTTCAACAAAACCATTTTCGGTAGGAATGTTAGCTACCAAAAGATGTTTCCCTTGATTGCTAAAATCAAACTGTAACGTGTATAACCCTCGAGATCCGTATGGCCATTCTTTATATGATGCTTCTATCCCTGAATTCAGTTCAATTAAACCAGAATCAGGATTAAAATAGTAAAGAGATACCTCTAGTATCGGGACATTAACAACACCAGTTTTACCTAATGCTAAAAACCCAATTCTATGAGTCCCTTTAGACAAATCATCTGTAGCTAATATTAAGCCATATCCATTATCATTTATTGGCCCCCGTATGGGTTGATGAAGACTAGGATTCAAATCCTCAGAATATGCAACGTCATCTGACATTGTGCATGAATAGATACCCAAAGTTAGAATAACGATTATTAAAGCTATTACTTGTGTTTTAACCATCTTTAATTGAAACCAATCCAGTTTGTTATTTGACTAATTCTGAAAACTTCCAAAGGTAAATGCGAAAAGTTCAAACTTTTCTGAATTTGAACTTATTTTGAGTTCGAAACCTCCATAATCAGGAGATTTTATTAACCGATACAATCGACTATCTATAACTTCGACATAGCTATTCCCGGAGGAATCCCACTTTATGTCTTCTCCAGCAAATTCGTCCTTTATTGGCATATCATCTAAGTAAACCATTACCGTATAAGGATTCGACTCTCCAAAACCGGTTAGCACAACATTAGCACTAGTTCCATAAAACAGTATTGCTACATAATCTTCATATTCATTCGTATCACGGGAGTGCTTGAGACTTTCCCGTTTATTTAACCAAAGCCCATTAAGGTAGATATAGTGATTTCGATGAATGGCTGGATCAGTATATTCCATGTCGATATCTCGTTGTGTATAAAATTGTTCATGAGCCACATAAGGTGGCCGCCGAGCAATAAACATTGCGTTATAGTTCCTAATTGTGCCGGCATATAATTCACGTGTTTGAGAGTCTAATTCTGTCTGATCTTCTGGAATCTCAACATAAGGACGCTGAGCTAAGAATGTATTACTAGATTCACTAATTACATTCCCTCCTTCCTGAAGTAAATCCCTTATAA
>CEVQ01140952.1_pt1 | contig 38648 bp, 40 predicted proteins | sample 356551 | NCBI WGS metagenome assembly CEVQ01 (sample SAMEA2623756, study PRJEB7988) | marine metagenome | biome: marine biome (ENVO:00000447); feature: mesopelagic zone (ENVO:00000213); material: "saline water (ENVO:00002010), including plankton (ENVO:xxxxxxxx)" | depth 250 m | reverse complement strand
AAGATGGTTACTGAAGGTTATATAACTTCAATTAGCGGTGAGGACGTACCTGTCGATGCAGACAGTGTATGTATGCACGGAGACAACCCAGTTGCCTTGGGAATTGCGAAACAGGTTAAGTCTGCATTGGAAAGTGCAGGAGTTGAAATAGCACCTTTATCAGAGTTGATATAAAAATATGGTTAAAATGCCCAATCTTAATTACGCAGGTGATCAAGCATTATTAGTTGAATTTGGAGATTCAATAGACATTGAACTCAACGATAGAGTTAGAAACCTAATGTTTCAGCTTGAGGAAAGCAAAGAAGACTGGATAATTGACTTAGTACCAACGTATAAATCATTGCTAGTAATATTTGACCCGACGCTTTCAACAAGAAAACATATTGAATCATACATACTAAAACTTGCGTCAAATATTGGAGGGAAATCTATATCTGACGATCGTTTAATAAAAATACCAACTCTATATGGGGCAGATTTTGGACTGGATTTGAATTTCGTGGCTGAAAGCTCAAAACTAAGTATTGAAGAAGTAATTTCACTCCATTCAGAACCAAACTATAGAGTTTATATGATAGGTTTCGCTCCGGGTTTCCCTTATCTAGGTGGTCTTAATAAAAAACTTTCCACTCCGAGACTAGATACTCCTAGAATTACGATCCCATCTGGCTCAGTTGGCATAGCTGAATCACAGACCGGTATATATCCAAATGATAGTCCTGGAGGGTGGCAGCTAATTGGCCGTACACCTTTAAACCTATTCGATCCCAATAGAGAACAACCGTCACTACTAGTTGCTGGTGACTACATTAAATTCGAACCATTAGAAAGTCTAGAAGAATATTCTGATATCAAGACTGATATCGAATCAAATAATTACAAGCTTGAAATTAATAAGTTAGATAATCAAGAAAATAGCCAGTCAGATCGTCATGAATGAAAAATCGATAACTATATTAGAGCCGGGTTTACTATCGAGCATACAGGACATGGGAAGATACGGATTCCAGAGATATGGTGTGCCGGTATCAGGAGGAATGGACAACTTCGCTTTGCGTGCAGCCAACGTATTGGTAGGCAATAAAATGAATGATGCATGTATAGAAATGACGGTAATTGGCCCTTCAATAAAATTCAATTGTCCAGCCTTAATATCGATCACTGGAGGGGATTTATCTATAAAACTAGATGGGCAAAAAGTTGATCGTTGGTCTGCCATTCAGGTTGAAACAGGCTCTATATTAACCTCTGATGGAATTCAAGATGGAATGCGGGCTTACCTGGCAATCAGCGGAGGTATTGATGTACCCATTATTATGGGTAGTCGATCCACATATATTCCAGCAGGTTTTGGAGGATATAAAGGCAGACCATTAATGGCAGGAGATACATTACCGGTCGGTAAGCCTAATCCAACAACAAAGCATGAAGAGAGAACTCTTCCTGAAGATTTAGAGCCAGTACATTATGGACATTCACACATCATAAGAGTTGTATTAGGTCCACAAAATACCAATTTTACTTCTGCCGCTGTAAACAACTTTTTCGACAGTAGATATGTCGTATCTAACAATTGCGACAGAACTGGCTATCGGCTTAATGGGCCAACTCTGCAACATGAAACGAGCGCAGACATCATCTCGGATGGAACCCAAATTGGAAGCATCCAGGTACCCGCAGATGGTAATCCAATTATATTAATGTCAGACAGAGGCCCAACAGGTGGTTATGCAAAAATAGGCACGGTAATCTCCACAGACTTAGGCTTGATTGCTCAGTCACGCCCAGATGACAACCTAGTTTTCAGGCAAGTAAGTGTTGAAGAAGCTGAGGCCGCTTTCTTTGAACAAGAATCTATCCTTTATTCCATGGATCCAACTCTATTTAAAAATGCTTCAAATAAAGTTAAATCTGCCCTGTCGGAAACCAGTTCTTCGCTATCACCATTCCTAGACGAAGACTCTAAAAAAGTCCAAAGGAATGCAACAGTCAAAATAAAAGGCAAAACTTTCACTTTTGGCATTTCTATTGAGAGCAATTAGACCAATTGGAATTGCAACATGATTTAGCCCAGTGGATTCTTAGTTTTGCTGACAGTCCATGGGCGCTAGTAATACTGGCTATTTCATCTTTTACAGAATCTATTTTTAACCCTATCCCTCCTGATGCATTACTTATAGCTATAAGCTTGCTAAAAACGCAACATTCAATATGGTTTGCGACCCTAGTTATTTTGACATCAGTATCTGGGGCATTAGTTGGTCATTTTATTGGCAAAAAGTTTGGAAGACCGATCCTGCAAATGACATTTAAGGGTAATCGTTTGATTTCAGACAATATGATTACGAAAGCTGATCAATTATTTGATAGGTATGGAGTTTGGGCAGTTCTGATAGCAGCATTCAGTCCTATTCCATACAAACTCATTGCAATCGGAGCAGGCGTATTAAATTTTGACCGGAAAGTCTTTTTTATTGCATCGTTAATCGGCAGAACCTGCAGGTTCATGTTAATAGGGATTTTTATCTTCTTTTTTGGGGAAAAAATCAATCAATTTATTAATGATTACCTGGGATTAATTACATGGATAGCTGCAGGTTGTTTATTAACATTAATTGTTTGCTTAATTGCTTACCGAGTGTTTATATTTAAACGAACAAGAAAATGATGGATATTATTAAAGTAAAAGGAGTGACCATTGAGTACTAATTCAATCCCTACAGAACAGGAAGTAATTAAATGGATGAGCGAATTGAGCAATTGGAAAAGATGGGGCAAAGATGATCAGATTGGAGCGCTTAACTTAATAACACCTGAATTGATAAAGCAGTCTGCGTCACTAGTAACTGATGGGGTTTCTGTAAGCTGTGCCAGACCACTAGACAACAACATTGACGCCGAAGTATATCGGCCTACACAAAGATTAATGTTAGAAAGCGGAGAAGGGTGGCAGTTCCATGAAAAAAATACTGACTTTGAAATCCAAGCTGCCTTAGAACATTTATCAATGGTTTACCACGGATACCACATCACCCATATTGATTCGCCTGCTCATTTCTTTTGGAATGGCAAAATGTACAATGACAGACCTTCTTATCTAGTAACAACAAACAAGGGCGCTACGGTAAATTCAGTTGATACAGCTAAAGATGGAATAGTCGGTCGTGGAATACTTGTGGATGTTCCGTTAATTAAAGGTATCGATTGGCTAGACAGACATGAAGGTGTAATGCCACTAGACATACTGGAAGCGGAAAAACAATGTGGATTTGAAATAAAGTCCGGAGATATTCTCTTTATACGAACAGGACAGTTAAGAAGAACATTGACTGAAGGGCCATTTAGCCCTCCAGATGATGGATCTACAGCATGTCAGGCCGCATGTCTGCCTATATTTAGAGAACGCGATATATCAGTTCTAGGAACTGACACCTCAAATGATTTGATACCCAGTGGATATAAGACTGTAACCAACCCAATCCACCAAATTGGTTTAGTGCAAATGGGAATGTGGATAATTGATAACGCAAATCTCGAAGAACTAAGTGAGACGTGCAAAGAAAAAAATCGTTGGGAATTCATGATAAATATTGGACCACTGAGAATTGTTGGAGGAACAGGTAGTCCAGTTAATCCGATTGCAATATTTTAGTTTTACTGAGCTGTTAAACCACCGTCAACCAACAATTCGGTTCCAGTAACGTAGCGTGAGTCGTCAGAAGCCAAATACAGTATCGCGTAAGCTACTTCACTAGGAGAACCCAATCTTCCTAACAATATTCGTGATTCTGATAAAGCCCTGCCTTCTGGATCAGAAATATTTTTGGAAATCATTTCAGTTTCGATAGGGCCAGGAACAACAGCATTTATCCTAATACCATATTTTGCATTCTGAATCGATGAATGTTTCGTTAAAGAAAGTAATGCCGCTTTTGACGCTCCGTATGCGCCTCCTCTCCAACTACCAACTAATGCTGTTGTTGAAGAAACATTAATTATAGAACCCTTCTTTTTTGCCCGCATTGAATTGATCACGGCCTGTGTTCCCAGAAAAGCTCCTTTTGAATTTATAGACATTACTCGATCCCAATCATCGGTGTTTTCCTCTTGGATGGATTCCGTTCTATAAATCCCTGCATTATTAACTAATACGTCGATTTTACTAAATCTATCTAAGGTTATTTCTACCAATGAATTCCAGTCTGATTCCGAAGACACGTCTAAATTTACAAATAAAGTCGATCCTCCTCCTCCAGATATTTCATTGGCTAGCTTCAAGCCTTTATCTTCGTTAATATCAGCAACCACCACTTTCGCCCGTTCTCTGGCAAATAAACGACATTGTGCGTCTCCAATACCTCCAGTAGCTCCAGTTACAATTACTACTTCATTTAAAAGCCTCATAACTATAATAGCCCTCCCTATTACGGAAATATCCTAGCAGGCAAAATTTTGTGTCTAACAATAAGCTCATATATTTGGTTTAAATAATAATTTATATTAACTTTTTGCAACAGAGTTATAATCTCTAATTATGGCTAGAATTTATTATCATCTGCCTTATTTATTGACAGAACGTCCGTTCTGTTCTAAAATTGTTCTAATTACCGCAGGGATTTAGTTATGAATAATAAACACACAGACCAGTTACAGTTACCCGGCATAACTAATGTCAGATATGACAACATATCTCCCAGAACAGTGCTGCCTGGACAAAAAGTTGTTTATGTAGGCAGGATTGATGGCGGACCAGGATATGGTTCAGTGGGTAATGTAATCGAAATTCGAAGTCGAAAGGCTGTCGTGGAAATAAAACCATTCGTGGGATATGAGTCGAAGAGATGGCATATTCCATATTACCTATTAGGTTATCCAAAAAGTGCGGCCTAGAACCTAGTCAGTTGGCCCGCGAAGCCTAAATTTACAGCTTATATTCATTCTATTGCTGTAAAGATTTCATCATGAGCATCTCCGTAGATGATTATTCAGATGCTTAAAACCTTTAATGATTCCCCTAATGCTGGCTTATCCGTTTACACAAAATACTACGCTCGGTTAATAAATTATTTAATCACAGCAATTACAGCCACATATTCGGAAGGGTCTATTGTTTCTCCTTCAACGGGATGTGGCTCAAGTGAAATAAAAACCGCAGAGTACCGGCTAACCTTTTTAATAGTCGGTCCTTCCTGTCCGGCCTCAATAGTCAAAACTAATTCACCTAATGGAGTAACATTAGATGCCAATTCTGTTCGAATTACTACTTTACCTGCAGCAGGACACTCAGATCCAGTTGGACACCTTGAATCTTCTAATACTTCAGCAAAAAGCACTGTAAGCCCACCTGGCAACGTAGGACTTGCAATCTTTTGCCCAACTTTAAGTGCCACAGGAGTAAACAAGGGTCTTTCAGTAGTTCGGCCTTCATCAGCAATAACTATATCCAAAAACTCAATCTGCGGTTGTGTTTCTGATTCCTCATCTGGTTCATCTTGCGATATCATATTGCCCTCTTCGTCAAAATAAGCTTCGGAGGAGTCGGCAATCGAATGCACGCTTGATGTGGATTCCTCTGCTGTCTCGTTTACAGCTTGATCAGTAATATTGGCCTCAGAGTCATTTGTCTCGACGACCGTGCCCTCAGATGCAGAATCGCCACACGCAATTAAAGCTAAAACTAAAATTGCACTTACAATAAAAATACTAATTGATTTTTGCTTCATGTTTACTCCAGCAGAAATTAAGAATCTTGTTTTCTAAGAAATCCTCTTGATGTTGTCACAGGTGGGGTATTGATTGCAAATAATTCCCAGGTTTTCAACAATCTACGATTATAATTTTTTACAAGGATGAAAAGTCATAATTGGTCATTGCAAGATATAGCGCGGCAATAGTTTTAGAATCTTGAATTTCACCTCGGGTAATCATGGATTTAACTGTACCTAGTGGGAATTCACATGTGGTAATCAATTCGTCATCATCAGGTTCAAGTTTACTTTTGTATAAATCCAGTGCTAAGAAGGCATGCAAATATTCAGTCAAGAAGCCTGGAGCTGACCAAAACCCACCTATGCTTAAAAGATTTGCAGACCCATATCCTGTTTCTTCTCTTAATTCTCTTTGCGCGCAATCTTCAGGCGTTTCACCTTTATCTAATCCTCCTGCTGGAAATTCCAGCATCTGCAAATCTACTGCATACCTGAACTGACTAACCATAATTAAATTACCTTGCGAGTCAACCGGTACTATTACAACTGCAGGAGAGTGAGCAACTATTTCACGAGTTGCCTGATTACCATTGGGCAAAACAACTTGGTCGACCTTTACATCAATAATTTGGCCATTAAAGATTGTTTTTGAATCGATTTTGTGCTCAGTATCAGGTGATTTTGAATTGGATTTTTTCAAAGTCATTAAGACCTGTCTAAAATACCCAGACGAGAGGTTAAAGTAGAGTAGAATGATTCTTTAGACCCAAACCTGACAAAGCTTGCCTTACAAGCACTTTGGTTAATCAAAACATAGTCACCTGGTTGTAGTGATTCATCTATAGCGAACCCATCTCCACTTATAAATGCCTGCGCATCATTTAATATATTCAACCTAATCTTTGACTCTCCAGAAAGGACTAATCCAGTATCGAGGCACATATGACCTGCAATAGGTAGCAGAACCATGCTGGCAGATCTCGGGGTAATAATAGGCCCGCCTGCTGCCATAGCATATCCCGTACTTCCTGTGGCTGTAGATGCCAATACTCCGTCAGCTCTGTATGTAGTCAACTTAGCATTATCAACTATTGCTTCCACATGCAAAAGTCGGGCATTTTGCCCTCGACTAATAACAATTTCATTCAACGCGAATGTCTCAGCATATTTTTCATCATTTTCGTGAAAAACAGATGCGTCAATCATCATACGTTCATCTAGCCAGTGTTCAGAATCTTCGGCATTCATATATTTTTTTATACCCGTGCGAGCTGAACTCACCTCTAATTCTGACATAAAACCGACTCGGCCTAGGTTGATGCTGAGCATAGGGATTTTATGAAACGCTAATACCCTGAGCGTTCTCAATATAGTGCCGTCTCCCCCTAAAACAATGATTAATGAGGTGTAGCTAAATTCCTTTTCCTTTTCAACTAGAAGTTCAGCTGAACTGGACCAAGAGCTATCAGATAGCTTAAGGTCTTTAATTAAAGAATTACATAGTTCAATTGCCTCAGGAAGTTGAGCATTGTATACAAATCCAATCTGCTGTATTGAGGATTTCATATTACTTTATACCTATAATATCTCTTAGCTAATCCTATTATTTACAACTCTAATTAGTTAATTAGATCATTAAGAATTCTACAGCAACTCGTGCAGCTTTGATTACAGGCGTGGGGTAGAAACCAAATACAACAACAGCAAGTACAGTTATAGATAAGGCTATTGAAGTCATAGGATCTGCTTTGATACGAACATTTTCCAATGGGTCAGAAAGATACATAACTTTAATAACCCTAAAATAATAATAGGCAGAAACCACGCTGCTTATCGTCCCGGCAAGAACCAACCACCATAAACCGCCATTCAACGCACTTGTGAATACATTTAGCTTAGCCATAAAGCCAACAGTGGGAGGTATTCCAGTTAATGACACTAGCGCTATGGCCAGGCAAATTGCTAACGCAGGTGCCCGTTTCCCAATACCTGCAAAATCCTCTATAGAATCACTTCCTGTCTTATTAGAAATTGCTATTACAGCGACAAATGCTGCAAGATTTGTTGCGGCATATCCGATTAAATAAAAAACCACACCAGCCGGACCGTCAAGAGTAAAATTGTCCATTCTACTTGAAACAACTGTGAGCCCCATCATAATGTAACCTGCATGTGCAATGGTGCTATAGGCTAGCAGTCGCTTCATATTTTTCTGTGCAATCGCAACAAAGTTACCAATCGCCATTGATAAGACCGCCATAATGGCGAATATCATGCTCCATTCAATAGAAAGGGGTTCACTTGAAAATGATCCGTAAAACACTCGTAAAATCACGGCAAAGCCAGCAGCTTTACTTGCAACAGAAAGGAAAGCTGTTATTGGTGTTGGCGCACCTTGATATACGTCTGGCACCCACATATGAAATGGAACACTAGATATCTTGAAACCAAAGCCCGCCACAATCAAGACTAAGCCCAATAGAAGGCCGTAGTTACCGAAAGCTGAAGTCGATCCTGTTGTATTTTGCTGGTTTATATTCTCAATAGACTGAAATATCTCAGCTACGTCCGTAGTGCCGGTTAGTCCGTAAACCCATACCATGCCGTATAGTAGCAAAGCAGAGCTAATAGCACTTAAAATCAAGAATTTAATTCCAGCCTCTGATGACAATTTATTACCTGAAATTGCAATCAATGCGGCCATAGGCAAAGCGGTAAGTTCTAATGCGATGTAAATTGTTATTAACTCACGAGTTGAAGCTAACAACATCATTCCAACCGTTGCAAAAATTAACAGGCTAAAGTATTCGATTTTTGTTTTTTCGAAACGATGAACATAACTTACAGAGCTAATCATAACTATCGACAGAATGCCCAAGAATACAAACTTGAATAATAGCGTGAACTTATCTACAACGAGCGTATCGAAAATCCCAAATGCTTGATTGTTAGAATTTAATTCTTCTGATATTCCAATACCATTCCAAAGTAGTACAGAAAGGATCACCGGTACTAATAGACCTAATGCAATGGTCGATTGAATCAAAACTCTGTTTTTAATAAATACATCTAGCACTACAATAATCAATGCTAAACCAGTCAAGCTGATTTCCGGTGACAGTAAATATATGTCATGTAAAGTCAAAGTTTTTACCTGCTTAAAATTTCTGGTGAAGAATTCACCGCCGCCACTATAGGCTCTATACCCATCTTAAATAAATCTGTCAAAAACGCTGGGTATATCCCAAAAACAAGAATAGCCACGACAAGCATTACGATAGGAATAAGTTCCACTCTGCTCGCATCGGTTAATTTAGCCCATCTATCGTCCATGTGTCCAAATAAAGTTCTCTGTGCCATCCACAAAATATAACCAGCTGTGATTACAACGCCAAAAACAGCGAGTGCAGTAGGCCATGCCCAAACAGGGAAAGCGCCTAAGAAAACTAAAATCTCTGCTGCAAACCCACTTGTTCCTGGCAATCCTAATGATGCTAGTCCAGCTATCAGAAATGCTACACCGATTATCGGAATACGTTTAGACAAACCTCCTAAATCTGGTATATATCTTGTATGGGTACGGTCATAAATCATGCCAACCGTCAAAAACATTAAACCAGTAATGGTGCCATGCGTAAACATCTGCATTGATGCTCCAGTTAAGCCAATCGCGGCCGCATCAACTCCTTTTGAGGCGATAGCAGAAAGTCCGATTAATACATAGCCCATGTGACTAATAGAACTGAAAGCAACTAGTCGTTTCAGATCGGTTTGGCGTACAGTTACTACAGCTCCATATAACACGTTTATCACTCCTGCAGCCACTAACAGCCAGGCCATGTCAGCCATCACATCAGGCATAATCGATGCTGTTACTCTTATCATTCCATATCCACCCATTTTCAATAAGACACCGGCTAACAAAACGCTTACTGCAGTTGGCGCATCTGTATGTGCATCAGGGAGCCAAGTATGCAACGGCCAAACTGGCAGCTTAACAGCGAACCCAACGAATAGTAGTCCAAATATAGCTCCTGCAGGGATAATGAGTTTTATACCGCCTTGAACGAGTGCTGGAAGAGCAGTCATATCAAACGTACCGACCGATATGTATAGAGCCAATATTCCGACTAACATAAAAGCACTTCCCAAGAAAGTGAAGATTATAAACTTCATTGCCGAGTAATCTTTCCTGCCAGTCCCCCAGATCGATATTAAGAAAAACATTGGGATTAATTCAAGCTCCCAGAACAAAAAAAACATTATGAAATCTAATGCGGTAAAAACTCCAAATACAGCTCCCTGCAAGATAAGGATCCAAATGAAATATTGTTTGACGCGATGCGTTATTCCCATTGAAGCCAATATTGCAACCAAACCTAACAACCCAGTTAATAAAACCATAGGCACACTCAAACCATCTACGCCTAGGAAGTATTCAACTCTAAATGCATCTATCGGAATCCAGCTGTTAAATCGGTCAATTAATTGAACTCCAGATTCACCTTTTTGGTATGCAATGAATACAACGATGCTTAGCACCAATTCAACTAGCCCACCTAAAACAGCTATAGCTCTAACTTGATTATCATTCCTTGCAATAATTAGGATTGCCAATGCAAAGAGAAATGGCAAGAAAACTACGGCTGTCAGCAAGCCGTTGAATCCTGTATTGTCTGTTAATACGTCCAATTAAATATCACCTAAATATAAGATAAATCCCAAATAGTAATAGCACCCCGAAGGTTGTCACTACTCCATAACCTTGCAATTGGCCAGTTTGAAGTTGAGCGATCAACCTACCTATATTTCTGCTAACTCTGTCAATAGTTCGAACAATACCATCAATAAAACTTTTATCTATGGCATCTAAATATGCTGCAAATCGGGAGTAGAAAACCTGCCTTGTAATAACGTCTTCATAAAACTCATCAAAGTAGTATTTGGAAATCAATAATTTATAGACTTTATTTGTCTTGTTTTGGAGACTGTCGAAAATTCTAAATTTAGAAACATACATTAGATATGCCAGCAATATTCCCGATACAGCTACTAAGCTGGCTATTACAGCCAGGATCTTATTGAAAGCTAATACCTTCTCGTGGCCATCTCCGATATGAATGAAATCTGCAAACCAATGTATCGGTATGGAACCTATATTCGTGAGTGGATTTACTAACCAACCTACTATCAGAGTAGCAATGGATAGAAGTATTAGAGGAACTATCATTACCCTTGGCGATTCATGAGGGGTAGTTTCCTCTGTTACGTCCATACTTGGGTCCGATTTGGCTCCGCCTTTATACTTTCCTTCGAATGTCATAAATATAGCTCTAAACATATAAAATGATGTCATAAATGCAGCAATAATTGCGAGCCAAAAAACGACATCAGAAACAACTGATGAAGAGTGCCAAGCATGATTTAATATTTCATCCTTGCTCCAGAAGCCAGCCATAGGGAAAATACCGGAAAGACTCAATCCCCCTATCATGACGGCTGCGTAAGTCCATGGCATCAGACGCCTCAAACCACCCATATATCTCATATCGAAGGTTCCTCCAACCGAATGACTCACACTACCTGCAGTCAAAAATAACAACGCTTTAAAGAATGCATGTGTAAACAAATGAAATATAGCAGCACTATATGCACCTACACCCAATGCCAACATCATATAGCCTAATTGGCTAATCGTAGAATATGCCAACACTCTTTTGATATCATTCTGAACCAGTCCAATTGACGCCGCGAATATTGCAGTTACCCCACCCACTAAAGCGACGACCATCATAGCCTCTTTAGATGCCTCGAAGAGAGGGAAAAACCGCGCCACAAGGAAAATGCCAGCTGCCACCATAGTAGCAGCATGAATCAGCGCACTTACAGGTGTAGGACCCTCCATAGCATCAGGTAACCAGGTATGAAAAGGGAATTGTGCTGATTTACCCATAGCTCCAGCGAACATACCAACTGCAACCCATCCTGCAACACTGGAAGAGATGACTCCTAATGCAATCGCATTATTAATATCTGAGACCTCGAATGGGTTGAGTCCATTTGCAAGAAAACTTCCAGAATTAAAGAACAAGTATAGTATCGCTAGCAAAAAGCCGAAATCTCCCAAGCGCGTCACTATGAACGCTTTTTTGGCAGCCGCGGCTGCAGCAGGTTTGTTAAACCAGAATCCGATTAATAGATATGAAGACGCTCCAACAAGCTCCCAAAATACGAACATTTGAATTAAATTACTTGCTAATACCAGTCCAATCATTGAGGCAGTGAAAAGAGACATATATGTGAAATAGCGAGAGTATCCGCCATCATTTTTCATATACCCAGTTGAATAAATCTGCACAAGTAAACTTACTGAAGAAACGACCACCAACATTATTGTGGTTAATCCATCCAACATTATGCCGATATTTATTTCTATATTTTGAATTTTGATCCAATTATGCGAATCGAATTCTATAGAGTGTCCATTATGTATAACGCTACCCAGAGCCCAAAAAGAAAGTATAGTTGAACATAAAATTGCTGCTATTGTGATATAACCGGAAAGTTTGCTTTTCTTACCTATAAAAGGCCATACAAAAACTCCTATCAAGACAAAAGCCAATAGTGGACAAAAGAAAATAAACCATGCGCCTAGCTCATTGATCATCTACAATTTCCTCAATATTTCGTCGGCTACGTGTTCACGTCCTTTTGGAACCATAATCCTATATTCCACTCTCTCACCCCAATCGAGGATGTTACCAGCAGGAAGTATTTTTACAGGCAATCCTTCTGCCTCGATCGCTGATTTCCACATCTCAGCCGTGATTAGATTGGGAGCTTTACGGTAATCAGTAAACATCAGTGTTTTAGCTCTTTCGCATCACTTATAAAAATGCTTTTATAGTTTCTAACTAGTACGATCACAATCGCCAGGCCGATTGTGATCTCAGCTGCAGCAATAGTTATTATAAATATGGCAAATATCTGGCCAGTCAAAACACTTTCTACAATTGACGAACCATTGCCACTAGAATATGGAACTAAATATCGAGACATCGCAACAGCCGTCAAATTCACCGCATTGAACATTAATTCGATACACATTAACACCACAATCGTATTCTTTTTGGTAAATGATCCGAATAGACCTATGAAAAATAGTATCGCTCCAATTATTAGAAACTGCTGTAAATCCATATTATCTCCTCCTCACCAAAGCTAACGCTCCGATTACAGCTCCTAGGAGCACTACAGATACAGCCTCAAATGCAAGTACATAGTTTCTAATTAAAAGTTCCGCTATATTACCTAACACACTGGTCTCGACGAAAGTAGCAGTCATTTGCTCACTAGTTACATCAGCTGAATTAACATTCCATTCAGTATTTGTTATAACAAAAATTACACCAGCAAGTATTAATCCAGATATAACCAAAACCGGAATAACGTATCGGTTAAAGGGACTTCCCTGCTCCACGTCCCGAGTAAGAACAACAGCAAACAAAATTAGAACCGCAATTGCACCGACATACAGCAAAATTTGAACCATTGCTAGAAACTCAGCCCTAAGAAGCAAAAACATACCGGCGATCCCAATAAAAGTCACAACTAAAAATAATGCTGATCTGAAAACATCTTTCAAGAGCACTACCGCAATTGCTGACAAAATTGTACTTATTGCAATAATCCAAAATACGATATCGATTATTAATACTGTATCGCTTTCCATTATTTTTCTGCCAGATTAGTGTTTTTATGTTTATGAATCAACGTTTAGCCCATTTCTCTTGTTGTTCTTTTAAGGACGGTTTCTCGTGTCTGCCTGCCTTGTCCCATTTAACATTCTTACCATCTTGAGGGTCGTAATTCTTAGAAGCTAATTGAGGTCTAAACCAAGTGCTTGGTTTCTTCTTTGAGCTTACCAGCCTGCGTTTATCAATCACCAAATCCTGTCTTCTATATTGGCCTTCCTCAAAACCACTTCCCATGTGGAGTGCGTCGTACGGACAGGCTTCAACGCATAATCCGCAGAACATACATCTTCCTATATCTATATCAAATTTATCTAAATGATATTTTTGTCCTTCCTGCATCTGATCGCCACTTTCACTCGTGACAATTTCAATAATTCCAAGCGGACAATATTTGGCACAAGATGCACAACCGGTGCACCTCTGCTCATACCAACTAAATTCCTCCCCACGAAACCGAGGGTGTTGAGGAAGACTTGCTTTCACTTCAGCCAAACCTAGTAATGCCTTAACTGCGGTGAGCGGGTCTTTTCGAATTATGTCTGTAATTGGTTCGCCTGTAGCTTTTGCTAAACCCAACAAGCCAACTTTACGATCGGGATATTGAACTGTCATCATCCTTGAAGGCAATATCAAATTCTTCGCCGTTACCACTAAACCTTTTGCTAATCCCATTCCATACATATTAGTCAGCCTCCGCTATCTCGGTTGCTTTTTTTGCCACATTTGTATTTGCATACATATTCGCCAACGGTGATACTACTGGATCAGGTCGTTTCAATTTGCGCTGACCTGCAAGGTTAAAAATCGCAACAATCGCGATTATTGTGATACCCCAATTAACACCGGTCATTATCCATAACTCAGATGTCGATAAACCGCCATCACCAGGATTAAATATAAAAACCTCTATTGCAATTACAAATAAATTTAAAACAGACAATGGCAATAATGCCTTCCAAGCGAGGCTCATTATCTGATCCACTCTTAACCTAGGCCAACTTGCCCTGATCCATACAAACCCGAATAACACAACAAAAGTTTTTAAGATAAACCAAATTGGACCTGGGATCGGTCCATATCCGCGCCAACCACTCAGGAACAATGTTGTCACTAAAGCGGCTACTATAACGGGTGCCATAAACTCGGTTAACTGTAAAAGTGCAAATTTTGCTCCGCTATATTCAGTATGGTAGCCGGCACCTAATTCCGAATCAGACTCGATTAAATCAAAAGGCGTTCTACTCATTTCAGCAGAAGCAGCTGTAATAAAAACTATAAATCCTAGAGGCATAACTAACACATATGGAATATCTTGTGCCAGAACTACGTTACTTAATCCAAGGGTCTGTGCAGCTACTGCTACAGCAACTACACTTATCCCCATTGGGATTTCATAGCTAACTAACATAGCTACCGCCCTCATAGCACCAAACATCGCGTATTTGTTAAGAGATGACCAACCAGCCATAAATACGGCTAAAGTATTCACCGAAGTGATAGCAATCACGAAAATAAGCCCAATATTGAGACGACCTAAAAAACTGCTCCCATGCAATGGTATTACAGCAAAAACTATAAGCGCTGGAACAAGAAATACTATAGGCGCAAGTGTAAATACAGGTTTATCTGCACCTTCTGGGATCGTATCTTCTTTGGTTAACAAACTAATTAAATCTGCTACCGGCTGCAGTAGTCCAAAAGGTCCCCACCTATTAGGGCCTAATCTAGATTGAAACCTTCCTAACATTCTTCTTTCAAACCAAGTCAACAGAGCCGTAGACATGACTAAGGCATTTATTATTACCATGGCGAGAATTAAAGAAGTTATTAAAAATACAAGCCAATCAAGATTGTCAGGCATGAACCCGTCAAAAAACCCATATATCCCAAGAAAGTCAAATCCACTTCTGAGAACCTCTGTTTCTATCATCTGTCCACCTCTCCAACCACTATATCTATACTGCCAAATATAACAATAAGATCAGCCATCTTCCAACCAATCAGGAGATCTCTCAAAGTAGTTAAGTTAATAAACGACGGTGCTCTAATATGCATTCTGTAAGGGGATATTCCCCCATCACTTACTATATAAAAACCTAATTCACCTTTTGGCGACTCAGTCCCAACATAAGTATCCACAGAATCAGGGCGAATAAAATAAGGTGTCTCCGAACGAACAGGGCCAGGCTCAATTTGTTCAACACATTGTTGAACTATACGCAAACTCTGTCTCATTTCTTGAACACGAACATAATATCGGTCAAAAGTATCTCCAACAGATCCAATTGGAACATCAAAATCTAACCTGTCATATACCTCATGCGGCTCGGCTTTGCGCAGGTCCCATTGAACTCCAGTTGCCCTTAGCACCGGTCCAGTGATTGATGCATCTATTGCATCTTGAGCGGACAATATTCCTAAATCTCTTGTACGCGCCAAAACTACTTCATTTTCAGTGATCAAAGCCTCTAGTTCATCTAAATAACCTGGCATTGAGGTTAAAAAGTCATCTAATCTCGGCCAGAAATCTACAGGAGCATCTTGAAATACTCCACCAGGTCTCATATAGCTAACTGTGATTCTAGCTCCACATAGCATTTCAAATAACTCGAGGATACGTTCACGTTCTCTGAAACAATAAATCAACGGTGTGTGAAATGCGCCAAGCTCGTCAAGTAAAAATCCTGTTGCTATTAAATGGCTAGCAATTCTTTGTAATTCTGCGCTTATTACCCGTAGATACATACCACGATCAGGCACTTCTATACTTGCTAGAGATTCAACAGCTCTAACATAAGCAAGGTTGTTCGTCATCGCGGCAACATAATCCAGACGGTCAGTCAACGTAACTATCTGTACATAATTGCGCTCTTCAGCTAATTTTTCAGTCCCTCTATGAAGGTAACCAAATACTGGCTCAACATCAATCACCTGCTCTCCATCAAATGTTACTCTTAGCCGAAAGACTCCATGTGTTGAAGGGTGTTGCGGTCCCAAATTAATTGTTACAGGCTGCGTGTTAATTGACATTTGTTTTATTTCACGAATTCAATTTGCTAACGATATATTTTGAGGAAATAGCAAGGATGAGTTTCATCGAATAAAATCCTTTCGCAAAGGGTGCCCAGGAAATCCTTCCCATAATAAAATACGCTTCATATTGGGGTGATCAGAAAAATTTATACCCATCAAATCCCATATTTCACGTTCCTGCAGCTCTGCCCCCCTCCAAACTGAAGTGATACTTGGAACCGTGATCTCTTCTCTACCAAAACATTTAGTTTTAATTATTAGGGTGGTGTTATTACGCAAGGATCGAAGATGGTACACCAATTCAAAATATTCAATATAATCGACTGCAGATATGCTATTCAAAAACTGCATATCCAACTCAGCATCATCTTTAAGGTATGAAAATACATCAACTAAGTTCTCTGCCTTTATCCATACGTTGGTGTCATTAGAAGATACTACAGAATTCGGGATGTTCTGTTGAATTTTTGATGCAGCGTAATCACCAGTTACTGGAATAGACATTAAGGCCTCAATGACGGATCAGATATTGAATATCTCTTTATCTTTTCATGTAGCTGCATGATCCCATACACCAAAGCATCTGGTCTTGGGGGGCACCCAGGCACATAAACATCTACAGGAATAATATGATTTACTCCGGGCACAACACTGTATGATTCATAGTACGGGCCTCCGCTGGTTGCACAAACCCCCATTGAGATAACCCATCTTGGTTCAGCCATTTGTTTGTATACCCGTTCGATCGCAGGAGCCATTTTCCAAGTCACCGTACCTGCTACGATCATAAGATCTGCTTGCCGTGGAGACGCCCTAAAAACCTCCATACCAAATCTAGCTAAATCAAATCTAGACATGGCACTCGCCATCATCTCGAAAGCACAGCATGCCAGTCCAAAAGATAATGGCCAAACTGATGATTTACGTCCCCAATTTATCAACGCATCCACAGACGTTATGGCTAAATTTCGTTTCAAATCGTCAGGCACTTCTATTAATGGCTCTTGTAGTGGAGCATTGCTAGAGGCCTTCAACTGATTTATATAATCGCCCTCTTTAGCATCTAATTGCCAAGTAGCACTGTGTAGAGGAATTTGTCCATTCTGCAGGTCAAATTCGTCTGAGTTCATTGCAGGCTCAATTCCGTTTGCCGTTAAGTCCATTCCAAATCACCTTTACGATAAGCATAAAGCCATCCCACTAATAATATGGCTACAAATATAGCCATTTCTATCAAAACAAATGCCCCAAATTTCGATGACATATACCCGAACTCTGACGCCCAAGGAAAGAGAAATACGACTTCAACATCAAACACAACAAAAACCAAAGCGATTGCGTAAAATCTGCTATTAAATCCAGACCACCTTTTTGATAACGTTTCGAACCCACATTCATATATAGATTTTTTTACTTCATCCGGCTTATCTGGTCGAATCCCAACAATAGACAAAGTTGTAGACACTAATAGCATACCTACAGGTATGGCTACCGCTATTAAAGCGAAAATTGTTATAAGTCCGTATTGGCGAAAATAGTCGTCAAGCATTACGCGTTTTAACCGTTGATATATAGTGTGAGCGTCTGGCGACTATAGCACAATCAGAAAAATGTTGACAAGTGAAAAAAAACACAATTATTGTATTCATAAGTCAGATTGACACTTTCTAAAAGTCAATGCTAGCATTTTTCAGGAAATCTTATTGCATTCACAGTCGTTTTGACGGCTGTATCACCAGAAAACTTAAAGATTAGAGGGCTATTTATGCACTCTATAAGTATACGAGTTTCAGCGATTAAAAAAATTGAGATGAAGAACTTCAAATGGTTGATCAATTACCATCAATATTTGACCAATATAAATCCGATATCAACGCCTATTTAAAATCGGGGTTAGAACAAAAAGATGACCCTCGATTAAATAGATACAAAGAGAGTTTGTATCAAATATTAACCTACGGCATGGGTTGGACGGATAAGTTAGGAAAACCAGTAAAGATTAGCGGTGGAAAGTTACTTAGGCCGACGCTATGTTTATTTGCCGCAGAAGCTTCAGGCGGCAGAGCAGATAAAGCGATCAAAACCGCGATTGCCCTTGAATACATACATAATTTCTCATTATTCCATGATGATATTCAAGACCAAGATGAGATAAGACATCACCGACCCACAGTTTGGTATGTTTGGGGTGAACCGAAGGCAATTGTTGCGGGTAATGTTCTTCGTTCAATTGCTGATGTCACGCTGACTGAATTTCTTAATCCAAACATTGGAGATAGTGATGCTGTAATGATAAGTAAAACTATGACAACCGGGTATCTAGAAATGATAGAAGGACAATTCTTAGACCTTTCATACGAGAGCAGACATGACATTAGCGTTGAAGAGTACTTAGACATGATCAGTCATAAAACAGGCGCTCTCATTCGGTGTTCGATGGAATTGGGCGCACATATTGGTTCTGGTGACCAAAGAGTGGTAAAGGCTTTTCGAGAATCTGGTAGAGCTTTGGGGTATTTATTTCAAATCACGGATGATGTATTAGGTATTTGGGGAGATAAGCAAAAAACTGGAAAACCTGTCGGTCAAGATATTGCACGGAAAAAAAATTCTTTGCCCGCTGTTCACGCTATGTCCAAATCTAACAGAAAGCAATCCGCACTGTTAAAAAATATTTATTCCAAGCAAAATTTGGATCAAAATGATGTAGATACAGTACTTAATATAATGAATACAATTGGCACTAAAAATTACATCGGAAGTTTGGCTGATAAATATGCAAACTCTGCTTTAAAATCATTTTATTCTGCAAAAGTTGAAAGCAAATTTATAGGCAAGTTTGAAGAGATAGTTCAATTTTTACTTACACGGAACCATTAAAAAGCGTGTTGAATTCTGAGTTAAGGGTTATTATATTGTCTTATTACAGATTAATATCTAACCATTACTAGAACTTTTAGATATCTTAGATCAAACTCTTAATGAGAAAAGTTTTGAAAAATACGTTGAGGATAAAACAAAATGTCTAGACCTATCGAACTAGCAGTCAAGCTTGGCTGGTACATGATAAAAAATCGCTACCTGATGGGCAGAAAAAAATTCCCGTTAGTTACTATGCTGGAACCTCTAGAAGCCTGCAACTTAGCATGTGAAGGCTGCGGTAGAATTCGAGAATATGAATCGGTAATAGATAGATTGATGACCGTTGACCAATGTTTAAAAGCTGTCAATGAATCAGATGCTCCTATTGTTTCAATTGCAGGTGGAGAACCTACAATGCATCCTAATATAGATGAAATAGTAGCTAAAATTATTGCCCAAAAACGATTCGTATACATGTGTACAAATGCTCTACTAATGGAACGTATAATGAAAAAAATACCTGCTTCAAAGTATTTTTGTTTTGTGGTTCATATGGATGGAATGGAAGAGGCACATGACATCTCGGTCTACAGGAAAGGAGTATGGAAAATTGCGACTCGCGCAATGAAGATAGCTATAGAAAACGGATATAGGGTTACTTCGAATACCACTATCTTTAATGGCGTAGACGAAAATGACATGCTAGAGATGTTCAAAATGCTAACTGATATGGGAGTGGAAGGTTGTATGGTATCTCCCGGATACCAATTCGATTCTGTGCCAAACCAAGACTTATTTATATCACGGAAAAAGGCTCGTAATGTTTTCACTAGGATACTGGATCCAAAACATGGCATCCGATTTTACAATAACCCCCTCTATCTTGATTTCCTAAGGGGCGATAAGGAATATAATTGCACTGCTTGGTCTAATCCTACTTACACAGTATCTGGGTGGAGAGAACCGTGTTATTTATTAGGAGACCGACATACAGAAAACTTCAATGAATTGTTGTCTGATGAGCTTTGGGACAAATATGGGCCAGGAAAAGATCCAAGGTGTGCAAATTGTTTAATGCACTGTGGGTTTGAGTCTGCATCGATATATGATGCCATCAACAACCCAGTTTCAGCAGCCAAAATGGCTATTGGCGGCGCAATAACCAAAAGTGGAGTTGGCGCAGGATAGTGATAGGAATTGTGATTGCCATTAGAGAGGAACTTCTAGAATTCTTCTCTAAAAATGAATTTGTTAAAGATAAACAACAGGATGAAAATCAATCTGTTTATACATCTCATTTAATGCCTGATGTGGTGATAATAGAAAGCGGAATGGGTAAGGAAAATGCAATAAATGCTACAAGTACATTAATTGCAGCCTATCAACCAAAAATAATCATATCTGCAGGGTTTGCTGGGTCTGTTATACAAAACACGGAGCCAGGAACTGCATACATTTGTAGTGACATTTGGTCTATGCCAGGTCCAGCAGCTTTCTGGTCAACTCAAATCGCTGAACACGTACAAATCCTAGATGAGAATAGAGCATTGAGGCTTAACTCATTTATAAGTGACTCCGGATCACCTGTAAACATGGGCTCCTGTATGACAGTAGATCAATTTATATACAATCATGACCTCAAAACATGGATCGGTAAAAATTTTTCGGTTGATGTAATCGACATGGAAAGTTTTTGGGTCAGCCAAACTGCAAGAGAAAAAAACATTGAGCCTCTTGTTATTAGAGTGGTGTTAGATCCGATGGAGCAAAAACTGCCACCATTCATCGTAGAGGCGGCGAATAATAAGAGGTCGAGAACCATGCTGAGTGGATTAAAGCATGTTGCAATCAACCCAGGGGATATCAAAAAAATCTTTGAAATAACGATGCAAGTTAGAAAAGCTAGAAGAATTTTAACTTCTAACTTAGATCTAGTGGTTGACGCAGAAAGACAGATAGGCAGTATAACTGCTACATCAGGTTAGTAATTTATGGACCCACAAGTTTCAAAGCAAATTAATAAGAACATCAATAATGCTATTGAGAGGACTCAAGATTATTTGTTCAGAGAGCAATACAGTGAGGGTTACTGGTGGGGTGAACTAGAATCTAATCCAACAATGGAAGCCGAATTCTTATTACTTCATTACTTTTTAGGAATACGTGATAACAAGAAGTTTACAAAACTAAGTAATCACATAATAAGCCAGCAGCGCGAAGATGGCACTTGGGGGCAATATTATGGAGCTCCAGGGGATTTATCCACATCTGTAGAGTGTTATTTAGCTCTTAAAATTGCTGGGTACTCCGAAAATGAAAAATCAATGATTAAAGCTAAAGATTTTATCCTTAGCAAAGGTGGTATAGAGAAAACCAGAGTTTTTACAAAAATCTGGCTTTCTTTAGTTGATCAATGGAAATGGGAAGGCGTTCCTATAATGCCAGCTGAGTTAATCTTGTTACCTAACTGGTCACCCATTAACATTTACGAGTTTTCAAGTTGGGCAAGATCAACGATCGTCCCATTATTGATACTAATGGACAAGAAACCTGTGAGACCCCTCCCCGAAAATCTTAGAGTTGATGAACTTTTCTTTGATGGTCTCGATAATGTGGATTACTCGGTTAAATCCCCTTCTATTCAAATGGGTTGGGAAAATTTCTTTTACGCCACAGATCAAGTTTTAAGATTACTAGATAAATTACCGATTAAACCGACCAGAGATTTAGCTTTGAAAAAAAGTAAGGAATGGATACTTGAGCATCAAGAGGCTGATGGAAGCTGGGGTGGGATCCAACCACCATGGGTCTACTCAATTATGGCTTTGTATGCTGCTGGGTATGGGTTAGATGATCCGGTAATAAAGAAAGCTTTGCACGGATTTAAAGCATTTGAGATTGAAGACCAGTTTAGTTTGAGAGTTCAGGCTTGCGTATCCCCAATTTGGGATACGGGATTGGCAATAATCTCTCTATTAGACTCAGGGATTAAAGCCGATGACGACAGAGTTCAAAAGGCAGGACAATGGTTGATCAACAAGCAAATAAAAAGCGAGGGCGATTGGCAAGTTAAAGCCAACAATGTGAGATCCGGTGGATGGGCTTTTGAATTTGAAAATGAGCATTACCCCGATATCGATGACGCTGCTGTGGTAGCAACAGCGTTACATAAAATTGATCTGACAGACGAATATGGCGGGTTAGATAGAAAATCTAAATCTATAAAAAGGTGCGTTCAATGGATTGAAGGTATGCAAAGTAAGAATGGAGGTTGGGCATCATTCGACAAAGACAACATGCGTTCTTTTATAGCTAGAATACCGTTTTCTGATTTTGGGGAAACAATTGATCCACCCAGCGTAGATGTAACCGCTCATGTACTTGAGTTGCTTGGAACTTTAGATGCAAAAAAGCATGCCAAAGTTATAGCAAAAGCTTTAGATTATGTACTGTTGGAGCAAGAACAAGATGGTTCATGGTTCGGTAGATGGGGAGTTAACTACATATATGGGATTGGATCTGTACTACCGGCCTTACGGGCAATAGGCATTGACCCAAGCCACGAAGCAATGGATAAGGCAACTAAATGGTTAGAAGACCATCAAAATGAAGATGGTGGTTGGGGGGAAACTCCTGCTTCATATGTGGATCCTGCGTTGCATGGCAAAGGACCAAGTACTGCTTCTCAAACTGCTTGGTCTCTAATGTCGCTTATTGCTGCGGATAAAGGTAGTAGCCCACACGCCTTAAAGGGAATAAATTATCTATTATCAAATCAAAATGAAGATGGTTCATGGGACGAGCCAGAGTTCACTGGAACAGGCTTCCCTGGCTATGGGATAGGAATGAGACCAGGTAGTTCTGATCAATTTAATGGAAAACAACAAGATATTGCTTTGCCAGCAGGGTTTATGATTAATTACCACATGTATAGAATATATTGGCCATTATGTGCATTAGGCAGGTTTAGGGCGTGGAATGCTAACAGGGATTCACATCATTAGATAAAATGAGAATGATTCTCAAGTAAAATATTAAAACACGTTAAACCTACCTCGTTATACTATGTAATAATTATTGAAACAATTAACAAGAATATGTTAGGGTTCAAGCTTCTAATAACAAGGAATAATCCCATAAAGTGACCTCACGTAAAATTACAAACTTGGGGAATTAAACAATAATGAATATTGAAACTAAAGTTGATCAAGCTACATTCAATACTAATTTTTCAGTTTTGAAAGTAGAAACATCTGGTTCACCTAAATTTTTCGATATAACTGACCAGGTAACCGAACTTGTAAATGCATCCAAAATTTCAAATGGTATAGCCTGTGTATTCTCTCAGCACACCACTACTGCAGTCGTGATACAAGAAGACGAGCCATTATTAATGACTGACTTCGAATCATTTATAGAGAGATTGGCTCCAAAATCTGCGCATTATAGACACAATGACTTCCATGTCAGGACTGTCCACATGCATGAGGATGAATGTCCAAATGGTCACTCACATTGTCAAAATCTGGTTTTAGGAACCAGTGAATCGATACCAATAAGTGATAGTAAAATGGTTCTAGGACAATGGCAAAGAATATTCGTGATTGAACTAGATTCAGATAAGGCCAATCAGATATCACACAGAAATATTGCTGTGCAAATTATGGGCGTTTAAACACTGCCGCAAGATTTGATCTAATAGCTGATCCAATAAACCAGTGTACAAATATAGATTAATCCCTGACTCACGGATTACCGATAATTTATTGGTTTAATATCATGCAAGCTCACCTCCAAGATTCATACGACATATGCACTGAGATTACTAAATCTGAGGCGAAGAATTTTTATTATGCGTTTATAACCCTACCTGAATACAAGCGTATGGGCATCTATGCTGTATACGCTTTTGCTAGACATTGCGATGACATATCAGACGATAAACAGTCCCAGGATCAATTTGAACAATATACGAGCCTAAGAAAAGAATTGAAACTAAGCATAGAAGGTCGTGTAACAAATAATCCTATAATGCCTGCTTTAATTGATACGATAAATAAATTCAGCATACCTGATAGTTACTTTTATGAGTTAATTGATGGTGTTGAGATGGATTTAACAAAGTCCAGATTTTTAACCTTTGAGGAGCTCAAGGAGTACTGTTATAAAGTAGCATCAATTGTAGGTTTGATTAGTATCAACATATTTGGCTACAAAGGGGCGGAGGCCAATAAATATGCGATCGATTTAGGAATTGCAATGCAATTGACAAACATTATGCGAGATCTAAAAGAAGATGCTGAACGTGATCGAATATATATACCTCAAGAGGAAATGAATCGATTTAGGTACAAAGAAACAGAAATGTTAAACGGGCAGATAAATGATAATTTTAGAAACTTAATGGAATTTCAAGTTAAGAGAGCCCGATCATACTTTGACTCAGGCAGTAATTTATTAGAATTTTTGCAAGAAGATGCTAAAGGCTGCACAAACATATTACATAATTTGTATTCACGAATATTAGATAGGATTGAAGATCGTGAATATGACGTTTTTTCTAGCCGTATTTCTTTAAGCAGTTTCGAAAAAATAACGATAATGACAAAGTTTTTCTTGATTTCTGTTATGAATAAAATAAATATCACCAAACATAATTGAAAAGCTCAAAATGCCTAAACCACACGTATTAATACTGGCTCCATTTTCAAATGCTTCGATTGAACAACTTAGTTCAAGCTTTGATATAACTTATTCTAGCTGGCTAGATAGTATGAAGCTCAGAGACCCTGATGAAATGGCAAGTATGATCAATAAACATCGGTCTATTGGAGTTATTATTGAATCAGATTTTATTTTTGAAGAAACTTTAAACCAAGTTGAATCATTAAGGTTTATTGGTATCTGTAGATCAGCTGTTAATCATGTTGACATAGAGTCTGCTACGGCGCACAACATAGCCGTTGTAAACTCGCCAGCACGTAATGCTCGAGCGGTAGCTGAATATGTTCTATCTGCAATGCTAAACATCGCAAGGAAAACAACGACTGCGAACAATTATGTTCACTCGGGAATGTGGAAAAACCCTACTGATCCTTATATCGCGTTTAGAGGCAGCGAGATTAAAGGTAAAAAAATGGGGTTACTCGGTATGGGAGCGATTGGTCAGGAGATTGCAGAACTAATGCATAATCTAGGCATGGAAATTGTGGCGCATGACCCATATTTAAAAACCGTGCCCAAAAATGTGGTGCTTTTAAATATGGATGACCTACTCACAACCTCAGACTTTTTGGCAACTGTTGCCCCATTAAATCAAGAAACAATTGGTTTGCTCGATGGAAAAAGATTGTCACAGATGAAAAAAGGTTCTGCAATAATCACTGTTTCTGGTGTATCCATAGTCGATCAAAACGCGTTAGTTGAATCAATAAATTCTGGTCATTTATCTGGGGCAGCTATTGATGTTTTCGACACTCACCCCATAGCACCGGATAGCCCATTATTTCAAAGCAGAGATTTATTGTTAACTCCTCATATAGCCGGAGCTACACATGAAACTATAGATAGATACTCAAGTATGATATCAAATGATTTAATCCTTTTTACTGACAACTCAAAACCGATAAACATAATAAACCCAGAGGTCTTGAATCATATCTAATTTTTCTATAATGGTCTTAGACGCCGGAACCAGCTGCATACGATGTCATCTCGTAGATAACAACGGTGTGATTTTGAAAATCGAGCAAATTGATTGGCCCCCAAACATCGTGGATGATCAACTACCTTTGGGAAGAGAATTTGATCCGGCGCAAATAACAAACTCGATATATTCCGTTATAAAAAAAACAACAGAAAGTATTAATTTGGAAGTCAAAGCAGTTGCAGTCACTAGCATGAGGCAAGCTATCGCAGTGCTAGATAGCAACAATCACGAAATATATATGGGGCCGAACATCGATTTGCGTGCTATATTCGAAGGATCAGAGATAGATTCAAAGCATCGGGAGAAAATATATAAAACTACGGGAAGATTACCTTCATTCTTATTTGCAAACGCTAAACTCGAATGGATAAAAAGGCATTCACCAGACAAATATCATAAGATAGCAAAAGTTATCACCCTAGGGGATTGGATAATAAGTAAGTTAACTGGCGAAGTTGTTTCTGAAACAACATCCGCTGCTGAAGCTGGGTTAATAAACATCCCCACCAAAACTTGGGCTACCGAATTATCTGAATTACTGGACCTACCACTCAACAATAATGTACCGCTTTTGAATATAGGAGAGCTAGCTGGCAAAATCAACGCAGATGTATCTGAGAACATTAACCTTCCTGTTGGGACGATAGTTACGTCCGCTGGAGCAGATACTCAATGTGGGTCATTAGGAATAGGCGCTAATAAGCCCAATGACGTGGCAATTATTTCAGGGTGGAGCAGCCCAATACAATGGGTTACTAAAAAGCCGATCATATCTAAAGATGCATCCAGCTGGTTTGGGTGCCATGCCTTATCTTCATACTGGGTTAGTGAATTAACCGCGGGTGACACTGGAAACTCCTACTCTTGGCTAGCAAAGACCCTGCGCCAAAACCTGACTGATTTAGATAGCTTTGCAAGCAAGGTCGTCCCCGGAGCCGAAGGAACCTCTATATTTTTTGCTAAAGACCAGATTAATATGAGTGAAATTGGTATGGCCACAGGAGGCATTCTTTTTCCTACTCCTATCACAATGAATGAAAGAGGAGATGGTCATTTAGCACGTGCTGCTTTAGAATCAATTTCTTACACAATAAAAGCAAGGTTGTCTCAACTCGAGACTATTGTGGCAGATAAAGCTGAGCATGTGTATTTAGGTGGCGGAATGGCTAAATCTGATACTTTTGTACAGATTCTTACAAACGTTTTAGACAGGGAAATATGTATCGCTGATACTTATAACTCGAATGCTATGGGAGGATTTATAGCGGGACTCACTGCTTTACAGGAATATCCATCTCTAGAAGCGGCAACTATACGAACAAAATCAAAACTTAAAACGGAATCCCCAAATCCATCAATAGCTCTGGAATATAAAGACTTATATGAAGAATGGAAGACTATGTCAGCAAAATTGAATTTTATGAACAACTGAACTTGGTGGAGTAATGAACAACGAATCGTTTATAAATGAAAAATCTCAAGTAGCAAATATTGCTAAGGAAATGGCTAAATTAGATTTAGTATCTGGATCTAGTGGAAACGTCAGCATGAGAATGCCAAATAATAAATCTGGGTACATGGCTATTACGCCTATGGGTTTACATTATTCAGAGTTACAAGATCAAAATATTGTGGTTGTTGATGAAGAATTAGATTGTATTGAAGACTCAGGAGTTCCTTCGTCAGAGTCATTACTGCATTTAGGGATCTACCAGACCAGATCAGATATTAATGCTGTAGTTCATACCCACTCAACATTTTCTTCTGTCGCCGCCTTAAGCCCTGATGGAATCCCACCAATTTTGGATGAAATGGTGATATATATTGGAGGATCCATTGAAGTATCAAATTATGCATTCCCAGGCTCAGAAGACTTGGCAAAAAATGTATGCAAAGCTTTGGGAGACAAAAACGCAGCCCTTATTAGCAATCATGGTGCAGTAGCTGTGGGAACTAATTTGCGAGAAGCGTTGAATGTTAGTATTCTGATGGAACGAATTGCAAAGATCTATTGTTATTCGCGTGTCAGTAATCAAATTAATCCTCTACCCGCAAGTGCAATAGAAAAAGAAAGAGCTATATTCGAAATGAAAAGGAAATCAAATAATCAATAATTACTGGAGTAAATTAGAATGGTAAGCGTCCCAAGTTTTCTACTAAGAAAACTATATGTTAAAGGCAGCTTGAAAAACACTGAGAAGGGATTTCAGTTCCAATTAAGAAATTCTTTAGGGTCAGGATACGCCCATAAAATGATGGCGCTAGAAGTAGACGATAGAATTTTAGATATAACCAACTGTTTTTTCTGGCAAAATGAAAAACGCCAATGCTTTGATCAGGTTTCAAAATCTAATACTTTTACACTTGCGATGAATAGCGATATAACAATTCAAGTCGACAATCTAGAGTTAGACTCAAATCCGCATAAAATAACAATGGCTTTCGATGTTCCAGGACTTGGAAATTTAAAATTCAATTTCACGGATCAAACGAGCGAGGGTTAAAAATTAAAACAAATATGAAAATAGCGATTACTGGGGGATCTGGTTACGTTGGTTCATGTTTAATAAAAAAACTCGAAGAAGAATCATGGGTCAAAGAAATTCTTTCCATAGACGTAAAGCTACCAGATCATGCATCACATCCCAAAACTAATTATGTGATACATGATGTAACAAACTCTTTTAATGATTTACTAAGAAAATTCAACCCTGATGTCTTGATCCATCTTTCGTTTGTTTTAAAACCATCTCACAACAAAAAACATACTGAGAAAGTAAATATAGATGGGACTTTGAATGCCTTAAAAGCTGCTGAACTAACTACAGTCAAGCAACTTATCTACTTTAGTAGCACAACCATATATGGAGCTCACCCAGACAATCCTAAATGGTTAAATGAAAATTCGGTTATAAGGCCAACAAGTCGTTTTCAGTATGCTGTAGACAAGGCGAAATCAGAATTGCTAATCAACAGTTTTGCATCTGATAATCCATCAACGAAAATATTAATTTTACGGGGATGTCCAGTTATGGGTCCGAATGCAAACAACTTCATATCAAAGACCTTTCAAAAACCTATTCTTATAGGATTGAAGAATTACAACCCTCCTATGCAATTCATACACGAAGATGATGTTGTAAACTTGATTAAAATTTCCATACTTAACGAATTTGCCGGCACCTATAATATTGCTGGAGACGGCACAATAACCTGGTCAGAAATGGCCGCATCAATACGAGCAAGAATGATCAAACTACCATCATTCTTGTTATCTTCTATTACTGAAATCGCATGGCAGTTTAGAATACAATCAGATTCAAACAGTGCGGGTTTAGACTTCATTAAGTATAGGTGGACAGCCTCAACTGACAAGATAAAGAAATCTTTGGACTACCAATTTAACCACACTACTCAAAGCGCCTGGCAAACCTTTTGCAATAAGAAAACCTAAATACTCAAATATCTCTTTACAAACTTCCTAGAGCGCTCTGTTTTATTGGACGACAGTTTAATCAGGATTGTTGTAAAATTAAAGGGATTCAAAACTCGTAATATTTTTGTTCAAAAAAATTTGCCAACAATAACATTTTTCAAAGTGGATTAATTAAATCAAAATGACTACCGATCCAAATACAATTTCAAGAACTTCGGAAATTAAAACCGACTATAAGTGGGGCTTCATAACAGATATCGAATCTGAAACATTGCCAAAGGGTTTAACAGAAGAAACAGTTAAATTTATATCACGTAAAAAAGGTGAGCCTGATTTTATGCTCGAGTGGCGATTAAAAGCATATCATCACTTCATGAAACTATTGGAATCAGAGAGCGAGCCAGATTGGGCTATGATCGAGTACCCGAAAATTGACTTCCAGGACATGCACTACTACTCAGCACCGGTTAAACAGGATAGCCCTAAAAGTTTAGATGAAGTTGACCCTGAGTTAGTCGAAGCCTTTGATAAACTAGGCATACCTTTGCATGAACAGAAAAAACTTGCCGGAGTAGTAGAAGAGCAAAAGTCAGATATAGCAGTTGATGCCGTTTTTGATTCTGTTTCAGTTGCAACAACGTACAAAGAAACTCTTGAAAAAGCTGGTGTGATTTTCTGTTCTGTTAGTGAGGCAGTCCAAAAATATCCAGATTTAATTGAAAAGTACTTAGGTTCTGTAGTTCCTTACACAGATAACTTTTATGCAAGTTTAAATGCTGCCGTTTTCAGCGATGGATCATTTGTATACGTCCCTGAAGGAGTGAGATGCCCTATTGAGCTGATGACCTACTTCAGAATAAATACCGAAGAATCTGGACAATTTGAGAGGACTTTAATAGTCGCTGACAAAGGAAGTTATGTAAGCTATCTGGAAGGCTGCACCGCGCCATTTAGAAAAACAAATCAACTACATGCTGCAGTTGTTGAACTAGTTGCTCTTGAAGACGCTGAAATTAAGTACTCAACTTTACAAAACTGGTTCCCTGGAGACAAAGATGGAAAAGGCGGTGTATACAACTTCGTTACTAAAAGAGGTAAAGCATTAGGTGATAGATCAAAAATATCTTGGACTCAAGTAGAAACTGGGTCTGCAATCACTTGGAAGTACCCTTCTGTAATCTTGCAAGGCGATGATACCACTGGCGAGTTTTACTCTGTCGCATTAGTTGCCAACAAGCAACAAGCAGATACAGGCACCAAAATGATTCATCTAGGGAAAAATACCAAGAGCACGATCGTAGCTAAAGGCATCTCTGCAGGTAAGGGTCAAAATACGTACCGAGGAATGGTACAAATCATGCCGAAAGCTGAGAATGCAACTAATTTCACCATATGTGATTCGTTGTTAATAGGAGATAACTGTGGAGCTCATACAGTTCCCTACATCGAAGTAAGAAATCCGACAGCCAGAATGGAACATGAAGCATCCACTTCAAAAGTGAGCGATGCTAAGCTCTTTTATGCAATGCAAAGAGGTTTAAGCGAAGAAGAAGCACATTACATGATAATAAATGGGTTTTGCAGAGGCATTTTTAAGGAACTTCCTTTTGAATTTGCGATGGAAGCTTCTCAATTACTTAAAGTTAGTTTAGAAGGTGCGGTAGGCTAGACTTCATAGGTTAACAATACCCTTCTGTATAAATAATAAATTAAGGATCAAAAAGTACACTATATATGCTCGAAATAAAAGATCTACACGCAGTAGTAGCTGAAAATCAAACCGAAATCCTTAAAGGTATCAACCTATCCGTGAGTGCTGGAGAAGTACACGCAATAATGGGACCTAATGGTAGCGGTAAGAGTACATTAGCCAATGTTCTTGCTGGACAGCCAGATTATGAGGTAACCGGAGGAGATATAAACTTCAAGCAAGAAGATCTTTTATCATTGCCTCCTGATGAGCGTGCACTTAAAGGGATATTTCTCGCCTTCCAATACCCAATGGAACTTCCAGGAGTCCGTAGCTGGCAATTTATCAAAGCGGCTCTAGATGCAAAGTTAAGATATCGTGATAAAAAAGAATTGTCTGCCAGAGAATTCGACAAGATATTTAAAGAGACAGTTTCTAGCATGGATATGAGTCAAGACCTGATGCGAAGATCAGTCAATGAAGGATTTTCGGGTGGAGAGAAAAAACGATCAGAAATGATACAAATGTTGATGTTATCTCCTGAACTCGCTGTGCTTGATGAAACAGACTCCGGGTTGGATATTGATGCTCTAAAAACTGTTGCTCAAGGTGTAAATCGACATCGCAACGAAAAGAATGCAGTAATACTCGTAACCCACTATCAGCGTCTCTTAAACTACATAAAACCAGACTATGTGCATGTGCTGATAAATGGCAAGATAGCGAGATCTGGCGGACCAGAGCTTGCCAAGGAATTAGAATCCAAAGGATATGACTGGATAAAAGATGGGGCTGGCGAAAACAATCATGGAAAATCAAAGTAGTGTCAAACAAAGAAACTTCATTAACAAGCAAATATGCTAGATATCTAAACCAACATTCTGAGTTTTCAGACTGGTTATCGACAGCCGATAACTCAATAGATAACGCTCTCAGAATCAATGCTATAAATGAATTTCAGAAAATTGGATTCCCTACTGCATTAAGGGGAAATGAGGCATGGAAATTCACCAATGTAAACCCTATTGCCAATCAGGATTTTGATTTTAATTTCAAGGATCAGGATACTGAGTTAAATTCAAATATGATTAGTGAAGTTGGTCCATATTCCGACCAATGGAACACCATAACACTAGTCAATGGAATTTATAATAAAGTACTTTCTAGAACCCACGACGCAGGAATCTTGATCAAAACCTTTGGATCTAAAGATACTAACTGTTCTTTGGGTACTCATGCTGACGTAAAAGCTAATGGTTTTATCGCTATAAATACTGCATTCATAAACGATGGAGCTGAAATATTAGTCTCAAAGGATTATGAAGCTGCTGCCCCAATAAATATAGTCCACGTAAGTACTGGCGAAAGTGCTCCTCGAGTAACATATCCACGAATACTTATCACCCTGGAAAGTAATAGCTCAGCTTCAATAATAGAGAGTTACGTGTCTATCAATTCAGATTCTCAATTCACCAATGCTGTGACTGAAATTTCTGTTGGTGAAGGTGCTCAGCTCAACCACTATAGATACCTTCAAGAAAGCCCGTCTGGGTTTCATATTGGATCAACAGTAGTAGATCAAAACGCTGATTCGTCTTTCAACACTGTGTCCTATTCAAAAGGATCAAAGGTCGGGAGAAACGACCTTTTGGTTCGATTGAATAAAGCGGGTGCTAGGTGTGATATCCGTGGTCTGTACTTTACAGAAGGTGACAATCATATAGACAATCATATAAACGTAGATCATGCCGCTCCACACACATATAGTAACCAATACTTTAAAGGTATTCTTGCAGATGCTTCTAGAGCCGTTTTTAGTGGCAGAACTCTGATACGACAAATCGCTCAAAAATCTGAGGCTTTTCAGGGAGACAAAAACTTACTTCTGTCCGAAGGTGCTAGAGTAAACACAAAACCTAGCCTGGAAATCTATGCAGATGATATTCAAGCTGCTCATGGAGCTACTGCGGGCGCAATTCCAGATGATCAAATTATGTATATGCTTGCAAGGGGCTTGGATATGGAAACAGCAACATCTTTTCTGATCCAAGGTTTCGCTAATGAAATAATAGACTCAATAAAACTAGATGAGTTTCAGAAATATCTTCTTAATTACTTTGATACATCTTTACCTAAATTCCGCTTCCAAGGATTTGGAAGGGGTAAAGTCTATGGTGGCCCGGTCGAGCGAGTTTAAAATAATCAGCTGGAAATCAATATGGTAGATTCTGGGTTAGATGACTTATATCAAGAAGTGGTTATGGATCATGGATCCAACCCTAGAAACATGCATCGACTCAATGATCCAAACAGCACTGCTCATGGATTTAACCCCTTCTGCGGAGACATAGTCGACGTCGATATTAGTTTCAGCAAATTAGACTATGGTCGTGAGGCGATAACTGAAATAGGCTTTGATGGCAAAGGATGTGCGATTTCAATCGCATCTGCATCTATGATGACTGAGGCAGTTATAGGAGAATCTGTAGATCAAGCTAACAAAATATTTGCAGACTTTCATTCAATGGTTACTGACAAGAGTAAAGATATAGATGATTATGAAAATTTAGGGGACTTAGAAGTTCTGTCTGGAGTCGCCAACTACCCAACAAGAATTAAATGCGCAATGCTTGGTTGGCACACACTTATAGCAGCCCTAAAGAGAGACCCCAACACCGTTAAGACAGAATAAAATACTATTAGGTAGAGTTTTAGTAGGATAAAAATAGTTGATTTGATTTAACCAAAAACTGTTTAGATTAAACATTAAGGAGGCGATAATGCCATTTGTTAAGCTGGGCAAAGTGTCTGATATTCCAGAAGGATCTGGAAAAATGTACGAAATAGAAGACCGCTGGATATCGGTCTTCAAAGTTAATGGAGAACTGAAAGCTATTGATGATATATGCTCCCATGCTGAAGCCTATTTGCATGAAGGAGAATTGGAAAACTATGAAATTGAATGCAATGCACATGGTGCAAGGTTCGATTTAAGAACAGGCAAAGTATGTAGTGGGCCTGCAGTGTTGCCTATCGATACATTCCCCGTACGTATACAGAAAGGGTCTTTTGAGGTGGATATTTAACGATATGTCTAAAGATTTCGACGTAAACAAAATACGTCAGGACTTCCCTATTTTAGATAGAACAATTAACGGGAATAAGCTGGCATATCTAGATAATGCATCAAGCTCTCAAAAACCGAGGGAAGTTATCCAATGCCTTGTAGATTACTATGAGAATTATAATTCAAACGTACACAGAGGTGTCCACACGATAAGTATGGAGGCAACTGATTTATATGAAACGGCAAGGACTAAGGTCGCTAATTTCATTGGAGCTAAGGAACCCAACACAATTGTATGGACTAGAGGAACCACTGAAGCTATAAACCTGGTTGCATTCAGCTGGGGATTTGAAAACATAGGTGCCGGAGATGCAATTGTTGTGAGCCAGATGGAACATCACTCAAACCTTGTAACGTGGCAATTGGTTGCGACTAGGCAAAAAGCAGAATTAAGAGTTGTTCCTCTAACTGACAATCAAACTTTGGATATGGAAGCATTAGACGATTCAATAGATGAAAAAGTTAAATTGGTATCTATTTGTCATGCATCTAATTCAGTAGGTTCAATTAACCCAGTTAAAGAAATTGCCCGTAAAGCTCATGCAGTCGGAGCTAAGATCCTTGTTGACGGTGCGCAGAGCGTGCCGCATATGCCCATTGACGTGGCTGATTTAGATTGTGATTTCTTAACTTTTTCAGGACATAAAATGTTAGCGCCAATGGGTATAGGAGTACTATACGCAAAACAAGAAATACTCGAATCAATGGAACCGTTTATGCGTGGCGGAGATATGGTGCTTGAAGTCTGGAATGATAAAGCAACATGGAATTCAATTCCAAATAAATTCGAGGCAGGTACACCGAATGTAGCTGATGCCATCGGATTAGGTGCGGCGATAGATTATTTAACGGACATTGGCATGGATAATATTAGAGCCCACGAGATAGAACTAACTGATTATGCATTGCAGAAATTTAAGCAGTTCGAAGAATTAGACGTTTATGGGCCGACTGATACCAGTATTCGAGGAGGCATCTTACCATTCCATTCAGAATATGTTCACCCTCACGATATTGGCACTATGTTAGACCGAGCTGGTATAGCTATACGAACAGGCCACCATTGCACGATGCCTCTGATGCGGTCTTTAGGTATTTCTGCGACAGCAAGAGCTAGTTTTTATATTTATAATACTGTAGAAGAAGTTGATCGCTTAGTCGATGCAATCGAATATACACTGAAATATTTTTCAGCCGGGAAAAAGTAATCTGGAAAAAAAGTCTTAAATGCAGAAACTATACAATGAGGAAATCCTGAAACATGCAAAAACCCCTCAATTTACCTCTAAAGTAAAAAAAGTAGCTGCAACAGGACATGCTGTGAATCAATTTTGTGGAGATGAAGTTGACGTAGAATTGTCATTCAGTGAGGGAGTTATTAATGACGTGTATATTAATAGCAAAGGCTGCTCAATTAATATTGCCTCATCATCATTAATGGCTGGAGAAATTAAAAACCTAGATCCTACACAAGTTGCTACCCTAATCGACAACTATAAATCTTTCATGGATAGGGAAACGCTGGACAGCAAATATAAAAAAAATATCGGTTCACTGAAAGTTATGGAGAGTGTAAAAGCGTTCCCTATCCGAATCAAATGTGCTGTTTTGAGTACGCAAGCTATTGAAGATGCAGTCTCAGGGCTCCATATTTAGCCAAGCTTCACTTAGATAATTATATTCAAAACCAGCTAAGGTTGGATAGAAATTTTCTAGCCAATCATTTACTAACCAAGTAGAGCTAACTGTAACTGGCATGAATCTTGTATAAGATTTCCATATCAAATTTTGGATTTCCTGATATTGTAACTTTCGTTTTGATTTATCATATTCTCCAGATTGCTCTTCAATTAAAACATCAAGTTGCTTGCTTAACGGGTTACCGTGATGCCATAATCCTCCGGAATGCACAACCGAAAATAGGTATATGTTGGGTGAATTAACGTACGGAGCAGGCCCTAAAAACACGTCATAATTGGCATCCTTCCAGACATTATCCACATAATCCACTCTACTGACTTGCTCAATGTTGGACTGTAACCCGACATTGCTTAAGTCTTCTTGTAAACGCTTAGCATATTCAATATAACCCTCTCCAAATTGACCCACTTTAATGGTAAATGTGTCAATATCGACTCCTTTTAAAAGTTCTTTTGATTTAGTTATATCAGCAAAATATTTTGATGTGTCTTGTGTAGTAGTTATCCAATCAGCATGAATTAAAGGTATCCCTAGGGAAATATATCCTGCTTCAGGCCATATTTCATTTATATATGACAAAGGGTCAGCAGCTAAATAAAACGCTTTACGAACATTAATATCATCAAAAGGAGGTTTATTAGGATTTAAAGATATCTCCATTCCAATACCTGTTTCTGGGACACGTAAATATTCCCTTTTGTCGAAATTAGATTCAAATTCTCGAAGCTGGGAATCATTTAAATGTATTGCATCCAAGCTCCCCACAACAAATGCTGTCTGTCGAGTAATCTCGTCAGGAATGATGTGCAAATTTAAGTTGTCAGCATATGGAAGATACTTGTCGAAATAGAAAGGGTTCTTTTCAAATTTATAAACACCTCTATTCCCTTCATCTGTAATTTGCCAAGGTCCTGTACCTATGCTCGTATTATGTTGTGAGTTAATTAATTCAGTATTAATTATCCTGGATCTCGAATCTGCCAAACCTAGCATGAAGTCAGCATCAGGAATTTTTAAATCTATAGCAAACTCTAAATCACTAATTATAGAAATATCACTGATTGATCCGAGTAAAATAGAATTCGGTCCCGTCAATTGAAGATTGATGCTATCAACAACGTGTCGAGATTTTAGAACATCGGTAGCTCTATTTTCGAGTTTATGCCATTGAACCCCTTCTTTAAGTTTAAATTGAAACCGTGTCGGTGAAATCATTTTCCATGACTCACATACATCACATTCAATTTCTAAGCTCGGCTGAATCACTTCAGGGCCAGTGTTAAACTTTAATACTCGACTATATATGACCCCAGGACCAAAGCTTGAAAGAGTTGGAGTGAATTGCAAGTGGACATTCTGATAGCTTAGATCATAATCAGTGTACTCACTAGAGAATTTTAGTGTACCCCCATACAAAGGTTCATGATCTAAATCAATTCCAGTAAACGGCGTAACAATTTCTGATATCGAACCATCAACTGAATCTTGCTGTATTGAGTCCGCAACGTTCGAGGTATTCTTATTTGTTTCTGTAACTTCCGAGTTCGATACTTCAGTTGGTATTACAGTGTCAGATATTGAATCAGATTCTGTAGCTGATTCCAATAAATTTTCTTCATCATTAGAGTCTATGTCAATTTCATATGATGTATCTAATGTACTCACAGTTGAATCAGTATTTCTGTCAGAGCATGCGAGAAATGTGAAGCACATAATAAATGAAATGAGAACATAACCAAACTGTTGAAATGATAAAGTTCTATTCAATGTATTGCCTAATATTTAGATTCAACACGTGCATAATCCATTAGAATCATATACAGGATACACATAAATTGATATGAAATTAATAGACTGTCATACACATTTACATGACTTCGATGAAGCAGAAATATCAAAAGTCATACAACGCGCAAATCATGCAACAGTAGCTGCAATCATAACCGCCGGCACAAATTTAAAATCATCAGAAAAAGCTATAAGCTTATCGAAAAAATACAATCAGGTTTTTCCAGGTGTCGGGATACACCCAAACGAACTTAATAGAGGGTTCAGTGCAGAAATGTCCAATCAGATATTAGAATTGGCCAGTTTAGATGATGTGGTCATGATGAGTGAAATTGGATTAGACTTCATGGAAAACAGTCCTGATCGAGCCATTCAATATAAAGCGTTTAGAAGGCAAATAGGAATAGCTAGAGAGCTATCTCTACCAATAGTTTTTCATTGCAGAAGCGCCTATGAAGACACCATCAGAGTTCTAAAGGAGGAACGTGCTTTTGAAGTTGGTGGAGCTATGCATTATTTCCAAGGAGATCAACTAATAGCAAATCAACTTATCGACCTAGGTTTTTATGTTTCTTTAGGAAGGCCTTTGATTCGAATCCCTGAACTACAAAAAGTGACGTTAAATATTCCAATTAACCGCATCCTTATAGAAACAGATTCATTTCCACAGCCGTTTAAAAAGTACAGAGAAAACTGGACAGAGCCTCGACACGCACTTGATGTTGCCAATGAAATTAGTCGCATAAAAAATATTGATGTTGAAGAAGTCGCTTCTGTTACTTCTCGCAATACTTTGCAAATGCTTAAAAATGCGATAATGCTAAAATCCCATTT